>Ga0182024_10000462_pt1 | contig 104016 bp, 98 predicted proteins | sample P32metaG_FD_120480 | JGI IMG/M metagenome (GOLD analysis project Ga0182024, IMG submission 120480) | Permafrost microbial communities from Stordalen Mire, Sweden - P3-2 metaG (Illumina Assembly) | ecosystem: Environmental > Terrestrial > Soil > Wetlands > Permafrost | place: Sweden: Stordalen... | reverse complement strand
CCGAGTTGCAAAAGCGCTAAGCCACGCAGCACGACTCGCACCCGTTGCACACCGCCGCTCAGCAGTTTTCTCGCCTCGTTTTGATCCTTCTTGGTGACTTCGATCCGCAGGGCGGCACGGGCCGTACCTAAGTATGCGCCAAAACATTCTCAATTGAAATTGTCTTATAGGAATCTTTTCATGCGGTCATAGACCTAGCGCTCAAATTTGGTTTCACGGACAATATCCGCCACTTCCAGCCGGAAGGACGCGTACCATTTCGATCGCCCGCTGTGCTGCGCGACGCGGTGCCGCGGGTGATTGCGCCACGCGGCCATGGTTTCGTGATCCTGCCAGTAAACCAGCGAAACACGTTCGCCGTCATCGGATTGGAAAGATTTAAACTCGACGAACCCGGGCATTTCTTTCGCCGTGGCTAGCATCTCCGCGGCCATCTCGGAATAATCGTCGCCGGCCTCGGCGCTCAAGCTGGAACGGAAAACAACCACGATCATGATTCATTATGTCGTGGGGGCCAGTGCAGCGGCCGCTTCTCGCTTTGCGATGTCGGCGGCGATGGTGCGCGAGCCCATATAAAGCACCAGGGCCAGCAGCACACTGCATATCGGAACGGCTAAAATCGCTTGCTGCAAACCCAGTGCCCTCGCAGCATCGGTGATCGTGGTTGAGCCCGCGGCGTCGGCGGCGCGCCGTGCGAAGTGGTCGCTCAACTTGCCCGTGAGCAACGGCCCGAACGAGGCGCCGCAGAGATACATCGCCATGAAGTACAGCGCCATGGTGGCTCCGCGCTGGGCGGGGGCGACGATATCCTGAATCGACGAATACACCAGCCCGTAGTAGCTGTTCAGCGAGCCGTAGGCGACCGTCCACAAGGCGACCGCGGCAATCAGCGCCCCCTTCGGCTGCAGTGCGCCGAAATACGCGAAAGGCGCGCCGGCCAGCGAAATCATCGCGCACGCGAGCATCCGCCCGTTTTTCCTCTTATGGATAATACGATCCCCGATCCATCCTGCCAGCAGCCCTCCGGCAATGCCGCCCGTGATGTATAAAATTCCGGTCGCGATTCCCGCCGGTCCCACCTTTAAGCCGTGGATGCGCCCGAGCAGCGCGGGCATGAACGTCCCGATCGCGTACATATTGAAATTGATCAACGCCCCTGACGCGATGATCCACCACAGGGTCGGAATGCGCAGGACACTCCACATCGATACCGGCGCCGCAGTGTGGAGATGCGCTTCGGACGCTCCCCGCTCCGGTTCATGAAGCGACAGTAAAACCGGCAGCAGCAGAAATGCGGGTACCGCGGCGATCACCATTGCCATGCGCCATCCGTAGGCTTGCGCGATGGGTCCGCTGAAGAAATAGCTGAGGGCGCCGCCCACGGGAACCCCGAGCATGAACAGCGCCAGTGCTCTCGCGCGTTTCGTCGGAGCGACCAGGTCTCCGATCCAACTGGTGGCCGTCGGCGCGCACGCCGCTTCTCCTACTCCAACGCCGAGACGCGACACCATCAGTCCGCCGTAGCTTGTCACCACCGCGGCCAGCGCTGTCAGCACGCCCCAGATCACCATACCCGCGCCCAGCAGCCGTTTGCGGCTCCAGACGTCGGCGATGCGCCCCAGCGGTACGCCGATAATCGCGTAAAGAACCGTGAAGGCAGTTCCCAGCAGCCCCACCTGGGTGTCGCTGAGGTGAAACTCCTTCCGCATCGGTTCCACCAGTGCACCCGCGACATTGCGATCGTAAAAATTCAGGATGTTAATAAGGAAAAGAATGACGATGGCGAACGTAGCGCCGTTGCGACTGGGCATTGGCGCACAGCTTATCACAACCGGCCGCTTCTATTCCTGCCGCAATGCGAGCATTGGATCGATTCTCGCCGCGCGCCATGCGGGTAGCCAGCATGCGGCGAGCATCACCACGGCGAGAACGATGGGGACGCTCAGGAAAATCGCGGGATCGTGGGGCTTCACGCCGATGATGAAGCCGGCAACCACGCGGCTCGCGAAGAATGCGAAGGCAAGTCCAAAGCCGACGCCGATCGCGGTGAACACCAGCCCCTGTCCCAGGATCATCCGCAGCACGTCCCCGGGATTCGCGCCCACCGCCATGCGGATGCCGATCTCGCGCGTCCTGCGGCTGACCGCATAAGCGACCACCCCATAAAGTCCGATCATCGCCAGCAGCAGGCCTGTCAAACCCATCGCGGTGACGAGCTGCATCGTGATGCGCGGCCCCAGCATCGCCCTCGCATCGAAGAACGCTTCCATGGACCGCACGCTGAACACCGGCATGTCTGGATTGATCGCGCGCACCGCATCGCGAATCGCTCCCGTCATCGCCGGCGGATCGCCCGCGGTTCGAACTTGCAGCGTTACTTGCGGATCATAGTCCTGCGTGGACGGCATCCATAAAAAAGGCTGCGGCGGCTCGGCCCAATAGAGATACGTTCCCGTCTTCGCAATGCCCACAATCTCAACCAGCGGTCCGTTGGCATCATCTAGCCGCATCCGCGCGCCCAGCGCATCGCGATTGGGAAACAATTTTTTCGCGAGCGTATCGTTAATGACCACCACCCTCGGCGAGGAGGCCGTATCGCGCGAATTGAACACGCGGCCGCGCAGGATTTTCGTTTCCATCAGGCCGAAGTAACGATCGTCGACAATGTTGGTGAACGAGAACGGCTTGTCCTCACCCGCCCGCGGCTGATACCCGTCCACGCTCAAGCTCCGCGTGGACACTGCGTTAGAGAATGGATAATTATGTGCGAGCGTTGCATCGGTCACGCCCGGCAGCGCGCGCACGCGATCGATCAGCGCCTTGTAAAACTGGCGCGACTTCGCCTCGTCGTAGCGGATCAGGCTTGGGTTGAAGGAAACCAGCAGCGTGTGGTCGATCCGGAATCCAGGGTCCATCTTGCGCGCCGCCGTGAAGCCGCGGACGAACATTCCAGAGGCGACCAGCAGCACCACCGACATCGCCAGTTGCACGCTCACCAGTATGTTGCGCCCCGCCAGGCGTCCTCGCCAAAAACCCGGCCGCCCCGGACCCACGTCGCTGGCCTTGATCGTCGTGTTCAGGTCCATGCGCGTACTCCGCAGCGCCGGCAGCAGGCCGAAAATAATCCCGGTCGCGATCGAGAGCGCCAGGCTGAACACCAGCAGCCGCGCATCCATTCGCACACCCAAGTCGAGCGGGAAGTCGCTCGGCAGCTTGACCGACTGGAGGAATCGCACGCCCGCGTATCCCACTCCCACTCCCGCGGTGCCGCCCAACAGCGCGAGCACCATGCTTTCGGTGAGCAGCTGCCGCACCAGCGTGCCGCGGCCCGCGCCGATCGCCAGGCGAATCGCGATCTCCTTCACCCGCGCCGTTCCCCGCGCCAGCAATAAATTTGCAACGTTCGCGCAGGCGATCAACAACACCAGGCCAGTGATCCCCATCAGGGTAATGCTGAGGATGGCGTCGGTTTTGTCTTGCTCAAAACGATCGTCGAGGTAAGTCCAGACCGTGAATGTCCGCTCGCGATTCGTGTCCGGATATTGGGCCGCCAGCGCGTGCGCGATCGTGGTTAACTCGGCCTGGGCTGTTTTGATGCTCACGCCGGGCTTCAAACGGGCAAATAGATTCAGCGGTTTCAACTTTCGCGAAGTGAGAAAGTCTCCCTCCGTGACCATCGGCGCAGACTGGCGATACGAATTCAGAGGCACATAAAAGTCCGGCTGAACGTACGCTTCAGGTCCGGTAAACTCCGGCGCGGTGACGCCAATAACGGTGAACTCGGCTCCGTTGACACGCAGAGTACGACCCGCTACGTTCGGATCGAGGGTGAAATAACGCTCCCACAAGGAATGGCTGATGACTGTTACCAGATCCTTGCTCCCCCGGCGATCCTCCTCTGCCCGGAAGCCGCGCCCGATCGGAATCTCAATGCCCAGGCCCGAAAAGAAATTCCCGCTCACCAGGTACCCCACCGTCATCTGAGGCAGCGCCTCGCGGCTCGCGCTGATCCCCGCCGGCAGAAAATCGAACGACACGACACTCTGAAGCGTCCGCGCCTGGTCGCGCAAATCGGCATAGTCGGGATAGGAAACGCCGTCGCGCTGCGCTCCCGGCGCGGTGGAATGAAGCGCCACAATCGAGCCGGAATTCTTCACCGGCAGCGGCCGAAACACCAGCGCGTCGACGAAGCTGAACATGGCTGTATTGGCGCCAATCCCCAGCGCGAGCGAGAGCATGGCGATCAGCGTGAACCCGGGACTCTTCCGAAGAGTCCGAAACGCGTAGCGAAGGTCTCCAAAGAGGCGCATGAGGGATCATACGCGCGTAGTCGCTTAAAGGTTCCCGCGGAGTCCTTGTTCCCGCTCAATCGCCTCGAAAAGCGCGCGGAAATTGCCCTTGCCGAAGCTGCGACTGCCTTTTCGCTGAATCACTTCATAGAACAGCGTCGGCCGATCCTCCACCGGGCGCGTGAAGATTTGCAGCATGTAGCCTTCATCGTCGCGATCGACCAAAATGCCTAATTCCTCAAGTCGATCCAGGGGTTCGTCGATCTTGCCGACGCGCGCAGTCAATTCGCGGTAGTAAGAGCTGGGCACTTTCAGGAAATCGACTCCCTGATCGTGCAGCCGCGTTACCGTTTCGATGATGTTGCCCGTACCCAGGGCGATGTGCTGCACCCCGGGACCGCCGTAAAAATCGAGATATTCCTCGATCTGGGATTTCCTTCGCCCCTCGGCCGGTTCATTGATCGGAAACTTGATGCGGCCGTTGCCATTCGCCATCACTTTGGACATCAAGGCAGAATATTCGGTGGAAATGTCTTTGTCGTCGAACGTCTGATACAGCTTGAATCCCATCACGTTTTCGTAAAAATGCACCCACGCGTTCATCTGATTCCATCCGACGTTGCCCACCATGTGGTCGATATACCTCAGGCCGGTCGGGCGTGAAACGGAGTCGGGGCCGTCGACTGCGACGAATCCAGGCAGGAACGGCCCTTTGTAATTCCGCCGCTCGACGAAAGTATGCAGAGTGTCGCCATAAGCGGCGATCGACGCCATGCGAACGTCGCCCAAAGTGTCGCGCAGGGCGAACGGCTCGCGCACTCCGCGCGCGCCACGCTTCGTCGTTTCCAGATACGCCGAGTCCGCATCGTCGACGGTCAGCACAATATCGCGTACACCGTCGCCGTGGAGCCGCACGTGTTCCGCGATCGGACTATCCGGCCGCAAAGCAGTCGTCAGCACGAACCGTATCTGACCCTGTTCGAGCACATAGCTGGCGCGATCGCGCATCCCAGTCTCAGGGCCGCTATAGCCGGTAAGCTTCATGCCAAAAGCCGAGCGGTAATAATGGGCTGCCTGTCGCGCGTTGCCGACATAAAATTCGACGTAATCCGTGCCTTTCAACGGCAGAAAGTCTACCGCGATTCCGGCGACTGGTTCGTGGCTAATGGCTACTGGCATAGAGATGCGCTCCTTCTACCGCTTCGATAAGCATTTGATTTTCGTCATCCGTCCCGGTCGAGATCCGTACGCAATGGGCCAGACCGAATGCTCCCAGCGGACGCACGATTACGCCTTTGCGCAGCAGTTCTTCCGTCAGTCCCTTCGCTGCGTTCGCGCTCTCGAGCGGCACCATGACGAAGTTCGCCTCCGATGGGACCACTTTGAAACCCATCTCTCGCAGCGACTTTCCAATCACTTTCAGCCCGCGCGCGTTCAATTCCAAAGTCCGATGCACGAACTCCCGATCGTCGAGCGCCGCGATCGCTGCAATTTGCGCCAGCCCGCTGGGCTCGAACGGCAGTTTCACTTTGAGCAGATTGGCGATCAGGTCTTCATGCGCGAATCCGCAGCCGACGCGCAGTCCGGCCAGCCCATACGCTTTTGAAAATGTCCGCAGCGTGATGACATTGTCGTAGCGATAATGCATCGAATCCGGGTAACCCGGGTTGTCTTTCGCGTATTCGAAATAGGCTTCATCCAGAATGATCAGCACGCGCTCCGGTACATGGCGGTAAAACTCATCGAACTCGTCCTTCGAGAAAATCGTCCCCGTCGGATTGTTCGGATTCGCAAGATAGACGATCTTGGTTTTCTCCGTAATCGCCGCGGCCAGAGCCAGTAAGTCGTAATGCCAGTCGCGATAAGGCACCGTGCGATACGCCACCCCGCGCGAGCGCGCCAAAACCTGGAAGCCGATGAATGCCGACTCCGTAGTCAGCACCTCGTCGTCATCGCACAGGAACGCTCGAATGATTCCGGACATGATGCTGTCGGAGCCGCTGCCCGCAATCACATTCTCGACTTTAAGATTGAACTCCCGCGCGAGGCGCACCCGTAAGTCGAGGCCGCCGTTTGGATAGTAGTTCAAGCCGTCCAGGTTCTTCGCGATCACGGCCAGTGCAAGAGGGGAAGGGCCCAGCGGATTCTCATTCGACGCCAGTTTGGCAACCCGCGTCAACCCGTAGCTCCTCCGCACTTCTTCGATGCTGCGCCCAGGCTCGTAGGGCCGCAGGCTTTCGATGTAGGGAGGCACCAAAGGCATCGGTACCATCGTAGCACCACTTTCAGGTGGTTGTTAAATGACACTACGGCTGTACGAAAAATCGTGAGCGGCCAGGGTCCCCGCCCCGGCCGCTAGTGGATTGGACTGCCTCTCACATGGTAAGTTCATGCTTCGATGCACAGCCCTCTGAAACCGATCGGGTGCGGCAATCAGAGCTATCCGCCCGTCCCGTGATCTTATGAGATCGACCCCAAGTTACCTCCGTCGACACCATGCATGGCGCCGCAAGGCGTAACAACCTCCGGAGGCTCAGGACCACCGTAATACGACATTTCCCGGCCAGGAAAAAAACTGTCAAAAGAGCCCGATGGTCGAGCTCCTTCTGAGTTGAGAGTATCGCGAAGAACGGAAAAAAACTTTTCACACAAAGGCGCAAAGCTCGCAAAGGAAAGGGAATAAAGAAACTAGTTGAGAAGTATCTCGAGCAGATGATGCACCTCGCGCAGGGATGCTGGATTCATCGCGATAGCAGCGATCAGTAACGCGATGCCCATTGGCGCGACCATCTCCATGCCAAGATTCGCTCCCTTGACCGGAGCCGGGCGCAGCAGACGCTCAACGCGAAGCGACAGATCTTCGTCTGCGTCGACCAAAGACGTTACCAACGGCGGCATGGCGATTCCCGACTGCATGCGAGCCACCTGAACGAGTGCCGCCGCCAGCGCGAGGGACCGGCCCGCTTCGCCTTCCGCGGCCCGATCGTCGGCGGCCCATTCGGCGCATTTGGCCCAGGTTTGCTCCAGTATTCGCAGCCTGGGAAAAACGGTGGGAGCCAGCAGGATCAGCAGACGCTTCAAGTTGTCGCGGGACGCCCGGTGAGCATACTCATGGCGCAGAGCGACCACCAACTGATCGTGCGACAGCCCAGTCATGGCGCGTTCGGAGATCAATAGCCGCGGATGAACGATGCCGGCCAGAGCGACTCCAGCGTTGTGCGGGACGATCCAGACTATTTCGCCTTCGATGCGCGATTCCAATCCGCCGCACTCGCGCACGTAGAGAGCGGAGCGAATGAGCGCCCGAAGAGTCCGGTACATCGCCACCGAGCAGATGGCTGCCCCGAGGATCGCGGCAGCGGCGCATAGCACACCCACTTCTTCGCCGGCGATGCGAGGCTCGAATCGAAAATAGCTCGGCACGCAGAGCGCGGCAAGCGCCAGGGTCGAGAATCCGGCGGGCAGAAGCCTTAAGGAGAGCAGCAATCTCGCTGCGCGCTCGGGGCGCATGAACGCGGCACGCCGGATCGCCGCCGGAGCGATCCACGCGACCAACGCGCCGATCAATAACTGCGCTATAAAAAACGATGCGCTGGAGAGCAGCAATAACCGGGCGAAAAATGACAGCGTCATGATTTTCCCCGGTCGAGCTCCTGGCGCTTCATCTTGATCTTTCGTTCCAATTCATCGAGCAAGGCCTCGTCGTGACCGAGATTGTCCACCAGACAAGATATCAGCAACTCGCCCGATTGCTGCGGACCGGCGAGAAATCCCGCCACCAGCTCCCCGGCGCGCTGGCGTTCCCAATCCAGGCGCGAAAGGCGCGGTGAATAGCGGAAAGCCCGTTCCGATTTACGCCGGTCGAGAAAACCTTTTTTGAAGAGGCGGTCGAGTGTGGTCATCACGGTGGTGTAGGCAAGGGGTCGCGCGAGCTTCTCCGCAACGTCCCTCACATTGCTTTCGCCGCGCAACCAGAGGATGTCCATCACGCACGCTTCAAGATGCCCAAGAGATGAAGCGGGCGCCGATCGTTTGAAAAAAACCGTCACAATTAAACACACAGTAGCGCATTCAATAGTAAATTGGGGCGTGACGTACAATAGCGGCATGGTAAGCGCGCGACGCGAATTTCTTCGGAATGCTTTTGCACCGGTGTTGGCTGCCGCGCTGAACCCGCGGCAGCGCGTTTGTGCCGCAACGAAAGATGGCATGCCCGGACCTTGGCCGGGGCGCGTGATCGCCGTCGAGCACGCCCATGCGATCGAACATGGCCTCTACCAGGCCGACGCGGTGAAACAAATGATGACGCGCGGGATGACGGCGCTGACAGGCGCCCCGGCCTGGGCCGACGCGTGGCGGACATTATTCGAAAAGGGCGACGTGGTTGGCATTAAAGTAAGTCCCGTGGGCGGCCCGACGCTCTGCTCCGACGCGATCGTGCTGCGGCAGGTTCTCGACGGGCTGGCCCAGGCCGGAGTCGGCGCGCGCGACGTAGTCGTGTTCAATCGATATAAGGATGAGTTTCTGGCGGCGGGAATCGACAAATGGATTCCGGAGGGCGTGCGCTGGACGACGGCGTCGGAAGCGTACAGTGAGACGCAGCTCGATATGGGCGGCTACGACCCGGACCAGTTCATGGAAATGGCGCTGATCAAACCCGGTGAGAACGCGAACGATGCGCATTTCCGCCGGTCCTATGTGGCCAAGGTGGTGACGCGCGACATCAACAAGTTCATCAATCTGCCGGTGTTGAAGCATCATCAGTCGGCGGGGGTGACGATTTGTTTGAAGAACATGTCGCACGGCATGGTCAACAACGTGAATCGCAGCCACCTGACGCCGACGCAGAATGCCTGCGGTGTGTTCATACCTTCCGTCGTGAGTCTGCCGGTGATGCGTCAAAAAGCGACGCTGCACATCTGCGATGGGGTGAAGGCGTCGTTCCATGGCGGTCCCGGCGCCAGGCCCGCCTTCGTTTGGGAGCATAAGACGATGTACTTCGCGACCGATCCGGTGGCGCTCGACAAGACGGGCCTGAGGGCGATTGACGCGCGGCGGGCAAAGGCAGGGATGGCGCCGGTGGCGGTTTCGAAGCCTGACAAAGACAGCACCTACCTCAACTGCCAGGTGGAACATATCGAGTTTGCCGGGGCGCTGGGGCTCGGCGAGTTCGACGATGCGAAGATCGATGTCAAACGCGTGAATTTGGCGTAGGTTCTGTTGTTGTTATCCTGAGCGGTTATTCTGAAAAATGCTTCGCTACGCCGCCGTCGATATTGGGAGCAACTCCACTCGCATGATTGCCGCCGAGGTTCCGCCGGGTGAGCAGCCTCGCGTGCTTCTGTCAGAACGCGTGGTCACGCGCCTGGGCGAAAGCGTTTTTCGCGACGGCCGCATCAGCGCGCAGGCCATGGAGGAAGTAGAGCGCGTTCTGACTCGCATGGCGGAGAGCTATAAGAAACTTGAGATCGCCGGTGTTCGCGCGGTGGCCACCAGCGCTGTGCGCGATGCATCGAACCAGTTGGAATTTCTGGCGCGCGCGTCGGCCGCGCTGGGAACTTCGGTCGAAATCGTCTCGGGCCGGGAAGAGGCGCGGCTGATCCATAGGGGCGTCTCCAGCCGCTGGCCACAGGCGGGGAAGCGCGTGCTGATCGTCGATATCGGCGGGGGCAGCGCGGAGATCATCGCGGGTGTGGACGACCGGATGGTGGATTCCGTATCGAAACCGCTGGGCGCCGTTCGCCTGCAACAGATGTTTCTTCACACCGATCCGCCGTCGCCGCGCGAACTGCACCAGATGTCGGAGTTTGTGGATCAGAAACTCGCGGGAGCCGTGGAGAAAATGGGCACGAAATGGGACCGCGTGATTGCCACGTCGGCCACCGCCGCGGCAGTGGTGTGCGCAGTGAATCGGGTGGCGCGCAATCGCCGCGATCAGGCCGACCGCCTGCGCGCATCGACGGCGCAGATCCGCAAGCTGTATCGCAGGCTCTCGGAATCCGATATTGCGGGACGCCGGAAGATCGCCGGCATTGGACCGAGGCGCGCTGAAATCATCGTCGCCGGCGCGGGCACTCTACTACGGATTCTGGAACGATTTCACGCGACATCCGCTTACTATTGTTCGGCTGGAGTGCGCGACGGAATCCTTGCGGACATGGCCGCGCGCGGCGTCGGCGGCGAGCTGGCGAGGCTGGGGCGGGAACAGCGCAAGGAAGTGGAGCGAGTGGCGTCGCGATTCGGCGTGGTGCTGCCGCACGCGCGCAAGGTCGCGGCATTTTCACAAACGCTTTTTTCGCGACTGGAGGCTCTTCATCAATTGCCTCTGGCGTATGGAAGACTGCTCGAAGCGGCCAGCTATTTTTGCGACACGGGCCACCACGTCAACGACTCCGGCCATCACAAGCACGCCTACTATATCGTTTCCAACGTCGACTTCAGCGGATTTACCAATCGCGAGCGCGTTTTCATCGCGACTCTGTGCCGCTATCATCGCAAAGCGATGCCGTCCGCCGCGCACGCCGAATTTCAGATCCTGGCGCCCGATGACAAGAGGGCATTGCTGCTGCTGATCCCCCTGCTTCGCCTGGCCGACAACCTGGACCGCAGCCGCGATCAGGATGTCGAAGTCGCCTCCTGCGATATTTCCAACGGCCAAGTGATTTTGAAGATCACATCGCCCCGAGAGCCCGACCTGGCGGAATGGGCGGCTGCTCTCGTTTCCGACGCGTTTCGCGAGGTTTATGGGCGCAGCCTCGAAGTAAAATACGAACGGCCATGATCATCCGGCCGGCTTCCCTTGCGGACCTCGATGAAATTCGAGTTATGCTGCGCGAATACGCCGCATGGCTCGAAGTCGATTTGTGTTTCCAGAATTTTGAAGAAGAACTGGCGGGACTTCCCGGCGATTATGCGCCGCCGCGCGGGCGTCTGTTGTTCGCCGAAGGTGCAGGCTGCATCGCACTTCGTGCTATCGAGCAAGAAATCTGCGAAATGAAGCGGCTTTATGTGCGGCCGGAATATCGTGGATCAGGACTGGGGCGCCGGTTGGCGCTCGCGATTATCGAGGAAGCGCGCGGCATTGGATATCGGAGTATGAGGCTCGATACGATGCCGAAAATGGACGGTGCGCAACGGCTATACGCTTCGCTGGGGTTCCGCGACATCGCGCCGTACCGGTATAATCCAGAGCCCGGCGCACGTTTTCTGGAGTTAACACTTTAGTCTTTCTCGAAAGTGAGCATGTACTGGGTTTTGGGGAGGTGATCGCGTTTGGAAAGGAGATGGAATCCGTTGTGCTCGATCTCGCTTGCCACGTCATCACGCTCCGCACGAATGTGCCCTGGGCTTGGGCTCGCCGACTTGTAGAAGTCGACGACCACCAGATGCGCGCCCGGTTTCAAGGCGCGCCCAATCGCCGCGAGCATTTTATCCGGGTAATCGAAGTGATGATACACGTCGAGCACGAGCGCGATGTCGACAGAATTCGGCGGCAGGTTCGGATCGGTCTCGGCACCGAGGATCAACTCGACATTGGCGTCTTTTTTCGCCTTCGCGCGTTCCAGAAAATCGGCTTGGATATCCTCACCGAACACCTTGCCACCGTTCCCCACCGCGCGAATGAGGAATGGAAGCATATAACCGGTGCCGGTGCCGATATCGGCCACTGTCATACCGGGTGCGATATTCATCGCCGCGACCAGTTCCCGCGGCTTCTGCTTTCCATCGCGATGCGGATCGTCGAGAGTAGCGGCAACCTTGTCTCGGCCCTCCTTCGTTTTGTACCCGCTGTTGGCGGTGTCGGCGACCTGCGCCCATGCGCTGAAGGTCATCATCAATGCGGCGAAGATTTTCATAGTGGTAGCTCCATTGGCATTGCCAGCGGCGGTTCGATCAGAAAATTCAATTCCAACATGCGCGCGATCGCCAAGCGGATCGATTGTTCCGTCGCCGGCTCAACGGTGATCACGAAAGGCAGATCGCGCCAATCGGCTTTCGGCAACTGCAACACGGCGTCGATTGAAATTCCTTCAGAGGCAAGGGCGGCAGCCAGTTGCGCGATAATTCCCGGACGATCCTCGACGCGGAATCGCAGATAGTAGGACGATTTATTGAGCGAGATCGGAATCGGTTTATACTCGCCGAGGCTCGCGTGCGCGAACGGCGAGACGCGTTCAGGACTGCCGGACCGAATCTCGCGCGCGACGCGCATCAGGTCGCTGACCACGGCCACGCCGGTCGGATGCGGACCAGCTCCCCGTCCGTAATAAAACGTATCGGCGCCATATTTCCCGCGTACCCAAACCGCGTTATAGGCCCCGCGAACGCTGGCCAGTATCGTCGATTGCGGGATTAGCGAAGGGCGAACGGAAAGGATCAGGCCCTCAGGCGTTTGGCGCGCCGCGCAGATCAGCCGAATGGTGTGGTGCAACTGATGCGCATATTCGAAATCCACCGGCGTGATCCGGCGGATGCCTTCCGTATAAATGTCGGCGGGGACGATCTTCTCACCGAATGCGAGCGCCGTCAATATGGCCAGTTTCGACCGCGCGTCGAAACCATCCACATCGGCCGACGGATCGGCTTCGGCGTAGCCGGCGCGCTGGGCCTCGGCCAGCACATCGTCGAACGATCCGCCGCGGGTTTCGATTTCGGTCAGAATGAAATTGCAGGTGCCGTTGAGGATTCCGTAGAGTGTGTCGATGCGGTCGCCGGAAATTCCTTCGCGCAGCACGGCGTGAATCGGAATGCCTCCCGCGACGCTGGCTTCCATTGCCAGGTTGATGTGCGCGGCGACGGCGCGATCCCACAACTCCGCTCCGGCGAGCGCCATCAGTTCCTTATTGGCAGTAACGACGGATTTTCCGTTGGCGATCGCGGCCTCCACGATTTCGCGCGCGGTGGTCGTGCCGCCGATCAGCTCGACGACGACATCGACATCGGGATGGTTGACAACATCGCGCCAGTCGGTCGTTTTGAAAACAGAGGAAAGCTCGGCGGGCAGGCGCTTCTTCGCGACGCCGCGGCTGCACACGGCGACGACACGCAGCGGGAACCCGAGCTTCGTCTCAATGTGCGCGGCGTTCTCGGTGAGAATGGTTAAGGTGCCTTCGCCGACATTGCCAAGTCCGATCAGGCCGATGTTTACGGGCTTCATGTAATCCTTCAATGTACGACGAGCCGGAACTCCACCACCAGTACCAGCGCGTCCGGCTTGACGCGCACTTCGGTCAGATCGAATGATGCCAGCTCCGCTTTATAAGATGCTCCCTCGCGCGTTTGCTCCAGAATCTTGCGCGCCTGATCCTTGACGTCGATCTTCACGTCCTTCCCGAAGGCCTGCGTAAGCGCTGTTCGGACACGGCGGATATAGTAAGAATCCTTCGTCGTCATGACGTTGACGTTCTTGAATCCCATCGCGCCGCTGCGAACGGTTGGTGCGGCGACGATCGTCAGGTCGAACGAATCGCCGAGGCCGATGCAGCCTCCGAATACATCGAAGGCCGTGCGGCCGCTGAAGCGCGCGCCGACGCGAAGCAGCCCGCTCTCGGCTCCGATGCGCGCCTTTTCCAGATAGGCGAACTGGCACTTGGTCGCAGGCGTCCCGTGCACGTATTTGCGCCCATCCTGCGTGAAGACCTGGTCGGCGATGATCCGTTCCAAGGTATCGAACCGAAGTTCGATGTCGGCCGCCAAACACGGAACCACGGCGACAATGGAAAGAAAAATAGAGGCGGCCTGTGCTCTCATGCGCGTTTGTATCATTGTAGGTGATGACAAAAATGTTCCTTGCTTTCGCGTTGTTAGGAATGGCGCAGCATCCGCCGATAGCCCCTACCGACGACCAGCTTCCCAACGGCAAATCGCGGCAGGAGGAGATGCTAAAGCTGGATCACAAGAAGAATCTCGAGGACGCGGCCGCCATGGCCAAGCTCGCCGAGGAGGTGAGCGAGGAGCTGGAGAAGAACGATCGCTACGTGATGTCGCTTAAAACATTGAAGAAGCTGGATGAGATCGAGCGGTTGGCGAAAGCCGTTCGAGGGAGGATCAAGAGGTACTGAAAGAATCCTGTGTTACCCTCAAAGCGTTTACCCGCCATGCCCGCCACACGCGAAAAATCACAACTTATGAGCGCCTCTGAAATCGACCGGACGCTGGTCCGGCTGGCGCACGAAATTCTGGAACGAACCTCCAATCTGGATAAGCTTGCCTTCATTGGCATTCGCCGCCGCGGTGTTCCGCTGGCGCAGCGGCTCGCGAAAAAAATCGAGGATCTGGAGCATCGCAAAGTGCCCGTTGGGATTCTCGACATTAATCTTTATCGCGACGATCTATCCACGGTCTCGCATCAGCCGGTGCTGAACGCGACCGACATTCCGTTTGAGGTGACCGGCAAGTACATCATCCTGATGGATGACGTTCTGTATACCGGCCGCACGATCCGCGCCGCCCTCGACGCGCTATTCGATCAGGGCCGAGCGGCACGCGTGCAACTGCTGGTGCTGATCGACCGGGGACATCGTGAAATCCCCATCGAGGCGCAATTCATCGGCCGCATGGTGCAGACCACCTCCAATGAAATTATTGAAGTCAAGTTTCAGGAGATCGACGGCATGGAGAAGGTATTGCTCGTGGAGAAAACGGACTAAATGCGATCCGGCTTGCTGGGCATCGAAGGTCTGGCGCGCGAGGAGATCCAGGCGATTCTGGACCGCGCGCGCGACTTTCAACCGAAGCCGGATCAAGGCTTTCGCAAACTCGCTTTGTTGCGGGGACGGATGGTCGTGAACCTTTTTTTCGAGGCGTCGACGCGCACCCGCACCAGCTTCGAAATCGCCGCGAAATGCCTGGGCGCGGACTCCGTATCGATCACGGCGCAGGCCTCGAGTGTTTCGAAAGGCGAATCGCTGGTCGACACGCTGAACACGCTGGCGGCGATGCGTCCGGATGCGATCATCATGCGCCACGCGGCTTCCGGCGCGCCGCATTTTCTGCAAAGGCATCTTGAAACGCCGATCATCAACGCGGGCGACGGCACACACGAGCATCCCACGCAGGCTTTGCTCGACGCGCGAACGATTCTCGATCGCGGCACGTCTCTCGAAGGCCTGCGCGTGGCGATTATCGGCGATATCGCGCACAGCAGAGTCGCCCGGTCGAATGCCTATCTTCTTTCGAAGTACGGCGCGGAAATCGTGCTGTGCGGACCCGCATCGTTACTGCCCCCCGAGTTGAAACAGATCGCGCCAGGGGTCACGTTGACGACGCGGATGAAGGAAGCGATTCGCGATGCCGATGTGATCATGATGCTGCGCGTGCAACTGGAGCGGCAACATGAAGCGGCATTTCCCGCAAGTGAATATTTCCAGTTCTACGGACTCCGCCTGGAGCATCTGCGGCTGGCGAAGCCGGATGTGATCGTCATGCACCCGGGGCCGATCAATCGCGGTCGCGAGATTTCTTCCGAAGTCGCGGATTCGCAACGATCGGTGATCCTCAATCAGGTGGAAAACGGAATCGCAGTGAGGATGGCTGTCCTCGAAAGGGTACTGAGTGGCGTCGCTGCTAATTAAAAATGGCCGCGTGATCGACCCTGCTTTGAGTCACGACGGGGTGGCAGACGTGTTGATCGAAGACGGCGTCATCGTCGGGATTGGCAAAGACCTGGCTGTAAAACAAAGCGCGGAAGTATTTGACGCGACCGGACTGATCGTCGCACCCGGCTTCATCGACATGCATGTGCATCTGCGCGAGCCTGGATTCGAGCACGCGGAGACCATCGAATCCGGCGCGCGCGCAGCGGCGGCGGGCGGATTCACATCGATCGCACCTATGCCCAACACGTTTCCGGTGAACGACAGCGCGACCGTCACCAGCTACATTGTCGAGAAGGCTCGCAAGCACGCAGTGGTGAACGTCTGGCCCATCGGCGCGATCACGAAGGGCAGCGCGGGTGAGGAATTGGCTGCCATCGGATCGATGGTCAACGCGGGCGCGGTGGCGATTTCCGACGACGGGCGCCCGGTGATGAATGCGCGCGTGATGCGCCGCGCGATGGAGTTCGCGCGGAGCTTCAATATTCCGGTCATCGATCATTGCGAGGACCTTCACCTTAGCGCCGGCGGCGACATGCATGAGGGGTTTGAATCGGTGCGGCTCGGCTTGCGCGGGATTCCCGGCTGTTCTGAAGACGTGATGGTGGCGCGCGATATTCTGCTTGCCGAGGTGACCGGTGCGCGATATCACGTCGCTCACATTTCGGCCAAGCATTCCGTAGGAATGGTGGCGTTTGCGAAATCGAAAGGCCTGTCGGTTACTGCCGAGACCACGCCCCATCACTTCTCCATGACCGATTCGGACATGCTCCCGTACGATAGTCACTTTAAGATGAAGCCGCCCTTGCGATCGCATGGCGATGTGGACGCGGTGATTGATGGGGTGGGGAACGGCGCCATCGACGCGATTGCCACCGACCACGCGCCGCATCCAGGCAGCGAAAAAATGCAGGAGTTCGAGAAATGCCCATTCGGAATCCTAGGCCTCGAAACGGCGCTCGGCGTTTCGTTCGAGCATCTGCTGCATCCGAGAAAAATAGGTCTGAAACGTCTGGTCGAGCTGTTCACGACGGGTCCGGCGAGGATACTGGGCATTCCGCGCGGGACGCTGGCGACCGGCGCGGCGGCGGATGTCACGATTTTTTCGCTTGACCGGGGATGGACTTACGACGTGAATAAATCCTTCTCGAAGAGCCGGAATTCTCCGTTCGACGGGAAGACGTTTCGCGGTGGCCCGGTCGCGACGATCGTCAATGGCCAAGTCGTCTGGCGCGCCTCGTCCACTGGTGGGAAGGAATGAAGCGGTAAGGGGTTCGCCGGCCGATTACAGAATCGCCCGTACCACTCCTCCATCCACCCGCAGCGCGGCTCCGTTGGTTGCCGACGATAGAGGGCTCGCGACAAATGTCACCAGCGCCGCCACTTCTTCGGTCCGCGCGAAGCGCTGCAGCAGCGACGACGGCCGCACGGTCCTGAAAAATTCGCGCTCAACACTTGCAGCGTCCGTGTTCTGCGCCACCGCCATACTCTTCACAAAATCTCCAACTCCTTCCGATGCGGTCGGCCCGGGCAGAACGGAATTAACCGTCACGTCCGTGCCCTTCGTCGTCTCCGCGAGTCCGCGCGCCACCGCTATTTGCGCGGTCTTGGTCATGCCGTAATGAATCATCTCCGCCGGGATCTGCACAGCCGATTCGCTCGATATAAAAATGATGCGGCCCCAGTTGCGCTGCTTCATGCCCGGCAGATAGTGACGGCTTAAGCGCACGCCGCTCAGCACATTCACCTCGAAAAAGCGCCGCCAGTCGTCGTCGGAGATTTGTTCGAAGGGTTTCGGCTCGAAGATGCCAAGGTTGTTGATCAGAATATCGACGTGCGGATGTCATCGAAAAACCTCCTCTGCACCCGCCACGGTACTGAGATCCGCCGCGATCCCCTCGCCCCGCCCCTTCAGTCTGGCGAGGGTTTCATCGACACGCTTCGGTGTGCGGCCGTTGACGATCACGGTCGCGCCTTCGTTCGCCAGCGCCTCCGCGATCGCAAACCCAATCCCCGCTGTCGAGCCCGTGATCAGCGCGCGCCTTCCTTCCAGTTGTGAGTCCATAAACTTTAACGCTTGCCGTTCGCGATGCGAACCGCCGTTCCCGTTGCCAGTGAATCGGGCGGATTGACGATCACGTTATCGCTCTCCCGAAGGCCCGAAACAACCTCGACCTCCGTGCCGTAGTCCTTACCAATCACGATCGGCAACAGTTCCACCTTGCCCCCTTCGCGCACGACGCCTGCCTGCAGGCCCTCCGCGCGAAACAGCAGCGAGTTCACTGGAAGCAGCAGCGATGGGGCTCTCGAAGCCAGCGTTAGATGCACTTGCGCGAACGCTCCGGGCAAAAGTTCTCCGCCGGAATTGTCCACGTCGATCTCGGTCACCAGCGTCCTCATGGCTGGATCTATAGATTCCGCAGTGCGCGCGACCTTGCCACTGAACTGACGTCCCGGATACTCGGCAAGCGTCAAGCGCGCAATCACGCCGGGAGTCGCCGACCGGGAATAAACTTGCGGAACGTTCACAAACACACGGAGTGTCTTGGTCGCCGATAGAGTAAAAAGCTGCTGCGACACACCGCCGTTGCCCGCGTTGATCAGCGCGCCGGTGTCGGTATTACGCGTCGTGATGACACCGTCGAAGGGCGCATAGACTTTTTCGAAGGACACCATCTGTTCCAGCCGTTTCACGTTGGCGGTCTGAGACACGACGATCGACTTATCGGCTTCATACGCGCCCACCGCGTTATCGACGTCCTGCTTGGGGATCGCGTCCTTTAACATCCCCAGATAGCGATTCATGGTGATTTCCGCCAATTTCAAGTTGGCCTGTGCGGTGGAAAGATCCGCCCGCCCCTGCGTAAGCTGCTGGTCCGCTTCAGGCGTTTCAATCTCAGCCAGCAACTGTCCCTCCTTCGCGTGTCCGCCGATATCCACGTACCACTTCTTGAGATAGCCGCTGGTGCGCGCGTATATCGGCGAGACGGTGAACGCCTGAATACTTCCAGGCAGCACGATTTCGTCTTTCAACGCGCCGCGCTTTGGGTGGACCACGGAAACCGTCGGCGTCGCCATGTCGCTGGTCTCCTGCTTCACGCTCGCCGCGGCCTTGATGCGCGTGGTGATCCCGCGGACCACGCCGAAGGCAAGCAGCGCGACCACCGCCAATATTGCGATTAGTTTGACGATCCTACCAGTCACGTTCCTATTCTCACTCATGCGCGCGTCTTCCTTACGACGCTGCTCGCCGTCCATGGAGCACGCTGAAGACCGCCGGCACGAACAACAAGGTCGCCACCGTCGCCAGCGCCAATCCGCCGATCACCGCGCGGCCCAGCGGCGCATTTTGTTCGCCTCCCTCGCCCGCGCCCAGCGCCATCGGCACCATTCCGATGATCATCGCCAGGGCCGTCATCACCACCGGACGAAATCGTGTGAACCCGGCGTCCAATGCGGCTTTCTTCGCATCGCCCTCCTCGGCTAATCGTCCCTTCGCGAAGTTCACCACCAGGATGCTGTTCGCCGTCGCCACGCCGACGCACATAATCGATCCCATCAGCGCCGGCACGCTGATCGTCGTGTGCGTGAAAAAGAGCGAGAGTACGATCCCCGCCATCGCTGCCGGCAGAGCGGTAATGATGATGAACGGATCCAGCCAGCTCTGGAAATTCACCACGATCAATAAGTAAACCAGCACGATTGCCAGGACCAGTCCGCCTAACAGTCCGGTGAACGAGGATCGCATCGTCTCGATCTGCCCCCGCATCACCACCTCCGCGCCGCGCGGCAGCGACTTGCGGCTGGCGTCGACAATGCGCGTGATGTCACTCGCCACGCTGCCCAGATCGCGATCCTGCACCGCTCCAAAAAGATCGATGGTGCGCTGAATGTTGTAATGCGAGACGACCGCCATCCCCGCGCCCCGTGAAGTGGATGCGACGTCGCCCACAATTTCAGGCTGCCCCGCCGCCGATCCGGTAATCGAAATATTTTCGATGTCGCCGATGGAACCGATGGAGTATTGCGGCGACTGCGCGATCAGGCTGTAATTTACCCCGTTCTTAGGATTCAGAAAGAACGCGGGCGTCGTTTGAAAACTTCCGCTCAGAGCAATCACCATGCTGTTGGCGACGTCGCGCTCAGTAAATCCACTTTCCGCTGCCTTCGTCCGGTCGACGGTGATGTGCAGCTTCGGTTGATCGAACAGTTGATGAATGTGCAGATCCACCAGGCCCGGAACCTGCCGCAGGTCGTCGAGCAACTTGCGCGCATAAACGCGATTTGCATCGATATCGAGCCCGATCACTTGAACATCGATCGGCGCGGGCAACCCAAAGTTCAAAATCTGGCTGATAATGTCGGCCGGCAGGAACGCGAACGTCACGCCCGGGAAATCGCGCGGCAGGTCCTTGCGCAACTCGCGAACGTAATCGGCCGTCGGGTGATGATCTTCTTTGAGCGAGACCAGCACGTCCGCGTCCATCGTCCCGATCGGGGCCGACGTGCTGTACGACAAATTAATGCTCGAATACGGCAAGCCGATGTTGTCGATGATGCTCGAAACTTCAGCGGGCGGTATGGCGCGGCGGATCGCCTGTTCGATCTGGTCGCACGCATTCGCCGTTTCCTCAATGCGCATTGCCGTTTTGGTGCGTACATGCAGTTTGATCTGCCCGGCATCGGTGGACGGGAAGAAATCCCGGCCGAGCCATGGGAACAGTGCGAAAACCGCCAGACAAGAACCGAGAAACAGCGGCAGGAACAACCACGGAATCGCTACCAGGCTGGTCAAAAGGCGATGATACGCATCGCGCGTCGCGTTGAACGACCGCTCGAACCATAGCTGAAATCTCCTGCCGATATTCCAGGGGGAAGGTTTGCCTTTATTCCCGCTATGGGCCCGCAACAGATACATGGCGAGCGTCGGGACCAGCGTTCGCGACAACACGTACGATGCGAGCATCGCGAACACCACCGCCTCCGCCAGCGGGATGAACAGGTAGCGCGCGACGCCTGTCAAGAAAAACATCGGGATGAATACGATGCAGATGCAGAGCGTCGAAACAAGCGCTGGCACCGCGATCTGCGCCGCGCCGTCCAGGATTCCCTCGTGATGGTCCTTGCCCTCTTCGAAGTTCCGCTCGATATTCTCGATCGTCACCGTCGCATCGTCGACCAGAATGCCCACCGCCAGCGCCAGGCCGCCGAGCGTCATGATGTTGATCGTCTCGCCCAGCGCGCTCAGACACACAATCGACGTCAGTATCGAAAGCGGAATCGAAATCGCAATGATCAGCGTGCTGCGCCAGCTTCCTAAAAACAATAGGATCATCGCTGCCGTCAGGCACGCCGCGATGATGGCTTCCCGGATCACTCCGTTCACCGCCGCGCGCACGAATAACGATTGGTCGGCCAGCGGCTCAATGCGAAGCTCGGGCGGAAGCGCCGCCCTGATCGCCGGAAGCGCGTCCTTTACCCGCTGCACAATATCGAGCGTCGACGTCGCGCCCACTTTCTGCACCGTCAGCAGCGATCCGCGCATGCCGTCGCGCCGGACCACGTTCGTCTGCGGCGAAAATCCATCGCGCACATGCGCCACGTCGCGAACATATATCGTATTGCCGACGGTCGACTTCACCGGCAGATCGTTCAGCTCCTCGACCGTCTTCGGACTCGCGTTCAGATCCACGTCGTACTCGAACTCGCCAATTTTAGATGTGCCCGACGGGAGAATCAGATTCTGCGAGCTCACCGCGCTCACGATGTCGCTTGGAGACAGCCCCTTCGCTTGCAGCGCGCTTGTATTGAGATCGATCATGATCTGCCGCTGCTTCCCGCCATAGGGCCACGGAACCGCCGCGCCCGGAACGGTCGCCAGGGATTGCCGGATGAAATTGGTCCCAAAGTCGTTCAATTGCTGTTCGGACAGTCCTTGCCCGGAAAGCGCGAGTTGCAAGATCGGCACGCTCGACGCGCTATAGCTGATCACCAGCGGAGGCGTGATGCCCGGAGGCATCTGCCGGATTGCCGGTTGCGATGATGCCGTCAACTGCGCCACCGCTGCGGAAACCTGCACCCCCGGCTGAAAGAAAACCTTCACGACCGAGACGCCGTTCAGCGACTGCGACTCGATGTGCTCGATATCGTTCACCGTGGTCGTCAAAATCCGCTCGTACACCGATGTGATGCGCTGCTCCATCTCCTCCGCGCTCAGTCCGGTGTAGTTATAAAGGATGCTGACCACCGGGATATTGATGTTCGGAAAAATGTCAGTCGGTGTCCGCAGAATCACCAGCGGACTTATCAAGAGGATAAGGAGCGCTAATACAATGAATGTATAGGGACGATTTAGCGCTACTTTGACGATCCACACCTGATGTGCCGCTCCCTTATAGGTTTAGATACCGTGCTGTGCAATTGGATGCGGGAAAGACATTTGCTGTTCGGCATAGCGTTATTGCCGCCGCAGTTTCTCTTCCAACGCGCCCGCATGATCGTCGTGCCCTAATTCACGATAAATCCCGACCGCCTTTCTCAACTTTGCCATACCCTCGGCGCGCGCCCCATTGCGAAGCAGAACTTCCCCCACGTCGGAATTCGCGGCTGCCAACGCCAAACGCGTCGCCTCGCTCTGATTCGCGCCCTCCATCGCGGCGATCCCGTCGGCGATCTGTAACGCACGGCTGTAATTGGAGAGCGCGGCCAGAAGGTTCCCGCGCTCCAGTTCGATCCCTCCGATCTTCGCCGCCACCGATTCCATTGCCCGATCCAGATCCGAATCCCGCCCCTCCCGTGGCAGCGAATCGAACCGCGCCAGCGCCTCGCTGAAATACTTTGCCGCGGTATTGGGGTCCGTCGCGATCCCGCCCATTTGGGCCGCGGCCTGCGCCAGATCCCGCTGCGACTCCGCCTGTTCCGGCTGCGCGCGCCAAATCGCGTTCGCAAGGTCGTAGGCGCTGCGAACGGCCTCCGCGCCGCCGATCGCCAGATCCGCGCGCAGCAACTGCCGCTCGAGCGCGATGGTGGCCGCCTCGAAGCGCCGCTTGTCTTCCCTCTCCCGGTAGGCAAAAAAAATCGCACTCCCTAAAAGCACGCCTACCAGCGCGATCGCCGCCGCCACGCCCAGCGCATTGCGCCGCACGAACTTCGCGAACCGGTATCCTGGCGTGTCGATGCGCGCGATCACCGGCCGGCCTTCCAGATAGCGCCGGATGTCCTCCGATAATTGCTCCACGGAAACGTAGCGCCTTTGCGGCTCCTTGCGTAGAGCCTTCAGGATGATCATGTCGAGATCGCCGCTCAGCTTCTTCTTCAGCCGCTTGCGCGCGATCGCGCGCGTCTCCAGCGTCGCGACCTTGGTCTTCTGTTCCGCGACCTCCATTTTTTGCGTCGCCTGTGGAATCGCGTGCGATTCGTCGGTAAGAATCACCGCGCTCGGACGCCTCGGCTCCGCTTCGAGAATCGCCCGCCGCACGGCGTCGGGGGCGCGTGTCGTCAACCCATACGGCATCCTACCGGTTAGCAATTTATACAGCAGCACGCCCAGTGAGTACACATCGGTCGACGTCGTGATTGTCTCTCCGCGCACCTGCTCCGGACTCGCATAGTCCAGCGTCATCGGCCGCAATTCCGGCCGCGTCTGCGCCATTTCGAGTGTCGAAAGATCGGTCCGCAGAAGTTTCGCGATGCCGAAATCGAGCAGCTTCACCACGCCCGCCTCTGTCACCAGAATGTTTCCGGTTTTGATGTCCCGATGCACTACCAGGTTTTGATGGGCGTATTGCACCGCCGCGCAAACATCGCGAAATAACTTCAATCGGTCGGAAATCGTGTTCGCGCGCGATTCGCAGAACTGATCGATGGGCGTGCCCGCGACGTACTCCATTGCCAGATACGGCAAGCCCTCGGCAGTCGATCCGCCATCGATCAATCGCGAGATGTTCGGATGATCCAGGCTCGCCAGCACCTGCCGTTCCATCCGAAAGCGTCGCAGGATCTCCGCCGTATCCATGCCACGCTTGACCAATTTGACGGCAACCTTTTGGCTGTTTCCAAGAGGAGCCCCTTCGGGTCCGGTCGCCAGCCACACCGACCCCATGCCTCCGCGTCCGATGCGCCTCTCCAGTTGATAGGGTCCCGCGCGAAATCCCGTTGGATATTCTCCCGATTCCTCGCCGGAGTAATGCAGCGTGTAGCCCAAGTCCGCCGCCGGCTTCGCCAGAAAACCGCTCGCGTCGTCGTGACTCGCCAGCAGGCTTTCCGCCTCGCGGCGCATCGTATCATCGCCCGCGCACACCACTCGAAGGTACGCGGCCCGATCCTTCGGCGCACGTTCTAACGCGCCTTCAAAGATCTGCCGGATCTGCGCCCATCGCTCCGGCGTCAATATTGCCTCCCGTCATCTCGCGATGCAGAAACGCCCGCGCTGAGCTCCAACTCCGCTTGACAGTCGCCGTCGAGACGCACATCACCTCCGCCGTCTCCTCCACCGAAAGCCCGCCGAAGAATCGTAGCTCCACCAGCTTCGCCTGCTCCGGATCCAGCAGCATGAGCTGTGTCAGCGCTGTATCGAGCGCGATCATATCGAGCGGCCTCTGCTCGCCGATCGCCATGGTGTCTTCGAGCATCACTTTCTGCCCGCCCCCCCCGCGCCGCTCCGCCCGGTGCTTCCGCGCGTAATCCAGCAGGATCCGCCGCATCTGCGTTGCCGCCACCGCTAGAAAATGCCCGCGCGAATCCATGGGCGATTTTTGATCCACCATGCGGATGTACGCCTCATGCACCAGCGCCGTCGGCTGCAGCGTATGTTCGCCCCTTTCGCGCTTGAAGTAGGACCGCGCCAGTCGATGCAGTTCGTCGTACACCAGCGGCAGAAGCTGATTCATCGCAGCTTTGTTGCCGCTCCCCACCTCGCCCAACAGTCTCGTAACTTCGCCTGTGTCACTCATGGGTCTCGCTCATTATAAATAGTGCGCCCCGTCACGGGATCGTTTCGGATTATATATCATTGGATCTATATGAAACGTGCCGCCCTCCTGTTTCTGCTGGCCTTGACGGCGATCGCCGCGCCCGCCCGCTCCGCCGATGCGCGCTTGAACAAATCCTTCCGCAAGCCTGTCCAGGCCGGCTGGATTTTCGTCCACCTCGAAGGCAAGCCCTCGGAGATTGGATTCCAGCACGGCTTCCTCCTGGCTCCCGAAATTCTCGACGCGCAGAAAGCCATTAAACTTGCGCTCACCCACGAATCGAAGGACTGGAACTACTTTCGAAATGTCGCCGAAAAGGTCCTTTGGCCGCACGTCGAACAGGAATATCGCGATGAATTGACTGGAATCGTCGCGGGCCTGAACGCCAAGAATGTAAAGCTCGATATCTGGGACATGGTAGCCGCCAACGCGTGGCTGGAACTCGATCCTTACTATGTCAAATGGGCCGAAAAGAACGGTGTCAAGTCCACCGGCGACCATTGCAGTGCCTTCGTCGCCACCGGCAGTTATACCAAGGACGGCAAGCCCGTTATCGCCCACAATAACTGGACCGACTACATGACCGGCTCGCGCTGGAATATTATCTTCGACATTACCCCCGAGCACGGCAGCCGCTTCATTATGGATGGAATGCCCGGCCTGATCCACTCCGCCGACGATTTCGGCATCAACGCCGCCGGCATCATGATCACCGAAACCACCATCACCGGCTTCGCTGGCTTCGACCCCAACGGCATCCCCGAATTCGTGCGCGCAAGAAAAGCCATGCAATATTCCGCGTCGATCGACGACTTCGCCCGCATCATGAAAGACGGAAATAACGGCGGCTACGCCAACGATTGGCTCATCGCCGACCGCAACACGGGCGAGATCGCCAGCCTGGAGCTCGGCCTCAAGCACGTCAACCTGTGGCGCAGCAAAGATGGCTATTTCGCCGGCTCGAATTACCCCATCGACCCCGCGCTAGCCAAGGACGAAACCGATTTCAATCTCAACGACGCAAGCCTGAGCGCCAACGCCCGCCACATCCGATGGGATAATTTGCTGACCGAAAATAAAGGCCGCATCGACGTCGCGCTAGGCCAGAAATTCCTAGGTGACCACTACGACACCTTCTCGAAGAAAATCGAGCCCAGCGAGCGCACCCTCTGCGGTCACGTCGAACTGTCAGCAAGAGGCTCCAAACCCTGGCAGCCCCCCTACGGCACAGCAGGCGCAGTGCAGAACAAGGTAGCCGACGCAACGATGGCCGCGGCGATGTCCTTCACCGCATCAATGGGCCACTCCTGCGGCATCGATTTCAAAGCCGCAAAGCACCTGAAGGCTCACCCCGAATTCGCCTGGGAAAAATCAGCACTCCGCGACCTCGATTCACACCCATTCACGACATTCACGGTGTCGAAATAGACCACTGATGCTCGAAACGGTCCCCGTTCAAAGACCAATTAGCGACGGCCAATAGCGCAGATACGGAAAAAAGAACATCAGCGTCTGGTAAATCACTACCAATAGGAGCAAGCTGACTCCTATCTTTGCGCCCAACGTCAACGCCCGCTTCGTGATTCCGAAACTGATCGCAACTCCCAAAGTCGTAAGCGTACCAAGCAATAGCACTATCGCTCCCCAATCAGGGTCAACGTTCGACAGCGAGATCTGCCCGATTGATCCGAACACGTTGTCTTTAGCCTCTCGCTTGTAACTATCAAGCGCTTCGGGCAAGCGATGAAAAAAAAAATAAAACAGATTCCCAATCTCAAAGAGCCCCAGTGCGCCACTTGCCCAGAGAAACCCGTAATGCCCGACTACAGAAAAGATGAGGGCTGCCAATGCCACTACTAACAACACGACGCCGTCTCCTTTGCCTTGCTGAAAGAGGGTCATCCGCCCGAAGATCGGAGCCGAGATAAACGGTGCGAAGGGGGCAACGACGAGGAGGAGGGAACCCGCGATAGCGAGAATTTTCTGAAGATTTTCCCTGTTCTTCTTAGGCAGACTCCCATCCAAAAACTCGCCGCAGTAACGGCACTTCCTTGCTTCGACCAGTATGTCCTCAGCGCAGAACGGGCACTTTTGGGTCACGAGACCAGATTTTATCGGTTCTTCCATTTAAAGGTGTACCCGGGCCCTTAATCGCAATTTCTGTCTGTTTGATGAATCGGTGTTAAGTATACCAATGCCAAAGTCAAGCTCTGGTGGCGCGAGCTTCAGCTTGCAGCGACCGCTTCAGCCGGCGTCCTCGAACTTGCTCAAAACACCAACTTCAACCCAAACTGAATCTGCCGCGACGTTATAGTAGTCGTCGTAATCAACCCCGCCGACGGGTTAAACGCCGCCCCTGAAAACACCGTCGCATTCGGTGTCCCGAAATTAGCGTGATTCAGCGCATTAAAAAACTCAGCCCGGAATTGAAGACTAGTCCGCTCAGTAATCGTCGTGGTCTTGAACAACGACACATCCAGATCCGCCAGCCCCGGCCCTCGGTACACGCCACGTCCCAAATTACCGTAAGTGCCCGCCGTAGGCAGCACGAACGCGCTCGGATTGAACCACTGATTGGGACTTCCCAGCACCACCGGCCCACTAAACGCCGGATTCTGGGATGGCCGGTCAGGATTGCGCGTATCTCCATCGCCCGACCGATTCGCACCGATCTGCGGCGTAAACGGAAACCCGCTCAGCAGCGTCGCGATCCCGTTAATCTGCCACCCTCCGAGCCGCCCGTGTCCAAACGGCAGCGCGTAGAGCCCGGAAATACTTGCCTCGTTCTTGACATCGAGCGCCGACGGCCCCCAGTCCCTCTTCAGATCGTTGCGATCCAGCACCATCTGCGCCTGATTATTTGCCTGCGCACCGGTCAGCGCCGAGTTGACGTCCAGGTTCTTCGAGCACGTGTAATTCGCGCGAAATTGCAAGCCGCGCGTCAATCTGCGCGTGACATCCAATTGAAGCGCGTTGTAGCTGGTATTGCCTTCCGTGTACCAGAAGAAGCCCGCGCCGAGGTAAGAGTTCGGCCGCAAACTGACTGGAATGTACTGCTGGCCTTGCAACACACTCCCCTTGGCAGTTCCATTTCCTCCTGAAACGCATGTAGCGCTCGAACAAATCTGAGCGGGAATATCATTCGGATCGATACTCACAAATCCGTGAGTCCCGAACGACCCAACATAGGCAGCTCTTAGAGAAGTATTGCGGTCCAGTTGGCGCTCGATAGTCAGATTCCACTCTTGTACGGTCGGCGTCTTCGCGTTCGGCTGCACGCCCTGCGGCGCGAACATGGTGCACGGTGGCGGAACCGTCGCGCTGCACTGCGGCGCGGGCGGAATGCCGGGCGCGATCGGAATGATCGAGAGCAACGAAGTACTCGCCAGCGACACCGCGCCATTCGCGGGCGGCAGCGAGTTCAGCAGAAAACTCAGATCGTCGATCAGTGAATAAAATGTCCCGAACGACGCTCGCAAAGCCGTCTTGCCATTCCCGAACGGATCCCAGGCGAGCCCCGCGCGCGGCGCAAACAGGTGCTTCGCATGATTCTGCGTGAACGCCGATTTGCCGACGATAACGTTCGTCTCCAGCACGCCGTTCGCGTCGGTGATATAGTTCGCCGCGCGCCCCGACTCTTCGTTCCATCCGTTGGTGAACTCGTCGCGCACGCCCAGCCGGATCGTCAGATTGGGCAGCACACGAATCGAGTCCTCGAAGTACCACGCGCCTTCCGTACTGCGCCACCCGAGCTCGTTCGGATCGGGAATCACTTGGAACGTGCTCGCCGTACCTTGCAGAAATGTCGTCAAACTGGTGAAGGTCGCTTGGCCAAGCTGCCTGGACGCGCTGTCCTCGTTATCGCGAATGGGCTGAATCCACGCACCCAAGCTGATCTGATGGATCCCCTTCGTGATCTGCACCTCGTCCTTGTAGGTGAACAGACTCCTCCGATTCCAGGAGCCCGCGGCGTTGTTCGGACCTGCCGCCGTGATCCCCGAAATTCCCGTAGTGGTCACTCCGCCGTTCACCACGACGCCTCCCGGCCCGCCTCCCGTGACGAACGATTCGTTCGCTGGAAATGCCGCCAGCGGGACCGAGCTCAAATTAAATTCCGCGCGCGAAAACCCGATCGTCGCGGTATTCAGCACTCGCGGAGAAAAGACGTGCGTCTCCTGAATGCTCGCTACCTGACTCTGGAGCGCCTCATAAGACGCGAACAGAGGATCGGCCTGCGGCACCAGACTGTTGCCGTTGTCGATCGTATAGGCAAACGACAGCGTATCGCGCTCGCGGATCGCATAATCGGCGCGAGCCGTGCCGAAATCCTCATGAATATGTTCCTTCGGATTGTTGTAGGAAAATGCGTTGCCGCTATTGGCCCCGCTTGTAAGCAGCTCCGCACCATTCGGCTGCGGCCACAAATTCATGAACGGCAGCATCGCCGGATTCAAATTAGCGACCGGACCACTCGGCAGCACACCCTGCCGCGCTTTGGCATCAGGCACCACGCTCACACTGCTCAGCGCAAGCGCCTGACGGAATCCTTCGTAGTTGCCGAACAGGAACAGCTTGTTTTTCTGAATAGGTCCACCCAGCGCCCCTCCAAACTGATTGCGCCGGAAAGGCGGAACCGCCGCCTGATCGAAAAAATTCCGCGCATCGAGAGCGCTGTTGCGCAGGAACTCAAAAATCGTACCATGCACCGCATTCGTCCCCGACTGCGTCAGGATACTCACCTGCCCGCCCGCCCGCTTCCCGTAACCAGCGCCATAGGCGTCGGTGAGTACGTTGAATTCGCGCACCGCGTCGATGCCCAGCAGTTCGCCGCTTACGCCTCCGGGCGATATCGCGAGCTGGCTCGACCCCGTATACTCGACTCCGTTAATAAGGAACAAATTCTCCGACGTCCGGCGCCCGGCGACCGAGAACGTGTTGCCGTCGCTGGTGCTGGTGTTAGCGCTTTTCATCGCGCTGTAGTTGATCGTGCCGGGATTTAGCGCAATCAGATTGTCAAAGCTGCGTCCGTTCAGCGGAAGGTCCTTAACCTCGCGTTCGCCGACGATGCCGGAAGTCGCCGACGTTGTGATATTGACCACCGGAACATCCCCGGCAACCGTCACCTGCTGTAAAAACTCACCGACCTCGAGCCTGAAATTTATCACGGCCTGCTGTGCCACCTGGAGGTTGATCCCGGTGCGCACTGCCGCCTTGAAGCCGGTCTTTTCGACCTTCACTTCGTGCGGCCCCGGTGCGAGCGTAAGGACGCTGAAGTGTCCCGATTCATCGCTCCGAGTCGTGCGAGTCGCGCCCGTCTCCGCGTTCGTAACCACTACCTTCGCGCCCTCGACCCCCGCGCCCGAAGGATCTTCCACCATCCCCGAGATCGCGGCGGCGACCTGCGCGCGCATGGGCAGCGTCAGAACCGCCAGAAAAAACAGATTCCTAATCATGGCCCCACTGCGCCAGTAAACGCATCCAGACCAAGCACCCGTGCGCCGCGCTCTGCGCCCACACCCCACCCGAGCGTCGACATTCTCTGCGGATTCGCACTGAATACAATTTGGAAACTGGAAGGATCATCGGGAGCCGCCGGAGCTTTTCCCCTCATCGGGGACACCAAAGCCAGATATTTGAGGATAGTATAAATGTCCCCTTCGTCCGGGAAGCTCACGTCGAATTCCTGCGTGCAGAACCGCACCTGCGCCCCCCGCTCGGCCAAGCGGAACGCGAAAAACGCCGCGCAATCCACCGCCGATTCGAACCATCCCTCGCGATCGGTATCCAAATCGAAGTAAATCAACACGCGATTATCCTGCTCCCGCGCGAACTCCCGCACTTGCAGATCGCCCGTATGCGCCGTCGCCTTCCAGTCCACGTGCCGCGCGCTTTCGAGCGCTTCATAAGGACGGATGCGATAAAAATCGTGCCCGCGCCCCCGCTGCTGCGCCTCCATCTCGCCGCGCACGCCCGCCAGCAGCGATTCAAACCCCGGCTGCGCATCCACGCACGGATATACCAGCAGGTCATGCTGCGCCGTCACCATCTCCCGCCGCTCGGAAAATCCAAATGGAAATCGCGTCGAGAATTGGAACGTTCTCTCCCGCTGCGCGCCGCGTTTCGGAAAAAATAAATCCACCGGCTCTGCGAGCACCGCGCCGCCGGGAATAACCGGGAAGTAAAGGATCGCGTCCAGCCCGCTCTCCTTCGATCCCGCCAGGTGAATGCTGAACGACGGAATCACCCGCTTCAGATTGCGGATGCGGATCCCCGCTCGTACTTTTCTCCGCGCCGAAATATGTTCCGGCACCATCAAATTGATCTCCAACCCCGCGATTCCCAACCGGCTGATGAATCCCGAGACCAGTAGCGTCGAAAGCATCGCCGCAAAAATCAGGAACAGTAAATTGTTCGCCGAAATAAAAGCGCCCGCGCCCACTACGCCCATCGCAACCGTATACGCGACGCCCGTTCCCGTCACCTGCTGGCGCAACCCCTGCGTCCAGACCGCGCGAAACTTCCGCCAGGCCCCCGGCAGCCACGAATCGTGAAGAGATTTAATCATGCTGGATCGACACCGAACCCCGACCGTCAGGAAGGGGATGCTCCGGAGGCTACCCTTCCAATCGCGTTCACTAATTTACGATACGGAATTTTCTCAATCGACTCGAACTCCAGCCATTCCCCATCGCGCCAGCTCGATCCATGCCATCGCGTCAAGATGGCAAGATGTTCCATATTCGGCGGACCGCCCGCGGGCAGCGCGTTCGTCAACTCGCGCAATCGGCGATCCATGGATTCGCCCGCCCCCATCGTTCCTCCCAGCGTGAGCCGTACCCCTTCCAACCACCGCCCGCCCATCAAAAAAAGCAGATGCACCGCCTCGATCTCCGGCGCCCTAACCACCGCGACGCCGTTCAATTTGTCGGCCGTTCCAGGTTCGAAGCCCCTCGCCAACTCCCCGCGAAGCCCGCGCACTTCGATAATCTTCTCCACCCGTTGATGCAGTCTCTCCGCCGCCTCGAACTGCATCTCCGCGCTCGCCCGATCCCGCGCCGCCTCCGCCGTCTCCAGCAGCGAGGACCCGCCAGTCCGCAAAAACTGCTCCACCCGCGCAGATTCACTCCGATACTCCTCCACCGTCACCGCTTCCTGACAGGGCCTCAGGCACCGCGCCATCTCGCCATAAATGCATCCCGGATGTTCCGCCACGGGCGCCAGATTTTCCTCGCATCGCCGGATCTGAAACAGATCGAGCAGTTCGCCGTCAAATCGTTCCGCCGCCGCGCGATTGGCAAACGGCCCATAGAACAACCCCCTTCCTAACCGTGTCGTGACCATCGTCCTAGGAAACGGATTATCGATCGTTAATCGCACAAATGCCGGAGCCCGCAGCCGCGTAATCCTCAGCCAGTCTTCTGGAAAATATTTCTGCGCCAGCTCCAGATGCAGCAAGGACGATTCCAGGCGCGACCCCATCGGCCAATACTCGATCCGGTCCACGATACCGCGCAAATTTAGCAGCCGCGACACCCGCTCCCGGTCCGAAATCAGCCGTTTCAACCGCCGCTTGAGCAGCGCCGTCCGCGCCAGATAAGGCTTTCCCTCGCTCGCCCACAACAGAAATACCGCCGGAACATCCGGAATCGACTCCAGGTCGGAAGGCCTCGCAGTCAGCGGCGCGCGCATGTCTCTTCAAGAGTAACTTTTAACTGTTGCGAAAACCGGGACTGACCACTCTGTCCCAAGGCGAGCACGATCCCTCGCGAAAGCGCTCCTCCCTTTGGCGCCGCGTGGACAGAGCGGTCAGTCCCGGCTTTCGCCAACCGCGTGAGAAATGATTAATCGAAACGATGTGGCTGGTCTCGTGTTCTCTAAATCGGGAGGATAAAAATGTTGAAGCAAGTACCCATTCTGTTGGCGCTGGCGCTGGCCCCGTTCGCGGCCGCCCAAGGTCGCCACCCCGCCTACCTGCACGCCCGCAGCGATCTGCGCCGTGCCATCCAGCTCATGCGCATCCCCGATGAGCCGAACGTAAACCGCGATATGGCCGTTGCCATCGAACATACCGAGCGCGCCATTCACGAGCTTGACGATGCCGCCCGGTGGGATCGCAAGGATCTTGACGACCACCCGCCCGTCGATACGCATCTGGGCCGGGGCGGCCGCTTCCGCGAAATTCTGCGCCTCCTCGAGAGCGCCCGCCACGATATCGAACACGAAGAAGATAACCCCATCGCCCGGGAATGGCGCAGTCGCGCGTTTCGTAATATCGACGATGCCATCGCAATGATACGGAAAGGCGGTTACGACAAATTCCGCGACGAAGGGATGATGGCGCCGCCGCTACCCTCCGCGCACCCCGCCTATCTTCGCGCCATCTCCGACCTTCGTTACGCCCGAGCGCTCCTCTATCGCGAGGATTGGCGTCCCGTGATGCGCGATCAACGCGCCGCGGTTGAGGAAATCGACCACGCCATCGGCGAAGCCAAGCGCGCTGCCATCGACGATGGAAAAAACATTGACGACCATCCCCCCATCGACCGCGGTTTTGGCTGGGAAGGCCGTTTCCGCAAAGCGATGGAGCTGCTCAACTCCGCCGAACACGATCTCTCCGAAGCCGAAACCAATGGAGCCGCCGCCGGCTGGCGCAACGCGTCTCTCAGCAACGTGCGCAACGCCAAAGCGTTCGTCGCCAAAGCCATGCGCGATTCCTGGTGGCGCTAATAGCCCGACGCCTTTTCGTCCGCCGTTATAACCCCATGCGTCAGCGTGGGGACGAGAAGCAACATACTGGCGTCCGCCTCACCGCGCCCGCCGAATCGAATAAAGCCGCCCTTCGGTACGAACCAGCAGCCGCTCTCCCACGATGGCCGGAGTTGCCAATGCCATCTCGTCCAACGGATTGACATGAAGCATCTCGAACGCATCGCCGGCGGCAATGACATATGTTTTGCCTTCTTCACTGAGGCAGAAGATTTTGCCGTTATACGCCCATGGAGACGATGTGAACGCCCACGCGTCGGGATCGATTCGCGCCTTGTAACTTTGTTTGCCCGTCTTCGCATCAAACCGCGCAAGAATTCCCTTATCGATGAGAACGTATAGCCCGCCCTGATATGCCACCGGCGTAGGGATGTAAGTTCCGGCGCGGTCCTGGGACCAAGCCACATATCCATTCGAATTTTCCGTTTTACCAAGCGAGATGTCGCCCGACGCACCTGGCCGGACCGCGAAAATCGGCCGGCTTTGGCCGCCGTCCACGTAAAGCATTCCGTCATAAGCGAAAGGGCTTGGCGTTGGCGCGGCGCTCATGCCCGACAGGCGCCACAGCTCTTTCCCCTCCATGTCGTAGCTCATCGCAACGCCCGGACCCACCGTGACGATCTCCGTGCGCGTTTTGTTGGTCCATATAAAAGGCGTCGTCCAGCCGGATCGCATACTCGTCACAGCCGGGTCCTTGATGTCGCGATCGGTGCGCCACAAAAGCTTTCCCGTCTTCTTGTCGAACGCGGCAATAAACTGATGCTTTTCGTTGTCGCTGAGGATCAGCAATCGATTCCCGTGCAGCGCAGCCGAGCCACCCGTTCCGAAATCGAGGTAAATCTGATTCGCTTCGAGGCGCGTGGCCCACGCCTGCTTGCCATTCAAGTCGTAGGCGAATAATCCGAGGTTGCCCACGTACACATATACGAATTCGCCATCGGTGACCGGCGTCTCGGAAACGAAGCTGTTCTTGCGATGACGTCCTCCCGGAGGCCGTCCCGAATAGAACTCCTGTTTCCAAGCGATGGCGCCCGTATCGAGGCTCAGACAGTACAGGAAGTAATGCAGCGTTACCTCGTTCGGCATCTCGATGTCGCGTTCTCCAACCCGTTTCATTACCTCCTGTTGGCTCAGCCCCTGTTTCATCAGCTCGGCAACGTAATCGTTGCTGTAGTCCGTTCCCATTTGCGGCGCCTTGGACTTGCCCTCCGTAATCGCCGTGGTTACGAAAACCTTGCCGCCGGTGACAATGGGCGAGGACCATCCGCGCCCTGGAATCTGCGCGGACCACTCCACGTTCCTGGTCTTCGACCAGTCCTCCGGAAGCCTAGCATCCACGCCCACAGGATTGGCGTTCGGTCCCCTGAATTGCGTCCAGTCCGAGTCCGCGCCGCCAACGAATGAGGACATGAGTAAAAAAACGAGCCGGGGAGAAAGCTGCATGAGGTTTCTCCATTTCTACCACGATGCGCTCCCCGCCACCCTCACGGGGATAGTCAGGTATTTGTTAGTGCCTGACTACCCTCACGGGCCGGGGTTATAACCCCGCGGCTGAGCCCGGGGATTCTGCCCTTCCGCCTGGCCGTAACTAAACGGGGAATTCGACAGCGAAACCGTCTGAAAAGTGGAACAGTCTCATCGTCGGTTCCCTCGCTCGGTTCATCTTATGGTATTGCTCGACAATGACTTAAGGCGTTATCTGTCGCCTTATAAATATTGCGCGGCGGTTGGAACGGGAAAGCCTCTGAAACCGTCTCACTATCAGACCGTGCTGTGGGCACGGGCCCGCTCGATCCAACCACGTCCTTTTTGTTTACCTGGAGACAAGGAATGCCTCGGAAATCCCTTATCGCGATGATTGTTTGCGCGTTCAGTGCCTTTGCGCAGACTAGCCGCATTACGCAAACAGTAGACAACACCCGCCGTACCGTTCTCGCGGGGCACCTTCATCCCAAGACATCTGCCGCCAATGACCAGGGGCGGGTAGCACCATCGCTTGCTATGTCCTACGTAACCCTTTCGCTCGCCCCGACCGCAAGCCAGCAAGCCGATCTCGAAAAATTATTGAGCGCCCAGCTGACTAAAGACTCGCCGGACTATCACCACTGGCTGACGCCGGAGGAATACTCGCAACGCTTCGGCGTTAGTGACGCCGATACCTCCAAACTCACTCAGTGGATCGAAGGAGAAGGCTTGAAGGTTCTCTCGGTGGCCCGCGCCCATAACTGGATCGCGTTAAGCGGTGCGGCGGCGCAGATTGAAGCCGCGTTTCAGACCGAGATTCACAGCTATCTCGTGGATGGAGAGACCCACTATTCGAACGCGCTCGAACCGTCCGTGCCCACGGCGTTCGCGTCGCTCGTGAAAGGCATTCGCGGCCTCAACGATTTCCGCATGAAGCCGCGCGCCAAGCCTCGCAATACTTCGGGACGAGGCACCCACAATCTCGCGCCGGACGATCTGGCGACCATCTACGACATCGCGCCGTTGTATACCGCCGGAATCAATGGAACCGGGCAGAAGCTCGCCATCGCCGGACAGACCGCCGTTAATCTTTCCGACATCTCGACGTTCCGGAGCAGCTACGGCCTTCCGGCCAACAATCCGCAGACCCTGCTGGTGCCGGGATCGAAGAACCCGGGCGTCCAAAAGACCTCGGGCGATCTGGCCGAGTCGGACCTGGATCTGGAATGGTCCGGCGCCGTGGCGCGGAACGCAACCATCATTTTTGTGTATTCGACCGATGTGATGACGTCGGTGCAGTACGCCATCGACCAGAATCTCGCCCCCGTCCTCAGCGTCAGCTATGGCTCCTGCGAGGCGGAGACGCCCGCGTCCGAGGCTTCCGCGTTCCAGCAATGGGGCCAGCAAGCCAACGCGCAGGGAATCACATGGTTTTCCGCTTCGGGCGACAACGGCGGAGCCGATTGCGGCGATTCGCAAAACCCGGGGCTCGCCGTCGATCTTCCCGGCAGCCTGCCTGAGGTGACCAGCGTCGGCGGCACCGAGTTCGCCGAGGGTACCGGCACATATTGGGGCTCCGCGAACAACGCCAACGGCGCATCCGCTCTCTCCTACATCCCGGAGACCACTTGGAACGATAGCGTGGCGGACGGATCCCCTTCGTCAAGCGGCGGCGGCGCGAGCGTTCTGTTTTCGAAGCCTTCGTGGCAAACCGCTCCCGGCGTGCCCGGCGACAACGCGCGCCATGTGCCGGACGTATCGCTGAGCGCATCGGCCGATCATGACGGCTATCTGGTTTACACCGGCGGCAGCCTTCAAATTTACGGAGGCACGTCGATGAGCGCGCCTTCCTTCGCCGGGCTGACTGTGCTTCTGAATCAATCTCTCGGCGAAGGCGGAGCGGGCAACATCAATCCCAAGCTCTATTCCCTGGCTGCGTCCGGTTGGGGCTCCGGCATGTTTCACGACATCACCACAGGCAATAACATCGTCACGGTGACTTGTCCCAAGAGAGGTCCCAGTTGCTCGGCGACTCCCGTGGGATACTACGCGGGCGTCGGCTACGATCAGGCGACGGGACTCGGCTCGGTGGACGCCTACAAGCTGGTGACGGGTTGGAACGGCGCGACGACGACGCCTCCGAATCCTGTTTCGAGCGTTACCCTGCTGAGCAATCTGACCACGGTAACCGCCAGCGACGTGGCTTATTTGACGGCGACCATCGTTTCGACCAACGGCATTACGCCTGCCGGCTCGGTCTCGTTTTCCTTTGACGGGAGTCCGTTTGGATCGGCCGTCTTGACCGGCTCCGCAGGCACGGCCACAGCGACGCTGGCGTTGAACGGCTCTAATTTGCCCGTGGGGACGGGGACCATTACCGCGACGTACAACGGCGCCAGCAGTGCGTCGATAACGGTGAGCGTGCAGTCCGCGGGATCGGGCGCCACGCCGGCCATCGCCGGTGTGGCCAATGGAGCCAGTTTCAAATCGAACTTTGCCCCAGGATCGATTCTCAGCGTGTTCGGATCGCAGCTCTCGCCCGCCACACAAAGCGCGTCGAGCGTGCCGCTGCCGATTTCTGCCTTGGGCGTCGCAGTGCTCGTGAACGGAGTCGCCGCCCCTCTTTATTACGTCTCTTCGGGACAGTTGAACGTCCAGATCCCATATGAGACAATGCCCAACACCACTGCGGTGTTGAGCGTCAATAACAACGGGCAAGTGACCACGCAGTCGTTCCAGGTGTCTGCGGTGGCGCCGGGAATTTTCACCACTCCCGCCGGTGCCTTGGTTCCCACGCCGGCTGCCGCGCGCGGACAGGAAATATCGTTTTACATCACCGGTCCCGGTGCAGTCTCACCCGCGATCGCGACCGGCGCGGCGCCTGCGGCTTCTACCGCGCTCACGGCTCTTCCGGAGCCTGTGCAGCCCACCACCGTGACCATCGGCGGAGCTACGGCGCTCATCGACTTCATCGGCATCCCTTCCGGCCTCGTGGGTGTGATGCAGATCAACGTGCAGGTTCCCAACGGGATCTCGACCGGCGCTCAGCCCGTAGTGGTCACAGTGGGCACCGTCTCGAGTGCCCCTGCAACAGTCACGATCACCAATTAAGGCTTCTTAGAGCGCAAAAAACAGCAATCTATGGTCAATTAAGGCTTCGTAATGCTCAACCCGGTGACGATAACCTCGGTGTTGTGAGCGAAACGCAGCCCGTAGACGCCGTCCGTGGAGGCAAGTTTTCCAGCCGTAACGACCGCGGATTTATCGTAGCCCGCCACGACAGTCCCGTTGATCGAGCACTCTACGCGGTCTCCTTTCACGGAGATAGCGATTTCCTGCGTGACCGGCTCCCCCACCGCGGCCTTATGCACCGCCGCGTTCGCCTCCCCCCGCCTCCCATTCATCTGAAACGGCGCCGGACCGAAGCCGCGCACAATAAAATTTCCGTTGCCATAGGCGGCGCAGTACAGATAGTTGTCCTTTTCCGGTGATCCGATCACGAGGCCATACGGGTGCGGATGCGTATTTAGATTCATGAACTTCGGCTCGTTAAACGTGGCCTTCACGGTGTAATTGCCGGTAGCCTGGTTCGCGGGATTCCAGTACGTCCCGGCGGGACCGGTGACCACGTGGATCGCCGCGCCCTCTTTGGCGAATTTCGAGTCATTGACGGTCTTGCCGTCCTTCTGTTCATTGGCGTCGACTTTTCCGGTCCAGCCAGCGACGGAGATACCACCGCCCGCGACGCTGCGGGAAGTTTCGTCCTGGGCAATCGTCAACGAGGGGATCAGCAGGAGAGAGGCGATTATAAAGCGCATGGGATGAGTATACTACTGACGTTGCCATGTTTTGGACCCATCGAAGCTTCTGGATTCTGCCGCTGCTGATCGGGGCGATTCTCGCGGGCCTCGCGGCAGTTGTCGCTCACAGCGGTTTGAAGAAAGTCTATGAAAGCAGGTTCCCCGAATCGCGGCGGGAACGCCTGTTTCTAGCCTCGGTTGGATTTTTCACTACGGCGTTCGTCGTACGGGCAATCACCGTGGCAATCCACCACAATATGGGACCGTTTCACAACGTCTCGATGCACGGGCGCCACATCCATCACATGGTTTGGGGCATTCTTCTGCTGATGTCGGTGGGATTCGCGTGGCTTAGCGAGTTCGGCACCGGCGCCTCGCGATGGAGCGGACGCCTTACATCCATGGTTTATGGAGTTGCCGCCGCGCTTACCCTCGATGAGTTCGCGCTGTGGCTCAATCTTCGCGACGTGTACTGGGAACGAGAAGGACGCGAGAGCTACGAGGCACTGGCTTTATTCGGCGGACTTCTGGCTGTCGGAATTTTCGGACGTTCGTTCTTTCACGGCGCAGCCAGGGAAGTGGCGAAGGTCTTGACAAGCCGGCGAAAAAGAGTAACATAGACAACTAGGCATAGTTATCTATGGGTAAAACCAAGCCGGACGTGTTGCAGGGAACTCTCGATCTGCTGGTATTGAAGACCCTGGCTCGCGGGCCTCTGCATGGATACGGCATTGCGACTTCCATTCAACGAATTTCCGCGGAGGCGCTGCGTGTCGAAGAGGGCTCGCTTTACCCGGCGCTGCATCGCATCGAGCAGGAGGGGTGGATTCGCTCCGAATGGGGCGTTTCCGAAAAGAACCGGCGAGCGAGATTTTATTCGATCACCGCGGCAGGGCGCCGGCAGCTCGCGCGCGAACAGAAGCAGTGGGATAAGCTGACCGCCGCCGTGGCAAGCGTGTTGCGATTCTCGGAGGGGGCATGATTACGTGGCTAAAACGGTTTTGGGCGACGCTGCGGCCGAGCCGGCTCGACCGGGACCTCCGCGAAGAGCTCCGCTTCCATATTGAGGAGCGGATCGAAGAAAACATCGCCTCAGGGATGCTTCCTGAGGAAGCGCGCCGCGACGCCGAGTCGCGCTTCGGCAACGCGACGCTGCTCAAAGAATCCACACGCGAGACCGAGATTCTGGTCTGGCTCGAATCGCTGATGCAGGACGTGCGCTACGCGATTCGCAGCTTTCGGCGTGCGCCGGCGTTCGCGCTGACCGTGATCGGCACCATCGGCCTCGCGCTGGGGTTGAACACGACGCTGTTCACGATTTTCAACGCCTACGTGCTGCGTCCGCTGGCGGTGCGCGATCCGTATAGCCTCTACCAGTTCAACTGGTTCACGAAAGACGGCGAATTTCATCCCTTGAAGCCGGCGGAATTCGAGGCGCTCCGCCGCGAGAATCCGGTGTTCAGCGATGTCTTGGCGTCCGCCGGGACCGTGACCCGCGCGGCTGGCCGGCACCTTCTGGTCAGTCAGGTCTCTACGAACGCCTTTGCCATGCTCGGGATCGATGCGAGCATCGGGAGGCCGCTGCTGCCTGGAGACAGCGGCGTTCTGGTGCTCAGCGATACGGCCTGGAGGAACAAGTTCGGCAGCGATCCTCAAATCGTCGGGACGAAGCTGGAAATCCTGGGAGGCTCCTTCGAGATCGTGGGTGTTGCGCGGCCGGAGTTCACGGGGCTCAGCGACAGTCCACCGGACCTCTGGATCCCTTTGCTGCCATCGGGGCCGGAGGCGGCGAAGTGGTTGATGGTGGTCGGCCGACTGAAGCCGAACGTAACGCCGCAGCAGGCCAAGGCGGCTTTGGCCGTGTGGGCGCGTCAGGCGACGGCGGATCTTCCCGAACTGGACCGCGCCAACACTGTGCGTCTCGAATCGGCGGCGACCTCGATTCACTGGAATCGCAAAATGATCGCGGTTTTTGCGCCGCTTTTGGTCGCTTTCGGGCTTGTGCTGATCATTGCGTGCGCCAATGTGGCGAATATGATGCTCGCTCGGGCGATGGCACGGCAGCGCGAGATAGGAGTGCGGCTTTCGCTTGGCGCGGGACGTTTTCGCCTGGTGCGGCAACTGTTGACGGAGAGCTTTCTATTGGCGATTCCGGCCGCTCTCGCCGGTCTTGTGATCTCACAGGCCACGATTGGTTTCACGCAGGATCTTCTGGTTCGAACGGCGCCGCCGTTCCTTGTGGAGCTGCTCCACATGGTCAAGCTTGCTCCGGATTTTCGAGTGTTTCTATTCATTCTTGCCGCGGCCGCCGCGTCCACGTTGTTATCTGGATTGGTGCCGGCGATTCAAGCCACGCGTGCCGATCTGATCTATGCAGCGCGTGGAGATTTCAGCGCCGATATTCATCCAGCGAGGCTAAGAAACGCGCTGGTGGTGAGCCAGGTGATGGTGTGCGTGCTGCTGTTGATCTGCTCCGGCATTCTGCTGCGCGCTTCACGGAAGCTGCAGGCGAGCGATGTTCGCCTGGTCACGGATGGTGTTCTCGAGATTCGCACTTACGGGAATCTCTATGAGAAGGTCGTGGACCGGCTGAATCAGGAGCCGTGGATCGAAAGCGCCGGTACTGCCTGGCGGGTACCTCTCTTTGGCCCCTTGCGCACGATTCCGGTTGCGCCGGGTTCCCGAACGGACTTCATGCAAGCTGGATACAACCTTGTGTCGCCGCAGTATTTCGAGATGTTTCGCATACCTCTGGTGCGGGGACGGAACTTTACCGTAGCGGAGTCTCACTCGGAAGCGCCCGTCGCCATCGTGAGCGAAGCCACGGCAGCGCGCTTGTGGCCGGGGCAGGATGCGCTTGGGCAATCGCTTCGTATCGAGCCGGATGCCAAAGCCGACGCAGGGAAAAAACTGCCGGGCTTTCACGTGGCAAGAGTGATCGGCATCGCCCGGGACGTGATCAGCGGATGGGTGGGAGACGGGATCGACTCGACCTGTATTTATTTCCCAACTGCTCCGGACGCTGCGACGAGCGAGGCGCTGCTGGTGCGTGTAAAAGGGGAGCCAGAGGTCGCGCGGCGGGCGCTGGACGAGGCGATCGCCAGCGTTTCGACCGGCGCTGCCTCGGAGGTAGTTCCGATGCAGCAAGCACTCGCGATGCAGATCTATCCGTTTCGCGCGGCTTCGTGGATTGCCTCGTTTCTGGGCGGCCTCGCACTGGTCCTTTCGCTCTCTGGAATTTACGGCGTCCTGTCCTACCTGGTCAGCCAGCGGACCAAGGAGATCGGAATTCGCATGGCGCTGGGCGCGTCGACGGCGGCGGTGATTCGCATCGTACTGTCGCAATCGATGAGGCTGGCGGTGGTGGGAATCGCGATCGGCGCGACGCTCGCGCTCGGCGTGTCGCGCTTGTTCGCGTCGCAGTTGCAAAACGTGGACACCTCCGATGCGCTGGCTTACATTGGAAGCATTTCGCTTGCGCTGGCAGCCGCTCTGGCGGCATCGTATGTCCCTTCGCGACGAGCGGCGAGCGTCGATCCAGTGATCGCGCTGCGTTGCGATTGACGGAAGCTCCGCCACTTGCTCACAGTCATGCGATCGCTTAGATTCAAAGTGTGAACGAAATCGTGTTCGAGATAACGCAGGAAGCGGACGGCGGCTTTTGTGCCGAGTGTCTGACTGAAAGCATTTTTACGCAAGGCGACTCGTGGGACGAACTGCGGGCCAACGTCAAGGAGGCCGTCGAGGCGTTCTATTTTGACCGCCCGAAGACAGCAGCCATCCGCTTGCATCTCGTCCGCGATGAAATGCTTGCCCTCGGATGAAAATCCCTCGCGACTTGGGACCGTTTCGTCCGTCCCTCAGGGCTATTCTCGATTCGCTATAAGGACCGTGGATGCGGCGATTGACGCCCTGCTGGTTTACCTTTACACTGAGAGCGAGTTCTAATCGAAAAGAGCGATGACGATAAAGATTGCCCATACGCCAGAGCGAATCGCACGCGTGGGACAGCGCCGCCAGGTTGTCATCCCGCGGGATATCCTCGAAACCCTGAAGCTTCAGGCGGGAGATTTTGTGGCGTTTACCGAGAAGCGCGACGGCGTCCTGATCAAACCGAAACGCATCGCTGATCCGCACGATACGTTGACGCCCGGGGAAGCGAAGATCGTAAAGCGTGGCTTGGCTCAGCTCAGACGAGGTGAATCGAAGCCCTGGCGCGCTGTCAAAAATGCGCTATCGCTTTGAACTTTCCTCCGAAGCCCAAAGGTGTCTTTCCCGGTTCCCGCGCGAGGTGCAGACACGGCTGGGACGTGCCATCGATGACCTTGAATCCAAGGACGACTCGCAATGGAGCAACGTAAAGGCGTTGCAAGGCGCCCAGTGGAACGGACTCCTGCGGAAGAAAGTGGGTGCATATCGCATCATTTTCCAGGAGTTTCCAAGCCGCGGCGTCGCGGAGATTGCCGCCATCCTTATTAGGTCGAAGGAGACGTATAGGTGAGGCGCGCTGCCGTCGGCCGGGGCAGGCGGCGGAAAAATTAGCCGGGAAAATGCGTCTGTCCCGTTTCGCCCGTTTCGCCGCCTCATGAGAGAGCGATGGAAACACGCGGACTGTCCCTCGTTTCTCAGTTTCTCCAGACGGACGGTATGTTATCTCACAGGACGATTCAGGTATCACAGTTCTCACTGTGCAGCCTTTCTCTGTCGTGTTCCGCTTGGCTGTGGAGAGGGCTCGTTTTGTTGGTTTTACACCTGATTCGCAGGACCTTGTGTTTATCAGCCCCGGGTACGACGATCACGTTGAGCGCTGGAGAGTGACTGATCGATCCCGCGTCGAGTTCACTAAGATCTCGTTGTTGGCGTGCGAGAGCGCGGGGCTGTCCCCAGACGGCCGTGTTCTCGTCTGCGTTGACAAGAACGGCACTCTAACGATGACCGAGGTCGCATCCGGGAAGACGTTCCTAGACCTCAGGAATTTTGACGTGCAGCGGTACAGTTTTGTTGGCAACACCATCGAGACCGTCCCAGCTGGTCGTCCAGGCCTGGTCTCGATCTGTTTTTCGCCGGACGGGAACTTCGTTCTGCTCGTCACGAACCTCCGCACGGCCGCGTGGAACCTTCGTAATGGGACGACTGTGGAACTGCATGGTCCTTTGAAAAATATACAGCTTAAGGAAAGGGCCTTTGTCGCTCCGGACCGTGTCCTTTTGTCGGATCTCTTCCGAGCAAAAAACGGAATCGCACCTGCAGAGTTGGTCGAGTTTCCTTCGGGAAGAGCCTTAACGAAGCTAAAGGTTCCTCGCAACGGGTTAGATGCTGCCACGGGTCTCGGATTTGTTCTCGTGCGGCCATTTGGGCAGTCATCGCGCGCCGCAGCTGTGGATCTGACGACCGGGAAAGTCATTATAAGCGACACTCTTGCGCTGGATGTCTGGAGTCAATTTTATGTCGCTGAGCCGAGCCCTGGCAAAATGGGGTTGTACGAGATTGGCAAGGGCCTTCAAGCCACCGTCGTATTGTCCAAAGGCTGACTAAGAAGATGTCAACGTCTCGCAGCCGGGAACATTCATCGGGAAACCAGGGATAGTCCGCGTGTTTCCTCGGGAATCTCAGCGCCCTCTGCAACCGTGCGGGCGATCTCGTTTTGCAGCCGATCATCACGCGGCATCCTCAAACGAAATCGTCAACCGCTTTCCCACCGCCAACAGAGCTTGCTCAATCTGGTCGAGACGAGATCCGTGACTGAGGTCGAGGAGCCGGTCGATTTGCGGGAGGTGGCAATGAAGCCGGCGTGCCAGCTCTGCCTTCCCGACGCTCGAAGCGCGCATCTGCCGGTACAATTCGATCTTCGCCTCGGTCAGAGCGGGAAGCGTTACGGACCGTTGTCCGCGCTTTGGGCGATGCGGCGCGGGGATCGGCTCCCGGTCTTCGATCATGCTCATCAGGTAGGTTTCGAGCGCATCCACGGCGCGCGTGAGAGCTTCCTCTTCCTCGTCCCCGTAGGTGTGGATGTTCGGGAAATCTGAGAACGATATCAGAGTTTTCGAGCCTTCGCGGACCAGGTTCACCGGATATTGCATCATCGTCGCAACCTCATTTCAGCCCCAGGGCCTTCTTGATTCCGTTCACCCACGACTGTGTTGTGTTGCGACTCAGTGATGAGCACGCTTCTCAGACCGCTTTTTTCTGCCGCACGGAATCGAGCAGCATTCCCGCGATTTGCTTGCCGTGCTCTAACGCTTCTTCGTACACGGCTTTGCGTTCATCGCGGCTGAATCCGTAGCCGAGGCGATAGAGGCGCTCGAGCGACAGGCCGACCGCGAACGTCGCCGCGTAGGCGATGCCCGCTTTCGGAATCAATCCGCCGCCGAAGGGGACCTTGCCAACAAGCTCGCGGGCCAGCGCGCGCCATCCGAAGGCGCCTGCGATGATTGAGGCGATTTCCGACTTCTGCTCGCGATACCCGATGGGACGGTCGCTTGCCGCGGCCAACTGGAAGGCCATGCGGATCTGGTTCATCGTCAGAAACGCCGTGTCGGAGCTGAACTCGCCCACAGCCCATGGGATCGACGCGAGGCTCGGAATGATGTCGGGAATCGCGGTCGCGAGGCTGAACATCGCGTTTTCCTTGGCCACGGCGCGGATAATCTTGTGGGCGGCGGGCTTGCGGAAGGGATAGAGATTGCGCGCCAGCGGCAGCATCAGGTCTTCGCGCTTTTTCAGAATGCGGCGGATGGTGTCGTCGGGAGCATCCAGGTCGAGGGCGAATCCTTTACTGGGCCGGAGCAGCGAGGCGTCGTAAATTTCGAGGTCGCAGCCGAGGGCCGGACCGCGCACCAGAAGGCGGACCGCTTCCGCGCGCCGCTCCATCGAGAAATGAGGGGGAGCGAAGAACGTCTCCATGCGGCCCAGCGATTCGGGGGACGCGGCGATCAGGGAGATCCGGACCACCCGGTCCGCGTCTTCCCGCACAGCCGCCGGGTTCAGGCTGGAAAGAGCCCCTTTGATCTGGCTGAGGACAGCGAAGGCCATGATTCAGACTGGAACCGGAACATCACGCGCAGTTCCTTTCTCCATTCTAACCCGACGCCGACCCTTTCAACCGGTACCTCTGTGGAAAAGTACTTTAAGATAGTTTCATTCGAGGGATGGTACTCGATCGAGGGAGCCACTAAAATTAGCCTCGGCGCGACGCTGGTGAGGGCAATTCCGGGGAAATAACCGCGCCCGGCGAACTCGCCGCGGTCGAGGTGCCACTTCACTCGCATCCAATAATCGAGTGCCTGTAGCGGCAAGTGAATATCCTCAGCGGCTTTGAGCTCAATCACGGCGAGGCGCCCGTCGCGGTCGACGCCCAGCAAATCGATGATGCCGTGCTCGCCCGCCGCGAACTGCGGCACCTGTCCATAAAGGGGATGCGGATAGATCATCGCGTCGAGCATCTCGATTTGCGCCCGCACTTGCGATTCGAGCCAGGCTTCGGGATGGCGCATATAAATAGGATTGGCACGGTCGATGGCGCGGAAACTACGCATCCGCGCGAGCTCCTGGGCGATGCGCTCGGTTTCCATGAGATGCGCATCGCCGCCGGCCGCGTGTTTGCGGTCGAGGCCGAACAGCAGCTCGTCACCGGCGACGCGCGCGAACTCCAGTCCGCGAACCGCCAGGCTGACGGAGCCATCGGGACGGTCGCGCCGCTCGACGCCCGGAATGGCGAGAAGGCGGTCCACCCACTCGATCGTCCGTCGCGATGCGCCGTGCAGAGGCCGCATCGCGACGGGCAGGCGCGTGTCGAGGTTTTGATAATCGCGCGGGTTCACCTGCGCCTCGTCATTTGATTGATGCACGAAGACCAGATATTGCGCGGCGGTCGGGCTCAGATAGCGGACGCGATGGCAGGTGGTCGCCTCAAGTCCGGCTGGTAGAAAAATCGCCAGGGTGTTGATCGTGACCTTCGGGTCGCGTCGGCGCAGATGGTCGAGCCAGATCAGCCCGAAGCTCAGCGCATCGCTGGGCGAAAGTGCATCCTCAGACGCGCCAATGGCGGCGATTCCCGACGTCCCGCGCCGAAGGAGGGCTCGCGGAAAACTGGGAGATAAGGTATGTTGCAGGTCTTGCTCCGTGCTCAATTCAGCGACGCGGTATCCAGCGAATTGGCGTTGCAAGGAGCTGCGAAACCGCTCCCGATATTTGAGGCGCGCGCCGCGGCGGTCCGCATCGCGATTCGAAGTGTCGGCAAGGTCGAGCAGCGTCAAAGTGCCGGCCAGGGCGCCGAAACGCTCAATCTCAATCTCCAAACGGCCGCGACGCTCGCTGCGGATGCCGCGAATTCTTCGTACGAGATTTTTTGAATCGTTCCAGCATTCGATCGTCACAACGATGCCGCGCGCGGTCAAGGAAAAGGTCGCGGGCGTGATCGGCAAAGGATCGTCGCCAGGCTCGAACAGCACCGGCTGCCGGCTGGACTGGAGGAATCGCTCAATCGCGGCGTGAGCGGCCTGAGGATCGGATTTAGCTCGGACGGGGTGCAATCTAATTAGTTGCGCGCGCCGGGAAAAATCTCAACGCTAACGGGCGGCTTCCGATGAATGCTGCCGCCAGCGCAGCGATCCCGGCGTGGTAAGAATCTCGCCCGTCTCCAACAGCGTCTTGATCCCGGAGAGAATCATCGGCCAGCCGCCGTAGAGCTGATTGTTGGCGCCGTCGCGCAGTTGATCGTGGGTGACCTTGAGCAGGCATGAATCGCCAACCGGTTCAATCTGCCAGGTCACTCGCGAGGTGCCCTCGCTCTTCACGTCCTCGCCCCATAGCGCCCGAAAGCTCTGTACCAGGCGGCGCGGCGGATCGACCTCCAGATTTTCGCCTTCCAGGATCGGCGCGCCCCCGCCCGTGCCCTCGTAGCGCGAGCCGGATGTCCAGTCCGAGGTGACGACCGCTCCAAAGGTGTATTTGCGCCTCATCTCGGTGTCGGTGATCGCCTCCCAGAGGCGCTCCGGCGTGGTCTTGATGTAAATTTCGAATATTTTCTCCATGGTCTTGTTCTCCAGTGTGGTTTTCAGGCCGCTCAGCATCGCGGCCCAAGGTTCGGTGAATTTACTCACCCACCGGTCGTGGATGAGCCGAATCGGGATGGGGTTCAGGAAGTGCAACTTCTCGCGCCCTCGCCGCCTAGTCACGACGAGACCAGCTTGTTCGAGCAACGCCAAGTGCTTCATGACGCCAAAACGCGTCATCTGCCGCTTCCCGACAAGCGCGCTCAACGTCTGGCCGTCTTTTTTAAACAGCTTGTCCAGCAGACTTCGGCGTGTGGGGTCCGCGAGGGCTCTGAACACATCATCCATGCAGTTCGATAATATGTGACCCTTTGGTCACCTGTCAAGGATTTTTCAGCCCTAGGGCACAATGCACTGCCGTTCGCCAGTAATGAAACCCGACAGAGGCCGTAATCCTCTGGTCGATTCAACCTATTGAAAACAGAGATGTTGCACGGACGGGCCAGGTGTTTCTGAGCGGGCAGGGCGACACGATTTTAGCCATTTCCGGGGCGGAGTACGACAGCACCAGACTCGGCTTGTCCCCGGAACTGTCAAAATTTCTTTGACTGTTGCTTCCCTCTATCTTTGAAAACCAAGGCACATGAATGTATTAGGGAGGCGGAAATTTTATCAGCAGCCTGTTGCGAAGAACTAGCGGATTTCGGCAAGCCACCGGACAGGATTGCTAAAATCTGCATTGCAGTCGAAAAAGGGGGCTAATTCGCCGCCGCGGACAACGGCCTCTTCAGCCACACGAACATCCCCGCTGCCGCCAACTGCGCCGCGATTCCGAACGCTACCAGCGCGATCAGTGAATGGTCGTACAACAATCCCATCACCGCGCTGCCGGCGAACCACATGACTCCGTAGACTCCGTTGAACGCGCCGAAGGCGCCACCTCGTTTATTCATCGATACCACTTGCGCGATCCCGCTGCGCAGCGAGGCGTCCTGTGCTCCGAGTCCCGTCGCCCAGCAGCCGACGCTGGCGAACACAGCCGCGTGTCCGCCCAAGAATCCCAGCGGCAGCGCCAATAGGGACACCAAAATTCCGCCCGCCAGCGCGAACACTCCGAACCGATCGAATAATTTTCCGAAGATCACCGCCGTGATGCCGTTGACGCCCATCGCACCAGCGTAGAGCAGCGGAATCGTTTCCCTGGTCACCAGTCCGGTCTTCTGAAAATGATATGCGAGCAGAGGGAAGTCGACGAATCCGCACGCCAGCAAGCCCGCCGCAGCGACGTAAGTCCAAAAGACCGGCGGGAGTTTTTGATCAATTCTTTTTGGAGGCGTGACCTCTGTTTCGGGGTTGATCGCCCGCGCGATCAGCATCGCCGTGAACGCTCCTACCGCGGGAACCGCCAGCCACAGGAACGCCGGTCCAAAGTGATTCGTCTTCGCGACCGCATACGCGACGAACAGAGGACCCATCACCGCTCCGGCCTGATCGAACGCCGCATGCACCCCGAAGCCGAATCCGTGGCCGACCTTGTGCGTCGCGCCGGAGAGCAGCACATCGCGCGCAGGTCCGCGCAGAGCCTTGCCGGTGCGTTCCGCGATGATCAACAGCGCGGCGGCCTTCCAACTCCCCGCGAACGCGAGCGCTGGCACGACGACAATATTGATCGCGTATCCAAAAATCGCGATGGTCCAGTAGGCGCGCGTTTTATCGGCCAGGCGGCCGGAGAACAAGCGCAGGCTGGCCGCGAACATTTCACCTACGCCCGCGATGAAGCCGACCTGTGTCGCGCTGGAACCGAGGTCGCTCAACAGCGGGCCGATTACGCTGTGCGCGCCCTCATATGTCATGTCGGCGAACATGCTGACGACGCCGAGGCAGATGATAAATCGAATCGCGGCTTTCCCGTCCAAGTCGACCGTCAAGCGTGACCTTCCGTGAGCGTCTCAATCACCGACAGAATCCCGAGCACCAGCAGCGCCCCGACGCCGACGTAGCGTATGATTTTGGGCGACACCCGGTCGACAATCCACTGCCGGATTCCTGCACCGAGGGTCGCCGCCAGCGCGCCTTTCGTCACCATGGCGCCGACCGCGCCGAACCACACCACCAATGGCGCGCCGGGATGCGCCACCGCCATCGCCGCCGCGGTGATTTGCCCGACATCGCCCCACTCGGAAAAGAAAATCGCCGCGAAGGACATCATCATGGCCTTCGTAAGGCCGCTGTCTCTTCGACCTTCAGACCGTTCGATGTCTTTTCGCCATAGCGCGATCGCGACGCCGATGAAACTGAGCATCGTGATCGACGCCACCAGCAGCGGAGGCAGCCTGCCGATCTGCTCCCCCACCACCACCGCGACGCCCATCTTCAACATGAACGCCAGCGCCATGCCGAACATGATCGGGACCGTGCGATACCGCGACGCCAGCACGCCCGTCGTATATAGAAGTTTGTCGCCGACAATTTCGGCAACGAAGACGGCTCCATAGGTCGCCAGAAAAATGGGAAGCATCGTAACTTAAAAAGATACCGCTATTGCCTGTCGTTTATCGAACTGGGCCGCGTGCCAATAGATCGCCAGAACGCATACGCGGCGATCCCGAGCAGCAGCGCCATGGATGCGAACCCGTGAGGAGCCCACCATGCCTTGAAATCCGCTCCCAGGCAAATACGGCCGATCGCGTTGATAAAAAAAATCATGCTGATCGTAGTCACCAGACCCACCCGCAGCAGCACAAACATCAGGACCGCGTAGCTCGCCACGTATATCGCCGCCAGCTTCATCCAGTTAGGATCGGTCACGACTTGTCCTTCGCTAAATGTGAATAGGACGGAGGCCGCGATCGCCGCCAGCCAGTCTTTTTTCAGCAGCGCGCGCAGTCCGAAGATGGCGAAAAATGCCAGCAGCCCGGCGATCAGCGCGGCATTCAGCGTCCCGATTCCGGAGGCCACCCACTGCCGCGTTCCCAGCAGCGGCCACAAGTCGATTCCGCCCTGCAAGGTATTCTTCGGTCCGCTCGTTGGGATTGCCAGCAGGACCCAAATCGCCGTTCCCAGCGCGGCGCCGATCAGAATATGGGAACCCACCTGCGCGTCCTTCCAGCGCCCAGCCAAAATGCGGTTCCAGGTGACGATCGCATGCGGCCATCGCGATCGCGCGGCCGGCTCCAGCGCCAGATATAACAGCCACACCATCGCCGCATATAGCAGAGCGTCTCCAAGCATCGCCCCGCACAGGGAGATCATGTCGGCGCTCGGGATCGGATGGACCCTCCCGATCCAAACGATCGTTCCGAACGCGAAACTGGCAATGGCGATTCGCAGCGCGCCCTTCTTATCCACTCGCTCCTTGTTCCAGTTCCTTCGCGCCAGCAGGATCGCGAAGAACCCGGCCGAGGGTGGAGACCGCTTCGTGGAAGGGGCGCATCACGCAGGCGGAAGTGGAATTTCCATGGGAGCGGGCGAAGGACCCGGTGGTTGCCAGCCGGTCATTTTTCGTGAAATTGCGAGGTTGTCCCCGCGATGAATCGTCCTTCGTCCGCGGAGCTGCTCGAAGAAATCCCTGAGAGCCCCGACGCCGGTCTCGATGGCTGTGCCACCGTCTCCGTCAATGAAGGATCGTCGATCCGTCGCTCCATGGCATTTTATTCTACTCTCTACCTCGCCGGCAGCCATCAAGCCACAGAGCGATGTATAATATACATCATGAGACGTACCCAGCTTTACCTTGACGACGATCTCTGGCAGGTTCTTCAGTTGCGAGCCCGTCAGTCCGGTACCACCATGTCCGAGCTGGTTCGGAAGGCAATCCGCGACGCCTACATCGGAACCTCGACGGATAGGAAGGCGGCGATGACTGGGATTATGGGCCTCTGGAAAGATCGCGACGATATCGGCGACCCGCAGGAGTATGTCCGTAAGCTCCGCCATGCGACTGGGAAAGACACGAGACTCAATCGGCTGAAATGACTGGCCCCGTTCTCGTCGACTCCGATGTCTTGATAGAAGTCCTTCGCGGCCGGAGCCATGAAATTTCCGCCCGTTGGATCGAACTGCGAGAGAGCGATGCTCCCATCGTTTACTCACCCATCACCAGTGCCGAAATTTGGCGCGGTGCCCGACCTTCGGAAGCGGCGACGGTCGCGGCAGCTTTCTCAGCGCTTACCTGCATCCCGATCGATACCGTAATCGGTAAGCGCGCGGGTGAATATCTCGCTCGCTTTTACGCCAGCCACGGAATGGAAATCGGCGATGCGTTGATTGCCGCCACTTCGTCGGTTCACGAATTACGCCTGTGGACCCGTAACAGAAAGCATTTTCCGATGCGTGACATAGATTACTTTTAGGGCCCGCAAAACTGCTAGACAGCCCAGTCGATCAAGCCCGTGAACTGCGTCTTTCTTACAAAACCTTTACCCGACTCTTAGGCCTAATTTATGCCCTTCCGGATACGCTCGAAGTATGGCAACGCAAGCGCGATCCCTGGTCTCCCTCCAAGCCACGATGGAGGTCGTCGTTCTCCACACCACCATCACTGAGACTCTTCAGGCACTCAAAACCGCCGCCCACCTCGCGCACGGCCTGTCAGCCCGCATTCGACTTCTTGTCCTTGAGGTGGTGCCCTACCCGCTCCCCCTCGACCGGCCCAACGTTCCGCTCCCTTTCATACGCCGCCGTTTCCGGACTCTAGCCGCGGATGCGTCCATCGAAACCAACGTCGACATCCACCTCGTCCGCGACCCCGATAAGACAATCGAGTCCGTCCTCGAACCGCACTCCGTCATCGTCATGGGCGCGCACCGCACCTGGTGGCCCAATGCCCACAGCAGAGTAGCCAGGCGCCTCGAACGCCTGGGCCATCAAGTCGTCTACGCCATCTGACACACCCTCGTCCGCCTTTCGCCGGTAGCGATCGAAACCCGGGGACTGACTACCTTTTTCGCGCCTCAACCCTCCGAAAATTAGAAGAGCCTTCGCGGCGAAAAAGGCTGTCTGTCCCTTACCTTTTCGCGGACTTGTTGTCGCACCGCTAATCAGCGGCACACTCGTGGCGACGCCCGCGCTATCCTACCTCTTCATGTCCCCCCTCTCCGGCCTCCGCGTACTCGACTTCTCCCACGCCCTCGCCGGACCCTACTGCACCATGCTCCTCGCCCAATACGGCGCGGAAATTCTCAAGATTGAAGACCCGTGCACTGGCGACGTCGGCCGCTCCTGGGGCCCTCCCTTCACCGCCGGTGAGGCGTCATACTTTCTCGGGCTCAACTCCGGCAAACGCAGCTTGGCCATCGATCTCAAGAAGCCCGCCGGACTCTCACTGTGCCTCGATCTCGCCGAACACGCCGATATCTTTATAGAGAACATGCGCCCCGGCACCATGACACGCCTCGGCCTCGGATATGAAGCCGTGCGCGCCCGCAACCCGCGTCTCATTTACTGCGCGATTTCAGGCTACGGTCAAACCGGACCCTCGCGCGATGACGCAGCCATGGACCTGATCGTTCAAGCCTCCAGCGGACTCATTTCCACCACCGGCGTTGAAGGAGGCGAGCGCGTCCGCTCCGGCCATTCCGTCGCCGATATTACCGCCGGAATGTTCGCCCTCATCGGCATTCAGCTCGCGCTCGAAGCCCGTCATCGTACGGGCGAGGGTCAGTTCGTCGACGTATCAATGTCGGACGGCATGATCTCCGCCATGGCCAGCAACTACGCCTTTTATTTCGGCTCCGGCATTGTTCCGGAGCCCCTGGGCACCCGTTTCGCCACCATCGTGCCCTATCGCGGATTCCCCGCCAAGGACCGCGAAATCGTCATCGCCGTCGCCAGCCAGAAACTCTGGCGCCAGTTTTGCACCGCGATTAACAAGCCCGATCTCGCCGACCATCCAGACTACGCGACGAATACCTTGCGAGTCGAAAATCGTGGCGTGTTGGAACCAATGCTCACGGAAATCCTCCGTAGCCGCGCAGCCGCCGAATGGGCGGCGATCTTCGCCGAACACGGCATCCCCTGCTCCCCCGTCCGAAGCCTCGACGAAGTTGCGAACGATCCGCAATCTCGCGCCCGCGAAATGTTTCCTGAAGCCGGAGGCACGCGCATCACCGGCCCGCCCGTAAAACTATCAGCCACTCCCGGCGCCGTCTCGTACCCGGCCCCGAAGCTAGGCGCAGACACCCGCGCGACCCTGGCCAAAGTCCTGAATCTAGACGAAGCCGCCCTAGAAGCCCTAGCCAAATCCGGAGCGATCCCCTGAGCAATCCAATGAAGCCCTCTCTCAGCCCCTGCCCCGCCTGTGGCGCGCGCCTCCAGGCGTGTCGACGTTCTTACCGAACCCCGACCGTCAGGGAGGGGATAAGACGGAAAATGACTGACCTCAACCTCCTCCGCCTCCTCCAACTAGCCGATTCCGCCCTCCCCATCGGCTCCGCCGCCCACTCCTTCGGCCTGGAAATCCTAGCCTCCGAAGGCATCCTAAAACCCGAAAACCTCGAGAAATTCCTAACCGCATACCTAGAAGAAGCAGCCGCCCAAGAAGCAATCTTCCTCCGCCGAGCATTTACCCGCAACGTCCGGGATCTTTCAGAAGAGCTCAGCGCCCGCAAGCCTGCCCGCGAATCCCGCGAAGCAAGTCTCAAGCTAGGCCGCCGATTCGCGCAACTCGTCAACTCTCTCGCAGGCATACAAATAGAACCCGACCTCCACTACTCCATCGCCTTCGGTTCCGCCTCGGCAGCTTTAGGCATTGACGAGGACGCAACCGTCCTGGCATATTTGCAACAATCGGTTGCTGGCCTCGTGTCCGCCTGCCAGCGCCTGATGCCCCTCGGCCAAGTCGCCGCCGCGAGAGTAGTTTGGAATTTGAAACCTGCCATCGTGCAGGCGTCTCGTTCGAAGGAAGTCTCGTGCTTCACGCCCATGCCGGAGATCGCGTCGATGCGTCACCCCTTGCTCGAAACTCGCCTGTTCATCAGTTGAAGCTCCGCTTCGACGGCGCTCTGCGAATCCTCCAGCAGGACCCTCCCTGGAAAGTGATCCGAGCCTTCGGCCCTCTCATGCATCTGCACAATGTGTCGGGAGGCATTCTCGCAGGCGACCGCCTGTCGCTCGATGTCGAAGTTGCAGCTCCCATGCAGCTGACCACAACAGGCGCGACACGTCTCTATCGCCACCGCGCAGGCGCGGAGGATTCCGAGCAGCATGTGAAATTTTCCGTCGCCGACGGTGCAACCCTCGAATATTTACCCGACCCTTTGATCCCGTTCGCCGGTTCGCGGCACGTCCAGCGAACCTCGATATCCGTAGGTCGCGGCGCAACCTTCATATGGTGGGAAGTTCTGGCGCGAACCTTCGCCCTGGAGCGCCTGCAAATTTCAACCGCCATCGACCTCCGCGGCCAACCCGCCTTCCGCGAAGATTTTCTGCTCGAACCCTCAAACCGACCTCTGACCAGCGTCGCAAGAATGGCAAATTCGACACATTTATCCTCGTTTATGGTCTTATCGGAGAGCAAAACGAGCGCTTTATGGTCGATTATGGAGCTCGAACTTCGAAAAGTCGTGCCCGAAAACTGGGGGATCAGCACTCTAGCCGCCGGAGGAATCCTTGCGCGAGCCCTTTCCGGCCGCCACCTTCCCAAGCAATTGGATGCTTTGCGCAACGCCCACAGTGCCGCCGCGAAAGGTTTATTAATCATGCACTTAACCGCACGCGAACAGGAACGCCTGCTGATCTACGTTGCCGCCGAGGTCGCCCGAAAGCGCCGAGCCCGCGGACTTAAACTCAACTATCCCGAGGCTTTAGCGATCATCACCGCAGAGATTCTAGAGTGGGCCCGCGACGGCAAACGCGTAGCCGAAATCATGACGCTGGGCGCACAAGTTCTTTCGAAAGAAGACGTTATGGACGGAATCGCCGAAATGATCCACGAAGTGCAAGTGGAAGCGACCTTCCCGGACGGCACAAAACTGGTAACCGTACACGACCCAATCCAATGAAACCAGGTGAGTATTTTCTTGAAGATCACGCGATCCCCGCGAATTCCGGACGCCGCACGATGACGGTGGTCGTAACACAGACTGGCGACCGCCCGGTGCAGGTCGGCAGCCACTATCACTTTTATGAAGTCAACGATGCCCTTCATTTTGATAGAGATGCCGCGCGCGGAATGCGTCTGAATATCCCCGCCGGCAGCAGCCTCCGTTTTGAGCCCGGCGAACAAAAAGAAGTCGAGCTGGTAGAGTTCGGTGGCGCCCGCGTGATCCTCGGCCATCGGAGCATGAAATGAACATTGAACGCCGCACCTACGCCGATCTCTACGGCCCCACCAAAGGCGATCGCGTGCGCCTCGCCGACACGGAACTGATGATAGAAGTCGAAAAAGATTTTGCCGTTTACGGTGACGAGATCACGTTCGGCGGAGGGAAGGTAATTCGCGATGGCATGGGCCAAAGCTCGCGCGCCACCCGCAGCGAAGGCGTCCTCGACCTGGTCGTCACTAACGCATTGATAATAGACCACTGGGGCATCGTCAAGGGCGACATCGGAATTCGCGACGGGCGCATCGTCAAGGTGGGCAAGGCAGGCAACCCCGATACGATGGACGGCGTCGACCCCGACCTCATCGTCGGCGCATCCACGGAAGTAATAGCAGGCGAGAACCTTATCGTCACGGCGGGAGGGATCGACAGCCACATCCACTTCATTTCACCGCAGCAGATTTCGGAAGCGCTCTCGAACGGGATTACAACCATGATCGGGGGCGGTACGGGCCCTGCGACCGGAACCAACGCGACCACCTGCACGCCGGGCTCCTGGAATCTGGCGCGCATGCTCGAAGCCGCCGATGCATGGCCCATGAATTTTGGATTCTTAGGAAAGGGAAACGCCTCGACGCAGGCTCCTCTGGTCGAACAGATTCGCGGCGGCGCATGCGGGCTGAAGCTGCATGAAGATTGGGGCACGACGCCCGCGGCGATCGACGCGTGCCTGCGCGCTTCCGACGATTTCGACGTCCAGACCGCCATTCATACCGACACCATCAACGAAGCCGGCTTCGTCGAAGACACCATCAAAGCGATTGCCGGGCGTGCGATCCACACGTATCACACCGAGGGGGCGGGCGGCGGTCACGCGCCGGACATCATCAAAATCGCGTCGATGCCGAACGTGCTTCCATCCTCCACAAATCCCACGCGCCCGTTCACGGTAAATACCATCGCCGAGCATCTCGACATGCTGATGGTCTGCCATCACTTGAATCCGATGGTGCCCGAAGACGTCGCCTTCGCCGAAAGCCGCATTCGTCCCGAGACGATCGCCGCCGAGGACATTCTGCACGATCTGGGCGTTTTCAGCATGATTTCAAGCGACTCCCAAGCGATGGGCCGCGTGGGCGAAGTGGTCACGCGCACCTGGCAGACCGCGCACAAGATGAAAGTGCAGCGTGGCGCGCTCCCCGGAGACACATCGCGCAACGACAACACTCGCGTGAAGCGCTACGTCGCGAAATATACGATTAATCCAGCAATCACGCACGGAATCACGCATGAGGTCGGGTCGATCGAGCCCGGCAAACTCGCCGACCTGGTGCTGTGGAAGCCTTCCATGTTCGGAGTGAAGCCGGAGATGATCGTCAAGGGAGGCTTCATCGCGTGGAGCGTGATGGGCGATGCCAACGCGTCTATTCCCACGCCGCAACCGGTGCTCTATCGTCCGATGTTCGGGTCATTCGGAGGCGCGATCGCGCAAACCGCAGTGACCTTCATCTCCCACGCGTCATTGGCAGCAGGCATCGAGGATCGATTCGCAAAACGCGCCGTCGCGGTGAAAAACTGCCGTTCGATCGGCAAACGCGACATGATCCACAACTCGGCAACTCCGGACATTCAGGTCGATCCAGAGACCTACGAGGTCCGTGCCGACGGCCAACTGCTGACCTGCGAGCCTGCCGAATCGCTGCCGCTGGCACAGCGATATTTTTTGTTTTAAGAGGAGACCATGCGCGCATATCGAGTAGGCATCGCCGGACCCGTAGGCAGCGGCAAGACCGCGCTGGTCGATTGCGCTTTCGCCTGGAGTATCGCAGGGATATTCCTGGAAAACGGCCGTAGCACTCGCTGCCACATTGGTGCGGGATTTCGCAAGACAACGCTGCGCTGGCACTAAGTTCCCAAACGACAAACGATATCGTTTCTTACTGCGAGCCGGTCCAAATCAGTCCGATTCGATCCGCTGCCGCATCACTCTGCAAAGGTTGACGAGTGATCACTTAAGGTTGCGAGGGTTTGCGAGGAGCTACAGCCGTAGGTCGCGAAACACAGATTCAAAGACTCGCGCGATCAATTTCTGCAGCGAGAATTTCCGCGAGTTTAGGTTCGTAAAGCATCGAGATGTGACCTCCGGGGACCTCGTAATACTCGAATCCTCCCGGCGAAAGGTGAGTCCAGGCAAAGTCCACTTCGCGGAACTTGCCGCGAGGGCGCTCGGATGCCCAGATATGGATTATGCGTCCATGCCAAACTTTCGGCTGATGCCGCCGCAGCGCGTCGTTGAACACTTCGGCGTGCGGGTCGATCTCGGTGCGTCTGTCGAAAGCAGTTGGTGCAACGCGAAGCCCGCCCAATCGCACTCTCGAAAGGAAAAAGGAAATTCGTTGCGCGTGACGTGCAGCCTGAACCAACGCCTTTCGTGATCGGTTCATTGGCGGCAGAAAGATATCGCGCGCATCAAACAGAGCGACAAACGCAACTTCGGCGCCTTGCAGCTTCAAGCTCTGGGCCATTTCGAGTGCCAATACACCGGCTCCGCACCACCCTGCCAGAGCGTACGGGCCGTCCGGACGATGGCGGCGCAACGCAACAACACATTCTTCGGCGATGAGTTCCATCGTAGGAGGGGCGTTCCGACGTTCGAGATTGGGAACGCGGATTCCAAAAACCGGTCGCTTCCCAATATTCTTGGCGAGTGCGTGAGCTTCCATTCCCGGAGCTACGAGAAAGAGCGGTATGCCATCTCCTTCGGGCTGAATGGGAAGGACTGACGCTTCATTTCCATTCCCGGTGGCAGACAAGGCCTTCGCCATCCCCGCAACCGTCGGAGCCCAGAGGAACGTCACCGCGGAAAACTTTTCGAGTCCAAACGCACGACCGATGTCGGCAGCACATCGCGTAGCAGCCAACGATCCGCCGCCGAGATCGAAGAAGTTGTCATCCCGGGTGACGCTATCGACCCCCAGCGCTTTCGCGAACAGGTCCGCAAGAATTTCTTCGCGATAGTCGAGTGCGTGGCCGGTCGATGGATGGGCCGGATCGATATTCAGCGCTGTGAGTTGCTCGAACATACTGACGCGTTTCATCTTCCCTGTCGGTCCTTTGGGAATAGTGTCCACAAAGAAGATCCGACGAGGGACTTTGTAACCGGATAAGTGAGTAGCAACGAACGCTTGGAGGTCGGCGGCAGAGGCCTGCGCAGCCGGTCGCAGTTCGATCACCGCGCCGATATCTTCACCAACCTCGTCGTCGGGTATCGGAAACGTCAGCGCTTCGGCGACAGAGGGATGGGACAGCAGAATCTCATCGACCTCCGCTGGAGCGATTTTTTCGCCGCCGCGATTGATGAACTCGCTGCGGCGGCCCGTCAGGAATAGATACCCCTCCTCGTCGAGATTGCCAATGTCGCCGGTATAAAACCATCCATTGCGGATCGCGCGCCGCGTAGCGGCCTCGTTTCGAAAGTATTCGGGGATTACGGATGGCCCGCGCACCACAATCTCCCCCGAAGAGCCTGGCGGCAAGCGGCGATCGTCTTCGTCAAAGATCGCGACTTCATTTCTCATTACGCGGCCGACCGACCCACTTTTTCCGATATCGCCATTCAAGGCGTGGCACGCGATGGCAGGAGCTTCCGACAATCCGTAAACCTGAACTACCGGCGCGCGAAAGGCATGCTCGATCCTTTCGGCCAATCCCGGCGCAAGCGGCGACCCACCCGATCTTACGAATCGTAACGGAGCGCGCTCGATCGCCTGACTGTATGCGGGAGCGTGCTCCAACATCGTCCTCAAGAGCGTTGGAACGGCCGAGAACCAGGTCGGGCGATATTCTTCAAGGCATCCAAAAAAGTTCTGGACGTCGAAACCTGGCAGAAAGATCGAGCGGCTCCCGGCACTCAACGGCACCAGCACGCCGCTGACAAGGCCCAAGGAATGAAACAGAGGGGTAAATACGAGACAAGCGTCCGTCGATTCGATCTTTAGCGCGTCGGCGATACTGGCCACTGTCGAACACACACTGTGATGCGGAACCGGCGCGAACTTTGGACTCCCCGTGGTTCCCGAGGTCGACAGAATGTATGCGTAATCCTCGGGGGTAACAACGTCAGTTGCGGGAGCAGGGGCGAACCCGGTTCGGCCGTCGAGCGTAAACGCACCGGCTTCCTTTTCGCACCTGACCTCCAGCACTGGGATGCGCGCGATCCGAGCTGCGTCCGCAGCGGGATGCGCGACCCCGGCCTCAATTATGACGATCCTTGGCTCAAGGGTTCGGAAAAGCAGCTCATATTCGGAACGGGTTGCGTTCGGATCTAATGGGACGAATGTTGCGGTTGATGATATGGCCGGAATGGCGCTCGCCGCTTCAGGGCCCGTCGGGACAACGCTTACCACACGATTACCTCGCCCTACCCCTAGGCTTCGAAGTCGATCCGCTGTCGTCTCAATGTGCTCCGAAAGGCGAGCATGAGTCAGGGGCATTCGTCCAGGCGCTTCGATTGCAATTCGCGACAGCCGCGAGCGAAACAGTCCAGCGATGGTCGCCATGCCGCCCATTGTAAAACGCAGCCCCGCCTATGCGTATCGCACCAAGTTAATTCGGAGGGCAGGGCCCTGTTGGACGGATCCACAACGCCTGCCGGCAGAGCATTGTGATCAGTTCAGGCGAGTGCGACGCCAGTACGATTGTCTTTCCATCATTCTGAAACCTTCGAATTTTATCGAGACACTTGCCATAAAGGACCTGGTCCCCGACTCCGATCGCTTCGTCGATCGGCAAAATCTCAGGATCAGCGGCAACGTCCACGGAGGTGTTTTTCGATTACCCGGTCCACCGATTAATCGTCTTCACGAGACGAGACGATACTACCGAACTGGCTTCTTCCAAGTCGTCATTTCGGACTGGCGCCGATTGCGACCGGCTTGTCGAGAATCGCGATACGCAGCTTGTGATGTTTTGCCAATGCCGCCAGATCCGTAGGGTCGAGCCGTTCCAGACCCTCCCAATCGAGACCGTACATCACCGACATCGCGTTCGAGCTATGTTGCAACCCGAGCATATGGCCGATCTCGTGTACCGATATCCGGTACAATTCGGTCTCGCTGAGCGTCTGCGCCGGATTGAACGCAATCCAGCCCTGGAAATCGAGCCGGTCAGGCAACTGCGATCTTGCTGCAACGCTGGCAGGCTGGAAAAGCTCACGCTCCCCATCGACAAGTTGAATCGAACAATTCCGAGTGTCGTCGTCGTGCCAGTCCAGGTCGAGGATCCTGGCCCATGAATCCATGGCGCGCCGAAACTGTTCGGCGAGTAACGGATTCGTGGTAGCCACTCGCACGCCGAGATCCATGTGTCCTTGTTTCAGCAACTCTGAGTGCCGATTGCAGGGAGGATAGTTCGCGCTCCAATTCGCCAGAGTCTCTCCCTTAGCCACGCTGAAACAGACGAGCAGCCAAAGAGGAATCAGGCGCATACTATTGCTTCTTTTCGACCGCGGGACCGGTAAACATTATACAAATCCGCAAACTTTCCTGTGTTAACTTCTGGATGCTTCCGACTCTCGGTCGAAAGGGCCCACCCACGATGTGGCAAGACGAACCGTTACATCAATCATGCCGCGCTCCGAGAGAGCCCCGCGTCGCTTGAACTACGAAGTTAAGAGTGGCCTCAATATAGGTTTTTTCGTGGGCATGAAGCGGGCATTATTGTTTTACCCGCCTGCGGACCTGTCGAAGGCCGCGCCGCGAGAAGCCGCCTTCTGCCTGAGGCGCTAGGGCTGCACCCACTCTATCGATTCCGTTTATCCGGCCGATATTACACTCATGAGTTTCATCGTTGATTCGCTTCGTGGACAGTTGATCGAGGACGCGCTCGTCGATTCCGAGGTCATGTATATTATGCTGACGAACGGGACCCAGATAACGATTAAGGGTTTGGTTGTGGTCGAGCCTAAGCCTTCCGACCACCCGGCGAGAGTGCGGCAACCTGTCATTTCATAACAATCGCGAGCAATGCGCGGAATCGATAAAGTAATTTCCGCGGACAGCCGATTTTGTGTGTTTGTGAGTTTCGGTCTCGAAATTGTCGGCGTTTTCCTGTTGGTGGGCTACTCGCGCGGGCAACCCACGGCCGAAACCTTTCCGGATCCCGCAGGCTGTCGAACTTCCGGTACGCAGTCAGGAAAGTATCCTGCGTCACCTCCTCGGCATCCGCCGCGCTGCCGGGCACCGAGTACGCGACCTGATACACCAACCGGTGCGATTCGCGCATGAGACGTTCAAAATCCGCCCTCTTCGAACCGGCTCGCGCATCGACGATATTCTCGCTTACCGCCTCGGCTCAATCAATCGACCAGCTGCTCCCGCGTGAGGATCAACGGTCTGTTCATGCGGCGATCTCCCTGCCACTAGGGACACCGCGGCGCCAAGCCACGTTGAGTAAATAAAACATAATGTGCACGCCCACCACGACAGTCGGCCTGCGTGACTACGCGGATTACATGCTCCCGTATACTGAATCCATGTCTTGGGCACGGCTGCTGATTTTCATCGCACCGCTGGCTGCGGCGCAGTCGCTTGATTTCGGGGCTTACAAAACCCGCGTCGAGCCGATCTTTCTCAAGAAGCGTCCCGGTCACGCACGGTGTGTCGCTTGTCATGTCGACGCCGCGACTTCGTTCAAGCTCCAGGCGCTTGCAACCGGCGCCAAGACCTGGACCGACGAGCAATCGCGCAAGAATTTCGAAATCGTCCTGAAGCTGGTCATCCCCGGCGACACGAAGTCGAGCCGCCTGCTAATCCATCCGCTGGCCCGCGAGGGCGGAGGAGACCGGTTCCACGCTGGCGGGGGGCAATTTGCATCGAAAGACGATCCGGATTGGAAGATAATCGCCGATTGGGTCGGCAGCGCGAAATCGAACTAAGGCATCACGACGACACCGTTGCGCTTTGGCACTTCACCAACCGGAATGCGCGCGACCTCTTTTCGCGTCGCCGTGTCGATCGCCGACACTGAGTTCGAGCCCGAATTCGCGATATAAACCATCTTGCCGTCCGGCGTCATCGTGATCCAGTCCGGAACTTCGCCCGTCTTCACATACCCGGCCATCTTCAGATCCGGCAGGGAGTAAATGAACACGGCGTTCGCCGGCGAGCTGTCCACCCACAATGTTTTATTGTCGGGCGAGACCATGATCCCGTGCGAAGGAGCGCCGCCCTCGGTATGCCCGCCAGACGGCTCCTCGGGATGCTTGATCCGCGTTATTTCTTCATGCGTATTGAAGTTCACGACCGCGAACCCGTTGTAGCCGGAAAGCTGCACGAAGATCCGGCTGGTCGCTCCGTCCGGCGCACGCTCGAACGCGATCGGACGCACGCCCAGATTGAACGGCATCTCCCACTCGATTTCGAGCGATGCCGGATCGATCACTGTCAGCATCTTCCCGACGATCGACCCCGCCAGAACATGTTTCCCATCGGGCGTGACATAGGTGTTGTGGACGCCGCCGTGGACTTTAACGCTCTTGATGTTCCGCATCGAAGCGGTGTCGATAACGTCCACCGCGCCCGGCTGCTGCACGATCGCGACGAATACACGCTTGCCGTCCCTGGAAATCGAGATGTTGTTCGGACGCCCCGTGAGCGGAGCACTGCCGAGATGCTTCCCCGTTTTCGTGTCGACCGCGATCAACGTCCTCTCGGATTCGCAGCTGATATAGGCGCGCTTGCCATCGGGCGAAAACGCGACGCCGTGCGGCACCTCGATGTCATTAACCTTCAAAACAACTTTGTTCGTCGCCGGGTCGATTACGTCCACATTGTCGCCGGCGCTGTTGGTTTGCCAAATTCGAACCGAACCGGCCGCCAGCTGCAGGGCGGCGAGAAGCAGCAAAGGAGTGCGAGGCATGACGAACCCTCCTGTCTAACTATCGATCATACAACCGGAAGCGCCGTGCCCGCCTACAATGACCCTCGTGCAATCCCACCACTCCTGGGCAAGGCAACTCTGCCGTCGCCACAAGCCCGCTAGCAGCATAAGGCTTAGACGCGGTGCAACTCGGCTTGACCAGCGGGTAGCTCCAGCGCGCGCGCCGCGGCTGCGCCGAGGGAGAGAAGGCTGGCGAGATCTTCCGTCGTGAATGCGTCGCGCTCCTGGCGGTAAAGCGAGAGCACTCCCGCTACAGCACCATGCGCTTCGAGCGGCACGGCCAGTGCCGAGTGCAACGTGCTGAACTTCGTGGGATCGCTTAGGTAGCCTGGCTCGACCGAAGGATTTCCATTGATAATCGATTTGCCGTTTTCCGCAACCCAGCCGGATAGTCCACTTCCGAGAGGAATTTTGAGCGAAGCAAACAACCGGTAGTCCTCGCCGTCAAAATCTTCGGGGATCAGATGCTCCCCGGACTTCCGGTAGAGCACGAGGACATCGTAGGGAACCATCTTGCGAACGGACGCGCGCAGCGCGGAAAACGCCGATCGACGGTCCGTACTTGTTCGGACCAGTTGTCCAGGATCCTCCTCGGTTAAGGATCGGTGAAAGTTCATCAGGTCGCGACTGGTGGCGCCCGATCCCATGGTCGATTCGAAACCTGCCGCGGGCGCGTCTCCACGCACGATCTTGAGGTCCGTCGAGAGCTTGGCCTTCTCGTGGGATCGGCCGGAGGTCGCCAGGCGCTCAAGCTCGACATAGCGCCGCGCGAGGATCGCCACGACTTTGGGATCGAAGCTTTTTCCAGCTTCGGATTCGACGATTTTGATCGCTTCATCCAAGGGCAATGCGCGCCGGTACTGCCTGTCGGACGCGAGCGCATCCAGACAATCGACGGCCGAAAGTATTCGTGCTCCGACGGGAATCCGCTCACCGGATAAACCGTCCGGATAACCGGTGCCGTCCCACTTCTCATGATGCGAGCGCACGATAGGTGCGACCGGGTACGGGAACCGGATCTGTTCGACGATTTCGGCGCCTACGACGGTGTGCGTCTTCATCTTCTCGAACTCCTCGGGAGTCAGTTTCCCGGGCTTCGAGATGATGTATTCCGGCACCGCCAGTTTCCCGATGTCATGCAAAAGAGCGGAGGCGCGGAGGGCTTCCAGTTCGCCCTCGTCCAGGCCCAATTCTTCACCGACTGCGATGGCATAGACTTCTACACGCTCCAGATGTGCATGCGTTGTTTGATCCTTAGCTTCGATGGCCAGAGCGAGAACCTCGATGGTGCGACGGTGAAGGGCCGCTACTTCCTCAGCATGAGTCCGCTGTTCCTCAGCGCGCTTCTTCTCTTGTTCCAGGCGCGTTACGTACAGACTGTGGGAGCGATAGACAACATAGAGGATAGGCAGCAGCAGCAGCGATGTTTGCCATCCCAGCAGCCTGCTGGCGGCGTTGACGATCCACGCTACCGCGGCGCCGACCAGATAATTCGGAAACGACCAGAAGTATGATTCGCGCCATACGATCCACGGACTTTTTCCCTCCGTGAGTGCAATCACCGCTGCAATGGAGAGAGTATTCGTGACGAAGAAGGTGGCTGCGGCAAGCAGCAACCTCAGTGGCGCTTCGAGCGTGCCGCCCTCGAAGAACCGCGCATGGTAGACGTCATACGAGGCCTCAATCGAACAGGCTATGCTAGCCACATTGAAAGCCACCTGTACGGCCCGCAACCGGTTCTTGACGTGGAACACGCTTTGAACCAGCATGCCGAGGCATCCTATCACCAGCGTCTCCGCCAAGCCAAGTTCCGAGATTCCGATCAGCACGAACAGGAAGTTCAGCGACATTGTTCCGGAGACGGCGGGCAATGTGACCTTCATGCCGGAAGCGAGAAGCGCAATGGCGCAATAGGAGAGGTAGCGGGTCCAATCCTGAGTGCTCCAATTCCACAGGTCGTGGCTAAGAATCGCGGAGCCAGTCAGAATGATCAGGCCGATGTAGGCAGTAGCTCTGCGAGGCATCATAAGCAAGTAGGGACGAACAGCCTTACTAACAATCGGCTGTTAGGTCGACAGACATAAGGGTCCAAAAAAGGCGCCAGAGTGTCGCATACGTGCGCCGTTCTGTCCTCCGAAATGAAGTTTCGAAAAGCCACTGTTCTTAAGAAGTTATTTAGAATCCAGCGCTTAAGGCTGCCTGTTTGTGGCCTGCCAGATGTAAATCGGGACTGTCATGGCATCCCTGCCTGGCAGCTCTTCTGCAATACTGGCAGAACATCCCTGGAATCAGTCACCGGCGATTCGTCGGTCGCGCCAATCAAGGCGGAGGAAAACAAGAACCCAGAGAGCCCTTTCATCGGCAATCCTTCGCACCGCGCTATGTTGGAAAGTTAACGATCGATTTTCGCCCGGCGGAAATGGGCCGGCCGGATTACTCCTGCCGCAGCGCAACCATCGGATCGATTCGCGAAGCGCGCCACGCCGGTCCCGCCGCCGCGAGAATCGCGATAGCGGCCACCGAAAGCAGAACCAGTGCATACGTAGCGGGGTCGGTCGCTTTGAGTCCGAACAGCATCGCGCCGACGAATCTTGAAACCGCCAGCGACAAAGCCGCGCCGATGCCAAGTCCTATTGCCGCCAGCGCCGCCGCGCGCGAGAGCACCAATCCGATGACGTCCCCTCGTGCCGCGCCCAGCGCCATGCGGAGCCCCAGCTCGGAGGTGCGCTGCGTTACGACGTAACTCATCACGCCGTAGATCCCCGCCATCGCGAGCAGCAGCGCCAGCAGCGCGAACGTGCCCGCCAGAAACGTCCGGAAGCGCGGAGCGGCAATCGAATCGGAGACCATTTCATCCATCGTCGTGAATTTCACGGCCATCTCCGGATTCAGATCGTAAGCGGCTTTCCGCACCGCGGAGGTCATCGCGGCGGGTGCGGAAGCGGTCCGCACGATCACCTGCAATTCATTCGAATGATAAGGATGCTGTTCCATCGGCATGTAGAGCGTCGGCTGAGGTGGGGAGCCGGGCGAGTTCTGCCGCACATCGCCGACCACGCCGACGATGGTCATCGGCTTCATCGTCACCTCATCCAGGCCGCACATCAGTTGCCGGCCAATGGGATCCTCCCCTTGAAGGCTTTGACGAACGGCGCTCTCGCTCATAATGACGACGCCAGGAGCGCCGTATTGATCCTGCGCGGTGAAATCGCGGCCGCCGATCAGCGGAATGTGCATCGCGGCGAAGTAGTTGGGGCTGCTCAGCGCCCAATTGGACTCGGGCAGCTTCTCGCCTTCCCTCATCACCTGCTTACCGGCGATCGCATAACTTCCGTTCGATCCGTACTGCCCGGTCGGCAATCCCATGACGGCGGCCGTGGCCTCGACACCCGGCATAGCCGCGAGCGAAGGCATCAGCTTATTGACAAACGAATGAGCCACGTTCACGTACTGGCTAAGTTCCTTGGCGGGCGCATGGGCATACATCACCAGGACGTTTTCCTGCCGGAATCCCATGTCGACTGCATTGAGCGCCAGAAAGCTGCGAAAGAACAGCCCGGCCCCCGTTGCGAGCACGAAAGACAGCGCGATTTCGGAGACGACAAGCGAATTGCGCAGCCGATGCGAGCCTCCGCGCAACACGCCTCGCGACGAAAATTCGACTCGCGATGCCTGCATCGCCGGAAGGACGCCGAACACCATCGCGGACAACAGGGAAAGCCCCATCGCGAACGCCAGCACCGCGTAATCGAGATGGATTTCATTGGCGCGCGGAAGATCGGCGGGGGCGAAGTGCAGCAGCGCCTGAGTGCCCCAGGAAGCAAACAAGATGCCCAAAACGCCTCCCAACGCTGCCAGCGTGAGGCTTTCGATCGCCAGCATTCTTATAATCGCGGCCCGCGACGCTCCTAGTGCTGCCCGCATCGCGATTTCGCGCGCCCGCACCGTCGCCCTCGCCAGCAGCAGGTTCGAGACGTTGGCGCAGGCGATCAATAAGACCAGCAGAACCGCGCCCAGCAGCAGGAAGAGCGTCGATTGGATCGATCCGGTGAGCTGCTCCCGCAGCGGCACTGGCGCGAAGGTCTTTCCATGATTCGTTTTGGGAAACGCGGCAGCCAGTTGCGCGGCGATGCTGTCGAGGTTCGCCTGCGCCTGATCGATCGAAACGCCCGCCTTGAGCTTGGCGACAGCGCGATAGTTATACGACGAGCGATTCAAATTCTGCTGAATGTCCCGGTTTGATTCCGCGGTCGGTAACCAGATTTCGGCGTTCGCGGGGAAACGGGCCCCTTTCAGCACGCTCGTGATTTCGTAGACGCGATTCTCCACCCGGATCGATTGCCCCAGCGCGCGCTGAGGGTCGCCGAAGTTGCGCGCCGCGAATGCCTCGCCCACCACAGCGCTCGAATCGGTGAATGCTGCCGGCTTCTGTCCGAAAATCGTGAAGAACTCGGGATTCACCCAAAAGATGCCGGTAAACTCAGCGCGGTCGTGAAGCTGGACGCCGACCTCTCCTCCGTTATATACGCTGATCGCATCGAACACCTTGTTCTGCGCCTGCAGGTCCAGGAAATCGCCGCCGGTCATTTTCGACCCATTGGGATAGTCCGTGGTCCTGGTGTTTACGCGCACGATTCGATCCGGTTGGGGAAACTGCAACGGCTGGAGCAGAACGCCGTTCACCACGCTGAAAACCGCCGTGCTGATACCGATCCCCAGCGCGAGCGTGACGATCGACAGCAGTGCGAATCCGGGATTCCGGCGAACGCCGCGCAGAGACTGAAGAAGTTCGTTGGCCATAAGATCAGTACCGCATTATCGGAACAAAGTTACGTTTCAATTGATCGGAATTGCGTTACGCGGATCGAGCGTTAGCGGGTTTGAGCCGGCCTTGAGTTGCACGGCCTGACCCCAGACGATCGTCTGGTTGTTGTAGCGCGCGGAGATCATCAGGTAGTAGGTTCCCGCGGGCACGCCGGGAAAGGTTCCCGTGCCGTTGGCGTCGGCCCGCACGGCTGAGGCGGCATTTGCCTTGACGGCCTCCGAGATCTTTTGACAGTCGGGCGTCCTGGCGCCACAAGCAGTGCCCGCGTATTTATAGGGCGACGTTCCTGGCGGGACGGAGACGCCGCCTTTGGCGAGTACGTCTCCGTAGCTGTCGCGCAGAAGCACGTAAGGACGCCCCGCGAGCGGATTCGCAGCGCCCGCCTGCGCAGGAAATCCGGAAACGATGGACAGAGTGGCATTGCCCAGCGGCTTCTCTGGAGTTGAGAGGCCGCCGCCGATGGCTGTCGTTGGACTTGCCGGAGTTGCGGGGGATGCGGCAGCGCCGCCGCCTGACGGGATGGTCTTGCTCGGGGTGAGAACCGCAAGGTTGCAGGTCTGCTCCAGGGGAGCGAACGTGAAGTCGTCGTTGTCGTTCGTCCCGATGACGACGCGCCCGTGGACCTGATACGGGCCCGAGCCGGCATCGAGCGAGCCGTTTGGCCCGAAGGCCAGCGTCAGCGGGTGGTCGGGCGCGTCGATTTTTATGCCCATCCTGGCTCCGTCCGCGACCACCGTATAAGGATAGGCGCGCGCGGCGTCGGGTCCGCAGCCGAGGATAACAGACTCCGGGAAGAACTGGGCGCTGAAACCTGTGGAGGCGGCGAAGATGCCATGCATGCGAATGCCGGCAGGGGTCGGGGGGCCTTTGTCTCCGTCGCTGAACAAGGATTTGAGCAGGTCGGTTTGCATCGTCTGGATGCCGACGCTGGCGCCTTTCGAGGATAGGTTCAGCGCCGGGCAGGTGACTTGTTTATGCGCGAAGATCGTATGTCCGGTATTGGCGTTACGGGACGTGCGTTGGCCGTTTTCATCGTATACCGGCCCGGTGGCCGTCGCCGCGTCCACGGGCCTTCCGCTCGCATCCCGCAATCCACTGGTGTATCCGGAGGCAACCACTCCGTCGATCGTGACAGGACCTGCGGCGGACATGGTTTTTCCATCGGCCCCAAGCGTGAGGACCAGGGGCTTCGGGGTGGTGTCGATGGTGAGGACTGCGCGGTTGTTTTTGAAGTCGATGCTGTAGCCGTGTTGATCGGGAGAAAGGATGGAGCAGTTCACCATGACTCCGCTATCAATGAAGTCGATGCGCCACTTACCGGGGCCCTCGAAAACGCCCGCAAGCTCCGGGCCGGGAGCGGGTTCCTTGGCGACGGAGGGCAGCACTTGGCCGACCATCTGGCCAAAGGCGCCCAGAAGCTGGTTGCCGGTGCAGGTAGCCGGAAGTCGCCCGGAGGATACGCATCGGCGCATCGCGCGTTCCTCGGCGTTCTTGGGAGGAATCACCCGCGCGGCTGCTTGGGCCTGCGCTGCGCCTGAGTTTATCTGAGTGCCGGTCTGGGCTTTGGGCTGGGGGTTGGCCTTCGCGGCGTTGGCGGCGTAGATTTCCTCCCTCCTCTTCTTGACGGCCTCTGCCTTGGCAACTTCCTGCGCCGTGGGCTGCTGGCAGGTCGGGAAAAGTTTTTTCAGCGTGCCGCGAGTCTCATTGGTGTAGGCCATGATGCCGTTGTGGGTGGGGCGGTCCGGATGGCCGACCATGCACGTTGAGGTGTCGGAAAGATCGCGTATGTTGCAGCTTTCGACGTAGATGCGCTCCCCGTTGCATATATAGGTCAAGTTCAGCGTGATGTCCTGCGCGATGGCGGAGACGCCGAATAGCATCGCGATGCGAATGTTCTTCCGCATATACCCCCCCCTTCCGAGGCACTTGCAATCATGCCTGAAGCTTATTCAATGGTCAAGGGACGGTAAGGGTAGGGCGGACCCCCGGTCCGCGACCGACGCCCCCGTCGGCCTTCTGTTGCAATTTCAAGAGCTGTGAGATCCGACTGAGATGAACAGTTCCGGCATCTTCTTATTTCGGTCTCAATATGGAAGCAGATCGAGTGAATGTTTCTCCTCGAGAGCGGCGAGTTTTATTCGCCCCAAAGCCTCCACGGCGCGCAGGCATGCGATCCTCGATTTGAGCGCCTCCACGTTCGCGCGGGTTTGCGCCATATAGGAAGGAGGAGGCGGGGGGCTTATAAAACGGACCTGCGTCGAACCGATGCCGACCGTGACATCGCCTGACCGGCGGGCGTATGTCAGAGACGACTGCCGAGGAGCAAGGGCGAGAGAGATTCGCTCGCCTCTGTCGAGAATGGTCATCATTTTCTGTCCGGCGGCATTCCACGAAATCCGTAGTTGTCCTTTGTCGTCGCTGAGGTTCACGGCAACCGGGTTGTCGGATTGGACGTGACGGAGCGGGAAGAGCATCAGCGCCAGAACGACACCTACAACTGCGCAAATCGCCGCCCGCGGTCGTTTTGGTTTTGTTACAAGCAGGGGCGCTGGGTTGACCCGCCGGGGTGAGGAGGGTGTTGAAAATTCCTGGTAACTACGAACGGTTCCAATCGCTCCGGTGGCATCGCGGACAAATAATCCGGAATTGGTACGGGAAACCACCAGCACCACGCATACGGCCGCTTTATCCAACCGTTGCAAATCGTCCTCGGTAAGAAATGCACCGCCGCGCACGCGCGATGCGAAGCTGCCGAGAGGTTCCAGTCCGGGGCGTCCGCGTGTCGCAACCAGATGGATGGTGTGGCCTCGCCGAAACCCGAACAGCATTCCGAACGCGTCGAGTCGCGCTCCGGCGCTACGCACCTCGCGCAGGAGGGCGGACGAATATTCGATTCGCAGAAGGCTTTGGGGCGGCGCCCACGAGAGAACGGGTTCGCGCATCACCCGATTGGACCCGATTACGGCAACAGTGTTTCAGTGAAGAAACTTGAGTAGAGCCGGATAGAAAATCTCGGGAGCTTCCAGATGCGGAACGTGGCCCAGGTTTGCTAGAAGTACCAGTTCGCCGTGCGGAATGGTATCGGCAATGTGTTTGGCGCGCTCCGGGAAATCCGCGGTATCCTTATCGCCGCCGATCACCAAGGTTGGCATTTTGATTTTCGGCCAGTCAGAGTCAACCGGGTCGAGGTACAGGATCTGCTGATAGATGGAGCGGACCATGGCAAGGCGCGGCCAGTCGCTTGAAAGCGTCGCAGCGTACAGAATGCGCACATACTGCTCGTACTCCGGCTTCCACGCGCCGGGCGTCGGGAAGTAGCGGCGGATATTGGCATAAAAAGCCTGCCAGCGCTGGTTATTGGTCTGCGCCATGGTCCGTTTATACGCGTCGTCGGCGCTAGTCCAGGGACGTTCGTAGCGGGGGTCCCTAAGGCCGATTGGATTATAGATGACGGCTCGTTCCGTGATATCCGGAAAAGAGGCGGCGAAGCGGGCCGATAACATGCCTCCCATGGAGTGGCCGACGATGGTGACTTTGGCGACGCCGAGGGTCTGGAGCAGCTTTCGCGAGTTCAGCGCCATATCGTGAAAGTTATACGGAATGATGGGTTTGGAGGAACGGCCGAAGCCGATCTGGTCCGGTACTACTACCCGGAAGCCCTGGTTGCGGAGCACTTCAATGAGGCCGGAAAAATAGAATCCGCCGAAATTCATCCCATGGAACAGCATCACCGTGCGGCCGTTGGGAGTTCCGGCGGCCGGAACGTCCATATAAGCCATGCGTACATCCTGCCCGTACAAGGTAAGTGGCAGATATTGCACCGGATACGGGTAAGCGATCTCTTCGTAGGTGATGCTGCCGGGCTTTATATCGGTGGGCGCTTGAGCGCCGACGAGCGTAGCTAAGGCGAAGGTGAGACCGCAAGCTTTCATGCCACATTTTACATCCTTAAATGTACATAAATGACATTCTAAGGAGCCTTAAACGACCATAAAATGTCCTTTTTATCCGGATTCGTGTATGCTATACGGCGATAACCCATGCTTCAGCGCATCGGCGAGTACGAGGTCCGATTTGAGATCGGTCGAGGCGGCTTCGGCCGTGTCTACCTGGGGTACGATCCTCGTGTCGGGCGTCTGGTGGCTATCAAAGTCATTGATAAAGCAGCGGATTCGAGCCTGGTTGGACGGTTTCGCGCGGAGGCGAACGCGGCTGGAAATCTGCGCCATAAGAATATCGTCACCATTTACGGATACGGCGAAGACGACGGACAAGCATACCTTGTCATGGAGTATCTGGAAGGCCGGGATCTGTACCAGATCATCGAGAAAAAAGTTCCGCTCACGTTGCTCGAGAAGGTTTCCATTGTGTCGCAGATCGCGGATGGATTGTCGTGCGCGCACAAGAACGGGGTGATCCATCGGGATGTGAAGCCCGGGAATGTGATGGTGCTCGGGGACGGTTCCGTCAAGATCATGGACTTTGGCATCGCCCGCCTGCTGCGCGAGGGGGCCGCGCGCCTTACACAAGGAAGCGACCTGGTGGGAACGGTTTCCTATATGGCGCCGGAGCAGTTCACCAATACCGAGGTCGATGCGCTCTGCGACATCTGGGCATTTGGCGTGATGCTTTATGAGTTGCTCACCGGGGTGCATCCATTTATTGAAAAAAATCCCGCCGCCATCATGTTCAAGATCACGAACTTGGATCCGGCGCCGCTGGCCGCCGATTGCCCGCCGGCTTTGGAGCGCATCGTGATGAAAACGCTCTCCAGGGATCGTGAGAACCGCTACCAGACAGTGGAGGACGTGCAGTTTGAGCTTGCTCCGGTGCTGCGGGAGCTTCAGAAGATGCGCGCGGCAACCCTGGTGGCGGAGGCGACCGCTTTGGTCCAGGAAGAGCGGCTGGACGAAGCGAATGCTCTGGTCACCAATATCATCGATCTCGATCCGGCCAATGAGGAAGCGCGGAGGCTGCGAGGCGAGATCCAGGAACGGCGGCGGCAACGCACGCTTCGCCCCAGAGTGGCCGCGCTTTTAAAGCAAGCGGAAATCGAGGTGGCAAAACGCAATTTTCCGGCGGCGATTCGCGCCGCGGATTCAGCCCTGCGATTGGACCCGGTCGATTCGGTGGTCCAAGAGTACCGGTCCAATTTGCTGCGGGCGTGGGAGGGAGCCGAGGCGGCACTTCAGTTGACTCAGCAGGCCCGGCACCAACTAGAGCTTGCCGATCTGACGGGCGCTTTCCAGATTGTGACGAACGCACTTCGCGCGGACCCGGCGAGCGACGACGCGCAGCGGCTGATGGAACAGATCCGGGAGGAAATGGAGGCGCGGGAGGAGCGCGCGCGGCTGCGCGATCAATTGAACCGGGCCGAGGTTTTCCTGGCGGTGGGCGCGCTCCACGAGGCGGGGGCCTTCGTGAATCAACTGGCGACCGAGCATCCCGACTCCATTGAGGTCGCGGAGTTACAGGAGCGCTTAATCCGTCAAAAGACGGATGCAACCCTGCGGGAGCGCCTCGAAAGCGAAATCAGCGCTTGTCAGAACCTGCTGCGGACCGGAGAACTGGTGGAGGCGGCCACGCGGCTCGACGCCCTCAGCAGGGAGTTCCCGCAGGAGGATCGGGCGCGGGATCTGCTGGCGTTCGCGCGGCAGGAGTTGCAGACCCGGGAGCGGGTGCGGTTCTGCGAACAGCTTGAACAACAGGTCTGGGGTCATGTCGAGAAGAAGCGCTTTCAGGAGGCGCAGGAGATTATCGAGAGAGGGTTGGAGACCTACTCGAGCGAGCCGCGTCTCCATGAGCTGCTGCGGGCGATTGTGGGCAGCAAGTCGCAGTACGAAAAGGCTCAGCACCTGGAGGATCAATTGCGCCGCTGCCGCGAGTTGCGCGATCAAGGTCAATTGGATGAGGCGCGCGCGGTCCTCGATGTTCTGCGGGGCGATTACGGCGACGAGCCCAGGGTGATCGTGCAACGCGAAGAAATCCACGCGTCTATTTTTGAACGTGCGCGAACGCGCGCCATCGAGGCAGCGGCGGAACGCGCAGGCACCTTGCTGAGCGAGAATCAGCCGGATGCCGCCGTTCAATTACTGTATAGAACCATCAGCGAAAATGGGGACGACGCGCGGCTGCTGCAACTTCTCGCGGATGCGACCGGAGCGCGGGAGCGGGCGGAAAAGCAAAAACAACTGGAATGGCTTCTCGAAAGAGCCGCGGAATATGAGAGAACGCTGGAATGGGATGCGGCTCTTGCGCTGATCAAACAGGGCATTGAAGTTCAGGGCGAGGTGGGAACGCTTTGCCAGGCCAAAGAACGGATCGAGACCCGGCAAAAAATCCAGACCGCCGTCAAGGGAATCGAATCCTCCGTCAGCAAGCAGGATTGGGCTACCGCGAAGTCGGCGTTGGTGCGCGCCTCAGCGGAACATCCCAGCGAGCAAATCTGGCGGGAACTGGCGGCACGCGTCAGAGTGGGCGAAATTCAAGAGAAGATCGAAGGAAGCCTGGCGCAAAAGGATCTGGAGCGGGCGCGCGATCTGATCGCCGAAGCGCGCCAGTCTCCCATCCGGATCACGCGATTGGATATTTTCGAATCGGAGCTTCATAGCGCCGAATTCCGGCGGGCCAGCCTGCATCAAGCGCAGGCACTGAGCTCCGATGGCGAATATGCGCAAGCGGAGGCGATTCTCGGCGGGCTTTTAGAGAGGCGGCCCAGCGATTCCGAGGTCATCTCCGCGCGCAAGCTGGTGCAGGAACGGCGCGAGGAGCTGGAACGGGCGTCACGCCGGCAGGCCGCTCGAGACGAAGCACGGAACCTATTGAACGGACAGCTATTCGAAGGCGCGATCCGGGTGTTGAAACGACTGCTGAAGGAAACCGGTCCGGATGCGGAGGTGGAAGGAGAGCTGAGGTTTGCCACCGCGGAAAAGCAGCGTTTCCTGGCGGAGACGAATTTGGCGAAAGGGCGGCAGGAGGCCGCGGCGCTGGTGGCGGGCGGGGAGAGCGAAGCGGCGGTCCGCAAGTATAGGGCTCTGTTGGACCAGCATCCAGAGCATGCGGAACTGGCTCGGGAAGCGGCGAGCGCCGCGGCGGCCTGGCAGTCGGAGACGCGGATGCAAGTGGTGCGGCGCGAACGGGATCGGGCGCTCGAATTGATCAAAGAGCGGAAGTACGATGCGGCGCTGCGCCTGTTGCAGCCGCTGGTGCAGGAGTTCCGGGACGATCGCACGTTGCAGGATGCGTGGCGAATGGCGATGACGGAGCGAGCCTCCCGTTCGGATTGGCTGGACATTTACGAACAGGTCTCTCAAATCGAAGAATTTTACCGGCGAGGGAAAGCGGAGAGGGTTCGGGAGCGGGCGCTACGGCTGTTGGCTTATGTAGAAGAACCTCGGGTCCGGCAGATGCTCGAATGGGCTGAGGCGCAGATCGGGCGAAAACCGGCGGGAGGAGTTTCCTTCTCGATGCCCAGGGAGGGGGATTGGCCGGCGATTTTGAGTGGGCCGATCGCGTTTATGATTCTGGTGATATGGATCTTCGCTACGCGGCGGTAGGCGGGGGAATTTAGCGTCTGTCCGCATGCTGACGCATGGCGGTTCAGAGTGCGGACAGGGGTACGCCGTCGATGGGCAGAGAGCCGCTTGAAGAAACAAAACCGCGTACCGCGGGCTGAAGCTGAAAATGGACGGAGCGTATATACTGGCTAATCTGGGTTATTTGTGATTTCCATATCCGTATTCTTATTTTTCGTCGCTCAGACGCCGGATGGGGCGGCGCTTTACCGGAGTGCGAATTGCCCGGGCGCTATTCCAGAGCTCAAATCGGGGCTTTTATTGGGGCGGTGCTATTTCGAATTGCGGCAGTATGGAAAAGCGATCGAGGCGCTTACCAATTACCGCAAAGCGTCGCCGGCAGATCCGGAGGCAGTCATTTTATTGGCGGCGTCTCAGGAGCGGGACGGGCACGGAGATGCCGGGATTGCTTTACTCGAGAGCTTCCTGAAGCAAAACCCGGACCAGATTGGAATCCATACAGCGCTCGCCGATCTCTATTCGCGTCTGGGGCAAGGTCCGCCCGCGATGGAGCATTATCACGCGGTCACGGCAACGCAAGCCGACGATCCGGGGGCGCGGCTGGGTTTGGGTTGGCTGGCGCTGCGCGAACAACGGCCGAAAGAAGCGATCGACGAGTTTGAACGAGCGAAGCGGATTTTGCCCAACGACGTCAGGGTGCTGTCGGGGATCGGGACGGCATACATAAGGCTGGGGGATTGCGAAAAAGCCTCCGGTCCGCTGCGGGCGGCGTTGGATCTGGCGCCGGACGACTTCAATCTTGCGAAGGCGCTAGCCACCTGCTATCAAGAGGGAAAAAAGTGGAACGAGCTGCTGGGGGCGCTGCGCACCGGCACGCCCGAGGAGGCGGCGGACGAGAGCGCAAGCGCGATGGTGATTAAAGCGTTTCAGGCAACTTCAAACGCGGCGGGCGAGGAGGCCTACTGCCGGCGCGTGATCGTGTCGAGCCCCGCGAATGTCACTGTCCATACCGACCTCGCGGACCTGCTGTACGCCTCGAAACGGATGCCGGAAGCCCGTTCGGAATATCTGACGGCGGTAAAGCTCCGTCCGGATTACCCGCGGGTTCACGAGAGGCTCGGGGATATGGCGGAGGGGCCGGATCGCGCCAAAGAAGCGCGCGCGCAATATGAAGCCGCCGCAAATTCCCGCACGGGGACTGACAGCGCGCGGATGAAACTGGCGCAGTTGACCTTTTCGGAAGGGGACTTCAAGAGCGCAAAATCGGTAGCGGCACGCATCACGGACCCGACCTTCGACCACGAGAAGAAATTCTTGCGTTTGCAGATCGATGTCAGCGAACAGAATTGGAATGAAGCGGCCACTCTCGCCAACGAGTTACTGGCGGGGGATAAACAAAATCTGACCGTGCTGAAGATCGCGGGGAAGGTTGCAAAAATCCAAGACCGGTCGCCTGACGCGGCCGGTTTCATGGAACAGGCGCTGGCGCTGGACCCTTCGAGCAAAGATGTGCGTTACGACCTCGCATCCATCTACCTGAACAGTGAAGACCCGGATCGGTTTGCCCGCGCAAAGGACCTGTTGAACGAATTTCTCAACAAGTATGAGCAGGATGCCATGGGCTATTTACTGCTTGGGAAAGCATATAAGCAGTTGAAAGATCCGAACAACGCGAAACTGAACTTCCGGCTGGGGCTGGATCGGGTCAAGCCGCCCGTCAAGGAAGATCTGTCGTGGGCCTATAACTCGTATGCGTTGATGTTGTGGGACGAGAACGATTTCGACAACGCCTATGTTTATCTGACGCAGGCGGTGCAGCTAAATCCCAGGGACGATTACTCGATCTACAATCTCGCGCTGACTTGTCTCCAACTCGGCAAATCGGATGAGTTGAATGCGGCACGAGCCAAGCTGGTGGCCATGAATTCGCCCAAGTTGGCCGACCTCGATAAAGATATTGAAGCCAATAAGCCCAAGGCGCGGAAGAAGGACAAGTGAGGCGTTATTTTATTTGTCTGGGGTTCTTGGCCGCGATGTTCCCGGCATCGGCGTGGGCGCAAGGCTATGCCGTGGGCACGAGGTCCCAGGACGGGAAAATTTCGTTCCAGGCGGTGGAGGATTTTCAGGTCAATGGAAGAGGGAAAGTAAAGCTGCTGCCGGAGGCCAAGGGCGATATCGATCCGAACACGATAAAGCGGCTTCAAAAAATAGAGCTGCGGCAGGCCGGAATTATCAGGAACGACGGGACGGGGCGGCTGGTCAAATTAAACGGCAAGGGCATGTCGCGCGATGTCGTCCTTCCGGAAGACTTCTCGCTGAAAGCTCCCGCGAAGGCGGCGGAGGTGCCGGGCCGTCTACCGCTGACGCTGGTGCATTCGAAGAAGGCGAAACAAAGCGACACTCTGGCGCCGGAATTGTTCTTTGTACTGCTGCCCGGCGCATCCGCCGATGAGGCGGTGCTGCAATTTTTGTCGACGGAGTGGGCATTTTCGAGTCTCGACGAACAGCTCGCGGCGATGCAGGGATTCGTCGAGTCCTTTCCGGGTTCGCCGTCGACGGAGGAATTTCGGAACCTGCTTCAGCAGCGGTTGACGACAGGATTGAACGCGTTTGAGGATGGAGGAGCGTTTAAAGACCTGCTATTGCTGAAACGTTTTGACGAGCTGGGGCGGAAGGGGTTCCCGAAAGATGTCCCGCTGAAGACGCTGGCGGATCGAATCGATGCACGGATTATATTCGTCAACGATAAATTAAAGCTGTTGAATTCCCTGGCGCTGATGGGCGCCTGGGATACGTTTCTCGATCAGTACCTGGATTTCGAACGCTATCAGTCGTCTTTCCCGAACATCGTGGATTTGAGGCATGAAGCGCTGGAGGAGAGCACGCGGGTTCACGCACACCGCGCACGGGCGTGGGCCTTACGCGAAGACCACGAGATGGCTTCGCGGGAGGCGGAGTCGGCGAAAATCCGCGACCCGCAGAACAAGGAAATCGAGCAGGTGCTGGAAGAGGAGAAATTGAAAGCGTCTCGAGTGGCGGCGGGCGCGAGCGCCAAAGCGCGGGCATCGCTGGCCAAGGACTCCGAGCAGGGGGTCCGATTCGATCGGGCTTTGTATAATGCCGAGCGCGCGATTCAGGATAAGGATTACAAAAAGGCCGAGGAAGAGATTCAAAATGCGCAGCGGGAGAATCCGGATGCTCCCGCGGTTCTATTGACTAGGGCAAAGTTGCTAGCGGGCCGCGGGCAGTTGGCGGACGCACTGCCATTGCTGGATCGCTATGACCGGCTGGTTTCCGAAACGGCGGAAAGGACCAAGGGCGGAGACGCGCGCAACGAGATTCTGTACAATTTGCGGAAGAGCAAAGAGGAGAGCAAGAAAGAGATCGACGCGCTGATGAAGACCGGGGATTATTCCAAGATGGGCGAGGTATTGAAGGCGGCCTTGAAGATGGATCCCAACGATCTGGACTTCCTGTTCGAAGGAGGATTAGTCGCGGGCGTGTTGCGGGATACGGCGGCGGCGCAGCAATATCTGACGAAATATCTGGAGAGGTCCAACTCGCTCGAAGGCGATTTGAAAAAGCGCGATCAGGCTTGGCGGATTCGAGATGCGGTTTCAGGGTTGAAGGCGCGGCAGGAGTCGAGCGAGGGTTCGAAGAACTGGTTTTCAGGGCGGAAATTGCCTGAGGGAGTGTTCTATTGTCCGGAGAGCCTGGCATTTCAGGTCCCGATCGATTCAGTGTCGATCAACAAGGTCATTTCGATGAATTTCAGTTGGAACAAGGGGCGGCTGGAGCAGATCCAGACCAGTTTTGACGATCCTAAGGCGGGGCGGATTTACCGCGTGCTGCCCACTCCGGGGGCTGCGGCGGCGGAGGGCGATTCCGGGTTGAGCTCGGATCTTGGGAAGTTTTATTTCAAGTATGCGGCGGGGCCTGGATTTTTGCTGAGCGTACAGACGAGTCCCATTGCAAAGAATGCGGAGGCGAGAGAGTTCCGCGCGCGGGTGGACCGGCGGGGCACGCCCATTCGTTTGCTGGACGACGACAATCAGCCGGAAGCGGTTCTTTCGGGGAATCCTATCGTCGACATTAGAGTTTTGAAGCTGCTCGAAGGGTCGATTGGAACGACGATCGCCGGAAATTCTTTTTTCAATCCGTTCTTGTGGGACGGGGTCCATTACTTCACGGTGGATTACGACGAGGCGGGGCGGGCGGAATCGGCGCAGGAGTGGAACGCCGACAATCTGGTGCGTTTTAAATGGGAAGGGCAGCGGCTGACGGAGATTCAAGCCTTTCGCAAGGGAACGGCGAGTCCTTATTATCGGCGCACGATTTCTTACTCGGGTCCTATGATCGTGGGGGAAGACTATTCGGTGAACGGCAAAACCGGGAAAATCCGCTATTCGTACTCACCGGCCAAGAAATTGCAGGATATCAAGATCGATAACGACGGCAAAGAATGGATCGCCAGACCGCGGCCTTAAATCATGACGCAGATTGGCAGATACGAGATCGTCAAGAGAACGGGGAATCATGGACTGGATTCGTTTTACGAAGCCTTCGATCCGGTGATGCGGCGGTCCGTCACGATCCGCATTGCCGATCATGCTCCGGAACAAGTTCGGGAGCGCGCAACGGCCGACCAACTTATCGAACTGGACCACCCTAACATTCTGAAGATCCTGGCGGCGGACATCGACGGAGACCGGCCGTATCTGGTGCTCGAAACGTTTGACGGAGTTACCGTGGCGTCGATGCTGGGGACGGGCAACGAAATTCCTACCCAGCAGGTGATGAAATTCCTCAGGCGCTCCGCCGAGGCGGTAGACTACGCGCACTCAAAAGGGTTGGTCCACGGACGCCTCACGCCGGATGCGCTGCTCCTCGACGCGGGCGGCGAATTGAAGGTGACAGGATTCGAAGCGGCGCCGGCTGATTCCGAGGATCCAGAGCTATTGCTTGCATGCGTCCCCTACTTATCGCCCGAGTTCATCAAGGGCGACGCAGCGTTGGGGAATTCCGATCAATACTCTCTCGCGGTGATTACGTGCCAGATGCTGACCGGTGCCCTGCCGTTTGAGGGTGAGAGTACGATCGCTATTTTGCGAAAGATCGGCTTCGAGAATCCGGTGTTTCCCTCGCTATCCGGCGCTCGTTTTTCGCCAGCGGTAAAGAGAGTCGTGGAGCGGGCCCTTTCCAAGGCGCCGGTGGCGCGGTACTCGTCATGTTCCGAGTTTGCCGTCGAAATGGAAGCGGCTCTGACCGCCAGGCAATCCATGCCGACACGATTGGCAGCGCCCGCGGCGACTTTTCCCACATCGGCGCCGGTTTCCAATGGGACCGGCAGAACACCGCTGCTCCAGGACCGGCGAGTCATGTGGGCGGCCGTCGCAGTGGTGGTTGCGCTCGCCATAGCCCTGGTTTTTCTGATTATCGGAAATTCAAGTGCGCCGCAACAGGCGAAACCGGCGGTGCCCGCTCCAGCTCCTGTGCGGCCGGCGGCCGCGCCAGCCCAGAAGATCGTCCCTCCGAAGGATAGTGAACGCGCGCAAAGCACCAAAGCGATGAAGCCGGTTGGTTCCGCGAAGAAGGCCGTGGTGCAGCCCGACAACAGCGATCGGGATAAGAAGTCAGAACCGGTGAAGCTGAAACCAGTCGAGCCGAAAATTCCGTAGGAGAGCCCAAATGCAGAAGCTCTTGATTCGACATCTCGGAAGCGTACGTGGAAACGAAGTGGAAGAGTTCCGCGAAGACTTCGGACAAGAACTCATTTTGGGCCGTGACAATTCCGCGCAGATTCGTTTCGATCCCGACCGCGACGACCTCGTGAGCCGGCAGCACTCCAAGATTATTCGCGACCCCTCCGATCCGAGTTGTTTCCAATTGGTCGATCTCCAAAGTCGCAATGGGACCTTCCTGAACCGGCAGAGAATTTACACTCCGGTGCGGCTGAATCACAACGACGTGATCCAGCTGGGCGCGGGCGGACCGGAGGTGCGGTTCGAGATCGATCCTCCACCGAAGGCCGTCATCTCGTCGTTGAGCGCGCTCGATCCGGCGATCGGAATATCCGCAAGGCCGACGCGGGAGAGTTGGATGCCCGATCCGCTGGGAGCGCCTCGTCCAGTGGGACGGCACACGATTGAGCGAATGTTAGGCGACGTTTTTACGCGCAACAAAAAGGACGTAAACCGGTCCATGTGGTTGGGGATCGCGGCTTTGGCAATGATTGTCATCGTCGGTGTGGGCGTGTTGGTGTATCTCAGGCGATCCCACGTCACGCTTCAGTCGGGCCTGGATTCGGCTCAGCAACAAAACAAGGAGAGCATCGACCAGGTCAAGGAAGAAATGAAGAAGCAGCCCGCCGTTGCGGAGGAAACGAAGCAGGAAGTTCAACGACTACAGTCCGAGCTGGAAGAGTCGAAAAGGCGCGCCGAGGAAGAACATCGGGCGACCGCGAAGGCGCTGGAGGCGCAGCGCAGACAGGCGGCTGAACTCTCGCGGATGGTTCGGCAACAACAACAGCAACAGCAGGCTCAAAACATTCCGGCGCCGTCGGCTGTGGAGCCGGACCGGGTTCAAGAGCCCGCTGAAAGCGCCAAACCGCCCTCGTTCGAGGCTCTCCTGACGCGAGCTAAGAACGCCATGGAGAGCGGGAAGTTTGAAGAGGCACAGGAGACTGCATTCAAACTCACTCAAATGGATGCGGCGCGCTGGGAGGGGTTCGCGCTGGTGGGTCAGGCGGCCGCGAAATTGAACGACTATAAGCTGGCGAATGAGATGTATCAGAAGGCAATTTCAAGAGCGCCGAGCGAAGCGAAGGCAAGTCTGGAGAGCCAGTTAAAGCAAATCCAGGAGTCTGCTCAAAAGTAGGTTCCGTGGGGTTTATTTCACGCTTCTTCAGTACTCGCTCCGCGACAAGCGGCTCCTTAAACGGCCACTCCGCGAGTGAAGTTCGCTTAGCGGGGCAGTCCCACATGGGACATGTGCGGCCCACCAACCAGGATTCGGTATTCTTCACCCGGCGGCCTTGTGACGGCGGCGGATACGGCGCCTTCGCCCTGATCGCGGACGGCATGGGCAGCGTCGAGGGAGGTAGCGTTGCGAGCAAGATCGCATCTCAGACGATCCCACAGCTTTATCTGAAGAGCCGCGGTGATCCACCGAAAGAGTTGCGAAAGGCAATTGAGGCGGCGAGCGGCGAAATTTACCGGCGCTCCCAGAAGGAACCGTCTCTGGCCGGAATGGGGACCACTTGTGTCGCACTTGACGTGAACCCGCCGGGCGCGTGGGCGGCATGGGTGGGCGATAGCCGCCTATACCTGATTCGCGAACATCAGATCTATCAACTATCGGAAGATCACTCCGTAGTCAAGGAACTGGTTCGCAGAGGATTGCTGACAGCGGAAGCCGCGAGTGAACATGAGGAGCGCAATCTAGTCACCCGAGTGCTGGGCGGGCGGCGAGTGGAGGTCGCGGTCTGGGCCAAACCGTTTCCCGTGCGGTCGGGCGATCGCTTTCTTCTCTCTACGGACGGATTGCACGACTCTCTCTCCGAGTTGGAAATGCTGTCGATTTTGGCGGGGGGAAGCGTTGAGAGCGCGTGTCTCGATTTAGTTCAGGCAGCCGAACAGCGGGGCGGTCATGATAATATTTCAGCGGTGCTGGTCGAGATTGCAGGATAGTGGCGTGTCATCGCGGTAACGAATTTCTGCGCGCCTGTCCGCATGCTTACGCATGGCGGTTCGGTCTTGACGAAAAGGAGGACATGTGTTGCAATGACCGGAATTTCGACGCTATCGCTTCCCAGGCAAGTCTATGCCAAGTGCCGTCAAACAAGCGATCCAAAACTACGAAAAGGGAAAGCCTTGATGAAGCGCCGATCCCTCCTGATTCTCTGTGGGAGTCTGTGGGGCATCTCCGCAGCGGTCGTCTCGCAAGGCGTGTGCATACCACCTGCAATAAAAACACATGCAGTGCAGGGCTATGTGTTCTGGAAGAGCGATGGGAAACCGATGCCGGGAATGAGAATTGAATTACTCACGTTTGACCAGAGGATGACGAAGTTAGCGGATACGCAACCCGGCCCCTCCGGGTTTTTTGAAATCAGCTATCCGGGTCCGGGGCGGTATTGGCTACGTGCTAAGAACGACCAGATCCCTGGATTAACGGTTGAAGTTCGAGTTGAAGGCAAAGCATCGCCCAAAGGGAAACAAGATTACATTCACTTCTTGCTAAGCGTGGACCCTCAGAAATATTGCTGGGGCAGTTCGGTAAATTTGATTCGTAGCGACCAAAGCGATGCTGAATCCAAGCGTGTCCAGTGAAAGGAAGCCGCGAAAACCTGCTAGGAGGTGAACGTTGATTGTCGGAGGGCAGTATAAAATTCTCGCCGAGCTTGGCGCCGGAGGGATGGGCATCGTCTACCACGCGGTGGATACATCGCTCGAACGCGAAGTGGCCCTCAAGAAACTGCGCAACGAGTTTTCGCGAAGCGCGGATATTGCGGAGCGGTTCCGCAGGGAGGCCAAGACTCAGGCCCGCCTGAATCACCCGCAGCTTGCCCATCTGTATAGTTTCTTCAAAGAAGGCGATTCCTTCTATATCGCCATGGAATTCGTCGATGGGACACCGCTGAGCCGCCTGCTGCCGATGCCGTGGGAACGCGCGCTGCCCATCTTCGTCCAGATCCTCGACGGGCTCGAATATGCGCACTCCCTGGGAGTGCTGCATCGGGACGTCAAGCCCGACAACATCATGGTCAATCCGCGCGGCGAAGTTAAGGTGATGGACTTCGGGATCGCGCACGTCCTGGGGTCTGTCCGTCAAACACGCGAAAAGAGCATAGTCGGGACGCTGGAGTACATTTGCCCCGAACAGATCACCGGCAAGGAATTGGGGCCGAGAAGCGACATCTATTCGCTGGGCGTCCTGCTATTCGAACTTGTGAGTGGGCGCATTCCCTTCGAGTCCCAAGTGGAGTTTGAGCTTCTTCATCATCACCTGGAAACGCCACCGCCCAAACTGAGTTCGTTTACGGCTGCGCCGCCGTTTCTGGATGAAGCGATCGAGCGCGCCATGGCCAAGTCGCCCACCGACAGATTCGCGAGTTGCCGGGAAATGGAAACGTTCCTTCGTCAAAACGCCCCGGACGTATTTGGTGAGGCAATCGAGTCGCTGGCGGGCCGGTCTAAAAAGGAGGAAGTCGACCGGAGCGCCCGCCGGATTGAAGCGCTCATCGGCGGCGAAGAGATCGATCTCGCGACTCTGGTTCTGGATCGCGCGGTCGAGGATTATCCGGGGCAACCCACGCTCGAAGGCTACCGGACGAGGCTGGTGGAAATTAAGCTGCAACGCGAATCTTCCAAGAATCGGGAAGAAAGGGCGATCCACTTGAACGAAATTCTGACAAAGCTCCGCGATCTGGAGCAATCGGGAGGGGTCCGGGAGGCCCGCGAACTGACGGAATCCGCGATCCTACAATTCCCGAAAGTCCCGGCGTTGCGGATTGCTCTTGCGTCTCTACAGCGTGAGCAACGATGAGCTTCCTCGATAATCTGGAAAACAACCTGAAGGCCCTCGAGAGCCGGGAGGAAAAGGACCCGGCGCAGGTCAAACAGGATCAGGAGCGGCGCCAGGCGGAGCGGAACGCGGCCTTGATGCGCGCCCCGCATGTGGAGGCGCTGAAGAACTCGGCGTTCACTTCGGAACTGCTGACCGCATGCCGCGCGATCGGGCACGGGCAGCGGGTGCTGGTGCGCTTTACCTGGGTCGGGGAGATTTTGCGGCTGGACGCGAAGGCGAAACGCATGGAATTGATTCCTACGCCGGAAGGGATCGCCACGGTGTTTTCGGAGGGCGGGGTGGAGACCGCGCGGGAAATGACGGATCCTGAGACCGGCGATCCGGCGGCGCTCGCGCGGCGTTGGTTGACTGGGTAGTGGTGATCAGGGTGAGTCTGGCGAAAAATGCTGCCGAAATGACGCATGAAATTCGACGCTCCTGCCGATATTTCGAACATCACTATGTCCTCTTCCGTTGCAGGGAAATTTCAGGATCATTACGCCCTTCTCGCGATCGAACCCACCGCGGACTCGGAAACGATTCAGGCCGCCTACGCCAAGCTCGCGCAGAAATATCATCCGGACAACACTGAAACCGGGGACAAGACCAAGTTTGATGCCGCCAATCAGGCGTATGAAGTCCTCAGCGACCCTGGCCTCAGAGCCGCCTTCGACCAGGTGAAGGGGGTCGACCGCGAGGGAGGGAAACCGAAATTCACAGGAGCGGAGTTTTTTGAGGCGCTGGAGCAGAGCGCCGGACTGCGAGCGGCTATCCTGTGTATCCTCTATGACCGGAGGCGCGTTAAATCCTTCAAGCCAAGTCTGTCGATGCGTCACTTGGATGCCATGGTTCACGTCACGGGAGAAGCCTTGAACTTCGCGCTGTGGTATTTGAAGAAACGCTCATTTGTCATTTACGACGACAAGAGCGCCATGGAGATCACCGTCGAGGGGATGGATTTCCTGGAACAGAATCGGCCGTCGCCGGAATTGGTGATGCCGTTCATACGACCAGATTCCTTGGCCACGCCCTGGGTCGGCAAACAACCCGCCGCCGCGGCCAAAATCGCGGAGCCGGTGCTGAATGTGTTGAGCCGGGCGCTACAGCGGAATAACCCCTCCGAAACGAAGCTCCGAAGCTAGCAACGCGGTATGATCACTGTATGGCGGTGGTGCACATCAGCGAAGAGGAGTTGGCACGGGATGTTCATGCGGTGCTCGATAAGGTCGAGCGCGGCGAGGAGGTCGTGGTGGAAAGGAATGCGCACGCGGTCGCGGTGATCAAGGCCTCGCCGGTGACTGGCCGTCCGATAGATGAATGCATTGCTCTCGCCAAAGCGTACGAAGAGAGAATGGGTTTCGCGCCGGTTCCTGACGAAGACTTCGCCCGAGATGTGCAGATCGCCATCGACTCGCGCCGTGAGCCGTTTCAACCGCCATCTTGGGACTAATTCTCGATTCCAGCGTCCTGATCGCGGCTGAACGAAAGGCTCAGCCGATCAGTGAAGTGCTTGCCGTCGTCCGCACCAGGGTCGGGGTGGCTGATATTCTGCTGTCGTCGATCAGTGTGATCGAGCTTGAGCATGGGCTTTGGCGCGCGAACACCACCGAGATTGCACTACGCAGGAGGCTTTATCTCGACGCGATTTTCTTCGCGATTCCAGTACAACCGTTCATCAAGGAAATGGGCCAGTTGGCCGCGAGGGTCGATGCGGAAGCCCGGAAAGCCGGGGTTGCAATTCCTTTCGCGGATCTCCAAATCGGCGTAACAGCATTACACCTTGGGTACGCTATTGGCACCTTGAACGCGCGGCATTTCGATATGATTCCGGATCTCAAAGTGGAGAGGCTATGATGTCGAACACAACGAGGATGTATGATCGGAGAGATTTGGTGGCGGAGAATACGATCCCTCGGTATATTGAGATCCTGCCGGCGACACTCTGCCGATTCCGTCCTGATAGAACGACAAAAGAGGAGTCTTGCCGATGGCAATGAGTATTGTTTACGTCCTAACTAATCCAGCTATGCCTGGGTTGGTTAAGATCGGAAAGACGGAGGGCGAGGACGCGTCGGTTCGGCTGTCTCAACTCTACACAACCGGTGTCCCATTCCCTTTCACTCTGGAGTTCGCGTGCGGTGTAGCTAATCCCGACGAGGTTGAAAAAGCTATGCATCAAGCTTTTGGGCCGAACCGGGTGAACCTGAAACGCGAATTCTTCAAAATCGAGGCTGCACAGGCGATCGCAATTCTAACGCTGTTGCATGTAGAGGATGCGACTGCTGAGGTGGAACATCAAACTGCGGGCGTTGACGCGGTTGACGTGGAGGCGGGACGCGTGTATCGGAACCGCCGACCGAATTTCAATTTTGAAGAAATGGGGATTCCGGTAGGCTCCGTGTTGACGTTGACTAGCAATGGCGCTAACGCTACCGTAGTTGGGCCGAAAAGAGTGAGCGTGAACGGAGAGGAAATGTCTCTTTCCGCTACGACCCAGACTCTACTTGGATTGGATTATGCGATAGCGCCTGGACCGCGCTGGTCGTTCCAAGGAAAGTTGCTGCAAGAGTTCTACAACGAAACATACCTAGACGAGGCCTGATAGGCACTCTTAAGCGCCGCTAAGCGTTTCCGGACATGCTCCTTCTGCTGACCTCAGTCTAGCCGAAAAATTATCTCAGCTATGTCCAGTACACTAAAAGTTCAGCCCCATGTTTAAGTCCCTATTCGGATCTTCGCCCGCTCCTTCTTCTGAACCTGGACTCCTCGAACGCCTAAAGGCGGGGATTGAGAAGACTCGCGCCGGGTTGATGGAGAAGATCGAGGACGCGGTCAGCGGGCGCAAGGAGATCGATGCCGGCGTTCTAGACGAGCTCGAATATGCCCTGATTACGGCGGATATCGGGCAAAAGACCACGGCGGAGATTCTGGAACTAATCCGGCAGCGCGTCGACCGGCATCAGGTGGGCGATCTGGCGGAGCTGAAGAGTCTGATTCGCGAACATCTGCTCGAAATTTTGCAGGCGACCGAGAAGCCAGTGCCGCTGGTGAAGGATCCTCCCGCGGTGATGATGGTGGTCGGAGTGAACGGCGCGGGGAAGACGACGTCGATTGGGAAGCTGACCAGGCGGCTGCAATCGGAGGGGCGGACGGTTTTATTGTGCGCGGCCGACACGTTTCGAGCGGCGGCAATTGAACAGTTGGAAGTGTGGGCGGAGCGGACGGGCGCGGGGTTGATCCGGCAGCAGCCGGGGTCCGATCCCAGCGCGGTGCTGTTCGATGCGCTACAGGCGGCCAAGGCTCGTAAAGTGGACTATGTGATCGTCGATACGGCGGGGCGGCTGCACACGAAAACCAATCTGATGGCGGAACTGGAGAAAATGCGTCGCACGGCGGCGCGGGTAATTCCGGAGGCTCCTCATGAAGTGCTGCTGGTGATTGAGGCGACGACGGGACAGAATGGCCTGGAGCAGGCTCGCAAGTTTACCGAATCGAGCGCGGTGACGGGGATCATTTTGACCAAGCTCGATGGCACGGCGAAGGGCGGCGTGGTGGTGGCGATTTCGCGGGAGCTGAATCTTCCGATTCGCTACGTGGGAGTCGGCGAGCAGTTGGATGATCTGCTCCCATTTGAGCCTGAAAACTTCGTCGCTTCGTTATTCGATTAATGCATCGTTATATTGAAGACGCTTTGGAACTGGCTGCGCGCGGCTTGGGCCGGGTGAGTCCGAATCCGTGCGTCGGTGCCGTGGTTGTGTCTGGAGATGCAGTTGTCGGGCGGGGATTTTACACGGCCGCCGGTGTGAGACACGCTGAGGTTCTGGCGCTGGACGAGGCGGGCGAGAACGCTCGCGGGGCGACGATGTACGTAACACTCGAACCGCATGCGCATCAAGGACGGACGCCTCCTTGCACCGATGCGATTATCGCGGCGGGCATCGCACGAGTGGTCGCGCCGATGGAGGATCCCAATCCGTTGGTGCGCGGGCGCGGGTTTGCGCAGTTGCGGGAGGCGGGCGTCGAGGTGGAACTGGCTCCCGAATATGCGACGCGGGCCGCGGAGCTGAACGAGGCGTTCCTGCATTTCATGCGCACCGGTCGTCCTTTAGTGACGCTGAAGGCGGCGGTGACGCTGGATGGAAAGATCGCCGCTCCGGAAGATAATGGTGGATGGATTACGTCGGAGAAGGCGCGGGCGCATGTGCAGACGCTCCGGCATAACTCCGATGCGATTCTGACTGGAATTGGCACGGTGCTGGCGGACGATTGCCGCTTGACGGATCGGAGCGGCGAGGAGAGAAGCCGGCCGCTGCTGCGCATCGTAATGGATTCACAACTGCGGCTGCCGATGGAATCGAAGATGGTCGAATCGGCGAAAAACGACGTTCTCGTAGTGACCACTTCGGCGGGATCGGCGGAGCGTCGGCGGAGGCTTGAAGCGAAAGGGATTCGGGTCGAGATGCTGGAGGGCGCGGACGGACGGGTCAGTCTGCACGCCATTGTCGAAACGCTGGGGCGCGAAAAATATTTGTCGCTGATGATCGAGGCGGGGAGCAAGGTGAACTGGTCGGCGCTGGAATCGGCGGTCGCGGACAAGATTTTTTTCTACTACGCGCCGAAAATTCTGGGAGGGATGCAATCGCTGACGGTGGCCGGTGGCGCGGGACGGATGCGTCGCTCCGATGCGATCCGGTTCCGTGACGTGAAGCTGCATTCGATCACCGGGAACGAGTTTGCGGTGGAGGCGCGCCTCGAAAAATAATGTTCACTGGCATTATTGAGGAGCTGGGGACGGTTGCGGCTTTCGAGAAGCGGCTGGTGGTGAAGTGTTCGACTGTCATCGAGGATGCGCAGGAAGGCGCGAGCATCGCGGTCAACGGGGTTTGTCTTACCGCGGTCGATTTGACGTCCGATTCGTTTTCGGCGGATTTGGCTCCGGAAACGTTGGCGCGCACGAATCTCGGCGATTTACATGCGGGTTCGCGGGTGAATCTGGAGCGTCCCGTGACGCCTGCAACGCGGCTGTCGGGTCACATCGTGCAAGGGCATGTCGATGCTACGGCGGAGCTGATTGCGATCGATGAACTGCGTGATGGGAACTGGTGGCTGAAGGTTCGTGTTCCGGCGGATCTCGACCGTTACATGGTGCATAAGGGGTCGATCGCGATCGACGGGATCAGCCTGACGATCGCGACTCTTGAAGGGGATGTGCTGGGAGTCACGATTATTCCGCACACGTATGCGAATACGACATTGGGGTTCCGGCGGGCCGGCGAACGGGTGAATCTCGAAGTTGACGTGCTGGCGAAGCATGTCGAAAAATTGCTACTTAGGGAAACACGGGTTTGACGATCATCCCCTCTTTAAGGGGTTTCTCCGTCGGTAGCGCGATGCTATCGCCTTCATTCAATCCGTCCACTTGAGCTCGGGTTGTGTTGCCGATTCCCATGGTGATTTTCTTCCACGCCACGCGGTCGCCGGCGAGGACGAAGACGCCGGCTTGCCCCAATTCGCGGCGGATGGCTTCGCGCGGGATTGTCAGGGCGTTCTGGACCGACTCCGCACGGATCTCAACAGTGACATTGGTGCCGGGGAGCAAATCGCGGTCGGGATTTGCGATGATGCAGATCACTTGGCCTACCTGCCGGGAGTCCAGCTTTTCGATCTGCGTCGGCGTCTTATCGACCTCGCCCTTCCAGGAACGCCCGGGCAGTGCATCCCATGCGATTGAGACGGGCAGGCCGCGAGTGACGCGTCCGAGGTCCGGTTCATCGACGTAAACGTTAACTCGCACCCGCTCCAGCTTGCCGATGTACGCGACTATGTCGCCGGCGTTCAAATATGCTCCACGCTTCAAATCGAACTGATAGACCGTGCCCGAAACCGGAGCGCGCACCACGCTTTGCCCGATACGCTGTTCGGCGAGCCTGGCGGCAGCCTCGGCATCGTGAAGGCGAGCCAGGGCGGCGGATTTGTCCGGCGCGGCGACCAGTGCCGTGCGTTTTTGTTCGAATGATCGAATCTGCAACCGGGCTGCATCGACCCGCTGCTTCGCCGCCTGAACTTCGAGCTTAGTGGCGGCTCCTTTGGCTTCGAGGCGGGTGAAGCTGTCAAAATCATTCTGAGCGGTATCCAGGTCGAGTTTGGCTTTCTCGATACCGCTCGAAATGTCGGCGAGATCGGTGGCGCGGCCCCCTTTTTCGAGCACCGCGAGTTCGGCACGCGTCTGCTCGATGCGGGCCTGGGCGGAGGCAAGATCGGCTTTCGCATCGGAAACTTCGATTTCGACGAGCGGCGCACCCTGCTCGACATGCCTGCCGCGCTCGATCAGGATTGCGCCGACCGGTCCGGAGCGTTCGGCGCGCGCGGTTGCCCAGTCGATTGGTTCGACCTTGCCGTTGGTGGAAACGGAGCTCATGATGGATTCGCGGACGACTTTGGCGAAGGGAATTTCGGGAGGTTGACTGCGCCAGTTGACGAGCGACCATGTGAGCGCGCCTGCGATAGCGAGCGCCAGCAGCCACAGGATGCCGCGCGGTTTCACGCGGAGAGCCTCGCGCAGTAATCGAACAGGATCTGCCACTCGGCGCGTTGAATCTCCATGGCGGCTTTCATCTGCGCGGAGCCGGGCTGTCTGCGCGCGCGATCGCAAAACGCGATGAAGGCGAACGGATCCCAGCGGCCGGTTCGGAATTCCGCGTCGCGGATACGATGGAGAATCCTCACGGTGGCGTGTGTGAGGGGAGTAAAGGTCGGATGCGGGCCTGCTTTTCGGAACCAGTAGGCGGCGTTGCCGGAGTCCGGCTCCTGGCGATGCAGGATGGCGTGCCACAGCTCGCCCTCGGCGGTTTCGCACACCTCCAGCAGCCGGTGCGCCTCCTCAAAACACGAAAAATAGAGCCATAATCCGGCCATCGCAGCCTCGGGCTCCTCTTGATTCGGAAACAGATCGCCGGGTTTCAACGTCTTGAGTATTTGACGGGCATCCTCATTCGAGCATTTGGAACATCGCAACGGCATCAGCCGTTGGCCATTTCCGTCGAGTGCCAGAAGGCGTGCCACGTCAGGTCCGTACTGCGTCGGGTCAAATGACATGAAGCGCTACATTTCTATTGTATGAAACTTCCGGGCGGTTACCAATGAAACGGGCGCTTGTTTTTTCGAGCGGAGGAATTTTCGGCGCATGGCAGGCGGGTGTATGGAGCGGGCTGGCTTCGGAACGGGGATGCGAAGCTGAGCTGATTGTCGGGGCCTCGGTTGGATCGTTAAATGCATACGCGATCGCGGGCGGCGCCACACCCGACGAATTATGCGGGTTCTGGATGCAGCCGGAGGTAGGACGGCTTCGTCGCTTGCCGGAAACGATTCGCGCACTAATGGAGCGCTATCCGCTGCGGCTGGATTTCGCGCTGACGATCACCGACCTGGCGACCATGAAACCCAGGATCGTGCGGGGCAGCGACGTGACGTGGCAGCATCTGGCGGCATCCTGCGCGATCCCGGGGATCCTTCCGCAACGCCGCATCGGCGGACGCTGGTATTCCGATGGAGGGCTGCTGAATCCACTGCCGGTATGGGCGGCCGTCGAGTTGGGCGCGACCGGGATTATCGCGATTCACGCTCTGCCGGAGGTTCCGTCGAGCGTGCTGAAGCCCTTTGTTAAGGGGTTCCGGCGGGTGTTCGGCCACCATCCTCCCTTGCCGGCGGACGTGCGGCTGCTGACCATCGAGCCGGAGAAAACGCTCGGGTCCGTCCGCGATGCGTTGATCTGGAAGCAGGAAAATGTCGAGCGCTGGATCGCACAGGGGCGGCAGGCGGCAAAAAACATTTCCATTCAAAATTGTTTTTGGCGATAATAGGAATCGACCTATGCCTTCTTTTCGGATTCACCGTCTGAAAGATCATCTTCGCCAGAATTTCAGGTTCGCGCCGCACCTGTCGGGTACGGCTGGCGTGAAGCCTCGCGATTACGAGGCGGCAGCGGATGATGTCGTCGAAGCCGCGTCGCCGTACGCGGCTTTTTTCGCTCTGCGGGAGGCCCCGCGACCCATTCACGTCGGCGATATTCTGGAGTGCGAGGATGGCTCGCTGAGGATCTTCAAATTCGTTGGAATTGAAGAGGCGCAGTGGGTGTTGCCGGAACTCAAGCCCGATCCTGCCCTGGAGGCGTTACGGGAGCTTGGCGCTTCGGCATAGAGGTTTGCCATAGTACCGGACCGTAGTACGGCGGCGGCCTGTAGCGGCGCGGTATGATCAACCCCGCGTTACAATGAAAACAGAGATGGATGGCTGTAATGGGGTGGGGATTAACTCCTTCGCCCTAATTTCTTACCTGCCCGAGCCGCTGGCCGGGTACCTCGATTCGCTCCGCTGCGAGTTGGTTCCGCGATGCCAGGCCAGGACCCACGTCACGGTCCTCCCGCCGCGTCCGCTGGCCGTTGGCTTGCCGGAGAACGCCTGGCGCGATTTGAACGACTATCTTGAGGACTTCCCGCCGTTTCGCGTGGAGTTGAGCTCGATCGAGGTTTTCCCGGGCACCAACGTGATTTATCTTTCTGTTGGCGCGGGCTATCGTGAACTGGATCGGATGCATGCGGTGCTCAATCAAGGTCCTTTGCAGTTTGCCGAGCCTTACGAATACCATCCGCACGTGACCTTGGCACAGGAATTATCGCCGGAACAGGTCGAATCCGCAGCAGCCTTGGCGAGACGCCGGTGGAGGGAATTTTCCTCTTCGCGTAGCTTCATGGTTGACCGGCTTACATTTGTCCAGAATACTGTGGAAAACCGCTGGGCGGACCTGGCAGGGCGGATGCTATCGATCCAAATGGCTAGCTAAGGCTGAGCGCCCGGTTCTCGGAACATCTCCAACTGGTCTTCGGCGGCCGGTTTTTTCACCTGGCGGCGCCTGAGGGGGCTGCCCACGACTCCCAAGACCTGGACTTCGCGGAGGGCCGACCTGGGGACGAAAATACGCTGATTCTGGAAAGTCGGGTCGGGTGGAATGATGCTGAAGCCGGTTGGATCGAGCAGCAGCAGGTTATTGGCGAGCATTCCTTCCACGGAATCGGCATCGCGGAAGAGCAATCGCACCCAGATACCGGGTGTTTTGGGGCGCGCCAGGAAGGTGCGATGGTCTCGCCAAGTCTCGCCGGCATCAAAATCTCGAACAAAACAAACGGCTTTAGTCTCTGAGACCGGAATGCGGATCAGCGTACCGGAAGGTGTCAGGATATCGATCGTGTCCTGATCGAATCCGGCCGAGGCTTGGATGAATCCCTCCACCGGTTCCCGGTCGAAGCGGGTTAAAAGTACCTTTTTGTTGGTCGATTGAGCCACTTAACAGCCCTAAGTGCGAGGAATTCCTTTCAAACAATTTCGCAAGTATTGTATCATTGGCTCAATGCAGGCGATGCCGCCTAAAAGGGCCCTTTCGGGACACGCCCAGTCGTTTCTCGATTTTTGCCGAGTCGAAAAGGGGCTGTCTGCTAATTCGTTGCGCTCTTATTTCCTTGATTTGCAAAGGTTTAGTAACGGAATCCTCCCGCTGGCGCCACAGGGTGCGACGGCGCAGGATCTCGCACATTACGTGGAATCCTTATACGGCGCGGGGTTGTCGGCGCGGTCGATTGCGCGGCACATGACCACTCTTCGCAACTTTTATAGCTTTTTGACCCGCGAGGGAGAGATTCAGGCCGACCCCAGTGAGTTTCTGATCCCTCCCCGGCAGTGGTCGAATCTACCCAAGTATTTGAATCGGGAAGAGATTGATCGGTTGCTGGCGGCTCCCGATGCCTGCAAGCCGACGGGGCTGCGGGATCGGGCGATGCTGGAGCTGCTTTATGCGACGGGGCTTCGGGTTACCGAGTTGTGCCGACTGGAGTTGAGCAATGTCGAGAGGGACTCGGGAGTTCTCCGCGTGACCGGCAAGGGCAACAAGCAGCGGCTGGTGCCATTTGGTGAGTCGGCGAGCGAAGCGATGGGGCTCTATGTGAATCAGGCGCGTCCAGGTCTCCTGAAGGGCCGCGCCAGCAGGTTCCTGTTCGTCACGGCCAGGGGCGGGGCGATGACGCGGCAGGGGTTCTGGAAATTGCTGGGCGGATACGGCAAGAAGGCGGGAATTTTTCGCGATCTGACGCCGCATGTAATGCGGCACAGTTTCGCCACGCATCTGGTGGAGGGCGGCGCGGATCTGCGCAGTGTTCAGATTATGCTGGGTCACGCCGACATTTCCACCACGCAGGTCTACACGCACGTGGCACGGCGCCGGTTGCGCGAGATCGTGGATCAACATCATCCGCGCGCTTGACGCCTTTCATTTAAGGAGAGGCGCGAGCGCGGCGGGAGTCGGAAGGCGGGTACGAATGAGCGATTACATGTTCAAGCTGGAAAGCCACTTGAGCACGGACCAGTTCCGTGTGGTGGGCCAGATGCAGGCAGTCGCATCGGCGGCCGGTGTTAATCTGTTTCTCACCGGAGGAGCGATGCGCGATATGCTGGGCGGCTTTCCGGTGCGCGACCTGGACTTCACCGTCGAGGGCAGTGCGCTGAAGCTATCGAAGATCCTGGCCCAGAAATATGGGGCCACGATTGTTTCGACAGACGAGTTGCGGAAGTGCGTCGAGATGCGGTTTCCCGGCGCGGTACGCGTGGAACTGGCGATGGCGCGGATCGAGAAATTCGCCAAATCCGGCGGGCGTCCGCAGGTGGCTCAAGCGACGATTCACGAGGACCTGCGCGGACGGGATTTTACGGTCAATGCAATCGCTCTATCGCTGAATAAGGCTTCGATGGGCCTGCCGATCGATCCCACGAATGGCGTGGGCGACATCGAACGCAAGGAATTGCGGACGATCCACAACTATTCGTTTTACGACGATCCGGTGCGCATGCTCCGTCTGATCCGCTTCAAAGTGCGGCTGGGCTACGCGATTGACGAACGGACCCGCATGCAGTACGACAACGCGCGGGAGGCGGAAATGCTGACCCGTATTACGCCAGAGGCGCTGGGCTCGGAATTGCGCCACATGGCGAGCGAACCGCTGTCGGCCGATTTAATGCGGGCGCTTGAAGAAGAGAAGCTCACCGGATTGTATTCGCCGTCTTTAACCGGCGCCAAGCTGAATCTGGGGAATTTCAACAAGCTGCAGAAGGCGCGTCAGATGGTGCCCTTCGGCGCGGACTTAAAGATGCATAGCATGCCGTTATTCCTAAGCGTGCTGCTTGAGAACCTGAATGCCAAAGACCGAACGGCTTTGATCAAGAATGCGGCGCTCGATCGCTCGGAGGTCGCGGCATGGCAGAGGCTGGAGGGCTCGGCGAAGAAGCTGGAGCGCGAACTGAAGGCGGACAAGCTCAAGAAGGCGTCGCAGCTTTATCAGATCCTGATCAAAGCACCGGGCGAGCAGGTGCTGTGGCTGATGGTGTATTCGGCGCAGCGCCTGGTGCAGGACCGGATCCGAAACTACTTCGAGAAGTATCTGCCGCTATCGCAGGAAGTCACGGATGAGGTGGTCGCGCTGACTGGCGTGGTTCCGGGAACGACAAAATTCCAGAAGACCAAGGACGAGATGATTCTGAAACATCTGGATGCCAGGCCGAAGAAGGTGGAGCCACCACCGGAGCCTCCGCCGCCTCCACCGATGTCGAGTTTCGCCCGCGGTCCGGGTGTCCGGCATGCGCGATAGGGCCCATGGAAGGGTTCAGCCAGAGTAAATCCAGTAGTTCGGCTGCGGCGACCTAAGGCTTCTGCTGATCTTTCTGCAGCTCCGCCGTCTTTTTCCCTTTTTCCTGAACCTGAGTGATTTCCGTGGAAACCTCTTCAATCAGAAGATAAGCGGGAAGTTCGAGAAGCTTCGGATCGTCGCCCTCTTTGGCGGCCTTTATGAGCATCAGCAGCTGCATTCGTCCCGGTTTGGCGAAAGGCGGCACGCGAAACTTGATCACCGTCGCATTCTGGTCGAGCACCTTGACCTTCATATCGAATTTGTGGTCGCTGAGGTACACTTCATCTACGCGTTCGTCGCTCAAAGAGACGCCCGTGACGGTCACCGTGTCGCCTGGTTTAACGATCCTCGGTAGTACGGTTTTGATCTGAGGCGCCAAGTCGTCCTCGGCAAAGCACGACAATGCGAGCAGCATAGCAGAAGCGATGAGTCTCATGGTGATAGGACACCTCTCATCTAACACTAGGGCCAATGGGAGACTCCTGCAATACGGCGAACTCCTAAGAGTTAGCAGATGAACCTCCTTAGAACCGAGCGTAAGGTCAGTCCTAAAGTGGTTTAGACGCTCCGCGTCCGGTATTCTGAACATGAGTGTTTCGGGGACATCACCGCAAAGTCCGCATTCTTTTCGCGCTGGCCGACGTTCTGATCGTCGGTCTGGCATTCCAGCTCGCCTATTGGACGCGGACGCGTCTCGCGCTTGAAAACATTTTTTTCCTCACCTCATCCACTAAGGTCATATTGCTCGGCTGGTCCCTGCTGGTGTGGGTGGTCCTGGGGTTTTGGTGGGAACTTTACGATCGCATCGACGCGGCCGGCGCGCGCGTGATTCTGCGCGACGCGTTCCGGCAGTGCCTGGTGGGTGCGGCCTCGATCGTCCTGATCGAATATCTGCTGCGCCTGGACCTTAGCCGGTCCTTCGTCGGGTTGTTCGCGCTGTTGTCATGGTTTCTACTGAGCCTGTTCCGGCTGAATGCGGGTCGTGTGCTCCGCGCGATACTGCGCGAGTTCGGGTCGGCGCACTATGTGATGGTGGTGGGCTTAAGCGATGCCGCGCGGAAGCTGGGACGGCAGATTGAAGACGCGCGAGGATATGGCGTGCAATTGTCGGGGTTTCTATCGGACGGGCCTATGTCAGACGAAGACCCGGTGGAAATAGAGCTGGCGCAGCGTTATGCTGTGCGGCCGCTCGCCACGCTGCCGGATTTACTGCGCGAGCACATCATCGACGAGATCATTTTCGCCGTCGACAGCCGCCGCCTGGCGGAGTTGGAAGAGATCTTTCTGCTGTGCGACGAAGAAGGTGTCAAAACACGGGTGGCGGTCGATTTTTTCCCTCACGTTAACAGCCAGGTTTATCTCGAGCGGCTGGGCGCGTCGCCGCTGCTGACATTCTCGGCGACGCCTCACGATGAAATCCGGCTTCTGATCAAACGCTTAACGGATCTGCTGCTGGCGGGCGCGGCGGCCGTATTGCTATTTCCCGCCATGCTGCTGATCGCGTTGCTGATTCGCCTGACCTCTCCCGGTCCGGCGATTTTCCGGCAGGTCCGCTGCGGCTTGAACGGGCGCCGCTTCGTATTCTACAAATTCCGGTCGATGTGCCAGAACGCCGAGGCGATGCGCGCCGGGGTCGAGCACCTGAGCGAACGGAAGCTTGCCATGAAGATCCCAAACGACCCGCGGTTGACCGGCGTCGGCCGCTGGCTGCGCAAATTCTCCATCGATGAGTGGCCGCAGTTATGGAACGTGCTGAAGGGCGACATGTCGCTGGTCGGCCCGCGGCCCGCGCTGCCGGACGAAGTGGAACAATATAAGCGATGGCAGCGAAGAAGGCTGCGCATGCGTCCGGGCCTGACGTGCCTGTGGGCCGTCAGCGGCCGCGATGCCGTAGATTTTGAGACCTGGATGAAGCTCGACATGCAGTACATCGATCAGTGGTCGCTCGCGCTCGATTGGATGATCATGCTGCGAACGATTCCACAGGTTTTGAGCGGTAAAGGCGCTCATTAAATTAATTCACAATTATGCAACTTGTCCCTACCCACGATGAAGTCGTCGACCTGCTCCGTCGCACCGGCGGTCTGCGCGAAGGACATTTCGAATACACCAACGGACTCCACGCCAACGAGTATCTGCAAGTGGCGCTGACCATGCGCTACTACCAATCGGCAAAGATCCTGAGCGTGGCCTTGAGCCGCCTGTTGCGAGCGCACTCCGACATTCGGGCGATGATTCCCGAACTGTCGATCGTCGCACCGGCTACCGGCGGGCTGCCCGTCGCCTACGGCGTTTGCGAGGCTCTGCGCGCGCATCAGGTGTACTGGGCGGAGCGCGAAAATATGAACGAGCCGCAGCGCTTCCGGCAGTATCTGGAACTGAAGCCGGGCGAGAAGGTTTTACTGGTCGACGATATTCTCCGGTCCGGCACGAAAATCGCGGAGTTGAAGAAACTGGTGGAGTCGAAGGGCGGGGAAGTGGTCGGTCTGGCCGTGGTGATCTATCAACCGAATCCGAAGACCGTCAGTTTCGATCCCTTGCCGTTTTACTATCTGGCAAAGCTCGACGCGACGTATTACAAAGATGCCGCGTCGTGCGATCTCTGTAAGCACGGCGTGCCGGTGGATAAGGTGCTGATATAGATCCCCGTTCTACCTGCTCCGAGTCATTTATGATAGGGTCTTGATCGACCGCCGAACGTTTTTATTCACTCCTCTGGCGCTGGCTGGCGGTGCGGATCGTCCGCCGAATCTCGTGCTGATCGCCGCGGGTAGCTGGCGAGGGCAAGTGGTGCCGTGGGCGGGTGATCTGGATCTGGCCGCGCCCAATTTGAAGGCATTCGGGGAACAGAGCGTGGTGTTTTCGCGCGCATACTCTTGTTGCCCGAAGGCGGAGTTGGCGCAGAAGGCGCTAATGACGGCGAAATATCCGCATGCGGCACGGGACCAGGATGAGGTGTTGGGGAATTTGAAAGCGTTGACGGTGGAGACGGCGCGACAGGCGTTCGCGAAGACTCCGTTCGCGGTGCGGATCTTGCTGACGAGCCTTGGCGGGCCCGGCAGGGGTCTGGTTCATATGCGTGGGAATGTTCCTTCTGACAGGGAGCCGTCGGAGCGAGCGGAGCTGGCGAATTTTTACGGCGCGTGCAGCAATATCGATTTGGCGTCGGGGGAAATTTTGGGCGCGCTCGACAAATTGAATGTGGCGCAGGATACCGTCGTGTGCTTCACTTCCGATTGCGGCCAGCAACTCGGCTCGCAAGGATTAGACGGAGCCGAAGTCGCGTTTGAGGAATCCGTCCGCATCCCGCTGGCGATCCGTTATCCGCGCAAGTTGAAACCGGAGGCGCGCGATCTGGCATCGCAGGTCGACATCATGCCGACGCTTCTCACGCTTTGCGGCATGGAAATTCCCGCCGGAGTGCAAGGCCAGGATTTGTTCGGCAAGGAGCCGCGTGAAGTGGCCTTCGCGGAAGGCAAGTTCGGCGAACCCGACGAATGGCGCATGCTGGTGCGCGGCTACGACAAGCTCATCGCGACACCGAAGGGCGAGATTACGCACCTTTTTAATCTTGCCGACGATCCCTTTGAGATGAACAATCTGGCCCACGATCCCGCGCAGAAATTGAATCTCGCGTCGCTCAAGGCGCAGTTGCTGCTGCAAATGAAAAAGCTCGGTGACGGTATGGACCCGTCGGGACTCCGGAAGCGGTAGCCTGACTTTATGCGCTTTGTTCTGGCTTTATTCCTTGGTGCGTTCGCTGCCGCGGCTCCGTTGCGGTTCGAAATCACGCTCGATCCGTCGGTGCGCCTCATGGGTCTTCCGGACGTCTGCTGGTATTTCTGGCCGACGCAAAGACGCCGCGCGAAGTTCTCTCCGGGAGTTTCGTGCCCGGAGAAACATGGATCGCGGCGAAAGAAGTCGAGTATTTTGGGGCAGGTTCCACCCTCCCTTTCGATGCCGATCAGACCGCGTATCCGAAGCCGTTTTCGCAGGCCGCGCGCGGAGACTACGAGTTCATGGCCTTGCTCGATCCGGACCATTCCTATGCAAGAAGCGCACAAGATGGCGGCGATCTTTACAGCGCCGTGGTCACCGTCCGCGGCATCAATCCCGCCGACACTGCGCCTGTAAAGCTGGTGATCAACAGGCTGACGCCGATGCGTCCCAAGCCTGCCGATACGGAGACCGTCAAGCTGGTCGAGTTCGTGAGTCCGATGTTGAGCAAGTTCTGGGGAAGGCCCATCACAATGCGCGCCGGCGTCGTGCTGCCGCCGGATTATGCCGCCAGCGCGGCGGAAAAATATCCGGCGGTTTATACCGTTCATGGCTTCGGCGGCGATCATACCAGCGCATGGCGCGCCGGCCCCGGCATCGTGAAAAATATTGCCGAAGGGCGCCAATTCCCAATGGTCCATGTTTTTCTCGACGCCTCGTTCTCGACCGGTCATCACGTGTTCGCCGATTCGGTGAACAACGGTCCGTGGGGCCGCGCGCTCACCGAAGAACTCATCCCTCATCTTGAAAAACAATTTCGCCTGATTCCGAAAACCTCGGCGCGGTTTCTCACCGGCCACTCCTCAGGCGGCTGGAGCACGATGTGGCTTGAAGTAAATTATCCCGCCGTTTTCGGAGGCACGTGGTCGACATCGCCCGATCCCGTGGATCTGCATAGCTTCACCGGCATCGACGTCACTCCCGGCTCGACGCAGAATGCGTACCGCAACAAAGCCGGCGGCCCATTGAATCTGGTCCGCATGAACGGGAAAGAAGTTGCCAGCTTCGAGCAATTCGCGAAAGCGGAACAAGTGGAGGGCGAATACGGCGGACAGATCGCATCGTTCGAATGGGTATGGAGCCCGAAGGGTCCCGGTGGCCGTCCAATGAAATTGTTCGATCGCGAAACCGGGGAGCAGGACCCCTTCGTGCAGCGCGCCTGGGAGAAGTACGACATTCGAAAAATCGTCGAGACCAACTGGGTCACGCTAGGGCCGAAACTGCTGGGCAAGGTGCACTTGGTGGTCGGTTCCGAGGACACGTTTCATTTGGAAGAGGCCGCGATCCTGTTCTGTGGTTTCCTCAAATCGAAAGGGCGCGAGGATGCCTGCGAGGTAGTTCCAGGCCGCGACCATATGAATCTTTATCAGAAGTACACGACGTATCCGGACGGGCTCCAGATACGCATCGATAAGGAAATGCGCGCGAGCTTCGAGAAGAATCAGAAGCGCTAGGTCTCTGACCGCTTAGAACGTTTTGTTTGATAGCCGAACTTGCGTCGAGCGGCTTTGCGGTCGAACTGCCAATTGATCTTGGTGCGGGCGCGGTTAATCCGGCGATTCCAGGCCCGAACTTCCTTGCGCAGCGTCTTCAGATTGGGGATTCTTCTGGTGCCGAGGCATTGCCTGGAGAGGATGCCGATTTCGATTTCCGCCTGATTGAGCCAGCTTCCGTGAGTGGGTGTGTAGTGAACCGTGAATCGGCCCCAGACTTCGCCGCCGACCTCCTCGCCGAGCAGGTCGGTGAGCGATTTCAGGCGATGGATATTCAGGTTGTCCATCACCAACTGGATCGTTTCCGCTTTTGGGTACCGAAGGGCCAACTGAAAAACGACCTGCGCGAACTCAAACGCCGAACGATCCGGCGTGGGGAAGGTGAAGTGGCGGCCTGTTTTGGCTCCACAGCGCAGAACACATTGGCCGTGCCGCAACGCTCGTATTCGTTATCGCGCCTCGCCTCACGCCCCGGCAACGCCGGAGAGGCAGGGCGGACGTCGGCGTGCAACGTGACCGGCTTCTCATCCAGGCATACGACGCGTTGTTGGGGATCGTAGGGTTGTTCATACGTCTCCAGAACATCCTCCATCTTGGCGATGTAGTCTTCATTGAGTTCAGCCACGCACCACATTTTTTCCCCGCCACGGCTTGAGGTCGTGGTGGAGCAGCAGAACCCGGACCGTCTCCCTTCCCACTCGGGGAACCAGTCGCCGCTTCACGGCTTCCTCGGCCACCAGTCGCACGGTCCACCGGGCGCGGCCTGCGGGCGGGTCGCTGCAAACCATGGCGATGATGGGTTGCCTCTGGCTATCCTCCAGTAACGCCGCTGCTCCGGGCCGCTGCTTCTCATACAGCGCACGTTCGAGCCCCCCTTCGAGGTAGCGATACCCGACTTTCCGAATCGCCTGTGGCGTGAGCGGAACAGCGGCCGAAATGCGCGGCGCGCTGACGCCTTTGCCGAGTTGCAAAAGCGCTAAGCCACGCAGCACGACTCGCACCCGTTGCACACCGCCGCT
>Ga0182024_10000461_pt1 | contig 104098 bp, 95 predicted proteins | sample P32metaG_FD_120480 | JGI IMG/M metagenome (GOLD analysis project Ga0182024, IMG submission 120480) | Permafrost microbial communities from Stordalen Mire, Sweden - P3-2 metaG (Illumina Assembly) | ecosystem: Environmental > Terrestrial > Soil > Wetlands > Permafrost | place: Sweden: Stordalen... | reverse complement strand
AGCGCAGGTACGCTGTCGCTGGCCAGCGGCGGTACAAGCAGTGTCGAAGTGGGTTCCAACGGAACTCTTAACCTCACCCTGAACACCGCCCTGGCGTCGAGTGCCACGCTGAAACTGGACAGCACCACGCTTTCCACGGTCGGCTTGGACTTTGCCACGGCTGGATCAACGGATACCATTACCGCCCTGTTCATCGGTGGTACGCAAGTCGCTGCCGGGATCTATACGGCGGCCCAGTTGGATTCACAGTATGGCACGACGGATTTTGTGGATCCGTCGGCTGCTAACGAGCTCAACATTACAACCGGCGCGATTCCCGAGCCCAACACCTGGGCGATGCTCTTTGTGGGTCTCGGTGCTCTTGTGATCATGGCGCGCCGCCGCTCCGCGAATCTCCTCTAGCGCGATTTCGCCTCAAAAAAATCCTGTCATCCCAAGCGGGTGACAGGATTTTTTTTATCCAAAGGGCACGTTGCTCAAAGAGGCCGGTTGTCTGGAAGGAAATGAAAGCTAACCAAACGTTTCTCTGCACGCTTCCGTACTTGGGACAGGGTCGATTGCGCGGCAGCTTTGACGATCCAGATCGTGTAAAGGTTGGTCCTGAACGCGAAAGTGGGGAAGGTATCTCTGTTCTTCCGCAGGAGGACGACATCGCGTCGGTGGTATCGTCGACCCTCCTCAGCAAATTTGACCCAAAAAATCTCCGGTTGGATACGCGCGGCGACGGGCGGGGCGAGCGCGCTTTCCTGATGTGCGGAGGAACAAGGGGCCTTGCCGTTGACATTCGTACGGCCAGAGGGAGAATTCAAAGTATCCAAACTCCCGAAAGCACACTGCTCAACCGAAAGGAAAAGTCATCATGGCCAACCTGACCAACAAAATAGCTCTCGTCACCGGCGGTTCCCGAGGAATTGGCGCCGGGATTGCCAAGCGGTTGGCGGCCGACGGAGCGAGCGTGGCGATTACCTACACCAAGGGCGCGGACGCCGCCGCCGCGGTGGTGAAAGAGATCGAACGCGCGGGAGGAAAGGCGATCGCGATCCAGGCGGACGCCACCGATGCCAAAGCCGTCACGGCTGCGGTCGAAAAGACCGTCGCGACCTACGGTCGGCTCGACGTGCTGGTGAACAATGCCGGCACGGCCATCCCGAAGCCCTTCGAGGAAGCCACGCTGGAGGAACTGGACCGCGTCGTCGACATCAACCTGCGCGGCGTGTTCGTAGCGACGCAGGCGGCGCTGAAGCACATCGGGGACGGCGGCCGCATCATCATGATCGGCTCGTGCGTGGGCGAGCGTAACTTCACGCCCGGCCTGGCTGCCTATGCGGCCACGAAGGGAGCCGTCAAAATGTTCACGCAGGGGCTGGCACGCGAGGTCGGGAGCCGGAGCATCACGGTGAACAACGTCCAACCGGGCCCCATCGATACGGATTTGAATCCCGCCGCGGGCGATTGGGCGACGCCCCAGATCGCCAACACGGCGCTCAAGCGCTACGGGCACGTGGACGAAGTCGCGGCGCTGGTGGCGTTCGTCGCCGGGCCGGAAGCCTCCTACATCACGGGTGCGAATTTGACCGTCGACGGTGGCACCAACGCGTGAGGGGGTTTTTTGCAGCGTTCCGCTGTAGAAATACCCGATGGTCCTCGCCGTCGCCGATGACGCAAAGCGCCATCAGTGTGGAGTGACTCCAGATAAAGGCCCTACGTGTACTGATGAAAGGATGGGTATCACGTTTGTGATGCCTAGACGGCTTTGGCCGGCGAAGCCTTGGTCCTGATGACTTCGTCGATCCAGTCGCAATTGCCTTTGATCTTTTTCAGGGCCTGAAGGTCGCTTTTGAAAATCGGCTCGGTCTGCACGCAATCCTGCAGGCAGCGAAGGTGCGCCTCCATGGCATGCGGCACCTTTTTGGGCAGAGAGTAGATCATCCAGTTGTGATAACGGTTGGCTTCCACCAGGCCGTCCTTCTTCATGCGGGAGAGGTGCTGCGACACCTGCGTCTGCGAGCGGTCGAGGATCTCCTGGATATGGCAGACGCAGAGCGGACGCTGCGATAGGAGGTTCAGGATGCGAAGCCGCGTCTCATCGCAAAGACACTGGTAGATCTGAACTAACTTCATGGTTGAGAATATAGTCCGTTGACAGTATTCGTAAAACGGAATATAGGTTGAAGTATGAGAAACGTCGCGTTCATCGGTTCGGGCTGGACGGCCGCGATCCATGCGGCACGGGACCATCTTCGGCCCCTCCTCGTAGGGGTCAACAGCAAGGTGGACTAAATCCATGAATATCACTGAACTCAAAAAGCTCCTCTCGGATAACCCCGACAAGCACATGCGCTTCGTTCTTCCCAATGGGAAGAGCATCCCTCCCAGCTATCACATCACGGAGGTCGGCCACGTGAAGAAAGACTTCATCGATTGCGGAGGCACGACTCGAACGGCCTCTGCGTGTGTCTTGCAGGCCTGGGTGGCCTTGAACGATGAAGATCACCGTCTCGAAGCTGGCAAGCTGGTCACGATCTTGACCATGGCGGACAAGATCCTTCCCAGCGGTGATCTTTCGGTGGAGTTGGAGTACGAGGCCCCGGTTATCTCCCAGTTTTCGATTGCTGATGCGGAAGTGGCCTCGGATGCAGTTGTCTTCCGTTTGAAGAACAAGCACACCGACTGCCTGGCCAAGGAAAGCTGTGGGCTCGATGGCGGTCCCTGCGGCACCGGTGAGGATGACTGCTGTGGATCCGAAAAGCCGGTCGATGCCCACGCAGGCGACGATTCCTGCTGCGGCGGGAGCAAGACGAGTTGCTGCTGATAGCTCAACCCCGACCTTCTCGTCATGGATCCCAGCAAGCCTTTCAAAATCCTGTTTCTTTGCACCGGCAACTCGGCGCGCAGCATCCTCGCCGAATACATCATCAAACGCGCAGGAAGGGGGAAGTTCATCTCCTACAGCGCGGGTTCCAATCCCAAGGGTTCAGTCCATCCGATGGCATTGGAAGTTCTCCACAAGAATTACAACCACGATGTGACCGATGCCCGGAGCAAATCCTGGCAGGAATTCGGCGACACCGAGTTCGATTTCGTGATCACGCTATGCGATTCCGCCAAGGAAAGCTGCCCTATCTGGCCTGGGCAACCCATCGTCGCGCATTGGAGTTCTCCCGACCCGGCCGCGTTCGAGGGTACGGACGAGGAGAAGCTCAAATTCTTCGCCCAGGTGGCCCTGCAGATTCAGCGCAGGATCGATCTCCTCTGCTGTCTGCCGTTTAGCCAGTTAAGCGTCCTCAACCTCATCCAGGAGACGAAGGACATCGGCCAGAAAGAGAAAATCGACACCCAGGTACCCAGTAAATGACGACGCCTCACAAGCCCACGGTCCTGATCCTTTGCACGGGTAACTCGTGCCGCAGCCATCTCGCCGAAGGCATCCTGCGGAACGCCGCCAGCGATCTCTTTAATGTGGTGAGTGCCGGGTCCAAGCCGGCCGGCTACGTCCATCCGAAAGCCATCGAGGTGATGAAGGAGATCGGCATCGACATCTCCCATCACACCTCCAAGCACATGAACGACTTTTTGAATCGGAAGATCGATACCGTGATCTCCGTTTGCGGGAATGCGGATCAGGCCTGTCCCATGTTCCCCGGCCAGGTCAATCGTTACCACTGGGGCTTTGAAGATCCGGCCCATGCCGAGGGAACCGATGAGGAAGTCCTGAATATTTTTCGGTCCGTGCGTGATCAGATCAAGCTGGTGTTTAAAGCCTACGCCGCCGGGTACCGCGAAAAGAAGGTCGCGTCATGAAGGTCGAAAATGAAAATCAAATGGCTGCCGAGGAAAAGCAGCTCGATTTCTTCGAGCGCTACCTTTCCCTTTGGGTGGTGCTTTGCATGGTGGTGGGACTTGCCTTGGGGAAGTTCCTTCCGGACCTGACCAGTCGCATCAGCAAGTGGGAATTTGGAAACGACTCCCACGTCAACGTGGCGATCGCCGTCCTGATCTGGCTGATGATCTACCCGATGATGCTGAAGATCGACTTCGGTGGTCTCAAGGGGGTGGCGCAGAAGCCCAAGGGCCTGCTGGTCACCTTATTTGTGAACTGGCTGATCAAGCCCTTTAGCATGGCGATTCTCGGTTGGGTTTTCATCCAGACCATCTTCTCGTCATGGCTGGGCTGGATCGATCCCACTACCGCCAGGAACTACATCGCCGGGCTCATCATCCTGGCGGCTGCTCCCTGCACGGCCATGGTCTTTGTCTGGAGTTACCTCACCGATGGGGATCCGCATTACACGCTGGCCCAGGTTGCCATCAACGATCTCATCATGGTCTTTGCCTTTGCGCCAATCGTCATGCTTCTCGTGGGCGTAACCGGAGTTCACATTCCTGGACAAGTCCTGCTCATCTCGGTTCTTGTCTTCATTGTGATTCCCCTGGCGGCGGGCTCGCTCAGCCGCCTCGTTCTGCTCAAGACCAAGGGTGCGCCGTGGTTCGAGAAAAGCTTCCTGCCGATCTTTCGCCCGGTGACCATTTTGGCGCTCCTTGCCACGCTGGTCCTGATTTTCGCGTTCCAGGCTGAGAATATCCTGACCAAGTGGTCGATCGTCTTCCTTTTGGCCGTGCCCATCCTGATCCAGGTCTACTTCAATTCGGGACTGACCTATGGGCTCATGCGCCTGTTCAAGGTTCCCCACAACATCGCCACCCCTGGATCGCTGATCGGCGCTTCCAACTTCTTTGAGCTGGCAGTGGCCGTCGCCATCACGCTCTTCGGTCCCACGAGCCCTGCTGCCTTGGCGACTGTGGTCGGAGTTTTGGTTGAGGTGCCAGTCATGCTCTCGGTTTGCCGCATCTGCATCCAATCGCGCGCCTGGTACGATCATCAGCCTGTCCCTCAAAGAGCCTGATTATCGAACCGGCGCGTCAGCCGGAGTCAGGGCGGCGAGAAGGTGCATCTAATCAGTCACGGCTTCTTTCGGGGATGCCGTTTAATCTCCGTTTTCAAATTCTTTTGGGATTTGCCCAGCTCCGCGGTTTGATAGGTAAAGCGCTTTTCCAGATCGGACTGGGCCTTGCGGAGAGCTGCCTCCAATTTCTTGGCCACGGTAATGTCGGCAAACGTGATCACCACGCCGTCAATCCGGTTGTCATGGGTGCGGTAGGGCATGATCCGCACCGTGAACCAGCGCCCGTCCCGGGAGGGGACTTGTTTCTCGACGAAGGCCTTTTTCTTCAGCACCTCATGGGTGTCAGCCGCCAAGCCGGGATAGTCCAGGGCGGTGACGATGTCAGTAATGGGACGACCCACATCACCGGGTATAAGCTTAATGATGCCGGACGCCTGCGTCGTAAAGCGCCGAATGAGAAGCGCGTCGTCCAGAAAGAGGGTGGCGATGTCGGTGCTGTTAAGCAGGTTCTTCATGTCGTTGCTCGTGCGTGACAGTTCGTCCACTTTGGCCTGCAACTCGTGGTTAACGGTTTGCAGTTCCTCATTCATCGACTGCATTTCTTCCTTGGAGGTGGTCAATTCCTCGTTGGTGGACTGAAGCTCCTCGTTCATCGACTGCAATTCCTCATTGGTCGATTTGAGTTCTTCCTGGGAGGTCTGCATCTCGTCGCGGGTCGCCTGCAAATCCTCGTGCGACTGCTGAAGCTCCTGTGCCATGTCCTTCAAGCGGGCGTTGTGAAGTGTTGCGCGTTCCCGCGACCCCGGCGCCTTGACGGTGGCCAATTTGGCGACGTCCGAAAAAATAACCATGACCATTCCCCGGAGCGCTTCCGGGGCGCTTACCGGTTGAATGGTGATATCCACCACCTGAGTGCTTCCGTTGGTTCCGACCTCCACATTCTTGAGCGTTAGCGGCGCCTTTTGCCGAACGGCTTTATGGAAGGCTTCGCTGAGCGCGTTGCCCAGTCCTTCCCGCGCCATGGCGAAAAGATTCCAGTTGGCCTTACCGGCGGCAGGCTCGAGATATTTGCCCGTTTTTCCGCTCACATAGAGGATGTCGCCTTCGTTGGTGACGAGAACCGCCGCCGGGGAATAGCGCTGCAGAAGGAGATGATCCGCCAGCGTCTGAAGGTTCGGAGCAGGCGCGCTGATTTCCGATGGAGATGTTGAGGCCGAGACCGTATTTACTTTAAGGCGGCTGAACGCAGAGGGAAACTCGATCATATTGATATGGCGGGAAGTATCCAGACGCCGGTAGATACGAAACTTGGACGCCAAGGCTGAAAAAAGATCAGTCGCCGTGCCGATGGTTTCCGCGCTACCCAGCACGAGAATGCCCCCGGAATTGAGGCTGTAATGGAAAAGCGGCATGATCTTCTTCTGCAATTCCGCGTCCAGGTAGATGAGAAGATTACGGCAGGTCACGAAATCGAGCTTCGTGAACGGCGCGTGCATGACGAGATTTTGCGGGGCGAAGATGATCATCTCGCGAACATCCTTCCTGACCCGGTAACTTCCGTTCTCTTCCTTGATAAAAAACTGGCGTAGGCGTTTCTCGGAAACATCGGCGCTGATGTTGGGCGGATAGATTCCCATGCGCGCCTTGTCGATGGCATCCTTGTCCAAATCGGTGGCAAAGATTTGCAGCGAGAAACTTTTTGCCGACTTCATCTTCTCCAGCACCTCCTTAAAAATGATGGCGAGAGTATAAGCCTCTTCACCTGTAGAGCATCCTGCCGTCCAGGCCCTCAGGACGCCTCCCTGCGGACGAGCCGACAAAAATTCCGGGATGATTTTGGTTTTTAATTGCTCCCAAACCGAAGGATCGCGAAAGAATGAGGTCACTCCAATGAGAAGCTCCTTGAAAAGGAGTTCCGATTCCTGGGGATTTTCCCGAAGATACCGCACGTAATCATTGATCTTGGAGAGCTGGTGAAGTCCCATGCGCCTTTCCACCCGGCGTGAAATGGTACTTTTCTTGTAGAGAGAGAAATCCTGTCCGCTTTGCCCACGGAGCAGGATGATTATCTTTTCAAGCGCACCCTCGTCCTTTTCCGCAAGGGCAACGCCGCTGGGCCTGAGCAGGGGGGTGTGCTTGAGGTAGTTGATGATCTTGCCGGGTAGTTCATCCGCCGGGGCGACAACGTCAGCCAACCCGGCGTCGATCGCCGTTCTCGGCATGCTGTCGAACTTCGCCGAGCTGGGAGTCTGGACAAAAACCGCGCCCGCTTTTTCCTTGATGGCCCGCAAGCCCAGCGTGCCATCCGACCCCATGCCCGAAAGAATGACCCCGATGCTTCGTTCGTGACTGTCCTCGGCCAACGAGCGGAAGAAGAAATCAATCGGCAACCGCAAGCCACGCGGTGCGGCAGGTTCAAGCAGGTGCAGGATGCCGTGTAGAATGGAAAGATCCTTGTTCGGAGGGATCACATAAACATGATCGGGCTCGATTTTCATCCGGTCTTTGACTTGGAGAACCGGCATCGAGGTGTGGCGTTGCAACAATTCCACTAAGAGACCCTTTTGGGTCGGATCCAGATGCTGGACGACGACGAATCCGAGACCGCACGCCTTGGGGACATGACTGAGAAATTGATCCAAGGCCTCCAGGCCACCGGCAGAAGCGCCAATTCCGATGACGGGGAAAAAATGATCCGCCGGGCGGTTCGTTTCCTCGGGCCCGGTGCTCGTGCCTTTGGGAACAACAGCGGGAGGCCGACGATTTCGGGTAGGCCGGCGAGTTGTTTTTTTCATAACCGGGCCAAGCCTGTATTTTTACGGGAAGTCTTCGGTGCACCTGCTGGTCCGTCGCCGCCAAGAGGAATCTCCGCGCTAAGGGTCGTGCCATGACCTGGCGCGGAGGAGACATCGAATTTTCCGCCCACCATCTCCACTCTTTCCCGCGATCCGAGCAATCCCAATCGTTTGTGCCTTTTGGCGAGCAAAACGCGCTGGACCTCAAAAGACTTGCCGTCGTCATGAATTTCCAGCCGGATGGCTCCGCCGATCTTGCGGATCCGCACGGTGACATGGGTCGCATCCGCATGTTTATCGACATTCGCGAGGGCTGACTGGGCGACGCGATAAAGCACGGTCCGCTGAGTGCTGTTCAATTGTTCAACTCCGGCGGCGGCCGTGAACTTAATGCGGATATCGGTCCGTCTGGCAAATTCCTTGATGGCCGCTTGCAGGGCAGGAATCAGTCCTAGGTCGTCCAAAACAGTCGGGCGCAACTCGCGGGCGAATCGATGGACAATTTCCACCGATTTTTCCACCAGCCGTTGAGTCTGGGTGATTTTTTTCCTCAGTTTTTTGAGGTCGGTTGTGTCATTCACAGTCAACGAGGAGAGGTGAATATTGATGCCCACCAAAGTCTGGACGATCTCATCGTGGAGCTCTCGGCTGATGCGCTTGCGTTCTTCCTCCTGAGTGAGCAGAAGCTGGCGGGATAAGTGCCGCAGCTGGTCCTGCATCTCACGCGCCTCCGCCTCGCCCTTCTTGAGGGCGACTTCGGCCATCTGTCGATGGATAATTTCCAGTTTTAGTTCCCGGTTCGCTGCTGCCAGGCCCTTCATGCGTTGCAGCACGTCTTCAGCTTGCTTGAGGGTGGTAAGGTCCGAGACGACGACACGGCACCATGGCTTTGTGCCATTCAAGGAACTCGCAGGGGTTGCCTGAAGATCGGCCCAGAAAGTTGTGCCTCCTTCAGTTTGAAGTAACACAACGCAAACCTGCTTTTCAGGGCCTGAGAACACCTTCTTAAAGAAATCTTGAAGAATCGTCAGGCTCTTGGGCGCTGCAAAACTCACCAAACGCCGTTTCATTAATCGCGATCGCTCGACGCCAAGCAACGCAGCTCCGGTAAGGTTGACCGCGAGAATCAGGCCTTGTTCATCAACCGAGTAGTAGCCGACTGGTGCAAAATCGTAGAGATCGGTATAAGTCTCCAGGAGGGTTTCCACCTTGTCCCGGGATTCTCGGAGTTCCGCATTCTGCATCTCCAATTCGATTTGATGGACCTCCAATTCATGGAGGAGTCGCTTGGTGTCGGTTTCTGTCTGCGGCGGGGCGGGCACGCTGCGCGAGGCTTTGAGCCGAAGCTCGGCTTTCTGCCGTAGCTCGATCGTCTCGGGAAGGGTGCTGGATTTTTTCTGCATGTACGATTTCAAATTATTATTTGCGGACGACGGTCCGCGAAAGCATTTCAAGCCACTACCAGCGACGCACCGGGATTATGCGGTATTTAACCCAAATAACAGGCCTTTGTTTCGTGTGTTACAGAGGTTGGTAATCTGATTTTTCGCGACTTATCCATCAGCTGCTAAGCTCTCATTCGGATGGGGTCAACACCCCATATGCCCGGTGCGTTCCTTGAGTCTATCTTCACGTTGTGGAAGATATTAGTCCTCATCGTTGCCGCGGTTCGCGGATGGACCTGAAGGAAAGGCAATCATGCCATGTTGACCTTGGGAAGGCACTCCCACCAACATGAAAGGAAAAGAACTCGGTTGTGTTCCACCCCCAAAGCCGATTGGGGTTCTTCTCGCGGAGGATAATGCGAAATTTCGCAAGTCCTTGAAATCTCTGCTGGAATTGGAGAAAGACATCGAAGTCGTGGGAGAAGCAAAAAATGGACTCGAAGCTGTCCGCTTGGCCAAGAGCCTTCGTCCTGACGTTGTGGTCACCGACATCGCCATGCCTTTGCTTAACGGACTGCAGGCCACCCGGCAAATTATCGAAGCTTCCCCAACAACCCGGGTGCTCATTCTTTCCGCGCACCCTGACCCGGAATACATTAGGGAAGCTGTGCTATGCGGTGCTTCCGGGTACCTGATCAAGCAATCGTCGACCCTCGTTCTTCCGCAGGCAATACGCGAGGTCCTTAAGGGAAACTCGTTTTTCTGCGCTCCAATCGCGAAGCCCCTGCGCGATCACTGTCGAAAAATATTCGGTAAAGGCGAGTTGCAAAAAACAAGGAAGACCAGCCTTGCGCCGTTGGAGGTGCTCCCTAGGGGAGCGTCAAGAAAGCGAAGTTTTCCAGATAACTAGCTACAAAGCGGCTTAGCCTTCTTTTCTGTGTCTCGGAACAAGAATCGGTCATTGCAGAGCAACCTTGAGCCCGGAGATGCCCTCCTGCCGCGACTGTGCTATCGTCAGAAATGGAACCGTTTCGTTCTCCCGCGCGCGAAGTGCCGGTCGACGTGCTGCCGCCCATACCGTCCGATGCGCACCGGTCGGTTTTCGCCGCGCCGGGCGAGCCGCCGTTGTCAGGGTTGAAGACGTTTTACCATCCGGGCAGCGGCGTCGCCATTCTCGGAATCGATTTCGTGGTCTTCGGCACAGAGCTTCTCACCGGATTTCTCGACACGCCCGCCATGTGCGTGGTGGCTTTCCTGGTGACGTTTCCGATCGTGTTCATGATCCAGCGCAAGTGGTCGTTCGATCGGAGTTCCGTCGCGTTTGGAAAAGCCTTTCTCGGCGCCTTCATGGCCGGCCTGCCTTTCAGCATCGCGGGCACGATCTACGGCGCGGCGATCCTGATGCTGTCGGGACTTCCCCATCATCCGGTGGAGATGCTGCGCCGGGCGGTTTCCGGCCAGAAGCTGGTCGGGCCGAAGTAACGGTGCTATCCGACAAAAAGAAAAAGCCCCGGCGCCGTGAGGCACCGGGGCTTTTCCACAGACCGGCGGTCATAGACCGCCGCTACAGTTACTAGGCTTTCGGCAGCAGCGCGTTGACCGCGGTGTAGTCGACGAACTGCAGGAATTCGTCGATGTACCCGGCGCGGGCCGTGAAGAAATCGGCGTAGTAGGCATGCTCGTAGACGTCGAGGCCGAGCAACGGCGTGACGCCCCAGATCGGATACGTGTTCTGCGCGTCACCGATGTAGTTGAGGAGCTTGCCGGTGTCGCTATCGAAGCCGGTCCAGGCCCAGCCGCGGGCTGCGATGCCGGTGGCCTTCAGGTCCTTCTTGTAGTTCTCGAACGAGCCGAAGTCGCGGTCGACCAGCTCGGCGAACTTGCCGCTGATCTTTCCGTCGCCGCCGAGGATGTTGAAGTACAACTCGTGGTTCTTCAGTCCGCCGAGGGCGAAGGTGAGGTCGATCTTGATGTTGCGGAGGGTGGACGCGATCTGGTTCGCCACGGCGGCGTCGGCCGGATCGGGCGTGCCGAGCTTTTCCAGCTGCTCGAGCAGCGCGTTGGATTTGTTGACGTAGCCCGTGTAGAGCTTGAGGTGCTCCTCGTGGGTCTTGTCGGAGATCTTGCCGGTTTTGCCCTTCACCTTGGCGAGGAGGGCGGCCTGTTTGTTTTCGTATTTATGTGCCATGAGAGCTTCCTTATTTGGGGTTTAAAATGAGCGTAAGGGCAGATGGCCCGACGTCAAACGACCATTTGGTCACGCCGAGGCCGCCGCGGCCGGGACCGTCAGCGTAAGGCGTGGATCGCTCTTCAGGATTTCGTCCAGCGCCGTCCAGTGGGTCTCGTCGATCTGGTTGAAGGCGCGCAGGTAGACGCTGACAATCAGCGGATCGAACTTCCCGAGCAGCGTGTCCACGCCCGCGCGCAGCTTCTCGGCCGGCGGCTCGGGCGGGAAATCGTCGGCGCAGCCGTTGTCGCCGTGCGCGATGCCAAGGGAATCGAGCCACGCGCAGAGCATCGGGCGCTGCTCCTCGATCAGCCAGGTGGAAACGATGTTGAAGCTCAGCACCTCCATCTGCGGGTAGGCGAGGATGCGCGCCCAGGTGGCGTGGCGCTCGGTCTTGGGCGTCTCCATCAGGGTCGGCACGCGGACGCCCATGCGCGGTGCCATGACCTCCAGCGCGGTGCGGTAGAGCTTCTTGTTGGACTTCTGGACCGAAATCAGGATTTCGTTGGCCAGGGCGGGCGGCAGGGCCGGCCAAATGGCATGCGTGGGCGTGGGCATAGGGGAGGAAAGGAATAACAGGATTTGCAAACCGGTACAAAGCAGGTTTTTTGGGAAGGTGCCACCGCGCGACATTCTTCCGGGTACGGGCCGCAGGCTCGCGCCCGCCGATTACGCCGACGGCGACACGGCGCGCATCGCCCGCTTTTTCCTCGGCAAGGTGCTCTGCGTGCAGGTGGAGGACGGTTACGCTGAAGGGATGATCACCGAGACCGAGGCCTACGGCGGCGTGGAGGACGCGGCCAGCCACGCCTACAACGGCCGCCGCACGGCCCGCACCGAAGTGATGTACGCGCCCGGCGGCGCGGCCTACGTCTATCTGTGCTACGGCCTGCACAGCATGTTCAACATCATCACCGGGCCGAAGGATTCACCGAAGGCCGTACTGGTGCGCGCGGTGAAGATTGTTGCAGGGCACGAGGTGGTGCGCCGACGTCGCCGGGGTGTGGCGGAGAAAGATTGGGCCAGCGGCCCGGGTCGCGTCTGTACCGCGCTCGGCATCGGGCGGCATCACTACGGGCACGATCTCACGTCGGGCGAAGCGGTCTGGATCGAGGATCGCGACGTGAAGGTGCCGCCGCGCGAGGTCATCGCCGGCCCACGCGTCGGCATCGACTACGCCGGCGACTGGGTGCAGGTGCCTTGGCGGTTTGTGTGGAATCCTACCAGCCCAGCTCGCTCTTGATCTTTGCAGGGATATCGGTGATGGGGCGGATTTCCACGCGGCGGAAATAAACCTCGGCGCCTTCCGACTGCAGCTGGATCTGGCCGCCGGTGAGCGGCGTCTGCGTCTTATCGGGCCCGGTGACGAAGGCAAGATCGCGCGTGGCGAGGACGATGTGGCCGTTCACGACCTGCACCGAGCGGGTGCCGAAATTATAGAGATCGAGGACATTCCACTGGCCGTTCGGTTTTTCAAAGCTGCCCGGAAGATGGGCCACGTCGCCGGTCACGGACCCGGCAGCAGCGCCGACCGGCTGCACGGGCGCGGCGGGATCGTAATGCCAGCGTTTCAGGCCCTTCGTGACGGGCAGGCGCGCGCAGGTGCCCTCGAGGCAGAAGAGATCGCCCATGTCATTTTCCTGGATCTGGAACTCGAGGCAACGCTTCCAGGCGTTCCACATCTTGCCGTTGGGTCCGGTGCAGTCGTAGAGCAGGCCGCTGTCGCGCGCGACGGTGAGCTTGGGCTCCCATTTCTTTTCGCCCCACTTGATTTGCACGCGGAGATGGTAGTTCGAAAAGCTGTCGCGCGTTGTGATGGCGCCGAGAACTTCGCCCGTGACATGGACCACCGGCTCGCCGTCCACCATCTCCACGGTGAAGACGTGAAGCGGGTCGTTGTTCAGGCCGAGCGGCACGCCTTCGTGGCCGTCGTTGCTCAGCGGGGTGCCGGGCGGCAGGCCGGTCGTGATCGACTTGTGCGGCGCGCCGAGCCACCGCTCCCAATGCGAGAGCTGGTCATCGAGCAGCGGGTGCCACTCGGACGAGACGAAATGATAGTCGGGCGCGGGAGCCGCATCCGCAGGCGCGGAGTTGGTTGCCTGCGCGCCGACGAAGCGGAAGGGCAGGCTGACCAGTGCGAATAACAGGATGACTCGGGAAGAAATGGCAAGGTTCATGGGAGGAAGATAGGAGAGTGACTCTGGCGAAGCCGTTGCTATTCGCTTTAGCGCCGGGAAGCAAGCGTTATGAGCGTGATGGAGGCGATGCCGACGACCTTCCAACTATTTGCGGGGGGCGTTTCTTAAAGAAACTTCCGAAAATCGTCCACCGTGAAACCCGCATCGCGAACGATTCCGCCCATGGTGAACGCATTGATCGGATTATTCCGCGGCACAACGACGAAGCGGGTACCGTTGGAAAGGACGACATGGCCGCTTTGGCGAACGATTTTGAAGCCGGCTTTCTCCAAGGCGCGAATGGCCTGCTTATGCGAGACGCCCGGCAGTTTAGGCATTGTCCTAGAGCGCTACTTCAACTTCGCGTACGTCCGAGCCTTTGAGCGTTTCGTTGACCGCAGCCATGTAATCCTGGATAGCCTCACGAATATTCGCCAAGGCCTCATCCTCCGTCGCCCCTTGCGACCAGCATCCGGGGAGGGCCGGGCAGCCCACCGCAAAACCTTCGTCGGATTTGATGAGGACCACGGGGTAGCTAACGCTCATATTTGTAGGGTAAGGGGCGAGACTATTAGGTCAAGCGAGCCCGCGAGCCGCCACTACGGTTACTGTTATCACCGCAGCACCGGCTCGGCGTAATAGGTGAACCCGGTCGATTCGGTCAGGTGGACGGGCAGGAGCTGGCCGCGCCAGCGTTCGTTGGCCTCGACGAGGACGAGGCGGTTGGTTGGCGTGCGGCCCTGGTAGCGCTTGTCGCTGGTGCGGCTTTCGCCCTCGACCAGAATTTCGTCGTTCGTGCCGACGAGCTCGCCGTTGCGCTTCGCGGCGATCTCATCCAGCAACGTGAGCAGCGTCTGATTGCGCTCCATCTTCGCGTCCTCGGAAAGCTGGTCGGGCATCGTGGCGGCGGGTGTGTCGCGACGGGGTGAGTAGCGGAAGATGAACGCGTTGTCGAAGGCCACTTCGCGCACGAGGTCGCAGGTCGTGCGGAAATCATCCTCCGTCTCGCCGGGAAAGCCGACGATCACGTCGGTGGTGAACGCCATGCCGGGCTGGGCGGCGCGCAGCTTGTCGATCAACCGCCGGTAGCCCGCGCCCGTGTAGGCGCGATGCATCGTCTTGAGGATGCGGTCGCTGCCCGACTGCAGCGGCATGTGGACGTGCGGACAGAGGTTCGGCAGTTCGCGGAAACAGGCCACGATGTCGTCCTTGAAGCCGATCGGGTGCGGCGAGGTGAAGCGCAGCCGGTCGAGTCCCGGCACGGCGCTGACCGCATGCAGCAACTGCGCGAAGGGCGAGCGGCCCTCCACCACGGGAAATTCATGGCGGCCGTAGAGATTGACGATCTGCCCCAGCAGCGTCACCTCGCGCACGCCTTGGCGCACGAGGGATTCGACCTCCGCGACGATGTCCGCGATCGGCCGGGATCGTTCCGCGCCGCGCGTGCTGGGCACGATGCAGAAGGTGCAGTGCATGTTGCAGCCCTGCATGATCGAGACGAACGCCGTGACTTGGCGCGGCGCGAGCAGGTGATCGCGGATCGTGTTCTGGGAGTCAAGTTCCTCGTCGATATCGACGATGGGCACGCGATCTTCATTGGCGCGCGTCGCGCGAAGCAATTCGTCTACGCGCCGCCCGACTTCGTGGAATTTCTGCGTGCCCAGCACCAGGTCCACGCCGGGCAGTTCTTCCAGGATCGCCGCGCCGCGGCTCTGCGCCATGCAACCCAGGAAGCCAATGACCTGATGGTGCTTCCGGTTCTTGCGGCCCTCCAGCGTGCGCATCTTCCCGATGGCTTTCTGCTCCGCCATGTCGCGGACCGAGCAGGTGTTGAGCAGCACGACATCGGCATGGTCCTCCTGGCTGACCAGTTCGTAACCGCGTCGGCTCAGGTCGAGGGCGACCTGCTCTGAATCGCGCACGTTCATCTGGCAGCCGTAGGTTTTGATAAAGACGGAAGGCACAGCGGCCGAATCTACCCGCAGCGATCCCGGGATTCGAGTCTCGTCTTTTGGCGGCGGCAAAGGGACGGGCGGTGCAAGAAGAACTACTTAATAAATTATACCCAATTAACCTTTGCTTTGTCCTTCAATATCAAGTAGTAATAAGAGCGTGCCGTGCGGGTACTTCGCGCGGCCCGCACGATTCTCATGTCACTCATTTCCCGTACGCGGCGTTTCTCGCTCGGTCGGCGCGGCCAGACATTGGTCGAGTACGCCCTGATCCTCGCGATCATTTCCATTCTAGCCATCGCCATGATGATCCAGTTCAGCGGCAACGTGCGGGGGATCTATTGCAATATCGACTCGCAGGTGGCGCGATCCTCGACTGGATCGTAGCCGTAACCGGATGGCGCCTTAATTCCCGTCGGATGCGGATGCTTGATTGGGACAAAAGCCGCGACCGTCACCGCCCTTTCCGATAACGTCGCCGCATGTACGCGTCCGTCTCGCGACCGATCTGGTGGCTGCCGACCTTTGGCCTGTTTCTTTTCGTGGCCATCCTGGCGTGGGGCCTTTTCGCGGGGCAGGGGCGGCTCTTTGAGGACCCGGCGGTGGGACGCCATTTGCGCACGGGAGAGATCATCCTGGCCACGCACCAGGTGCCGCGCACCGATCCGCTGAGTTTCACCGAGGCGGGCAAACCGTGGTTCGACTACGAGTGGGCTTTCGAGGCCACCATCGGCGAACTGAACCGCGCCGGGGGTCTCGCGCTGGTCGGCGCATTCTGCAGCGGCATCTTCGCCCTGACGCTGCTCGGCATCTACCGCACGCTGGTCCACTGCGGCATTTCGCTGGTAGCGGGCATTCTCGTCATGGGAATCACGTTCCTGACGCTGTTCCTCCACTTCTCGGTCCGGCCGCTGCTCTTCACGTACCTGTTTCTCGCACTGGTGGTCGAGGTCTGGCTGCGGCGCACACAGCCGCAGGGGCGCGACTGGCTGTTCCTTCCCATCGTTTTCGTGGCTTGGGCGAACCTGCATGCCGGCTGGGCCGCGGCGCTGGCCTTCCTGACGCTGGCGCTGCTCGGGCGGCTGATCGACCGCATCACGCGCCGCGCCACGGGCGAGGATGCGCCGCTCATTCCGTGGATCGGCCTGACGCTGCTCTGCGCGCTGGCGGCCTCGTTCAATCCGTGGGGCTGGACGCTTTACCGCCAGATTTTCGCCTACGCCACGAGCTACAAGAGCATCGGGTTGCTGGACGAAAGCTCGTCGCCGAATTTCTCCGTGCCGAGCATGACGGCCATCACTGTCCTGTTCATCGTCGGGGTTCTGGTGCTCACGCGGCTGGTCCGGCGCTCGCCGCTCTGGCGCTGGGAAACGGTCGTGCCGGTGCTCTTCTTTCTGGAAGAGGGGCTGAAGTCGCAGCGACAGGTACTGCTCCTGATGGAAATTGCTGCCGTGCCGATCGGGCGCGACCTGCAGGCGTTGCTCGAGAGGCGGGCCTTTCCCTTTTTGCGTAACCGGCTGCGACAATTCGCGGATCGCCAGAGGCTGGCCCGGGGCGACGCGTGGATCGCTCTTGCGGCGGCCATCGTGCTCGTGCTGCTGTTCCTGCCCAGCGACGCGGCGCGCAAGATCGAGGTGGGCAAGAGCGTGACGCCGCGGCTCGTTTCGTTCGTGCGGCAACATCCCGACCGCTTCCTGCGACCGCTGGTGACGACGTGGAACGCTGGTCCGCTGCTCTGGAATTTGCGGCCCGATTTCCGCGTCAGCTTCGACGACCGGTTCGATTTCTATGGCGACAAGACGGTCTACTCCTTCGTCCATCTCTATAACGGCGTGCCGGGCTGGCGCGACACGCTGGCGCAGGGCAACTACGACTCCGCGATCCTCGATCCCTACCTGCAACTCAACCAGCTCCTGCACCTCACGCCCGGCTGGCACGAGGTCTATCGCGACGACCACGCGGTGGTCTATTGGCGGGATGCACCATCGGCGCAACAAGTACCGCAGCCCCAGGCCACGACCACCGCGGGACCTTAAAGGAAACGGACACGGTAGCGTGCCGATCTATAGCGTGGATTTCATTCGGACCGTGACCGGCGAGCCGTCGGCGATGAACGCGGATCTTGGCGCCTGCGCCAGAGTCGTGACGAAGCGCTCCCCGTAGAGGGTCTCAACGTCGGCGTCAAAACGGGCGTGCTGCGCGCGCCAGACACGCCATCGCGGATGCTCGACTTGATATTCGTTGGTCCGGCCGCCATGTGAAGAGTAGCCCCAATAATGTTCCGTGATGAATGCTTCCTCCGATTCCTCTCCGGTCAGGATGCTGTCGCCCGTGGCATGAGTCTCGAGCAATTCGCCGCGTCCGAACCGTTCCCACGCGTAGTTGCATCGTAGGCCGGATATCCCGTGCTCGATGCGGTGACTCATCGGCAGGGCAAGATACGGCTCGTGATAAATGGTGCGCGCAACCCACGCGATCAGGCGACGGGGCACGAGTTCGCGCACGAACACCACCCCGCGACGCCATTCGCCTTCGCACTTTCGGCGGACGTAAAAGCGAAGATTCACCTCCTCGAAGTTGCGATGAAAGGGAATGCCGATCCCCAAGATGCGCGTCTGAAGAAACAGAAAGCCGACCACGCTGACATACGTGATGCCCTCGAATGAGTCGAGTTCGGTGCCGGGCGGAACGAGGGATTTCAAGAGCGCGGGTTCGATCTCGTAATTCAACATGGCCAGCCAGCGCCACTCGGCGGTGAGAAACGGGCGGCGCTCGGACATGACGCTTTAGGCGCGGCTCAATTCCGCCAACTGCCCCAGCGCGAAATCGATTTCATCCGGGGTGATGACGAAGGGCGGGGTGAAGGAGAGGACGTTTTGCGCAACGCCGCCACTGAGAAGGATCACGCCGCGCGCGAGCATCGACTCGACGAGCGTGCCGGCGCGGGCGGGATCCGGCAGGCCCTGCGCGTCGCCGACCTCGATTCCCTGCATCAGCCCAAGACCGCGCGCTTCGCCCCAGCGGGTCGCGCTATTTTTTTGCAGTCCGCGCAGACCGCTCGCCAGATGCGCGCCTAGCGTGATGACACGTTCGCCCCACGGCTCACCCTCCAGCAGCGCCAGCGATTCCAACGCCATGCGGCAGCCGAGCGGATTGCCGAGAAAGGTGCTGGTGTGGAGTGCCTCGCCGGTCGATTCGGGCCACGCGCGGTCCATCAGGTCGGCGCGGCCGACGCACGCGGCGAGGGGAAATCCGCTCGTCAGCGCCTTGCCGAGGCAGACTAGGTCGGGCCGCGCGAGGCCGTGCTCGCAGGCGAAGCGGCGGCCGGTGCGATAAAAGCCGGTATAGATTTCATCGAAAATCAGCACCGTTTCGAAGCGATCCGCGAGGGCGCGCAGTTCAGGCAGGAACCACTCCGGCGGCACGACCTCGCCGCCACGGCCCTGCACCGGCTCGACCAGGATCGCGCCGATTTCGCCACGCGCGAGAAGCGCCTCGGCGTCGCGGACGAAGGCACTTCGTGCCGCGGCCGAATCGTCGTGCCCCAGGCGCGGGAAGGGGAGAAACGTGGCGAAGTCGGCGAGCTGCGGTGTGAAGGGATCGCGAAAAAGATCGCGGCCGGTCACGGTCAGCGCGCCGTAGCCGAGCCCGTGATAACCGCCGGTGAAGGCGAGCACGCCACGCTTTTTTGTGGCCAGCCACGCGGTCTTCAACGCGGCCTCGACCGCCTCGCTACCGGAGTTGGTCAGGATCGTCTTGCCCGCGCCGAGCTGCCATGCCTCGAAGGTCAGCTCGGAAAGCCGGCGGCAGAGCGCGACTTTTTCCTCCGTTGGGTGCACGTCGCCCATGGCGTGACAGAGCCGGCCCAGTTGCTCGCGCGCGGCGGCGACCACGGATTCGGGCGTGAAGCCGAGGCTGGCCACGCCGAAGCCGCTGGTGAGGTCCAGAAAGCGGTTGCCGTCCACGTCCCAGACATTCACGCCCGCCGCGCGCTGCCAGAAAACGGGGAAGCCGGGCGAGACGTAGGTGACGTTGCGCGATTCGTGCGCGCGCAATTGCGCCGCCAGTTCGCGCGAGCGCGGGCCGGGAATTTCGGTGCGGAGTTCGGGGAGCATGCGTTCCGTGTTTTTAGATTCCGTCATCCTGAGCTTGTCGAAGGATCAGACACACGCCTTCTTTTCCTGCCATCGTGCATCTGGCGTGGCATTACGCCCGTGCGCTCATCCCAGACGTGTCTGATCCTTCGACAAGCTCAGGATGACGGAGTTCTCTTGAGAAGCTAAAGGGAAACGGCGCTAATCGGGAACGATTTTTCCCTCCGCCCGGCGCTGGCGGAAAAAATCCTGCAGCAACGCGAGTGACTCGTCGCGCAATACGCCGGGCGAAATCTCGCAGCGATGATTGAGCCCGGGCAGATCGAAGAGATTGAACGCGCCGCCGCACGCGCCCGCCTTGGGATCGCCCACGCCGAAAACGATGCGATCCACGCGAACATGCGCGAGCGCGCCGGCGCACATCGGGCAGGGTTCCTTCGTCACGTAAAGTGTCGTGCCCGTCAGGCGCCACGTCTTGAGCAGCGCCTGCGCCTCGGCGATGGCCAGCATCTCGGCATGTGCGGTCGCGTCCTGGCGCGTCTCGACCTCGTTGCAGGCCTCGGTCAGGACCGCGCCGTCGCGGACCAGGACCGCGCCGACGGGAACTTCCGCCCGGTCGCGCGCCTTCGCCGCGAGCTGAAGCGCGCGCTGCATGAAGTGGTCGTCGGAGGCGGACACGACTTATCTGAATCCGTCGTGTGGAACTTGTCGAGAAATCAGGGGCCGACGTTTTCTAATCGGGCTACCGGCTACCATCGTCGAGACCTTCGCGGAATTCCGAAATGAGGGAGGTCAACGGCACGGTCTCGTCGTCTGTCTTGGAAGCGTCGTGGATGGCGACTTCGTTCAGCTCTTCAAGGTGTTCGCGCACCGCTTCGTCCAGTCGCTTGGTGTCGTCCATCCCGAGCGAGAAAAGCTTCTCCAAGATGATTTCGAGGTCGGACATGAGGCAACGTCCGGCAGGCCGCGCGGCATGTCAAGGTACCCACCGAAGGAGGCAATCACCTTCTCGTGCTGTTCAATCTGACCGCAAACGAGTTAAGCCGCCTCGGTGAACTCACCGAAGGCGCGAAACTTTTCGTAGCGGCGGTCGCGCAGGTCCTCGACGCTCAGCTTGCGCAACTCGGTAATCTGCCGCAGCACGGCGGTCTTGACCGATTCGGCCGCATCGTCCCAGGAATGATGGGCGCCGCCGGGCGGTTCGGGAATGACCTCATCCACGAGCTTGAGCGGGAGCAGATCGGGCGCGGTCATTTTCAAGGCGGCGGCGGCCTTGGGCGCCTGCGAATTGTCGCGCCAGAGAATGGCGGCGCAACCTTCGGGCGAGATCACGGAGTAGTAGGCGTTCTCGAGAATGAGCACGCGATCGGCCACGCCGATGCCCAGCGCGCCGCCGCTGCCGCCTTCGCCCAGCACGACGGCGACGATGGGGACCTTAAGCGTGAACATCTCGCGCAGGTTTACCGCGATGGCCTCGGCAATGTGCCGTTCCTCGGATGCGATGCCGGGATAGGCGCCGGGCGTGTCGATGAAGGTGACGATGGGCAGGTCAAATTTGTCGGCGAGGCGCATCAGGCGCAGCGCCTTGCGGTAGCCCTCGGGATGGGCCAGGCCGAAGTTGTGCCGGATATTTTCCTTCGTGTCGTGGCCCTTCTGGTGGCCGATGACCATGACCTTCTGGTCGCCGATGGTCGCGAACCCGCCGATGAGCGCCTGGTCGTTGCCGAAGCAGCGGTCGCCGCACATTTCCATGAAATCGGTGGAGAGCAGCTTGAGGTAGTCGAGCGTGTAGGGCCGCGCCGAGTGGCGCACGATCTGCACCCGCTGCCAGGGGCCGAGGTTGGAGTAGATCATGCGACGGGTCTCCGCCAGCTTGGCCTGCAGGGCCTCGAGTTCGGGCATCGCGCCGGCGGCATGCTCCTGCGCGCGCTCCTTCAGCGCGGCAATCGCTTTTTCCAGTTCGACGATCGGTTTTTCGAACTCCAGTGGGGTGAGTTTCATCTTAAAGACAGCCAAGGGGAGAGTCTGGGCGGCCGGCGGGGAAAGATCAAATGCGTTTTGGATGGGCGACGGACGGAAGGCGAACCCGTAAACCAAGCTTCAACAACTCGCGCGGGGTGCTAGGAAAGAGACGATTTGAATTCCTCCGTGGTTCCTTCTCCAGCCCAACCAGCCCGTGGTGTGTTGCTGCGCTTCTTTCTCACGCTGTTTCTCGGCGCGATGGTGGTGGGGCCGCTGCTGTATCTCGTGCTGGGGAAATGGGTGGTATTTCACAAGCTGATGGACCGGGCGCTGCTGGTCTGCGCGCTGGCGGCCATGGCATCGACGTGGAGCCGGTTGCGCCTGGACGAATGGTGGCCGTGGGATCGCCGGGCGATCGGGCAGGTGCTGCTCGGGCTCTTCATCGCCTTCATTTCGGTGCAGACGATCATAGGGGTCGATGTCGGCTTCGGCGGCTTGGTGTGGGCAGGAATCGCGACCAAAGAATGCGCGAAACTGATCGCGACGGCGGTCATCGCCGCGATCCTGGTTCCGCTGACGGAGGAGACGATCTTTCGCGGTTTTCTCCAGACCGAATTTACGCGGCGCATCGGCGCACTGGGAGGCTGGATTTTGGCCGCGCTCGTTTTCGCGCTTTCGCATTTCCTCAAGGTGCCGGCCTCCTTCGATCACATTCCCGTGCATTGGTGGAGCGGCGTGCCGGCGGTCGGTGCGGCGGTGAAGTTCATGTGCAGTGGCGGCATCTTCAGCGGGCAGGGGCTCAACTATTTCCTCATTGGGCTGATCCTCGGCGGCATCTTTTGGCGCACAGGTATGCTGTGGTTGAACTACGGCCTGCATGCCGGCTGGATACTCGGCCTGCAGCTCGCCTCCGGCCTGACGCATCCCGCGCCGGTGCGATCGATTTGGATCGGCGGTGACCTGCTCTCCAGCCCGTTGACGTCCCTGGTGATGGTGCTGCTAGGCTTCTGGCTGTGGCTTTTCTTCCGTCGGCCGCCGCCCGAGCCCGAGTCACCGGCTTCGTCCGGGGCTGGGGCGAATGCGCCCTGAGCCTCGCTTTTCCGTGGCCGGAGAGCGACGAGGCCGAGCCGGTGCGTGTTGAACCGCCGTTCTGCCGACAGTGCGGTTATCCCTACGAGCATCTGCCCGACGCCACGCCCTTTGTCTGCTCGAACTGCGCGGAACGTCGCTGGCATTTCGCGTGGGCGCGCGCTGGTTATCTCACCGAAGGCCAAGTCCATGAAGCGGTCGTCGGGTTCAAGTATCACGACCAGTCTTTCCGGCTCGCGCAACTGGTCGGCTGGCTGACGGAGGCCTACGACCTCCACGGCGCGGGCGAGAAATGGGACGCGCTCGTTCCCGTGCCGCTTTATCATCGACGGCTGCGCACGCGCGGTTTCAACCAGGCGCGCGAACTGGCCCACGGCCTTGGCCGGGCGCGCGGCGTTCCTGTGCGCGACTACTTGCGGCGCAATCGCGAGACGCCGCCGCAGGCGTGGCTGGAGCGTCGCGCGCGCTGGGAGAACATGCAGGGCGCGTTCGCGGTCAAAGGCAGGTTTGACGTTACCGGGCAGAATTTGCTACTGATAGACGATGTCTTCACGACCGGCGCCACGACCAACGCATGCGCCCGGGTCCTGGCCGAGGCTGGGGCGGGTCGGCTGGCGGTCCTGACAGTCTCGCGCAGTTGAATAGCGCTCCTTCTCAAATGTCCTCCGACGATAATAATCCTCCCGATAGTATTTTCCCCAAGCCCGATTACGGTAAAGGGCCCGGCCGCAAGAAGGAGATGCCCGAGGGTCTGTGGACGAAGTGCCCGAGCTGCGACACCTATCTTTTCAATAAGGAGCTCGAGGTGAACCAAATGGTCTGCAAGGCGTGCAGCCATCATTTCAATATCTCGGCCAAGCAGCGGCTGCACTACTTTCTCGATGAAGGAAGCTTTCAGGAACACGACGCCGGGGTGGGATCGGTCGATATTCTCAAATTTACCGGCGCGAACAGCTATTCCGAGCAACTGAAGAAGTACCAGAAGAAGACCGGCCTCAAGGACGGCGCGGTGTGCGGCATGGGCAAGCTCGAGGGGCGATCCATCTCCGTTGCGGTCATGGAATTTGCCTTTCTGGGCGGCTCCATGGGATCCGTCATGGGTGAGAAGCTTACGCGCGCGATTGAGCGGGGGACGAAGCTCAAGACGCCGGTGCTCATCTTCTCGGCCTCGGGCGGCGCGCGCATGCACGAGGGCATGTTCAGTCTCATGCAGATGGCCAAGACCAGCGGGGCACTCTCGCGTCATGCCGAGGCCCGCCTGCCGTTCCTTTCCATCCTCACCCACCCGACCATGGGCGGCGTCACGGCCAGCTTCGCGTCATTGGGCGACCTTAATATAGCGGAGCCCAAGGCCATGATCGGTTTTGCCGGGGCCCGGGTGCTCAAGGAGACGACGCGCCAGGATCTGCCCAAGGGTTTCCAGACCGCCGAATTCCTGCTCGAACGCGGCTTGATCGACCGGATCATTCCCCGGCCGCAGATGCGCGTGGAACTTTCCAAGTTGCTGGCCTACATGGACTCGCGCAAGAACGGCAAGTCCAACGGCAGTGTCAGCAAAAGCGGTCCGCTCAAGGCCTGATCTTCGTTTTGAAGCAGCGCGAAAGGCTCGCGACGCCATCTTAAGCGCCAAAACCGGCAATGAATCCGTCATTGCGTCACAATCGGTAAGTTGCTATAAGGCCACAAGAAAGGAACATGTTGTGAAGTCTTTAGTGGTCGGGATGGCTGGCGCTTTGCCCTCATCATAATGGAGTTGAGGGCAGGATTAAGCTAACTCGTGCCTGGCATATTTGCCTTGGGCCCCAAACAGCCTCGCCTTTTCCGGTTACCACAGGACTCATCGATCGCACCCACCCCCTTCGCCGCGCGCCTGCCGTTTTTCATCCGGACTGTAACGATAGTCCTGGAGCCGGGCGCGGAAACACGATCCGAGATCGTGTCGGCGGACCTCATTTTTCGTCACAAGGGCGTTTCGCCCCCAGGATGTCATGTCGGCCGGAAGGAAGATAATCAAGCGGAGCAGTCGGGAGAGCCTAATAAGAGCGCGCCCTTGGATCGCGCGGTTCACGCATGTTGAATCAACAGAATGAGTTCAGACTATCGCCCTCGTGGCGGAAGCAATAGCAGCAGCACCGGTGAAGGTCCCCGTCGTCGTCGCGGAGGTCGCGGACGTGGAAGCTCCAGCCGCAGCGGTGGTGAGCATCATCGCCCCCACACCAACGGAACCTCGTCCAACGGCAGCTACGCCGGACCGAAGAAGAAGACCAATCCGATCACTGCCTTCTTCAACTGGATCACCGGCAAGAAGCCGAGCGACACGCGTCCGGCCCGCAGCACGGCGCCCGAAAACCGGGAAAGCCGTCCCGCGCGTCCCCAGGACCGCGAGCGCGGTCCCCGTCCTGAACGTGCCGATCGCGGCGAGCGTTCGGAGCGCCCCCCGCGCGAGGATCGTCCCGCCCGTGCGGAACGTGCCGAGCCGGTACCTCAGGAAATCGTGTCGCCCAAGCTGTACGTGGGCAACCTGGCCTACGAGGCGGCGGAGAGCGACCTGTTCGATCTCTTCTCCAAGGTCGGCGCGGTGAAGAACGTGGAAATCGCCACGGACCGCAACAGCGGCCGCTCGAAGGGCTTCGGCTTCGTCGAGATGGAAGTGCTTGAGACGGCCAAGGAAGCGGCCGAGAAGCTCAACCGGACCGATTTCATGGGCCGGCAGATCGTGGTTAGCGGCGCGAAGGTCGACAAGCGGCCCTCCAACCCGCGTGAAGAAGTGATCGAAAACGAAGGCGGCAGCGCCTCGTCGGAAGAAAGCAGCATCTAGCTTCCTCGCGTTTTCCAAAAAACCGGCGTCCACAAGGCCGCCGGTTTTTTTGTGCCTCGGTAGTTCCGATTGCAAGTATTCGCATCATAAGCTTTTCATCGCGGCGTCATTTGACTTAAGAATACGCCGTGAATGCGCATGACCTGCTGAATGGGATGCTCGCGCCGGCTGGTTATCGACTGGAGCGCCGGTCGCGCGACCGGCTGGGCGGCCGCGATCTCCATGAGGACATCGATCTCGTGCTGGGTCGTCGAGACGGCTACCGCATCTTCGATGTAGGCGCCAATTGCGGACAAAGCGTGCGTCATTTTCTGCGGAATTTTCGCAATCCCGAAATCACGTCATTCGAGCCCGCCCGGCGCAGCGTGGAACTCCTGCGCAGCCGCTACGGGTCGCATCCGGGTGTGCGCGTGGTGGCGGCTGCAGTGGGTGAAACGGATGGCGCGGCGGAGCTTCGCATCTACGAGCAATCGGAGATGAATTCGCTATTGCCGCTCGAGTCATGCGACCAGACGGTGCGGGTCGGCGCCAACCTGCCGGTGCTGGAAACCGAGCGCGTGGACGTCGTCACGCTCGATACCTTCACGGTGAAAAACGGGCCGGAGCGCATCGATCTGCTGAAGATGGATTGCCAGGGGGCGGAGATGGCCGTCCTGCGCGGCGCGCGGCGGCTGCTGGATGAGTGCCGGCTCACCTGCATTTCCATGGAAGTGATGTTCCAGCCGCTCTACGTTTCGCAGTCGGGGCTGGAGGACTATCGCGCTTTTCTCGAGCCGCACGGTTTCGCGCTGACCGGCTTTTACTCGCCGGCTTTCCGTCAGAAAGCGCTCTTCCACGCCGACGTGCTTTTCGTGCGGAGCGCGTAGGATGACGGACGGAAGAAGGCGGTGGAACCTGCAATTCCGCGCGAAATTTTGCCGGCTCGCTGCACCGCCTACAGCCTTGTAACTGCCTCCCATCTTTACAAGCGCTCGCGAGGGCACGAGAGTTTTTGCCGTGAATCGCCGCTCCTTCCTGCGCTCGATGGCTGGCTGCACGTGCGCGACGCTGCTGCCTTCGACGCTCTTTCTGGGCGAGTACAACGCCGCGGCGCAGGACGCCGTGCAGGGGCTTGATCTCGCGGGCAAGATGCGGCTGGCCGATCTCGCGATCGCCTTCGCGAAGACGCAGGGCGCGTCCTACACCGATTTCCGCCTGTGCCGTTACCAGACCGAATATGTCGAGGCGCGCGAGCACCGGCTCGAGGAATCGTCCATCGGCTTCAGCGCCGGGTTCAACGTCCGCGTGCTGCTCGATGGCACGTGGGGTTATGCAGGCAGCCCGCTGGCGACGGATGATGAGGTGCGCGCGGCCGCGGCGCGGGCGCTGGAGATGGCGCGGGCCAGTCGCCGGCTGCAGACGCGGCCGTTCGTGCTGGAGGACATTCCCGCCTACCGGGACCGCTGGGACATGCCGATGGGCATCGATCCGTTCGCCATCCCGACCGACGATAAGATCGCGAAGCTGCTGGCGATCAATGACGCCGCGCTCAAGGCCGGGGCGAACTACGCCACCGCCTCCTTCGCCTTCGTGCGCGACGAGAAATTTTTCGCCTCCAGCCGAGGCAGCGCCATCGAGCAGACGCGCGTGCGCATTCTCCCCGACACGGAGGTCACCGTGATCGACAAGATCACGGGCAAGTTCGCGTCGTGCGCGGGACTGGCCGCGCCGCGCGGCAGCGGTTACGACTACCTCACGTCGTACGATTTCATTGGCGAGGCGACGCGCAACGCGGGGCTGGCGCGGGAAAAACTTGCGGCCAAACCGGTCGAGCCGGGCACCTACGATCTCGTGCTCGACCCGACGAACCTCTGGCTGACGATCCACGAATCGGTCGGCCATCCGACGGAACTCGACCGTGCGCTGGGCTGGGAGGCGAACTTCGCCGGCACCACGTTCTGCACCCCCGACCAGCTCGGCAAGCTGCAATACGGCAGCGACCTGATGAACATCGTCGCCGATCGCACGCAGGAGGGCGGCCTCTCCACCGTCGGTTATGACGATGACGGCGTGCGCTCCACCGCCTTTCCCATCATCCAGAACGGCCTTTTCGTGAACTACCAGATGGCGATCGGGCAGGCGCAGCTCATCGGGCTTAAGCAGTCGAACGGCTGCGCGTTCGCGGATGATTGGGGCTCGTTCCCGATCCAGCGCATGCCGAATGTCTCGCTCCAGCCCAATCCGCAATCGTGCAAGCTCGACGACCTCATCGCCGACGTGAAGCACGGGCTCTACATCGTCGGCAACGGCAGTTGGAGCATCGACCAGCAGCGGCACAACTTCCAGTTCGGCGGCCAGGTTTTCTATGAGATCCGCCACGGCAAGCTGGCCGGCATGGTGCGTGACGCGGCCTACCAGGGCATCACGACGGAGTTCTGGAATTCGATGGACGGCCTCGGCGACAAGTCGACTTATTTTCTCGGCGGCGCGCCCAACTGCGGCAAGGGCCAGCCGGAGCAGACGGCGCCCGTGTCGCACGGCGCCGTGCCGGCGCGATTCCGGCAGGTCACCGTGCTCAACACCGAGCGGAAGGGCGTGGCGTGATCCTGAACGAAGCCGATGCGCGCGCGTTGTCGCACAAGGTGCTCGCTTTTTCCAAGGCCGAGGCGTGCTTGGTGTCGATCGGCGGCGGTGAGGGACGGCACATCCGCTTTGCACAGAATCGCGCCACGACCAGCGGCGCGCCGAGCAGCCTGTCGATGAGCGTCGAGTCGCACTTCGGCCAGCGCAGCGGCTCGGCCAGCGGAACGGACCTGAGTGACGACGGCCTGACCGCGCTGGTCGCCGCGTCGGAGGACGTCGCGTTGCGCGCGCCGGAAAATCCCGAGCTGATGCCGCCGCTGGGGGCACAGACTTATCCGGCGGGAACCAATTATGCCGAGGCCACGCGCCGCGCCACGCCCGACCAGCTCGCCGCGGCGATTGCGCCCGTGCTGGCTGAGGCCGAGGCGAAGCAGCTCCAGTCCTCGGGCTTCCTGCAGGCGGAGGCTGGCTTTTCCTCCTTCGCCACGAACAAGGGACTTTTCGTTTACGATCTCGGCACCGACGTGCTGCAGACGATCACCGCGCGCACGCCGGACGGCACCGGCTCCGGTTGGGCCGGGGCGGCGCATGTCGATTTCAGCAAGCTGGACGTGGCGGGGCTGGGATCGATCGCGATCGACAAGGCGATCCGGTCGCAAAAGCCGCAGGCGCTCGAACCCGGCAAGTACACGGTGCTGCTGGAACCGTCGGCCGTGTCGGACCTGGTCGGCATCCTGGTCGCGGAGGAGTTCGACCAGCGTTCGGCCGACGAGGGACGCAACTTCGCCACCAAGAAGGGCGGCGGCTCGTTGGTGGGACAGAAAATTTTTGGCGATAACGTCACGGTCTATTCCGATCCGGCCGATCCGATAGCGCCGGGCTCGATCTATTCCGACGACGGCCTGCCCGCGCAAAAGACGATGTGGATCGAGAACGGCGTGCTGCGCAATCTGCAGTGCAGCCGGTTCTGGGCGCAGAAATCGAAGCGCGCGCCCGTGCCGTCGCCGACCACGCTGACCATGGTCGGCGGCACGACCTCGACCGCCGAGATGATCAAGCAGACGCGGCGCGGACTGCTCTTCACCCGCTTCTGGTACATCCGCGAGGTCGATCCGCAAACGGTGCTGCTCACCGGCCTGACGCGTGACGGCGTTTTCCTGATCGAGCATGGGGCGATCGTGCGACCGGTGCATAATTTCCGTTTCAACGAAAGCCCGGTGGCGATGCTCAATAACGTGCGCGCGATCGGGCCGTCGGTCCGGACCTACGGTGAGGAAGGCGCGGGCATCCCGGTCTGCATGCCGCCGCTGTTGGTGGAGGAGTTCACGCTCTCGAGCGTGTCGGACGCGGTCTAGGGCGTGATATCTATTCAGGCAGCTCCGCGAGGGTTGTGTTCGCAAGCGCGAGGGCGGGAAAATCATAAATCGCGATTATTTGCTTTGACCACGAACGGGAACGCAACAGAGTAGAATGGTGAAATGGCGTTGGTGTTACGCGGTTGCGTGTTGTTTTCTTCTTTCCGTGGTCTCGGTGCGAGGCCAGGCGGCCGCGGCCTTGCTCCAGCAGGGAAGCGATGCCATGTCGCGTGGCGACTACGCGGGCGCGGCCAAGGCGTTCGACACGATTCTCACGAGCTATCCCAGCACGCCGAACATTGAGGACATCACGATCCGCGACGGCTTCGCCCAGCTGCATGCGGGAAATTATCTCAAGGCGGTCTCCGTTCTCTCGAAGCTGACGGCGAGCACGGTCAAGCCGGAGTTCCGCGGCAAGGCCCTCTTCTTCACCGGCATGGCGCAGTTTTCGCAGGGCCACGCGCTGGCCGACAAGAACCAGGACCGCGACTCGGCGGAGTCTTACCGCGAGGCGGAAGACACGATGGGAACCCTTCTCGGCTTCATCACCCAGAATCCCACGCCCGACAACCAGGGGCTGGCCGAGGACACGATGTACTACCAGGCGCTGTCGGCCTACGGGCAGGGGCCCGATCATTTCGAGCAGGCCGAAAGCGATCTCAATGACCTGCTCGCCAAGTTTTCCACCAGCCTGCAGAAGCCCGATTATGTGTTGTTGCTGGGCAGCATCTACGCCGTGCAGGCCGACAATGCCGTCGTCGCGAAAAAAGCGGACGACGCACACGCAGCGGCGAAGAAGGCCATCGACACGTTCGACATCGTGGCGAACGATCCCAACGCGCTGGTGCAGGCCAACGAGGCGAACATGCGCAAGGCGGAAACGCTATATCTCGTCGCGCAGCTCGATCCGACCGATCCCTCCGGGTTCGAGGCCGCGCTGACGGCGTTCCGGCAGGTCCATCGCAAGGAGGACATGATCGCGCTCCAGCAAAAGCGGATCGACCAGCTGCGTGCGGCGCAATCCAACGCGCTACAGACGGGCGCGAACCTGGCCAGCAGCAACAGCCGCCTGCTGGATCGTGAGACGGGACGCCTCCTCGAACTGCAAGCGGGTCCCGACTCGATCGTCCAGGCGTTGATTCGCATGGCCGAGTGTTACGTCTCGATGAAGAAGCCGGACGAGGCGCGCACCATCCTGCACCGGTTGCGCGGCGTGACGCTGACGCCCGACGAGCAGCAGGAAGTCGATTTCCAGTATCTCTTTTCCTACACGCTCGGCGGCCAGGCGGACAAGGCCGACGCGGCGCTGACCGATTACCTGGCGAAGCATCCGGGCGATGCGCAGGCCGATAGCATCAGCGTGCAGATTTCCGCCGCCCTTCTCAAGCGGGGCGATTACGCCGGGGCCCTTAAGGCGGCAGAGCGCAGCCTGAAGGATTTCCCGAACGGCAAGCATGTGGCCGACGCCGTGCAGTTGGAGACGGACGCGCTGACCAAGCTCGGGCGCGTCGATGAAGCCGGCCGGGTGATCGACGATTTCCTCTCGAAGAATCCGAACAATCCGGTCGGCTATGGCCTGCTGGTGACGCGCGGTGTTGGGCAGCTCCAGAAGGGCGACCGTCCCGGCGCGCTGTCCACGTTCCAGAAGGTGAAGGATGCCCCGGCAGCCGGCGAATATCGCGCGACGGCGGACGCCTACTACATCAATACGCTCAACGATCTCCGGCAATACAAGGAAGTCGTCGCCGAGGCGCAGCAGTTCGCCACGAAATATCCGAACGACAAGGCGCTGGGCAGCGTGTCGGTCATTGGCGCCATGGCCATGGACAAGCTGGGCGATGCGGCGGCGGTCCCGGCACTGCAGGCCGCGGCGAAGAAGTTTTCCGACGATCCGCGCATCGGTTCCTACGCCCTCTATTATGTGGTGGCGATTTATCAGCACCAGAGCACCCAGCCCGCCCGCTATCCCCAGGCCGTCGATAACATGATCCAAGCGGCGAAGGACCTGCGCACCTCGTTCCCGCACGCGTTTTCGCTCATCAGCCAGGCCAACGACGTGCTGACCGACCTGCTGGAGAAGCAGAAAAAATTCGATGACGCCGTGGCGCTTTACCAACCGCTGCTGGATGCGCCGGACAAGCCGGTCGCGGCCGCCGCGCAGAACAAGATCGGCGACGTTTGGCTCGCCGCCGCCAAGGCGATGGGCAGCTATCAATCGCTCCAGACGCAGCCCGCGAAGGACGAGGCGCAGAAGCGGCTCAAGGCTTCCGAGGACGCCTATCTCGCCACGCTGGGCCATTTTCCCGATGAACTCGGGCCGGTCGGCGACGCGTTCGACGGACTGGTCACCACGGGCCAATTGCGGATGCATTGGGGCCTGATCCAGCAGGGCGATCTCGAGAATTATCTCGGCAAGGTATGCGCCAGCCTCACGTCGCCGGACATGCAGGCACGCGTGGAGATGGCCAAGGCCGGGCTCGTTTTTGTCGAGAAGGATGGCCGGAAGCAATATCCGGCCGCGCTGGCCCGCTTCGACAAGGCGGTTGCCGCCGCGCCCACGCTGCAGCTCACCGGCCCGGAAGCCGACCACTACGGCCAGCTGCTGATCTCGGCGCAGAAATATCCCGAGGCGCTCAAGGTCTACAACGCGCTGCTGCAAAACTCCAAGCCCACCGACCAGATCCAGCTTGCCGAGGCCTATTACGGCCTCGCGGCGACGTACCTGGCGTCGGGTGATGTCGCCAACGCGAAGATATGGTTCGTGAAGATGCAGGAGATGCCGGGTGGCGCGGCATGGAGCACGCACGCGATGGACGCGAACCTTGGCATGGCCGAGATCAACGAGCAGTCGAGCTCGCCCGTCGACCTCGCCGCGGCGAAGGCGGCTTATGCCAGCATCATGGTCTCGCCGATTGCCGGCGCGGAAAACCAGGCCAAGGCGCTGCTGGGCTACGGCCGCATCCTCGAGAAGGAAGGCGCCGCGGTGAAGCCGCTGGCCGGCCAAAGCCCCACGGAATTTGCGGTGCATTACTACGAGCAGGTGAACCTGTTCTATGGTCCCGCCACGCCGGAACTGAGCGCCCAGGGGCTCTATCTCGCCGGGCAGGCGTACGGGAAGGCAGGCGACGCGGCGAACGCAGCGAAGGACTACGCGACGCTGCGGAGCACCTACTCGAAGACCGCGCCGGATTGGGTCGCCAAGGCGCCCGCGCAGTAGCTCCTCCTGTAGCGGCGGTCTATGACCGCCGGGAAAAAGGAGAGGTATTTGTCACGCGTCCAGATATCGCTCGTGCGTCCGGCGGTCATAGACCGCCGCTACATGGAGAGCTCTCGACACGTTCGCCGCGCCGCGCTTTATAAAAGCATGGCCGGGCCGTCTTCGCTGCAACAACGCACCACCGCAATCTGCCGCGCGCTGGCCGCGACTTATCCCGACGCGCACTGCGAACTCAACTTCGCCAATCCGCTGGAGCTGCTCGTCGCCACCATGCTCTCGGCCCAATGCACCGACGTGCAGGTCAACAAGGTCACGGCGGATGTCTTCAAGAAAGACAAGACCGCGCGCGATTATGCGCAGGCCGATCCTGCGGAACTCGAGCATGACCTGAAGCGCATCGGCCTCTATCGCGCGAAAGCGAAGAACATCCGTGCCATGGCGCACATCCTGATTGAGAAACACGGCGGCCAAGTCCCGCGCACGATGGAGGAACTGACTGAGCTGCCCGGCGTGGGCCGCAAGACCGCGAACGTCGTGCTGGGAAACGCGTTCGACCTCAACGTCGGCGTGGTCGTCGATACGCACGTCGCGCGGCTGTCGCAGCGGCTTGGCCTCACGCGCCAGACCGATCCGAAGAAGATCGAGCCCGTGTTGATGAAGCTCGTGCCGCAGGACAAATGGACGATCTTCCCGCATTGGCTCATCTTCCACGGCCGCCGCATCTGCAAGGCGCTACGGCCCGCGTGTCCCGATTGTCCGATCGCGAAGCTCTGCCCGAGCTACCCGAAGTTCATGAAGTTGTATGCGAAGAAGGCGAACGAGTGATTTCTTAACGCGGTCGAGTCTTTGTATCTTTTTTGAAAACAGAGAAGGTTGTCTCGTGATTGCGGTGATCGTACTGCTCGTTATTGCGGGAGCCGGGGCGTGCGCCGCTTTTTCCGCGCCGACATCTCGGAATCGAATCGTCTTTGCCCTTTGTTGCGTAATTCCAGCAACAGGGGTCGTGGCCTTTTTGGTGTCGGCCGAATGTATCGGAATGACCGATGCTATTTATGGGCAACTTGGACAAAAAGGAGATGGCCGCATCATACCCAATACCCCCTATGATTGGCTGAATCATTGGGTTAACCCCTATTTCCTCCTTATCTCTGGTATCCTATTGAGCACTTTTGGCGTGGGCGCTCTTTTATGCTTTGGCGTGTTGAGAATTGCCGAATGGAGGAGAGGTCGTCCGCGTCTTCCCTCAGGCAATCTGCTTCCATGAAAATAGAAACAAAACTCCACATCGCGAATGTGACGTGCGTCGTTTCATTTCTTTTATTAGTGGTGCTCGTTTTTACGGCACCGAAGTTCTCGGGTCTTGCGTTGCTGCCGGGTGCGCTAGCCGGTTCACGGGCGGCCAAATGGAGCGCGGAAATCGAGAATCAACGACAAGGACAAAGCCTCCCAGGGTATCGCGCTAAAAAGAGCTCGCTCGTTCGCGCGCTTGAATGGGCCGCCGCAGGCATCGTTCTCGTCATGCTCGCTTTCCTCGTGTTGAAGCACGTCGCTGCCAAGTAGGAGCGGCCCAGTCTCGACCTGCTTCGTGTTCTGCGGTATTGTTCCCGACTCATGTCCTCCGATTCCAAAACCCGCGTCCTGCTTGGCATGAGCGGCGGCGTGGATTCCTCCGTCGCGGCGCTGCTGCTGAAGGAGCAGGGCTATGACGTGGTCGGCGTGACGATGAAGGTCTGGCCGCAGGACTGCGTGTCGCGGGCGGAGGACAAATGCTGCGGCCCGCAGGCAGTCGCTGATGCGCGCGGCGTGGCGCATGCGCTGGGCATTCCGCATTACGTCGTCGATGAGGCGGGCGAGTTCGAGCGGCTGGTCATCGATTATTTCACGAGCGAATATCGCGCGGGCCGGACGCCGAATCCGTGCGTGATGTGCAACGAGAAGCTGAAGTTCGGCAACCTGCTGACCAAGGCGCGGGCGCTCGGCGCGACTCATGTCGCCACCGGTCATTACGCGCGCATCGGGCGCGATACGGCGGGCCGCGCGGAGCTGCGCAAGGCGGTCGATGCGAAGAAGGACCAGTCCTATTTTCTCTTCAGTCTGCGGCAGGAACAGCTCGACGCGACGCTGCTGCCGCTGGGCGGATTGGCCAAGCCGGAAGTCCGCGCGCTGGCGAAAAAGATGGGCCTCAAGACCTACGACAAGGAGGACAGCCAGGAAATCTGCTTCGTGCCGGGCAACGACTACACGGCGTTCCTCGAGTCGCACTTGGGCGAGAAGGCGTTTCATCCCGGCGGGATTTATTTCAAGGACGGAACCCACATGGGCGACCACGAGGGCATCGAGTTCTACACCGTCGGCCAGCGCAAGGGGCTCGGCGGCGGCCATGGGCGGCCGGTCTACGTCATCGACATCGACCCGGCGACGCAGCGAGTGATTGTCGGCGACTACGACGACCTGCAGCGCGCGGACTGTTTTCTTTCGCAGACCACGTGGGGTGCCGAGGCGCCGACCGGCCCGGTCGAAGTGACGACGAAGATACGCTATAATTTTCCAGAAGTCCCCGCCGTGCTGCATCCGTTGCCGGGCAATCGCGCGCGACTGGAATTCCGCGAACCGCAGCGCTCGGTCAGTCCCGGCCAGGCGGCGGTCTGCTACCAGGGCGATCGCGTGCTGGGCGGCGGCTGGATCGAGCGGGCGGCGGTGGTGACGGAAAGCCGCGAGCTTTCCCCGATGGGCTAGACGCGCCCGATCCTTTCCATCCCGGTATTTCGCCGCAACCATTTCCGCGCGGCGGCGTTTCATCTGTATGCGCCGCGCCATCCAAGCAGCGGGATTCACGCTGACCGAACTGCTGGTAGCCATCGGGATCGTTGCGATCCTGGCGGGCCTGTCACTGGCCGAATTGCCGGTCGCCCTGCGCCATGCGCAGTCGGCCGGTTGCGCTTCGCACATGAGGGGAGTTGCCCTCGCCTTTCTCCAGTATGCGAGTGACAACGACGGCCAGCTTCCCGGCCGCGTGCAAACCGGCGACAAATGGCCCGTCCTGCTGCTGCCCTACATCCAGGACCCGAAGAACTACGTCGATCCGGGCGACCCGATCGCCAGTGCCGTCTCTCCGCAGAACCTCGCCTCGAATGCGGGCAACAATAGCTCCTTCTTTTTCAACGGCTTCAATGACCTGGGCGCGTATGGGAACCCGACCGTCACGGTTACGCTCGTGAGCTTGGCCAACGCGTCGAGCCTCATGCTGCTCGGGCAGAAGGTGCACGGTTCGGACCAGTACTATATGGATTTCGCCGAGGGCAACGAGACCGACGTGCTGAACAAGACGGCCTATTTCAACGGCGCCAATTACGCCTTTGCCGACGGCAGCGCGCGATATATCCCGCTCGCGCAGTACAGCGATAATGACTGGCTGGTGAATCAGGCTTATCAAATTCCGCCGCATCCCTAGGCTGCGTCGAGATGACGCCGCGTCTCGTTCTTGTAACCGCCTCCAGCATCGAAGAAGCGCGGCGCATCGTGGATGCGGTGCTCGAGGCGCATCTGGCGGCGTGCGTGAACATCGTGCCGGGCGTGGAGTCGCATTACTGGTGGCAGGGCCAGCGCGAGCAGGGGAGCGAGGTGCTGCTGCTGATCAAATCGTCGGCCGAGCGGTTTGACGCGCTGGCGGAGGTTGTGCGGGCGCATCATTCCTACGAGTGCCCGGAGATCGTGGCGATTTCGCCGGAGGAGATGGCCCCGGCGTATCGGGCTTGGTGGGAGAAGTCGATGGGCCATTAAGCTAGCGCAACCATCAACAATTCCGTTTGACCCCCTTTGACGGGCGTCCTAGGGTCATTCCCCTTTATGGCCGAGGAACTCAGTTACGTTATCATCAACCCCTACACGATCTACAAATCGCGTACCGGGGGTGTCCTCGCCCGCCTCCTCACCCGCACGTCGCTCGACCTCGTGGGAGCGCAAATGTTCGCGCCCAGCCAGGCGCTGATCGATGAGTACGCGCAGAACATCGTCACGCAGGCCGATCCGCAGGAACGGCACATCCAGGAGATGATCCGCGATTACGTGAAGGAAAATCTCGCGCCCGATCCGTCCACCGGCCTGCGCGAGCGCGTGATGGTGCTGCTGTTCCGCGGCGAGAACGCGGTGCGCCGCGTCCGCGACGCGGTCGGCACGTTCAAGCAGAACTTCCTAGGCGGCGAATCGATCCGCGACACCTACGGCGACATTGTCCACAACCGTGACGGCACGCTGCGCTACTTCGAGCCCGCCGTGCTCGCGTCGCCGAATATCGAGGAAGCGCGGCTGAAGCTGAAGATCTGGGCCAAGTACAGCGACAGCGACGGCGGCTTGCTCGAGAAGGCCACGGCCACCTGTGCCGAGCCGGGTCACGAGCGCACGCTGGTCATCATCAAGCCGGACAATTTCCGGTTCGCCAGCGGCCGGCCCGGCAACATCCTCGATATTTTTTCACGCACCGGCCTGGCGATCACCGGGATCAAGGTGCACCGCATGAGCGTGGCGCAGGCGGAGGAATTTTACGGCCCCGTGCGCGAGATGTTGCGGGAGAAGATGGGCGCCGGCGTCGGCGAGAGGGCCAAGGACCTCCTCGGCTCGGCGCTCAGCATTGCCATCACGCCGGAGACGGAGAAGCAGATCGGCCTGCTCCTCGGCCCGCAGGCGGGCGAGCAGCAGTTCAGCAACATCATCCGGTTCATGACCGGCCGCGCACCCAGCGAGGTGCACGGCGAGGGCCGCACCGAGCCGGGCACGGAAAAGTGCATTATCCTCATCTATGAGGGCATCGACGCGGTCAGGAAAATCCGCGAGGTCCTCGGGCCGACCGACCCGGCCAAGGCGCCCACCGGCACGATCCGGCGCGAGTTCGGCTCGACCATCATGGTCAACGCCGCCCACGCCTCCGATTCGCCCGACAATGCGCGCCGCGAGATGGGCATCGTCAAGATCCGCGAAAACAATTTCAAGTCGCTCATCGAAAGTTTTTATCAGGATTAAAGCGATACGGGCTGGCATGTCCCCGGCCGCCGTGCTTTGATCACCCTTCACCCTTTTGACCTGAAATCCCCTTTATGGAACCCTCCACCCGCGTACAAGAACTGACTCCGTCCCTCACCCTGGCCATCGACAGCAAGGCCAAAGCCATGAAGGCCGAGGGGCAAAACGTGATCGGCTTCGGCGCCGGCGAGCCCGACTTCGACACGCCCGAGCACATCAAGGCCGCGGCGATGGGTTCGCTCGATGCCGGCTTCACCAAGTACACGCCGTCCTCCGGCATCCCCGAGCTGCGCGCGGCCATCAGCGAAAAGCTCAAGAGCGACAACAATCTCGACTACAAGCCCTCGCAGATCATCGTGACCTGCGGCGCGAAGCATGCCTGTTTCAACGCCATGCTGGCCACGCTGGACCCGGGCGACGAGGTCATCATCCCCGCGCCTTACTGGCTGAGCTATCCCGAGATGGCCAAGCTGGTCGGCGCCGAGCCCGTCATCGTGCCGACGCGCGCGGAGAACAACTACAAGATCACGCCGCAGGAGTTCCGCGACGCCATGACGCCGCGCACCAAGATGATCGTCATCAACACGCCGGGCAATCCCACCGGCTCGGTCTACACCGAGAACGAGCTGGCCGGCCTGGCCGACGTGGCGCTGGACGAGGACATCCTCATCCTCGCGGACGAGATTTACGAGAAGCTGGTCTATGATGGCGTCAAGCACGTCAGCATCGCCACGCTGAGCAAAGACGTTTACAACCTGACGCTCACGGTCAACGGTTTCAGCAAGCCCTACGCAATGACCGGATGGCGTCTCGGCTACGTCGCCGCACCGGAAGGCGTCGCCAAGGCGATCGATTCGCTCCAGAGCCACTCCACGTCGAACGCGACCTCCTTCGCGCAAAAGGGCGCCCTTGCGGCCTACAAGGGCCCGCAGGATTGCGTCACGCAGATGGTCGCCGAGTACGACGTGCGCCGGAAGCTGATCTGCGGTCTGCTCGACGGCATTCCGCAGCTCAAGTACGTCAAGCCGCAGGGCGCGTTCTACGTGTTGGTCGACATCTCCGCCACGGGCCAGAACTCGACCCAGTTCGCCGAGCGCCTGCTCGACAAGCAGAAGGTCGCGGTCGTGCCGGGCATCGCCTTCGGCGACGACAAGACCGTGCGTCTCTCCTACGCCACCAGCCAGGAGAACATCACGGAAGGCCTCAAGCGCATCGCCAGCTTCGTCGCGGGATCGTAAGTCCTGCGGACGGCAGTAGGTTTCCTGTAGCGGCGGTCTATGACCGTCACTGATTAACGGAATGACGGTAGACGACGGAATTAACGGAATGGATGATGGAGACAGGAAAAACAACGCTCGACCGCGTCCCTGCCAAAGGCATTCCTCGTCACGAAGTCCTGACAGCTCTGGAAAATACGGGCGGTACGTCCCGAAAAAATTCCGTTAATTCCGTCGTCTGCCGTCATTCCGTAAAGAAACCTCCCATAGTGACGGTCATAGACCGCCGCTACAGTTGGGCTCGAACGGCCCCGTAGACCGCCGCCCCGGTTGCGGCTAAAGTGACGCGTATGTCGATCACCCGCGGCCAATTCCTGCGTTCACTGGGCAAGTCGCTGCCGGGCATGGTGGCCTCGACGGGCGTGGCAACGGCAGCGCACGCGCTGATTCGCCGCGTGGCCCAGGCAGTTCCCCCCGACGAACCCGTGGCCGCTCCGAAAGCCGCCGAGCCGCCCATTCCCTATCTCCAGAAGGGACCCGACACGGGCAACGCGATCGCCCTGACTTTCGACGACGGACCCGAGCCGGGCGTGACGGAACGGATCCTCGACACGCTGCAGGCGCACGGTCTGCGTGCGACGTTTTTCATGATCGGCGAAAAGGTCGCGGCCTCGCCCAAACTCGCGCGCCGCGTGGCCGAGAATCATGAGATCGGTCACCACACCTACACGCATCGCAAGCTGACCGAGCTCGCCGACGCGGATGTGGAGCAGGAGCTGGAAAAGACCGACGCGATTTTCATGGAAGTGCTGGGTCGGCGGGCGGATTGGTTCCGGCCCCCGTTCGGCGTGCTGCGTCAGGACCAGGCGGCGCGGGTACGCGCGCACGGCATGCGCGTGGCGTTGTGGACTCTCGATGCCGAAGACTGGCGCGGCGGTCCCGGTGCGGCGGTGACGGAACGCATCCTCACGCACGTCCATCCGGGGGCAATCGTTCTATGCCACGAGACTCTGGTGACAGCCGAAAGCCTCGATGCGACGCTCTGCCGGCTGCGTGACACGCAGCCATGGCGCGCGGTCACGCTGACCGAATTGGTTTCGTCCAGCGCGCATGCCACCTTGGGTTAAAGTGGAAGGATGGACTGGGGAATGGGGAGGGTGAGATGTACCGAAATTTCCTTCGATGTTAAGCCGCTTCTTTGTTTGCGTGGTTGACAAGGTTGTCAAATTGCACGAAAAGCGCGTGAATTGCCGGGCGGAAATTTCCCGTTCATGAGTCTTGCACGACAACAGTTTAGAAGAATTCCGTACAATTATTCATTGACTAAAGCTTTCAAGCGATGAATCATGGATCATATGGAAACTATCGATCAGAATACGCATTTGGCCGAGGAACTGGCCGAGATCGCAACCCAACTGCAACGCTCCTTCCTCGTGGAACTCTCCACGGAAGTTAACCGCGGCAATATTTCAATCCCGCAGTACACCCTCCTGGGCTTCCTCAATCAGACGTCCGGCCTGAACATGTCGCAGCTCGCTGAACTGATGCGCCACACGACCCCGGCGACCACGGGCTTGGTCGAGCGCCTCGTCGAAGCGGGATTAATCGAACGATTCAGCCATCCCAAGGATCGTCGTCAGGTGCTTGTTCGTATCACTGACAAAGGCCGGGAACTGGTCGAGGGTCTCAAGCGCGGCATCGTGCGCAACCTGCAGGAGATCTTCAAAGAGCTCAGCCAGGAAGACGTCGAAGCCTGGCTGCGCATTTACCGCACCATCATTCGCCGCAGCACGCAGCAGCTGGCGGCCAAGGCCTAGAACAGTTTGGGGCGCGGTTTCCGCGACCCACGGCGGGCAGGGTTTGCACCGTCACGTCATTTTTCGCGCCGGAGGCTGAAATAGCTTCCGGCGCGTTTCGTTTTGTTGAGAATTTTCTCCATGGAGATCGAGACATTTCCCGCGTTGCTCCTGCCGGGTCTGCGGCACGGTTTTTCCACGCGCAGCCCAGGTGCACTCGACGAACTCGAAACGGAGTTAAGGGAGTCGTTTACGAAGGCCGGTTTTCCGATCGCGAACGCGGCATCCGGCGAGCAACCCCACGGCAATCGCATCGCGGCGGTTTCCGGGGCCGGGCGGGTGCCGGATGTTGATGCGCTGTCGACCGCCACCGGGGGCTTGCCGCTCATCGTGCGGGTGGCCGATTGCGGGCCGGTTTATTTTTACGATCCGGTACGGCGCGTGATTGCCGTGGCCCATTCCGGCCGGCGCGGAACGGAGGGTAATATCGTGGGGGAAACCGTCGCGCATCTGGAACGCGTTCATGGTTCGCGCCCCAGCGACCTGATCGTCCAAATCGGTCCGTGCATCCGGCCGCCGAATTACGAGATCGATTTCGCGGCGGAAATCGCGCGGCAGGCGGCGCGGGCGGGAGTGATCCATTTCCATGACGGCGGCGTGTGCACGGCTTCGAACCTGGGACGCTACTATTCGTATCGCGCGGAGAAGGGAAAGACGGGCCGGATGTGGGCGGTCTTGATGCTGGAGAATGAGGCGGCGTGACGGCGGTCGGCGCGGGACACGGATTTTTTTGAAGGCGAAAAGTCTGGCAACACGGCCTGGATAAAACCCAGAAGCGAATTTCTATTTGCAGACGGTTTGATTGCTCTATTCTACCGCGATGAAACGGTTTGTTGTCATGGGTGTTGTGGCGCTGGGCGCCTTGGGCCGCGCTGAGGCGCAGACGTCAATCGACGTATTGTTGAGCGATTTGCAGGAGGCCAAGGCCGCGCACGATGCGTCGGCCTCGCAGATGATGACGACGTTCCTGAGCACCCTGGAGAACGGCGCCCAGAGTCCCACCTTCGCGCTGGATCTTTATCAGAAAGCGGGCGGAAACCTGCCCGACGCCGCGCCGGTGAAAAGTCATTACGTGTACGAGACGCCCACGGAAAAAGCGCAGCGCGAGGCGATCGACGCCAATAATTTCGCATCGGTGGCCGTTGTCATCCAGGTCCATTGCGGCTTGATGCGCAACGCCGGGCTGCTGGCCATGACGCCGAACGCGCCCGGTGTGCAGGAACAGTGGATGGATTGGCTGAAGTCCACCGCGGCCATCTATCCGCAGTTGCAGGGAAGACGGGCGCTGAAAGAAGTGGAGATGCGCGATTCCGTGGTCAGCAACTATCTCGGCTTTTCCGGCTGGGGCGATTCCGACCAGGGCAAGTGGTCGGTGAGCGACCTGCCACAGCTCTATCACGACCTGGTGCTGACGCCGATGCGTCATCCTCCGACGCAGGCGACGATCGATGCCTGGAACACCTACATCGCGATGAAGCAGGCGGACGAGCCCGACAAGGAAAAATGGGCGCAGCAGGAAGAGCCTGCGCTGGACTTCGACCGCGACGAGGACGACTACGATCTCCTGCCGAGCATGGACAAGCTGGCGGCGCTCGACGCGATCATCAAGGCGAACCCCACCAGCGATCATCTTGAGGACTGGATCAAGCGGATGCAGGCTTTGATTGATTCCTATCGCCGGGGCGGAACGCCGACCGGTCTGCTGCCGGGAGCCACGCCCGGTACGCCCTCCTCGGAAGCGCCTGGGCTGACGCCGACGGCGACGCCGGGAACGCCTGAGTCGGGCACGACGACGGCCCCGGCGACCGCCACTCCGGGCACGTCGTCTTCGGGCGGTGCCACCGTGCTGCCCAGTGCCACACCGGGGACGCCGGTGTCGGGGACTGCCGCGCCGACTCCAGCGGCAACTCCGGGGACGCCTTCATCCGCAGCGCCGGGACTGACTCCCACGGCGACGCCAGGGACGCCACAATAGCCGGGGCCTTGGGGGTTGGCGGTAGCCCTCGACCTCCGGGCGACGGAGTCCGGAAGAGGGAAGGCCGGCGAAGGTGTCGAAGCGTTCTGCGCTCGAAAAGTTTGGGGGTCGCTCCTCATCCTGTGGCTCGCGCACCGGCGTCGAGTCGACGCCGGTTACCACACTTCTATTGCGATGTCTGGAAAAACTGCGGCTGGCGCTGCCATTCCTCGTAGGTCAGGCGCTTGATCTCGAAGTGGTCGCGAGTGCGGGTATAACCGCCGCCTCCGCCTTGGAGGCGGCCGATCATGTGCATCTCGTCGGTGCGGATGCGCAGCGTTTTCGCGTCGATGAACTCGTCGCGGACGTGGACGACGAGGAGTTCGCCCATGATGATCTGGTTGCCACCGATGAGGAGTGTCTGTACCTCGCGAGCTTCGAAATTCGCGGGTGAGACGGCGAGGCGCGGCGTTTGGACGACCGAGGAGGGTTCGGTTGCCAGCTTCAACGTGGCGACCTCGCTCATGTCGGGTGGAAAGTCGGTGGCGCAAAGATTCATCGCCCCGGCGTTTTCCTCGGTCACGAGGTTGATGACGAACTCGCGCGTACGGCGGATGTTCTTCACCGTGTCCTTGGGCTCGCCATCATTGCGCCGGCCGATGCCAAGCACGACCAGCGGCGGATTTTCGCCCATGAGCTGGAAATAACTGAAGGGCGCGGCGTTGACGCTGCCGTCCTCGTTGAGCGTCGTGACCCAGGCGATGGGCCGCGGCACGACGAGGCTGGAGGTGATGTGATAGCGCTGCGCAGGACTGAGATCGGCGAGGGTGATTTTCATGACGCGGCGAGCGAGTCTAGAACGGCGCACTGGAGGGCGCGGGATGGCGCAGGTCGTGGTCGAGCGGGTCGTAGAGGGGCTGGACGAGGCCGCCCGGCGCGCTGAGGCTGATGTCGAAGATGCGATTGCGGCTGGGCGAGGCTTTTACGTAAATCGAGGACCCGTCCTCCAACCGGAAAATCGAGATGGAGAAGCCGCTGATCGTTTCCGTTTCCGGCCGGCCGAGAATTCCCACGATGTGGCCGAAGCCCTCATGTTCGTGAAACGCGCTCAGCATCGGCACGACGACCTGCGGGTCGCGCGAGGGCAGCGTGTCGGCGCGAGCGGAGTTCGGAAGAAGTGCGGCGACCAGCAGAAGAATCCCACATGACAGGTTGGAAAAGGGGCGCATGGCGCGAAGATAACCCACCCTCCGGCGCTTGTCTCCGCGCGATTCTCACGGCAAGATACCACATGCCCTTGGTGCTGACCCGCCGCCTGCAGCCGTTGCAGGGAATGCTCGATCTCGTGCCGGTCGTGACGATCGTCCTGCTGCTGATCTTTTTCTTCCTGCTCAGTTCGTCGTTCGTGCTGCAGCCGGGCATCAAGATCGATCCGCCGCGCAGCACCTTCTATTCGGAAACGCCGTCGAGCCGGTTGATCGTTGCGGTGACGATGGCGCCGCCGCAGAGCGACGCCAACGGCGTGGTGCAACCGCGCCAGCCGATGCTGTATTTCAACGACCAGATCGTCACGCTCGACGGCCTGGGCGCCGCACTGGATCGGCTGCCGGTGGGCCGCAGCACGCCCACGCTGGTGATCAAGGCGGACAAGGACGTTCCGCTCGACGTGGTGACCGACGTCATGAACGCTGCGTTCGCTCATCGCCTTTCCATCCACCTGTGGACGCAACCGGCTTCGCCCTGACCATGGCGGCGATTCCGATCCAACCGCCCGCGCCCCATCATCCGGTCGCGCAAACGCTCGCCCGGTTGCACGATTGGGTCGATTTTGTTCCGCAACAGCAGCGTCGGCTCTGGCTCTTCATCGTCCTGGCGGTGATGGTGCATATCGGGGCGTTTTTTTTCATCAGCATCGACAACACGCTGCCGGAACTGCGGCACGAGGTGCGCACCGAGGTGACGCTGGATAACGCCGCCATCGGCACGCCCGAGGCGCCGGAGGAAGCCTACTTCGACATGCTGAACGATCCGCGTCTTTACGTGCTGCCGCAGCCCTCGGAGGCCCCGCCGCCCGCGGCCAGCCCGTTCGAGGCCGATGAGCTTCATCCCGTGGCCATGCCGGAGCCGGCGGAGATCGGCAGCTTTCCCTTTCTCAACCAACCGTTGCCCTCGCTGGCCCAGCGCGTGAACGAATCCCTGCAACCGGCGCGGCAGCCGTTCGACTACGAGGAAAATCCCGCTCCCATGGCCCGGTCGACCACCTGGCAGTGGAGCCCGGCGCTGGCAGGCCGCGCGCCGGCTGGGGTGCCCACGCTGCCGTCGCCGGTTTCCGACACCGAGATCACGCCGACGCGGCTGCGCGTGGCGGTCGGGCCCGACGGGGCCGTCAGCGACGTGATGCTGGACCAAAGCTCCCAACAGCCGGACCTCGACCAGCAGGCGATCCTCGCCGCGCAGAAGGTCCGCTTTCAGCCGACCGGCCAGCCGGGGCTGGCTTGGGGCGAGGTGACCATTGCGTGGTACTACACGCCCAAGCCGCAGGAAGTCGCCCCGCCGCCAGCGCCGCTCGCGCCATGAGACTCTCGCTCGCACATTTTTTTGACCTGTACGTGACGGTTTGTCTTGCCGTCCTGCTGCTGTCATGGTTGGTTTTCCTACGGACTCGCCGCCGTTCGCAGATGGACGCGCGGCGCTTTTTTATTTGTGGGCATTGCCAGACTTCCTTTCCCGAACGGAGGCCGTATCAGCGGCCACGTTGTCCGCGGTGCGGGGCGGTCTATGAAGGCGAAAAGGAGTAATTATGGGAATGTGGATCGGACGTAATCGCAAGGCACGGGTCACCTACGGGTTTGACGAAATCGCACTGGTACCGGGTAGCATCACCATCAACCCGAATGAGGTGGACACGACGTTCACCATTCCGCGGCCGAACGGCGGCGAGCCGCTGCGGCTCAAGATCCCGATCATCGCCAGCGCCATGGACGGCGTGACCGACGTGCGGTTCTGCACGGAGATGGCGAAGCTCGGCGGCCTGGGCGTGATCAATCTCGAGGGCGTGCAGACCCGCTACGCCGATCCCGAGGACGTCTTGGCGCAGATATCGAAGGCCGACAAGGGCTCCGTGACCGAGCAGATACAGAAGCTTTATCTCGAGCCGATCAAGGAAGAGCTCATCGCCAAGCGCGTGCAGGAGCTGCGCAAGGGCGGCGGCATCGTGGGCGTCTCGTCCATCCCGCAGAAGGCGGAGCGGTTCGCGGCCATCGCGCAGGAGGCGGGCGCGGATGTTTTCTTCGTCCAGTCGACCGTCTCGACCGTCCGGCACATCTCGACCGAGTACAAGTCGCTCGACCTCGCCGGCTTTTGCAAGCAGAGCAAGATCCCGATCGTCATCGGCAACGCGGTGACCTATGACGTCGTCCTCGAGTTGATGGAGAACGGCGTGTCGGGCGTGCTCATCGGCGTTGGGCCGGGTGCGGCCTGCACCTCGCGTGGCGTGCTGGGTCTCGGCGTGCCCCAGGTGACCGCGACGGTCGATTGCGCCGCGGCGCGCGACGCGTTTTTCAAGAAGACCGGCCGCTACGTGCCGATCATCACCGACGGCGGCATGTCCAAGGGCGGCGACGTCTGCAAGGCGCTGGCCTGCGGCTCGGACGCGGTCATGGTCGGCTCGGCCTTCGCCCGCGCGGAAGAAGCGCCCGGCAAGGGCAACCACTGGGGCATGGCCACGCCGCATGCGAATCTGCCGCGCGGCACGCGCATCCACGTCGGCGTTACCGGCACGCTCAAGCAGATCCTGTTTGGCCCGGCCACGGTGGATGACGGCTCGCAGAACCTGGTTGGCGCGATCATGACCTGCATGGGCAACGTCGGCGCGGCCACGATCAAGGAATTCCAGGAGACGGAGATCATCATCGCCCCCTCGATCAAGTCGGAAGGCAAGCTCTTCCAGACCGTGCAGGGCGTCGGCATGGGCACGCGGTAAATCGCGTGTTCGGGAAGACGGCCATGGCGAGACAGGGCGTGTCGTACCTGCTCGCCCTGCTGGTGGCTGGCGCGTTTGTCGGCAGCCTGCCGGGTTTCGGCCAGACCGGGGCCGGCGCGCTGCCGACGCTCGTCGATAGTGATGCGCAGGCCATCGATTCCGCTCTGGACGACAAGCAGCCGGGACCGGAGACGCAGAACGTCTACACCGGCCAGGACGCGGCGGTGACCCACATGGGGTACAACGTCTTCGCGCGGAACAAGAATCTGTGGATCGGCCCGGGCGTCGATCTGACGGCGATCGGCGCCTACAACACGGGTGATGATAGCTTCGGGACCAAGTTCGAGATCACGGCGATCAGTCCTCTCCATTGCCTGGGCGCGGCGCATTCCGCGGCGAAGATCGGCGAGGTCTTCAATTTCGTCGGTGCCGACAACACGACGGTGACGCGGACGGTCGTCGGAAGACTGAACCCGGTGGACGACATCGAGGTCTACCTGCTCAACCAGGAACTGCCGTCGAGCGTGACGCCGCTGCGCATCCTGCCGCGCGACTGGTCGAGCTATCTGCGGGCCGGTCTGCCGCTGCACTTGCCGGTCATTTTCGTCAACCAAGCGAACCGGCTCTATTGCGCCGAGGCCTACGGGATCACGTCGGGACCGACCCCGCAGGTGATCTGCCAAATGCCGACCACCCGGCAACGGCTGGCGTTCAACGCGCAGGTGATTTCCGGCGACAGCTCGTTTCCCGAGATGGTGCTGGTCAACGGCACACCGACCGTCCTATCGCTCTGGCATTATGGCGGCTATGGCGCCGGACCGCTGGAAGCGGCTCATTTCGACGCCATCAACAAGGCCATGCACCAGCTTTCCCGGCAGGGCGGCGTGGAGACGAATTACCAGCTGAGCCCGGTCAGCATGGCGGGAATCGGGAAGCTGTAAAATATCTGTTCAAGCGCTCGATCCTGTCTAATTTGACCGCTTCCCTTTGGAGCGCCGCCCATGACCAGCAAGATCATCATTCTCGACTTCGGTTCGCAGTACACCCAGGTCATTGCGCGCCGCATCCGCCAGCTCAACGTCTTCTCGGAGATCGTGCGGCATGACACGCCGGCCAGCGTGCTCAAGAGCCTGCGACCCGCCGGCATTATCCTATCCGGCGGCCCGGCCAGCGTCTATGCCAAGGGCGCACCGCAGGTCGACAAGCGCCTCTTCGATGCGGGCATCCCGGTCCTTGGCGTGTGCTACGGCATGCAGCTTTTCGGCAAGTGGCTCGGCGGCGAGGTCGCGCCCAGCGCGCGGCGCGAATACGGCCGTGGCAAGCTGACCATCGCGCGCAAATCGCCTCTCTTTCAAGGCCTGCCCAAGGAAATCGAAATCTGGAACAGCCACGGCGACAGCCTCAAGAAGCTGCCCAAGGGTTTCCACGCCATCGCCACGTCGGACAACTCACCCTTCGCGGTCATCGAGGACACGAAGCGCCGGCTCTACGGCCTGCAATTTCACCCCGAAGTGGCGCACACGCCGCGCGGCATCGAAATCCTGAGCAACTTCGTGCTCGATATCTGCGGCGCGGAGCCGAACTGGACCATGCAGGGCTTCATCGAGTCGACCTGCGATGCGGTGCGACGCCAGGTGGGCCAGGACCGCGTGCTGCTCGGCCTGAGCGGCGGCGTTGATTCGTCGGTCGCGGCCGCGTTGCTGCACCAGGCCATCGGCAACCAGCTCCAGTGCATCTTCGTCGACAACGGCCTGCTGCGCAAAAATGAGCGCGAGAAGGTGCAGGAACTTTTCGGGAAACATCTCAAGCTCAAGCTGCACACTGTGGCCGCCGGGCCGCGCTTCCTGCGCGCGCTCAAGGGCGTCTCCGATCCCGAGCGCAAGCGCAAGATCATCGGCCGCGTCTTCATCGAGGAATTCAACAACGCGATGAAGAAGGTCGGCAACGCGAAGTTCCTCGCGCAGGGGACGCTTTATCCCGACGTAATCGAGAGCGTGGCCATCGGCGACAATCCCGCCTCACTCATCAAGAGCCATCACAATGTCGGCGGCCTGCCCAAGAACATGAAGTTCCAGCTGGTCGAGCCGCTGCGCCAGTTGTTCAAGGACGAGGTGCGCGTGGTCGGCGAAACGCTCGGACTGCCGCGTTCGGTCGTCTGGCGTCATCCGTTTCCGGGGCCCGGCCTGGCCGTCCGCCTGATCGGCCCGATCGACGAAAAGAAGCTGCACATCCTGCGCGAGGCCGATGCCATCGTGATCGAGGAGATGAAATCGTCCAAGTGGTACGACCGCGTCTGGCAGGCCTTTGCGGTGCTGCTGCCGGTGCGCAGCGTCGGCGTGCAGGGCGACGAGCGGACTTACGATTACACCTGCGTGGTGCGTGTGGTGGAGAGCCACGACGGCATGACCGCCGACTGGGTGCGGCTTGACCATGCGGTGCTCGGCCGTATCGCGTCGCGCATCACCAACGAGGTCAAGGGCATCAACCGCGTGGTTTATGACGTGTCCTCCAAGCCCCCCGCCACCATCGAGTGGGAGTAAGGTCTTCCCGGGAAGTTCCGCGCCCACGGTGGCGAGGGGGTTGCCCAATATGCTAGAGTAGCCACGCTTTGCCTGCCTCACCCTCCATGACCAAACCCTGGCGCGTCCTGCGCTTCAACCAGCCCAAGTTCGCCAAGGCGACGGCTGCGCTCATGCGCTACGCCGCGCCTGATCCCACGCGGGCCAATACGGTTGCGGAAATCATCGCCGCGGTGCGGCACGAGGGCGACGCGGCGCTGGTGCGCCTGGCCAAAAAGTACGACAAGATCGAGCTGACCGCCTCGACGCTGCTGGTTCCCCCGCGCAAATTCTCGCCGCCGGAGGAAGTGGTCGAGGCGCTCGACTATGCGCTGCGCAACATCCGGGAGTTTTCCAAGCTGCGCAAACCGCGCAACTGGTCGCGCACCAACCGCGAGGGCGCGACGGTCGGGGAAAAATTCGATCCGTTGGAGCGGGTCGGCATCTACGTGCCGGGCGGCACGGCGCCGCTGGTTTCCACCGCGCTCATGACCGTGGCGCTGGCCAAGGAGGCGCATGTGCGCGAAATCGTCGTCACGACGCCGGGCCCGGTTGACGCCACGCTCCGCTACGCGCTGATCGCGGCGGGCGCGACCGAAATTTATCAGGTGGGCGGCGCGCAGGCGATTGCGGCGCTGGCGTATGGCACTGACTCGATCGCGCGCGTGCAGAAGATTTTTGGGCCCGGCAATGCCTGGGTCGTCGAGGCCAAGCGGCAGGTGGTCGGCGCCGTGGCGATCGACCAGCTTCCGGGACCGAGCGAGGTCGCGGTCGTGGCCGACGATACGGCCAAGGCCGCGTTCGTCGCGTCCGACTTGCTGGCACAGGCCGAACATGGCTCCGGCAGCCAGGTGCTTTTCCTGACACCGTCGGTCAAGCTCATGGCCGAGGTCGAGGCGGAATTCGTGAAGCAGTTGCCGGCTCTGTCGCGAGACAAGCATCTTGCCGACGTGCTGGAGAGCGGCTGCACGCTCGTGCTGGTGGAGGACGTGGGCGAGGCCATCGGGTTGGTGGAGGATTTCGCGCCCGAACACCTGACGCTGGCGATCAAGGACGCGCGGCAGTGGGCGGAGACGATCAAGAACGCGGGGGCGATTTTCATCGGCAACTACTCGCCGGTCGCGGCGGGTGATTTCATCGCCGGCCCCAGCCACGTGCTGCCGACGGGCGGCGCGGCCAAGGCGTTCTCCGGCCTGACCATCGACCAGTTTTTTCGGCGCACCAGTGTGGTGGAGTACCCCGAGCGTGCGCTGGCGCGGGTGAGCAAGCACATCGAGGCGATCTGCGCGGTGGAGAAGCTCGACGCCCACGCGCGCTCGGTTTCCATCCGGTTCGACAAGGAGAAGCCATGAGCACCACGGGAAAACGCCGCGCCGAGATCAAACGCAAGACGGGCGAGACCGACATCGCGCTCAAGTTGCTGGTGGACGGCGGCGGCCGTTCCTCGATTGCGACGGGCATTCCGTTCTTCGACCATATGCTGACGCTTTTTGCCAAGCACGCATTGTTCGATCTCGACGTGAAGGTGAAGGGCGACTTGGAAGTTGATTTTCATCACACGGTGGAGGACGCCGGCATCGTGCTGGGGCAGGCGCTGGCGCGCGCGCTCGGTGACAAGAAGGGCATGGTGCGCTACGGAAATTTCCTGCTGCCGATGGACGAGACACTGGTGCGCGTGGCGCTCGATTTCAGTGCGCGGCCGCTGCTGGTCTGGCGCGCGCCGAAGGGAACGAATCTCGACCGTCTGCGGGCGGGTGATTTTCCCGCGCAGCTCACCGTGGAGTTTCTCCGCGCGTTCGCGCAGGAGGCCGGCCTGACGCTTCATGTCGAGGTGCTCTATTCCAGCGAGACGCACCATCTCATCGAGGCGGTCTTCAAGGGCCTCGCGCGCGCCATCGAGCAGGCCGTGCGCCGCGATCCGCGCGTGAAGGGCATCCCGAGCACGAAGGGGATGCTGTAGATGCCGGTTGATTTGCCGCCATCGATTCACTTGATCGATTACGCCTACTCGACAGGCGGCGTTTTCTACCATGGAACGATTTCGAATTTAGATGGCATTCTCAAATCAACCTGGACGCTCAGTACAGGTGATCAAAAGCGAAATTTCGACGATCCAATCGACGCGAAAAAATTCGATTATCTTTGGGAGAGCGTGAACCATTTCGAGGTCTTCAAACGAACAATCGTCACGAGCATGGACACAAAAATGGATTTCTATCACTTTCAGGTGATCGGGGTGGTTGATACCGTGAATGGAGAACAAAAGATGACCTCGTACCTCATTTCTCCTGCCGAAAGTGATCCCCAATACAAAAAGTGGATCGCCATACTTGGCGTCCCGTTTGAGAAGTCGGCCAAGTAGGCTATTATCGAGTAGCTATGATCGGCATCGTCGATTACGACATCGGGAACCTCCGCAGCGTGCAGAAGGCCTTTCAGCACGAGGGCGGCGAGGCCGTCTTCGTGCGCACGCCGCGCGAGATCTCCAAGGCCGACGGCCTGGTGCTTCCCGGCGTGGGCGCCTTCGGCGATTGCGTGCGCTCGCTGGCCGATTCCGGCATGTGGGACGCCGTTCTCGATTGGGCGAAATCGGGCAAGCCGTTCTTCGGCATTTGCGTCGGGTACCAGATGCTATTCGATTCGAGCGAGGAAGCGCCGGGCCGCAAAGGACTCGGTCTCTTCGAAGGCGAGGTAAAGAAATTCACCGACCGACCGGGGCAGAAGATTCCGCAGATTGGCTGGAACACCGTCGAGGTGCTGCAGCCGGATGCGCCGCTGCTCGCCGGCATCGCCAGCGGGGACTTCGTCTATTACGTGCACAGCTATTATGTGCAGCCGCGCGACCGGTCGCTCATCGCGCTGGAGACGAATTACGGCGATACGTTCGCGGCGGCCATTGCGCGCGGAAATCTCATCGCCACGCAATTTCACCCGGAGAAAAGCCAGCGTGCGGGCCTGCAGCTGCTGCGAAATTTCGTGGAATTGAGCACGCCGGTCGCGCGTTAGGTGAGTTCTAGCGGTTGACGTGCCGTGCGGAGATTTCTACAAACGGCGGATGCATATTTATCCGGCCATCGATCTGCGTGGCGGCCAGGTGGTGCGGCTCGAGCAGGGACGCGCCGAGGCGCAGACGGTTTACGGCACCGATCCGGTCGCGGTCGCGCGCGAATTTTACGCGCAGGGCGCGCGGCATCTGCACATGGTCGACCTCGACGGCGCGTTCACCGGGGAATTCAAGAACCTGCAACTCGTGCAGGCCGTGGCCGAATCGACGCCGCTCTTCATCGAGCTCGGCGGCGGCCTGCGCACGCGGACAGCGATCGAGCTGGCGCTGGAAGCGGGAGTGGACCGCGCGGTCATCGGCACGCGCGCCTGCGAGTCTCTCTCCTTCGTGCGCGACATGGTGGCCAAGTTCGGCGCGGAACGGATCGCAGTCGGCATCGACGCGAAGAACGGCATTGTTTCCACCAAGGGCTGGACGGCACCGAGCACGTGGACCGCGCCCGAGCTGGCGCGTGCCGTGGCGCAGGAAGGCGTGCGGACCATCATCTACACCGACATTGCGACCGACGGCATGTTTACCGGCCCAAACCTGCCTGCGCTGGCGGAGCTGAGCCGCACGGTGCCCGACGTCGATCTCATCGCATCGGGAGGCGTCGCGACCCTGGAGCATGTGGCCTCGCTGGGCCGGCTCGAGGCGCGCGTCGAGGGCGTGATCATCGGCAAAGCGATCTACGACGGAAAATTGACCGTCGCGGACGCGATCAAGGCGGCGACGTCCACGCGCTGACCAGCTCCGGAAACGTGCAGGCACGGCACTGCGAACAGTCGGTCATGCAGTAGTCGCGGAAGATTTGCAGCAGACCCTGCTGGACGAGTGCCTCGCGCTGTTGGCGCGCGGTGAGCTGGAACACGAGCGTGCGCTGCGTCGCGAGTTTCGCGGCACTGTTGGGCGATGCAGTCATGGCCGACAGCCCTCGCCGGGCCGCGTCGGCATCGTCGAGCGAAACGAGTGGCCAGAAGACGTTGATGAGGATGTCGTGCACCCGCTCCTCACCCATGAGCCGGCACGGTTTTGCGAGTTCCGCGCCGGTGAGGGTGGCGTGCTTTTCCCAGAAGGAATCGCGCACGCCGAGAAGCAGGCTGGAGAAGCGGGCCTCGTCGCGTGAAGCGACTGCGGCGTGCAGCTTGGAGATGAGCGGGACGAGTTGGGCCAGGGCCGCGAGCCGGCGCTCGGGACGGTTGAGCGGCCGCAGGCCGGCGAGTTTCCACTGGTCGCGCGACAGCAGGGCGTAGTCGAGCGCGCCGCGCGCTTTCCACCAGATTTCCCAGAGCTCGCGCAGCCAGTCGCGCGGCTCGGCGCGCAGGCGGGCCGTGCTTTCGCCGGGCAGGAACCCGGCGACGCCGAAGAGATGCGCAAGGCGCGATGTCGGATTCAGGCGTCGCATGGTTTTCAAGGGAAGCCGTTGTGCGACGAGACGCATGGGCAATCGGTTGGCGTGGAAACCAAGCGCCTCGGCCAGGGCCTCGAAAAGCGCCTGGTCGGCGCCGGCGATTCGCCCTCGCCAATACCAGCGCCGCGCCTTTTGGCGAACGCGATAGAGTCCCGCCGTGCGGACGATCTCCAGCACGCGTTCGGGCGCGAGCCGCGCGAGTTCCGTCGAACAGCGACCGGCCACGGCGCCGGGCCGCGGCATTTGCGCCAGCTCGGTGCAGAGCGGCTGCAGTTCCGCCCACGATGCAACCAACTGCGTGCCGAGGATGACTTGCGGCACGCGCCGGAAGGCGCTCGTGGCGGGGAAGAGTGTCTTGCCGGTTTTCGCTTTCTCCCAAACGACGTGCAGGATGGTCTCGTCATACGCCGGGTCGGCGTGGTGACCGTGCAGATGCCAGTCGTCCGCGCGAAGATGGACTTCGATCTGGCCAACGATGACCTCATCGCGGTCGGAGAAGCGCACCGCCGCGCGGGTGAAATCGGGGCCACCGCCGTGGTTCCAAAAGCCGGGTTGGATGATCTCCACCGTGCGGCCGTCGTCGGTCGTAAGAGTTGCCTGATAAAGCTGCTCGAACCAGAGCGCCTGGATCTCCATTTCGGTCGGCGCGGGCAGCGCGGCTTCGCGCAGTGCGTTCGGTGGTGCGTAATGCCACGGGGGTTTCATGCTCGTAACTTGATTCCGCGCGTGGATAACGGATATGTGAAGTCCAAAATTTTCCATATGAGCCTCCGTTTTCTTCCGGGGTTGGTGGCGGTCCTGCTTCCGGGTTTGCTCGCGGCGCAAACCTCCAATCCTCCTCCCGTCATTCCTTCACCGGCGAAAGCCAAGGCGCCCGCACTGACCGCGCCCCAGGGCAAGGTCACGCCTCCGCCCGGCACGCTCGACATCGCCAACGAGCCGATCGTCAAGGTGATCAACAACGTCATGCCGGCGGTGGTGAATATCACGGCCGAGGGAACGGTGCCGGAATACTACAACAGCTATGGGCAGTTCTTCAGCCGCTATACGCCGGAATCGAGCATCGGCTCGGGCCTGATCATTTCGGCAGATGGCTATGTCCTGACCAACGCGCACGTGGTTGCGCTGGCGGAGAAAGAGAAGGTGGTCAGCGTGACGCTAAAGTCGGGTTCCAAGTACCAGGCGCAGATCGTCGATGCCGACTCGGATGCCGACCTCGCGCTGCTCAAGATCGAGGACAAGTCGGTGCAGTTTCCCTATTTCGATCTGACCTATGTCTCGCCCAATCTGTTGGGTGAAACGGTGGTGGCGATGGGCAGTCCGGCCGGTTACCAGAGCTCGGCCAGCCACGGCATTCTCAGCGCGAAGGGCCGCATGTTTACGGTGGAAAATCACACCTACAAGAACCTGCTGCAGACCGATGCCGCCATCAATCCGGGCAACAGCGGCGGTCCGCTCGTCGATCTCAACGGCAGCCTGGTCGGCATCAATTCGGCGAAGCTGGCGGGACCGGCGATTGAAAACATCGGCTTTGCCATTCCCTATGACGTCGTGGTGCCGTGGGCGACGGACGCGATCGCGGTGGCGCGCGGGTTGAAGCCGCCGGCGGTGAGCCAGGCGGCCTCGCTGCTCGACGTCATGCAGCAGCGCCTGGGACTTGGCCTCAAGACGTTGGCCGAATCGAAGGCGGCCGAGATGGATTTCGACGGCGGGGGCCTGCTCGTGACGAGCGTGGATGACAGCAGTCCCGCCGCGGATGCGAACCTGCGCAAGGGCATGATCGTGGTGGCGATTGGTAATCATCCTGTCACCGACGAGGACTCGCTGCCGGGTGAGTTGAAGGATTTGCAGGCGGGCGACCACGTGCACCTGCAGCTCGTTTACATGCAGCGGTTCGGCGGATTTCTCATCCAGCGCGGCGGTAGCGTGGATTTGACGGCGCGGTAGGGTCGTGGTCGCTCGTTATTTCTTCCCCACCGGCTCGGTCTTGAATTCCAGCTCGCCCTGTTTCGCCGTGATCTCCACGCGCGAGTGGTCGGTGATTTCGCCCTTGAGCAGCGCGCGGGAAAGTTTGGTCTCGAGTTCGCGCTGGATGAGTCGCTTCAGCGGGCGGGCGCCGTAGACCGGATCGTAACCGCGTCGCGCGAGGAGTTCCTTCGCCGTCTTCGTCAGTTCGAGATCGATGTGACGCTCAGCCAGTCGCGCGCGCAGCAGATTGAGCTGCAGGTCCACGATGTGGGTGATCTCCGCCATGGTCAGCGGCTTGAAGAGCACGATCTCGTCGACGCGATTGAGGAACTCGGGCCGGAAGTGGGCGCGCAGGTCGGTCATGACAGCCTTGCGCGTGTCGTCAGCGATCTCGCCAACGAGGCTCGACGCGTTCTCGATCAGGAAGCGCGACCCGATGTTCGAGGTCATGATGATGATCGTGTTCTTGAAATCGACCACGCGGCCCTGGCTGTCGGTTAGGCGGCCGTCGTCGAGGATCTGCAGGAGCGTGTTGAAAACGTCCGCGTGCGCCTTCTCGATCTCGTCAAAAAGCACAACGCAATAGGGCTTGCGACGCACCGCCTCGGTCAGCTGGCCGCCCTCGTCATAGCCGATGTAGCCGGGAGGCGCGCCGATGAGCCGCGCGACCGCGTGCTTCTCCATGTACTCGCTCATGTCGAGACGAACCATGTTGTCCTCGCTGTCGAACATCGATTCGGCCAGCGCGCGCGCCAGTTCCGTTTTACCCACGCCGGTGGGCCCGAGAAAGATGAAGGAGCCGATCGGCCGCTTCGGGTCCTTGAGTCCCGCGCGGGCGCGGATGACGGCATCGGCCACGGCCTGCACCGCCTCGTCCTGGCCGATGACGCGCTCGTGCAGGATCGAATCGAGCTTCAACAACTTTTCCTGCTCGCCCTCGAGCAGGCGCGAGACGGGCACGCCGGTCCAGCGCGCGACGACCTCCGCGATCTCGTCGGCCGTCACCTCTTCCTGCACGAGGCGCGGACCGCCCTTATTGTCCTTGGTGGCCTGCGCGATTTTTTCCTCCGCGTCCTTGAGCTCCTTTTCCTTTTGCGGCAGGAGCCCGTAACGCAACTCCGCGGCGCGGTTAAGGTCGTTCGCGCGCTGGGCCTGGTCGATTTCCATGCGGACGCGCTCGAGTTCCTCGCGCAGCTTGCCGGTCGCCTCGATGGCCGATTTTTCGTTCTGCCACTGCGCCTTCAGTTTGTCGCGTTCGGCCTGGGCGTTGGCGATTTCCTTTTCCAGCTCGGAGAGCCGTTCCTTGGAGGCGGGGTCCTTTTCCTTGCGCAGCGCCTCGCGCTCGATGGCGAGTTGCGTCACGCGCCGCTCCAGCGTCTCAAGTTCCTCGGGCATGCTCTCGTTTTCGGTGCGCAGCTTCGCCGCAGCCACGTCCATGAGATCGATCGCCTTGTCGGGCAGAAACCGGTCGGTGATGTAACGGTGCGAAAGCACGGCGGCCGCGACGAGCGCCGCATCCTGGATGCGGATGCCGTGATGGACCTGATATTTTTCGCTCAGGCCGCGCAGGATCGAAATCGTGTCCTCGACGCTGGGCTCATCCACGCGCACTGGCTGGAAGCGCCGTTCCAGCGCCGCGTCCTTCTCGATGTACTGGCGATATTCGTCGAGCGTGGTCGCGCCGATGCAATGCAGTTCGCCGCGCGCCAGCATGGGCTTGAGCATGTTGCCGGCGTCCATGGAACCCTCGGCCTTGCCCGCGCCGACCATGGTGTGAATTTCGTCGATGAAGAGGATGATCTGTCCGGCCGATTTGGTCACCTCGTGCAGGACGGCCTTGAGCCGCTCCTCGAACTCGCCGCGGAACTTCGCGCCCGCGATCAACGCGCTGAGGTCCAACGAAACGATCTTCTTGTCGCGTAGGCTTTCCGGCACGTCCTGCGCGACGATGCGCTGCGCGAGGCCCTCGACAATGGCGGTCTTGCCCACGCCCGGCTCGCCGATGAGGACCGGGTTGTTTTTGGTGCGGCGCGAGAGCACTTGGATGGTACGGCGAATTTCGTTGTCGCGGCCGATGACCGGATCGAGCTTGTTCTGGCGCGCGAGCGCGGTGAGGTCGCGGCCGTATTTCTGTAAAGCTTCGTAGGTCGCCTCGGGATTCTGGCTGGTGACGCGCTGATTGCCGCGCACGTCCTGCATGGCGCCGAGAAACGCATCGCGCGTCACGCCCAGCGTGCGGAGCAGCTTGGCGGTCTCGCTGTCCTTCGGTTCGTCAAACATAGCGAGGACGAGATGCTCGACCGAGACATACTCATCCTTGAGTTTCTTCGCCTCGTCCTGGGCGTGAACGAGCAGCTGGTTGAGCCGGTGCGTGATGCCGACCTGGCCATGCGTGCCGGCGCCGCTGACCTTGGGGATGCGATCGAGCGCGCTTTGTGTCCGGCTGAGCGCAAGGTCGAGCGAGACATTGAGCCGCTCAAAAAGGCGCGGGATCAAGCCGCCCTCCTGGGTAAGCAACGCGGAGAAAAGGTGCTCCACGTCGACGGCCTGGTTACCCAGGCGGACGGCCTGCTCCTGCGCGGAGGCGAGCGCTGCGGTGGCCTGCTCGGTAAATTTATTCAGGTCCATGGGCTAATTTAGCACGGTGTGGCAGGATGCAACTTCTCCGGCATGACGACTCCCTTTCGTCGCGGAACCGTTCCAAGAATGTAACCATGACGGACTTGGCGACCAACGGCACGCCCGCTAGGGATTTTCGATGAAGAATTCCCGCAGCGTCCTCGGCACCCTGGGCTTTGTCGCCATCGTCACGGTGGCGTGGGCCAAGAGCGATGTCCCCAATCCGCACTGGCTGACCCAGGACGAGATCAAATCCATCCTGACGAGCGAACCGCCGCCGCCGGCTCCCGGTTCCGAGGCCGAACAAGCCGACCTGCAAACGGTGCTCGACGCGCAAAAGACGCGGGACGCCGCGCGCATTGCCGAGGCGCAAACCGACAAGGCCTATTCGACCGAGCTCTTCACCAAGCCGGTCGTTCCGCAAATCACGCCAACAGCTGATCCCGGCGTCTTCCATTTTATGGAGGAAGTGGACAAGCAGACGTCTGACGTGATGACGCAGTCCAAGGATCGCTGGCACCGGCCGCGGCCCTTTCTGGCCCATGCGGACGTCGTCCATCCGCTTTTTAAGGCGGGCGGATTCAGCTACCCGAGCGGGCACTCGATGCACGCATTCGTGTATGCGATCGTGCTGGGCGAGATTTTCCCGGACAAGGCACAGGCGTTCCTCGAGCGAGCGCAGCAGATTGCGCAGAGCCGTGTCGATGCGGGCGTCCACTACACCACCGACATCAAGGAAGGCGAAGCCGTCGGCCGGGAGATCGCGAGCGACCTGAATGCGAACCCGGAATTCCGTCAAGAACTCGATGCCGCCAAGGCAGAAGTCACCGCACAGAAGTAGCTAATCCAAATGTAGCGGCGGTCTATGACCGTCGCATTTATTGTCTTCCCTCCGGAATCACAGCGACGGTCATAGACCGCCGCTACATCAAGAGAAGCTGCTACAGATTTCCGTCCGTGATCGCTCCCAGGTGCGCCTGGCTGACCAGGTGCGCGTACTTCGCCAGCACGCCGCGCTGCACCACCGGCCCACGCAGCTTGAGCTTCTTGCGCCGGGCCGCCAGTTCGCGCCCCGGTACCTCGAGATTGAGCTGCCGCTTGGTCGCGTCGATGCTGATCCGGTCGCCGTTCTTGATCAGCGCGAGCGGGCCGCCGAGATGCGCCTCGGGCGAGATGTGGCCCACCACGAAGCCGTGCGTGCCGCCGGAAAACCGGCCGTCGGTGATCAGCGCCACGGTCTTGCCGAGGCCGCGGCCCATGATGGCGGAGGTGGGCCCGAGCATTTCGCGCATGCCGGGTCCGCCCTTCGGTCCCTCGTAGCGGATCACCACCACGTCGCCGGCCTTGATCTTGCCGGCGAGGATGCCGAACTGCGCCTGCTCCTCGGAATCGAACACGCGCGCGATGCCAGTGAACTTGTCGCCCTCCTTGCCGGAGATTTTTCCAATGCCGCCGAGCGGCGCGAGGTTGCCGTAGAACACCACGAGGTGGCTCGTTGGCTTGATCGGGTTGTCGAAGCCGTGCACCACGTCCTGGTCCTTGGCGTAGGGCTTCACGCCTTTCAGGTTCTCCGCCAGGGTCTTGCCGGTCACGGTCAGGCAATCGCCGTGCAGCAGCTTTTTATCGAGCAGCATCTTCATGAGCGGCGTGAGGCCACCCACCTTGACCAGCTCGGACATCTGGTACTTGCCGCTGGGCCTGAGGTCGGCCAGCACGGGAACGCGCTTGCCGATCTTGGTGAAGTCATCGAGCGCGAGCTTCACCCCGGCCGTATGGGCGATGGCGAGCAAGTGCAGCACCGCGTTGGTCGAGCCGCCGAGCGCGATCACCATGGTGATGGCGTTCTCGAACGCCTTGCGCGTCATGATGTCGAGCGGGCGGATGCCCAGGCCGAGCAGCCGGTGCACGGCGGCGCCGGCCCGCAGGGCGTCGTCCTTCTTTTCCGGCGAGATCGCATTCTGGGCCGAGCTGTTGGGCAGGCTCATGCCGAGTGCCTCGATGGCGCAGGCCATGGTGTTGGCCGTGTACATGCCGCCGCACGAGCCGGGTCCCGGGATCGCGCATTGCTCCAGCTTCTGCAAGCCGGCGTCGTCGAGCTTGCCTTGGGCGTGGGCGCCCACGCCCTCGAACACTGAAACGATGTCGGCGTTCTTGTTCATGAAACAGCCGGGCAGGATCGTGCCGCCGTAGACGAACACCGACGGGCGGTTGATGCGCGCAATGGCCATCAAACAGCCGGGCATGTTTTTGTCGCAGCCGCCGATGGCCACGAGGCCGTCGAGCATCTCGCAGCCCATCACGGTCTCGATTGAATCGGCGATCACCTCGCGCGACACGAGCGAGTACTTCATGCCCTGCGTGCCCATCGAGATGCCGTCGGAGATCGTGATGGTGTTAAAAATCAGCCCCTTGCTGCCGGCCTTGGCCACGCCCTCGGCCGCCGCGATCGCCAGCTTGTCGATGTGGATGTTGCACGGCGTCACCTGGCTCCAGGTGGAGGCGATGCCGATCTGGGACTTCTCGAAATCGCCCCGCTCGAATCCGACCGCGTGCAGCATGGCGCGGCTGGGGGCCCGTTCCACGGCGTCGACCAGCGGCCCCGACCAGCGGCGGTGGAGCGACTTGCGGGACGGTTGACGGGAAGGGGATTTCATCTTTGAACATTACGGAAGAAAGCGTGGTGTCAAAAGCGAAAACCGGCATCCCGCGCGGAGGCGGAATGCCGGTTAAAAACGAAGCGAGCGGCTCGGTTAGTGAGGATTCGGCGAGGCGCCGGTGCCCGGGGTCACGCCGGAGGGCGGGGTGCTCGTGTAGCCGCTATTGCCCGCGCCGGGAGTCGTCCCTGTCTGCGAATTAACATGCGTGGTGTCGCCGCTGGAGGTGGCGCCCGCCTGCGTCTGGCCACCGGTGGCATTGCCGCCGCTGGTGCTGGAAGTCGATCCGCCGGATGTGGCGTTGCCCTTGCCGTTGATGCCCGCGCCTCCGGTGTTGTTCACGTTATGCTGGGGCGTTTCGTTGTTGCCGCCCGAGGCTCCAGCGTCCGTGCTGGTTTGCGCCTGTGCTGCCCACTGGCCGGTCCAGGCGGTCAGGCCCACGGCGAGAAGGCCCGGTAAAAGTCGACGGGTAAGTTTCTTCATGAAACCAACATCGTCGTAAATGCAACGAACGCTATCGGGGCGATCCCTGATTCAAGAGCCTTCCGGTAGCCGGGATTGGCCCAGCGCCCGTCAGTTTCGGACGGGTATTCGATTTCTGACCGGCGCTAGGGACATTGCCGGCTACCCATCAATCGCTCAGTTCGACGTTCCAGTAAGCGAGGTCGACGAAATGCTTCCACGAATCGTCGCGCGGCTTGCTGAGCTGGAGATGGAGCATCGGGCGCCACTTCGGCCGGCGCGGGCGATGCAGCAGGCGCATGTGGGCCTCCTGCGGCGTGCGGTTGCCCTTGCGGCTGTTGCAGGGCACGCACGAGCAGACGATATTTTCCCACGACGTTTCGCCGCCGCGATCGCGCGGGATGACGTGGTCGAGATTGAGGTCCTTGCGGTCGAACTTGTGGCCGCAATACTGGCACGTGTTGTGGTCGCGCTCGAAGATGTTGTGCCGCGTGAATTTCACTTCCTTCTTCGGCATGCGATCGAAGAAGAGCAACAGGATTACCTTCGGCACGCGGATGGTGAACGAGACGGTGCTGACCACATCGCTGCCTTCGTAGCCGCGTGAAAAACTGTACCACTGCGCGAACGTCATGGTCTGGAACGAGCCGCTGGCCGACTCGACCACCTGCGCGTGGCCCTGGTAAAGGAGCATGAACGCGCGTCGGACACTGCAGATGTTGACCGCCTGCCAAAGGCGATTCAGGACGAGGACGTTGGAGCTTAGGATCTCTTCCATGGATCCCTTTCGACCCGATTACCCGGGCAACTGGAACGTGGTGGAGTCACGTTAAAGATATAATCTTGCTAGCAGGAGCGGCGCCCGCTGTCAATGAAGGTGCAGTGCCGGTCGGGTGACGATTCCGCGCAAGTTAATGCGCGCCGTCTGAAACTAGGCGGGCGTATCTTTTTCGCCAAAGACAGATGCCAGCCCTCCGATCACATTGATGACTCCCAGCACGATACTCAAGCGGTTCGAAATAATCGTACCGTTGATCAGAAGAACTATCCCGCAGAGAAGTATGACAAAACCTAAGAGTAGTCTCTTAGTTCGAGGTTTCACACTTTTAGCCTAAGAGTTGAATGGCCTCTTCCAAGCTCCAATGCATTTCGTACGCGCCAGTCACCCTTGAACGGGAAGTTGCCAGCTCACTCTCCGGGCGACTTAGTCAAGACGCGCCTTGAGCGCGTAACCGTGGCGCGTTATAGCTGGCGCTTCGCATTTACGCGTCTGCCTCCTTGAACCGCACCTGCATCATCATCAACCCGGCCGCGCGCGGCGCGAAGGCGCGACTGGCGCGGTTGCAAAAACTCGCGCGCGGCACGGTGATCAAGACCACCACTTGTCCCGGCGACGCCGAGGCGCAGGCGGAACGCGCCGTCGAGCAGGGGTACGACACGATCGTCGCGGCGGGCGGCGACGGCACGGTGAACGAGGTGGTCAACGGCATCGGCACGGCGCCGGTGCATCTCGGCATCCTGCCCATGGGCACGGTCAACGTCTTCGCCATGGAGCTGGGCATCCCGTTCGGCGTGGAGGCGGCGTGGAAAGTCGTGCGTGGAAAGCACGTGCGCGCCATCGACCTGGCCAGCGCGAACGATCATTTCTTCGTGCAAATGGCTGGCATCGGCTTTGACGCGCAGGTGGTGAAGGAGAACAACCACACGGTCAAGAAGGTGATCGGTCCGCTCAGTTACCTGCTGACCGCGACCAAGGTTTTTGTGGCCAAGGCGCCCCGGCTGCGCGTGTACACCCACGGTCGGATGGTGGCCGAAGGCTCGTTCGTGCTGGTGGGCAACGGCCGTTATTACGGCGGCCCCTTTGCCGTCTTCAAGGAGGCCGATCCCACCGATGGCCTGCTCGACGTGTGCGTTTTTCGCGGGAGCGATCCGGTGTCGATTTTCCGCTACATGCGAGGGACCCTCTTCGGGTCACTCTCGACTTTCACCGACGTGGAATACTTCAAGGCGAAGAACCTGACCGTGGAGGCCAACCGCGAAGTCCCGCTCGAGGTGGACGGCGAGGTGGTCGGCCATTCGCCGGTGAAGTTCTCGATCAAGCACCGCAAGCTGCACGTGCTGACGCCGGCTAAATAAAGTAGCTCGCTACTTCGCCAGCTTCCCGTCTTCAAGCAGGTAACGCTGCTGGCCCAGCGCCGCGATGGCGTTGTCGTGCGTGACAATGATGAGGCAATTCTGCCGCTCCTCGTGAAGGCGCAGGAGGAGATCGATGATGCCGCGGCCGGTGGTGTGGTCGAGGTTGCCGGTCGGTTCATCGGCGAGGATGAGCGCCGGGTTATTGCGCAGCGCCCGCGCGATGGCGATGCGCTGCTGCTCGCCGCCGGAAAGCTCCGCCGGAAGATGATGGAGGCGCGAACCAAGTCCAACTTGGTCGAGCAGGTGGGCGCTGAGCTTGGCATCGCCGCGGCGGGCCAGTCGGGCAGGGAAATCGACGTTCTCCAGCGCGGTCAGTTCCGGGAAAAGATGGTAGGCCTGAAACACGAAACCGACGGTGAGATTGCGCCATCCCGCCAGCCGCGAGCGCGACCACGCGTAGATCGAGTCGCCACGCCAGCGCACTTCGCCGCGGTCGGGCGCCTCCAGGCCGCCGAGAATCTGCAACAGCGTGCTTTTGCCCGAGCCCGATGCGCCCTGGATGGTATTGAGGCCGCGGCCGGGAAACGCGATGTCGATGCCGCGCAGGATGGGCAGCGAGCTCTTGCCCAGCTGAAAGGTCTTATCGAGCGCCGTGCAGGCGAGAGGGAAATCGTCGGTCACGAATCGTAAAATGTAGCGGCGGTCTATGTCCGTCGCACTTCTTGCCTTCCCTCCGGAATGCATGCGACGGTCATAGACCGCCGCTACAGGGGGAGAAGGACTACTTCTGGTTGATGACGCCAACCATCACCCGGCGATTCTTGGCGTAGGCCTCTTCCGTGTCGCCTTCCATGGCGGGACGGTCCGCGCCGTAGCTGTTGGTGTAGAGATTGCCCGGCTGCAGGCCGAGACCAGCGAGATATTCGCGCACGGCCAGCGCGCGGCGTTCGCCGAGGGCCAGATTGTATTCCGGCGTGCCGCGCTTGTCGGCGTTGCCGGCGAGGAAGAGCGAGCGGCCCGGGTTGGCATCCATCCACTGCTTGACCGCCTCGAGCTTGCCGCGCTCGCTGGCCGGGATGGTCGACTTGTCGAACTCGAAGTAAACGGTGCTGTTGGCGAGGATGGTGTAGTCGACGTCGGTGTCAGGGTTTACGCCCGCGGGACGCTGGTTCTCGTCGATGCCGCCTGCTCCGCCATTGGCACCGTTGCTCATGTCCACCGTGTCGGGGCTGTTGGGCAGCGCGCCGCTGGCATTGTCGTTGCCGTAAAGATCGGAGCCCTTCTTGTCATCATCGCACGCGGTAACGGCGAACGTGAGAGCGGCGATGAGGGGTACGAAAAATTTGATTTTCATGGGCGGAATTTTGAAGGTGTCAGGGTGGGGCCGGAAGCGGGCGATGGCGAGCGCTTTTTCAGCGCGAGACGGTCGGTTCCGAGCAGGCGCTGGGGCCGACCGGGATGGGCAGCGACAGCTTCGTTTTCGTATCGAGCAGGTAAAGCCGGCCGTTATTGGCGTAAACGAGGTGCCGCGAGTCGCGCGTCCAGGCCGGGTCCTCGCCGCCGCCGGAGGAAACCAGCTGCGCGGAGCGCGTAGCCAGGTCGAAAACGCCGATCTGGAACTGGCCCGCAATGCGCGCTGTGAAGGCGATGAGTTTGCCGTCGCCCGACCAGTCCGGCTTGGTGCAGTAGGAATCGCCGGTCATCAGATGGTCCCAGTCGCCGCCGCCCTGCGCGGAGCTGATGTAGAGCTGAGGTGAGCCGCGGTCATCCGAGCAGAAGACAAGCTGGTTGCCGTCGGGTGACCAGGACGGTGAGGTTTCCGACCCGCGTGTGCGCGTGATGCGGTTGGGCGAGCCGCCGTCCACCGGGATGGTGTAAATCTCGGGATTGCCGTCCTTGCTCAAGGTCAGCGCGAGGTCGGAGCCGCTGGGCGAGAACGAGGGGCCGGAGTTGATGCCCGGAAAGTAGGCGATGCGGTTGCGCGTGCCCGAGCTGAGGTCGATGACGTAGACGTCGGGATAGCCGCTCTTGTAGGAGGTGTAGGCGAGCTTCGTGCCGTCGTGGCTCAGGGCCGGGCTGGCGGCGTCGACATTGTCGTGGGTGATCGCCCGCGCGTTGTAGCCGTCGATGTCGCCGTACCAAAGTTCCTTCGCGATCCCGCCGCCAGAAACGAAGGCGATCTTGCTGCTGGCAAAGCCGGGCAGACCAGTGATGGCCTTGGTGATCGCGTCGGCGAACTCATGCGTCGCCGTGCGCGCGGTGCCGGTGAAGCTCTGGCTGAAAAGAGTCTGGCCCGAACGCTTGTCGACCAGCGAGCCGGTCACGCCGCCGGCGTCCGCCGTGCCGGTGGCCTGGTATTCGCCTTCACCGGCGGAGGTTGGCAGAAGCGTGCCGGAGCGCTTGAGGTCGTTGCTCAAGACCTGCGTTGCCATGCCACCCGCGCCGCCGCTGAGCGAGACGCCGACCCGCGGGAGCGTGGAGACGCCAACGTTGATCTGGGCATGCAGGAGAGCGATCGAAAGGAGAGTGAGAACAAGGGGAAGGACGCGGAGGGAAAGCGATTTCATGAGGAAATTATTGCTGACGAAGATTGAAGGTGATGGAGATATCAGGCGGGCAGCGATCGGGCAAGGGTTGAAGCGTGTAGCCCATGCTGCGCGCCGCTGCCAGCGCCGACTGGTCAAACGCCGGATTGTTGGAGGAACGCTCGAGCGTCACGCGCTCGGCTGGCACGCGGCCGTCCTTCTCCACGTGGATGCGCACGATCGGATCGATGGCCGTGTCATCGACCAAATTGGGCACCGACCACTTGGTCATCACCTGGTCGTGAATGGACTGGTAAAAATCGGCGAACTCGTTGGCCTTGGAATGGGTCGAGCCGTTGGGCCCGGTTATTGTGCCCTTGTCGGTTCCCTCCGCCGCAAGCTTGGCGCCCAGCTTCTTGGCCACCTGCGCCTCGGTCATACCGTCCGTCTCGGAATCAGTCGCGTCGTGCGAAGGCTTTTCCTCGGCCTTCACGGTCTTTTTCGGATGCACCTTGGGCTTCACCTTCACCGGCTTCGGTTGGTCCGTATCAGGCGCGTCGACGAGCTGGGACAGGTCGATCTTGATCTTGGGTTTGGCCGGCTCGACCTTCGCCGGTTTGGGAGCCACCGGCTTGACCGGCGGAGCCTGCTCGCGGGCATCGTCCTTGAGGATGGGCGGCGGCTTGGGTGTGGGCGCGGGAGGGGTGACGTGCTGGATTTTCGGCTTCTCCGGCGCGGGCGGCGTCGGCAAGGGCGTCGAGGTCGCCGGATGACTGGGCGCGGGCGTGGTCGGTGCGATTTTCTGCGCGGCCTGGGCGCCGGGTGTTCCCTTGGCGAGATCGCCCGACGGCATGAGCGAGATGAATTCAGGCGGCGGTTGCGCCGAGCGGGCATGAAAAAAGATCAGCAGAATCGCGAAGACGAGGACATGCGCGAGAAGAACAACGGCAAACCACTTCCAGAAATTGCCACTCCGCTCGTCGATCTCGTTCTCATCCTCCGGCCAGGTAGGCGTGCGGCGCAGATTGAGCTGCACCTGTTTCCGTTGCACCGGTCGGCGGGCACGAGGCTGTCCGGCGGGTGACTTCATCAATGCCGCGATACTAGCGGCGGGTGGGCAACATTTTCCAGCTATTCGTCACCGCCATGACCGAGATGTAAGACGGTTTTGTAGCTTAAATCGCGATCATTCGCCGCCGGTGCTTCTGATACGACGCGACCTCGCGGATGCCGAGTTCGCGCAGCATTGGCTCCAGCCGGTCGTAATGCTCGGCGAGCTGCGCGTGCGAATGGGCGTCGCTGGCCAGCGTGAAAGGAACGCCGATTTCCTGCGCGGCGCGGATCAGGTCGAGATGCGGATATTGTTCGTTCACCGGCTTGCGCCAGCCTGCCGTGCTGATCTCGATGGCGAGGCCCTCGCGCTTGATGCGCTGCAGGAGCGGCTCGAAATAAGGCCGCAGGCCGCCGCGCATCGGTTTCCAAACCCCGTGAATCTTGATCAGGTCGAGATGCGCGAGGCAGTCGATGCCGCCGCGATCCAGCATGCCGTTGAGTTCGCCGAGATAAGTCGCGCAATCGGCCTCGATGTCGCGCTGGGCGAACTCCTCCTTGCGCGTGACCTGGTCGAACATCTCCGTCTCGGGCGGCAGGTAGTGCGCTGAGCCGAGGACGAAATCAAGCCGGTCCCAGTTTTTCTCCACCCACGCGCGGCCAGCCGCGCCGGTTTCGGGATCGTTGTCGAGTTCGATGCCTGCGAGGAATTTCACGTCGGGATTCGCCTCGCGCAGCCGGTCGATCTGGTCGAAATCAACGCCCGCGCAATAGCGGTCATGGTCGGTGAAGGCCACTTCGCGGAGGCCTCGCGCGCGGGCGGCGTCGGCCCACGGCTGCAGCAGCTCGCGCGTGTAGGGCTTGATGCTGTGGGCCTGCGGGTGGTTGTGATAATCAATCGGCAGTGGCATTAATTTCTTATGGTTGACTTTATTTTTTCGAGCCGTGCTGCCATTTGAATGACGAGATCGGGAGCAGGCGAAATCTTCATCCCCGGCTTGATGCCGTTCAAGTCGAACCAGTGCAGGTTCGCCTCGAGCGCGTAGGCGACCTGGTCGCTGTCGCTGCGCGTGATCGTCTCGTCCATCGCCTTCATGTCGTGAAGCTCGAGGATGGTGCCGCTCTTGTCGAGGAAGGCGATGGAAAGCGGGATGAGCGTGTTCTTCATCCAGAACGTTGCGGTGCCGACCGGCAGGACGAAGAGCATGCCGTCATTGTCGGGCATGCTGCGGCGGTACATCAGGCCGATCTCGCCCTCGCGCGCGGTGGAGGCGATTTCGGTCTTGAGCGTCGCGCTGCCGATGTGGATCGGGACGGTCGGCAGCGACTGCGCGACCCCGGCGGAATCATCCTGCGCGCGGAGCGCCGGAACGACTGCGGCGCAGCCCAGCGCAAGGCACGCCAGCGTAATCCTGAGAAAAGATTTCATGAAGAGGAGTTTGACCAAATTACCAAATTACCAAATGGAGAAAGGGAAAGAATGGGCGAAAAATGAAATAAGGATTAAGCAGAAATTTCTGTGGTTTCAGAGAATTCCCTGCCTTTGAAATTTAGTAATTTGGAAATTTGGTCAAAAACCCAGCCTCACGCCAGCGTGATGTTCTCTTTCGCCAGCGCCGCGTTGATCGCCAGGATCAGTTCGCTGCGCACCACGCCCCAGTCGTCGGACGCACGGGTCCAGGCGCGCAGTTCGAAACCCAGGTTCGCGCCGAGCGCCTGCGCCAGCACCTGCGGCGGTGGTTCCTGAAGCACCTTCGAATGCGCCGCGGCGGTCGTGGTCAGCAGCGCGATGAGATGATCCGCGTCCGGCCCGCGGACGACGTTGAGCGGGATGATGATGATCCGCTCGCGGCTCGACAGCGTCCAGTTGGTCACGCTGTTGGAAATGAGCGAGGCGTTGGGCACGATGAGCTCGGAGCCGCTGGCGGTCCGTAGCACGCTGGCGCGGATGCCGATGCGCCCCACCATGCCGGCGTCGGTCCCCACCTGCACCGAGTCGCCGATCTTGACCGGGCGCTCGAACAGCAGGATGAGGCCGGAGACGAAATTATTGATGATGGTCTGCAGGCCGAAGCCGACGCCTACGCCGAGCGCGCTCACCAGGATGGTGAAGTTCGTCATGTTGAGCCCGAGCACGTGGATCGCGGCGATGAACGCAACGACCAGCAGGGCGTAATGCAGCGAGGTTGAGATCGCGTAGGGAATGCCCGCGCCGAGATGGAGCCGCGGATAGAAATCGGTTTTCAGCGCGAAGCGGGTGAAGCGCGAAAGCTGGAAAACCGCCCAGCCGATGAAGATCGCCGTGAGGATCTTACCCTGAAGGGTGAGGTCAAAATGGTTGGGGTCGCTGTAGGCGCCGAAGAACGCGACGATCCGGCCCTCGACTTCCGAGCGCAGTGAAAATTGCTCGAGCAGCGCCAGCACCCAGATGGCGGCAGCGACCCAGACCAGCACACGCTGGGCGCGGCGCAGCAGCAGCGCGCCGTGCAGCCGCACCATGCCGAGGTCCGAGAACGGCCGCAGCCGCGTCAGGATGAAAAGGAGCGCCTCGACGATGCGGATGCCGGCGTAAAGCGCGAGCGCCAGCGTGGCGCTGCGCTGCACGGCCACGCAAAGCAGGTTGGCCAGCAGTGTGAAACCCAGCACCTCGGCCAGCCAGCCCGCCGCGAGCACGGCCATCGCGGCCCGGGCGCCCAGGCGCACGGAGCGGCTGATCCGTTTGACGGATTTTATCCGGCGCAGCGCCAGCAAAACCCAGCCGAGGAAGCTGACCGCGCCAAAAATTTCCGTCAGCAGGAAAGCGCGCGCGGCTGCGGCGGGCATGGCCGCCACGGAGCGGAATTCCTCCAGAAAATAGAAAATGACGAGCGCGTAGAGGATGGGGAAAAGTCGCGGCTCGATCAGCCGACGCAGCAGGATCACGCACGGAACCAGCGCAACGGCGCCGAGCAGGGCGGAGAGCAGGCGCGGTGCGATGGGGTAATAGAGCAGGGGACTGACGGCGAGCGAGAGCAGCAGCGCCGTGGCGAACGAAGCCTCGAAAAGACCGGCGGCCCGGGCGATGCCCGGTTCATCGTGCGCCAGCCTGCGGGCAAAGCCGCGCAGCCACCAGAAGCAGCCGATGAGGAGCGCCAGCACCAGCCCGTGAATGAGGAATTTACCCGGCTGGGCGCGGACGTAGGCAAGGAGCGACTCCACTTGCCGCGACCACCCGATCGTTCCGGACGCATCCAACGGCATCAACTCGCCCGACCAGAGCGGCGGCGCGTTCGCCTGCACGAGTTGGGAGCGGGCGCGCTGCTGGGCGTCGGCGAGTTGGGCGAGCGAGTCGGAGACCAGCGCGGCATCCTTGCCCACCTGCACCTGGAGCTGGAGGAGGCGGTTCTTCCGCGCCGCCAGGTCGCCCTGCACCGCGTCGATCCGCGCCAGCACGGCGGCGATTTGCGTTCGGTATTCGGGTGGGGGCGGCGGGCTGGCCTTGACCAGCGTCGCCTGCGTTTCCGTCCATTTCTCCTTCGCGGCGGCGAGGTGGGCGCTTTCCGCGTCCAGGTCATTCGTACCGGCCGTGATGGAGGCGCCCCAGTCCGCGGGCGATTTTGCCAGGTCCTTGCCGAGCACGATGCGCGACTGGATGAGATCGAGCGAGGGCGTGCGCCCGTTCATGCGCGCGGTTTCCTCGGAAAAAAGCTGCAGCTCCGATTCGATCTCGACCATCGATTCCCGGACATTCGTTTCGATCGGATCGGGCACAGACGGCGAGGGAGGCGCCGGATATTTCGTGAGGAACGCCTGCGCCTTGCTGATGACGTCGCTCTGCGCAATGACCGGGGATGGAGGCGTTGCGGCGGCCGGAGGCGCGTTGGTGGCCGGGACGGCATTGGTCGTCTGGGCCGGCAGCGCGGTGATCGCTCCAACGAAAATCAGTGAACCGACGAGAAATGCATTTCGCTTCACGAGTCGCCGTCCTTCCGCGCGAGGTACAGCGCGGCGTAAATCTTGTAGTCGACGAGCATGTACTCGTCCTCCCGCGCGCGCAGCCAGGCGTGCAGTTGAGCCATCGGCACGAGATGGAGCGTGATGCCTTCCTCGGGATCGAGGATGGCGCCCTCGATTTTCTGAACTCCGTCCGCCTGAAAAAAAGTCATCATCTCCGAAGTCAGGCCCGGCGAGCTCGGCCCCTCCGCAAGCCGTCGCACGCTCTTCGCGCGATAACCACTCTCCTCCACCAGCTCGCGCATGGCCGAGACAGCCGAATCTTCCGCCGTGACGCCATCGCCGGTTAGTCCCGCTGGAAGCGAAATGACGCGGCGCTGCACCGGCGGTCGGAATTGTTCGACCAGGATCAGTTCGTCCTGTTCCGTGAATGCGAGGATGACGACGCCCCCCGACGCACGGGTGCGCTCGGCGAATTCCCAATGGCCGTCGGCGCGCAGGGCCAGGTGCTTGCCGACGCAAAGATCGCGGATCATCCGGTGACGGTACACGCACGGGCGGGTGATTCAATCCGCGGACTTGGCCTTTACCGCGTGTGAGCTATTCTAAGTTGCCTTATGGACAGCTTTCCCTTTGTGAAAATGAACGGTGCGGGCAACGACTTCGTCGTCGTGGACAATCGCGCGCTCAATCTGAACCTGACCCGCGAGCATATCGCGAACCTTTGCCACCGTCATTTCGGCATCGGAGCCGACGGGCTGCTGGCGGTCGAGCCTGCCAACGATGCCCACGCTGATTTCCGCATGCGCTATTATAATGCGGACGGCGGCGAGGCCGAGATGTGCGGCAACGGCGCGCGCTGCTTCGCCCGTTTCGTCGAGACATGGCCGCGGAAGGAACCGGGCCGCGTCCGGTTTTCCACCCAGGCCGGGATCATCGCCGGTGAATTCGTGGACCACCAGATTCGAGTGAACCTGACCGCGCCCACGGAGCTGAAGCTCGATCGCGAAGCCGATTTCGGCTGGGGCAGCGTGAAGTTTCATTCCCTCAACACCGGCGTGCCCCATGTGGTCATTGAAGTGCCGGATGTCGAAGTCGCGGAGGTGATGGCGCTGGGCCGGGCCATTCGCTACAGCGAACTTTTCCCCAAGGGAACCAACGTGAATTTCGTGCAGGTCGCCGACTCGGGCGAGTTGATCGTCCGCACCTACGAACGCGGGGTGGAAGGCGAGACGCTGGCGTGTGGCACGGGCGTGACTGCCGCGGCGCTCATCATGCACCGCGTGCGCGGGCTGGCGCTGCCGTTGCGTGTCAAGGTGCGCGGCGGCGACACGCTGGCCGTCGGCGCCGTCACGGATAGTTCCGTGAATTACGGCGATACATTCCGCGACGTCACGCTGACCGGCCCGGCGACTGAGACGTTTTCTGGCACGGTAAAGTTGTAGGACGACCGGGCGCTTCGAGTACGAAGCATTTATTGAATCGCCGGCGCGTGGTTGGTCGGCGTGGCGTCCTGCGGATTCACCGGTTGCGCCACGGGAGGCGCGCTATCGCCGCCGCCCGTGTATTCGTCGTCCTTCGCCGGTGCGGCTGCGGGCGGCTGCGGGGCAGGCGCAACCGGCTCACCCGTGGCGGCCGAGACATCGGCAGGCGGCGCGGCATTGGTCGAGACCTCGACCGGCAATGCCCGCGGAAATGCCTGTTCCGGCGGAGCCGCGGGCGCCGCATTTGTATCGACCGGCAGCGCGACGGGTGGTGCGGAATTTTCCGTGTTGCCGTCCGACGCGATCGGCGCAACGGGCGGTTCGTTCGTCGCAGGTACGACGACAGGTGTTGGCGGAGCGGCGTTTGTATCGGCAGCGGGGGCGGGCTCGACCACGGGCCCGCTGGCTGGCGGAACGGGCGGCACCACGACTACGGCGGGCGTTGGCGCCGGTTCAACGGGGGTGATCTTGTCGGAATTCAGGTTGGCATCTTGGTTCGCTGCCGTCTCCGCCGGTTTGGCAGGAGGCGCGGGATTTTCGGGGGCCAGATTCGTCGCGGGCGGCGTCGGCCCCTGCACGGTATTGGTCGAGTTCGGCGTTGCCGCCTTGTTCTTGTCGCTGGAGGTCGTCTCATTGTTGGGCGCACCGTTGGTTGCCGGGGCGGCTTTGTCCTTATCGGCCACGGCGGGAGCGCCTTTGTCACCCGGCTTCTTGTCCGATTTTTTGTCGGGCGGCGTCGCGGCGGAGATGTCGACCGGCGCAGCCTTGTGGGTGTGGGCGAGCTGCCAGCACATGTTGCCGAGCAAGGCGCACCGCCAGTATTGGCGCAGGCCAGCGAGCGCGTTGGAGTCATCGCCGTGTGCGCTAAGGTACGAGGCGCGCTCCAGGATCATCGCGAAGATGTCGGGATTGACCTGCGCCTCCTGCGCGAAGGTCGCACCCTCCCGCGCGCCGCTCTCTGCCAGCTGCAGCAGCGTATCGAGCTGGGCGCGCTCCTTCACGTGCCACGTGTGCGTGGCGGGATCGACCGTCCCGGTCAGTCGTAGATATTTTTCGTCGAGCGCCGCGATCTCGCAATCGGTGTTCACCCAGATCAGGCACTGCGCCACGTCGCTCAGCTTGTTTTGCGGCGCGATGTTGTTCTCAACGACGGTGTGCGGCGGCGCGTAGGCGTTGCCCGGGTCGAAGCCGACTGGGGCGTTGTTGGTCGCGTTCGTTGGCGTCGCGACCATGGGCGCGTTGTTCGTGGTGTTGGCGGGACCGACCGACACGTTTCCGGCTTGGGTCGCGGGAGGGGTTGTCAGCGCCGCGTTGTTGGCCCTTTGGCGTTCACGCGTCGCCCACGTCGTCTGCTCGTCGCGCAGCACGTTGACGTAGGCGGCCAGGCGCGGATCGAACAGCAGCCCGACCCGCAGTTCGTCCGCCCGGGGCCGGATGCCGTCGGTGAAAATCTGTGCCGTGGCCAGTTGCGCGGGGATGAGCTGCGGTAGCAGCGTCGCCGCGTTGGTATTGGCCGGCAGCGGATTCGGATCGCCGAGATGCGGCAGCAGGCCGGTGTAGAACTCCGCGCCGCCGAGCAGGTATTTCGCCTCTTCATTGGCGGAAAGGATCATCTCGCGGGCCCGGTCGCGTTCGGCCGTCGTGGCGTCGCTGCGCTGGGAGAACGTCTGCTTCGTCACCAGCTCGGAGCCCTCCAGCAGCGCCTCGATGTCGTAGGCCCAGTCGGCCATTTCGGCGATCAGCATGCCGCTCTGCAGCTCGGCACGGTCGCTGGGCGGCGGCGTCATCAGGTCATGCAGCTGCTGGCGCAGGTCGTCGGACGTGGCCAGCGCGGTCTTCACGTCAAAGCTCGCCAGGGCGTCGCCAGCCAGCGCGTTCATGCCCCGCATGCGGCTGTTGGCCCGCGCGAGAAGCCGCCACGCGAGGTAGAACTGGCCCGCCTTGTAGGCTTCGTTACCCTGCTTCACCTCGCTGTAAACCTGCTTCCAGACCGCGGTCTCGACCGGCGGGTATTGCGCGAGCTGGCTCTCGGTGGGCGCGTATTGCAGGCCGCTCTGCGACTCGGTCTGCTCGTTATGCGCGAAGCCGTCGATATAGGAAGCCACGTCGGCGCTGTACTTCGGCGGGGCGGAGCCGGCCGGCGGATCGGGCAGCGGATCGTTCATCACCACCTCGATTGCCTGGACGATGTTGTCCACCGGGACGCATTTGAGTTTCAGGTCCTCCGCGTGCTGCAGGATGTCGATCGTGCCGCCGGACGCAACGGCCTCGAATTCCTCGGTCTTGGGGATGATGACGCGCGTGATGCCGGCCTGGGCTGCGGCGTCGAGCCGGGCGGCCAGTTGCGACACCGCGCCGAGCGAACTGTCGGGATGCAGGTTGCCGATGACGAGCGTGTCCTTGGGATACGGCCGGCGCGCGGAGGTGGCGATCATGCCCACCGCGAGCGCCGCATCGATGCCGGTGCCGTCAGTGACCGGAGTGGCGAAGATTTTCCAGTGGGCGCCCTGCCACGGCTTTTGCCACGCGAGTGACCCGGCCAGCGACGCGCTCCAGAGTTGCGCGGTGAACGTCATCGCGCCGGGGCTGTCCGGCGCAATATCGAGCGTGAAGCTCGCGGTGTCGTCCTGCGACACGCTGGGCGAGGGGCTCCAGTGCAGCCGGATGTTCGAGCAGGCGGCCTTGCCGTCGGGCGAGAGATAGGCGAGCGGAATCGGCTGCTCCGTCTCGATGTCGGACATGACCAGCGGCGCGCCGGTCGGCTTGTCCAGCGCGCGACAGAGCCCGGGAATCATGGCGCCGGTCAGGACCAGCCCCGCCACGATCCGATGAAAACGCATCGAGGGAGTCTAGGGCCTAACGCCCCAATAGGCGAGAGCGGCGTTTCGGAGTTTACGAACTATCGCTGGATTTAAGCAGCCGCCGAATCTTTGCTGAGACTCGGAAGTACCGATTTTTGAAGTGTCTTATAACCATCGATCCAGCTTGGGGGATAGCCTGTTTCTTCGAGCCACTTGATTATATGGTTGGTAGCTCGACTAAACGCCGGCTTCCTTCGGCTCGAATTTCCATAATTGATGGCGGCAGACAGCCCGGTACCCAATTCGAGAGTCTGGAAATATCGAAAGACAATAAATTGACAAATTCCCTCGGGGCCACGCCGCCATATTCGTTGGTGAATGCCGAAATAGCCGGCCGCGAAGAATGAAACGTACACCGGTCTCTTACTTTTAGAAAACCCCTGGGTCACACATGATGGATAAGATTTTTTTAACAGGTTCTCGCTCTCCCGATCTTGGTCGTAGAAGCCGAGTCTGACGTGACCGCTTTTAAGAAGCTCGTACAAGGCCGGGTCGTACTTCGGTAAAAGAACATTCAAAGCAGTCAGGCAGTTCTCTACGAAATGCCCTCTCCGCTGATCGTGATGTTCCCAAGCCTCCCGACGGCGTGGGCTTTCGTGTGAGCGGAGGTTAAGGGAAAGAGAACTGAGAAAAGCTTTCCCGTCAGGTAATAGGCAAGGTCAATCGGGATCCTAAGCGGTCCACTTGCAAAAATTCGCATCTTAAAACACCTGCGGCATGCCCTCGCTCAGGAAGCGGATATCCTGCAGCACGTCGCCATGGGCCCCGGCCAGCTTCAGCCGCTCGGCGGGTTCGTGCATCGGCTCGTAGCTGAGACGGTAGGTGCCAAAATGCATCGGGATAAGAAGCTTGGACCGAAGTTCCTTGTAGGCCTGCACCGCCTGCTCGGGGCCCATGTGGTGGTCGCGGCCCGACGGCGGATCGTACGCGCCGATGGGCAGCAGCGCGATTTCCGGCGCGAGCCGCCGCCCGATCTCGCGAAAGCCCGCGAAGTAGGCCGAGTCGCCGCAATGATAAATCTGCCGACCCTCGAACTCGACCACGTAGCCGCCGTAACCGCGATGGCTGTCGTGCAGCACACGCGCGCCCCAATGCTTCGCGGGGGTGAACGTGATCTTCAGTCCCTCGTGCTCCCACTCGTCCCACCAGTTCATTTCGTGTACGCGCTCGAACCCGAGATCATGCACGAGATTGGAGACGCCCGACGGCACGACAATCGGCTGCTGCGTCGCGATCGCCGCCAGCGTCCGGCGGTTCAGGTGATCGAAGTGGGCGTGCGTGATGAGAACGAGATCGATGTTCGGTAAATCGTGGATGGCCAATCCCGCGCGCTTGAGCCGCCGGATGACGATGAGCCAGTTGGCCCAGTTGGGATCGACCAGGATGTTGTGCTTCGGCGTCTGGATGAGGAATGACGCATGGCCGATCCACGTCAGGCCGATCTGGCCCCGCTGCAGCGTGGGGAAAACGGGCCGGTGCTGCACGCCGCTGCGCTTGACGAAGAACGACGGGATGAGAACTTGGGTGATGAAGTTGCGCTCGTTCCAGCGCGGATTTTTTCGCTTTTCCTTCTTGGGCTTGGGAGGGTGGGTGGGAGGCGTGGCCATAACATCGAGCGAAGACGCAATAAACAACTTGGCCCAAGGTGCCATAAATGAAACCTGAAAAGTTGCCCGGCATCAGCGGACTTAAGGAAGTCCTGCGCCGACAGATGCGCACGGCCCTCCGCGCCTTGACGGACGAGGAGCGGGTGTCGGCGTCGCTTCACATTTGCCGGACGGTGGTAAACCTGCCCGCATTTCGCGATGCGCAAACCATCGCCTTCTTCGCGCCGCTCTTGACTGAGCCTGACATTCACCCACTGGCGGAGGGGGCCTGGACGAAAGGAAAGCGCATCGTCTTCCCGCTCATGTCACGCGAAGGCGACGTGCCGCGGCTCGACTGGCACGCCACGACGACTTGGGACGATCTCGTTGTGGCCGGCCCGTTCGGCATCCGCGAGCCCGACCCGGCGCGTTGCCCGCTGGTGGCACCTGAGGAACTCGACTGCATCCTCGTGCCCGGCTTGGCCTTCGACGCGCGAGGCGCCCGACTGGGCCGCGGCGGCGGTTATTATGATGTCGCGCTGGCTGCGCTGGACGTCGGCACCCCACGAATCGGGTTGATGTTCGCTCGCCAGCAGGCGCCGGAAATTCCCCGCGACGCGCACGACCAGATGCTGACCTGCGTGGTAACGGAGAGTGGCGTTAAGACGTTCTCCTAGCGGCGGTCTATGACCGTCGCATTTATTGCCTTCCCTCCGGAATTCGAGCGACGGTCATAGACCGCCGCTACATTTTGGAAAGCAGACTACTCGTTGATGCTCGCCTTATACCCGGCCGCGTCCTTTAACTGGTCCAGTTCTGTTGCATCCGAAATCTTCACGCGGAAAAGCCACGCCGCGCCGTACGGATCCTGGTTGATCAGCTCCGGCTTGGCCACGAGCTCGCCGTTGATCTCGACCACTTCGCCGCTGACCGGCGCGTAGATATCCGACGCCGCCTTGACCGATTCCACCACGGCCGCGACCGTGCCGGCCTTCACGCGCACGCCCACCTTCGGCAGATCGACATAGACCACGTCGCTCAGCTCGGCCTGCGCGTGGTCGGTGATGCCGACGGTGCCGAGGTCATTATCGACGCGCACCCATTCGTGCGAGGCGGCGTAGCGAAGCGAATCGGGAATCTGGCTCATGGCAGGAAAATTCTGGCCTCAAGCCGGGCGTTTGTAAAAGGGCTTTTTGACCACCTCGACCGGCACGCGATTGTCGCGCACCTCCATCTCGAGAATCGTGCCCGGCACGGCGCAGTCGGCCCGCACGTAGGCGAGCCCGATGCCGAAGCCCAGCGTCGGCGACGGCGCCCCGCTGCTGACCTCGCCGACATGATCGGCGCCGGAAAAAAGCAAGTAATGCGGGCGCGGCGGCGGACCGCTGTTCACGCGAAAGGCGGCGAGTTTGAACCGCAGGCCCGCGGCCTTCTGCTCCATCATGAAATTCTTTCCGGGATAAATCGTCTCCTTCGCGAAGCCGAGAAACGGCTCCAGCCCGGCGGCGAGCGCGGAATGGGCATGCGAAAGATCATTGCCGTTGAGCGGCAGGCACGCCTCCAGACGCAGCGTGTCGCGTGCGCCGAGCCCGCACGGCTTGAGGCCGAGCGCCTTTCCCGCCTCCAGCAGCGCGAGGAAAAAAGGCTCCGCCGCCGTGGGGGCGAGGAAAATCTCCAGGCCGTCCTCGCCGGTGTAGCCGGTGCGCGCGGTCAGGATTTCCTGGCAGTTCCACGAGTAGCGAGTGATCGTATTGCGCTTCGGCTCGGGCCAGCCCGCACCGAAAAAAGCGCGCGCAATTTCCAGCGCCTTCGGACCCTGCAACGCCAGCGCGGCGTAGGCTTCGCTGGAATCGTGGAACTCCACGTCGTGCGGCACGTATTCGGTCAGGTGCGCGCGGTCCTCGTCGATCTTTGCCGCGTTGACGACGAGAAAAAATTCCTGCTCGCCGGTGCGATACAGGATCAGGTCATCGACCACGCCGCCGTGATCGTCGAGCATGAGGGTGTACTGGCCCTGGCCCACGCCGAGCTTGGTCACGTCGTTGCTCAGCACGCCATTCAGGAGGTCGCGAGCACCCGCGCCGCGTACAAAGAACTCGCCCATGTGCGAGATGTCGAACACGCCGGCTGCTTCGCGCACCGCGCGATGCTCGGCGACGATCCCGCTGTACTGCACGGGCATGGTCCAGCCGCCGAATTCGGTCAGGCGCGCGCCGAGGCGCTGATGGGCCGCGAAGAGCGGCGTTTGTTTGAGGGTCATGAAAATCAGCGGTAAAACGTGGCCTCGAGCAGGCGCGCCGCCTCGATGAAACCCTCGTGCAGCACCTGCGAGCGCTGCGAGGCGAGCAGGATCGCCTGCACGGCCGAACGGCGCGTATCGGTGCCGAGCAATTGCGCGGCGGCCCGCACCAGCGCATGGTCCTCGCCGCTCGCGGCCAGTACGCGGAAGGCGAGGCTGTCCTCGGCGTTCATGCAGCCGTCGACGAGCTCGTAGTAGGCGGGATCAATCGGCACGCGCGCCATCTCCAGCAGCGCGAAACCGCGGTAGATGCTCGCGGCGTAGGCGATGCGCGAGGAGCGTTGGTTCTGGTGCAGTTGCTGCACGTAATCCCCGAGCGAAAGGCCGCGCTGTTGCGCCGCCTCGACCACTTCGGGACTCAGTAAAACGCTCTTGCGGGTTCGGTGGGCCACGGCGAGAGGATAGAGACGCGGACGGCGGCGGTCAAATTCCGGGAAGACCGAAAGCGAGCGGTTGAAAATATGGCCGTCCGTGAGCACGGCTCAACGATGAAGGGTCGGAGCCGTGGCGCAACTGCTATTCCGTGGTGGCCGTCGACCTCCGGGCGACGGAATCATCGCGAAAGCGATTTTCCAAAATCCGTCATCCTGAGCCTGACGAAGGACCTCTAACTATTCTTCGGCGCTGGGCATCCGTTCAATGTAGCGGCGGTCTATGACCGTCGCTGATCGAGCGGTTTTGACCAAATTATCAAATTACCAAATTTTCAACGAAGAAGGATACTGCCTCTCCCTGCCTTCCTAATTTAGAAATTTGGTAATTTGGTCTTATTCGGCCTTCCATCTTCAATTACTCACCGACGGTCATAGACCGCCGCTACATCACGATCACAAATCCTGCCCGACGGCCTGCAACTGCAGATACTGCTCCAGCGCGGTGCGCAGGAAGGCCACGTTCGCCTCGACCTGCTTGTCGAGATCGGCATGCGAGGGCGTCTCGAAAACGATCTCGAAGGGGCGCGGGCTCTGCTCCGGCGCGGCGCAGAGCATGCCCGGATAGCCCTTGCGGATCAGTCCGTTTTGCGCGGTGAAATTATCGATCATTGGATGCCGGTTGCGCGGCAGGAACCGCTCCGCCGCGCGCAACGCCGGTTCCACCACATGCTCGGTCACCTGTGCGCCGAGGGCGAAGGCGTAAAGGCCTGGCGTCTCGTCGTCCGCGTGCAGCGCGATCAGGCCCTCGAAGCGGCGCGCGCGAATCTCGCGTTCCAGCAGCGCCACTTCCGGTTCCGCCGAGCCCAGCCAGAATTCGCGATTGAGATCGCGCCCGCTCCGCGCATGGCGCGTGCCCGCGCTGAAGCCGGTCGGGTTGCAGAGCGGATAAATCGCCAGTTCGTAGCCGCGGGCGATGGCGGGCTCAGCCGCCAGCAGCTGAAGAAAGCGCGTCGCGGCCACCACGCCCGCCACCTCGTCGCCGTGAATGCCGGCGAAGATGCCAATGTGCACCGTGCTCCCGCCGCCCGCCGGGCCGGTGAAGACGAATCGCTCCAGTCCGTGGCGCATGCCGTGCACCTCCCACTCGCCCAATAACTCGTGCGTCCACGGTCCGCCCGGTCCGCGCAGCGGCTGCAGGAGTTCCTCGGCTTCGACTTTCTTCACGCTCTATTTAAAGAAGGAGCGCGAGGGTCGTCGAGGCAATCCCGCTCCCGGTAGCCGTCGAACTCCAGCGATTTCCGTAGTATATAAGACAATGACCCCTTCCATCGCCACTCGAGCCAAGCCTGAGTTGCTCGCTCCCGCGGGCGACTGGGAATGCGCGCGCGCCGCGGTGGCGAACGGCGCGGATGCGATTTATTTCGGCATGCCCGCGTTCAACGCGCGGATGCGCGCGACCAACTTCACGGCGGAGGATTTGCCGCGCCTGATGGAATTCCTCCATGAGCACAACGTGAAGGGTTACGTCGCGTTCAACGTGCTGATCTTCACCGACGAACTCGCCGCCGCCGAGGAACAGCTCATCCGCCTGCATCGCGCGGGCGTGGATGCGGCTATTGTGCAGGACGTCGGGCTGGCCTCGCTGGCGCGTGAAGTCGTGCCCGATTTCCATATCCACGCTTCCACGCAGATGACGCTGACTTCGCCGGAAGGCCTCGCTTTCGCGCATCGACTCGGCCTGTCGCGCGCGGTGCTGGCCCGCGAACTTTCCCTGCGCGAACTGGCCAAGTTCCCCGCAGCCGATGTGCTGCCGCTGGAGGTCTTCGTGCATGGCGCGCTTTGCGTCGCCTATTCCGGCCAGTGCCTGACCAGTGAGGCACTCGGCCAGCGCAGCGCGAACCGTGGTGAATGCGCCCAGGCGTGCCGTCTGCCGTATGAACTGGTTGTCGACGGCCTCACCCGCGACATGGGCGATCGGCGTTACCTGCTTTCGCCCCAGGACCTCGCCGCGGTGGAGGAAATTCCCGAACTGATGCGGCTCGGCGTCACCTCCTTCAAGATCGAGGGGCGGCTGAAGACCCCGGAATATGTCGCGGCGGTCACGCAGGTTTACCGGCGCGCGATCGATCACGCGTGGGAAAACGCCGCGCCGGAACAATTATCGGCACCACCCACGGACGACCGTTACCGGCTCGAGATGGCGTTCTCGCGCGGGCTCTATTCCGGCTGGATGCACGGCGTGAATCACCAGCAGCTCGTGCACGCGCGCTTCGGTAAGAAGCGCGGCGCGTTCCTCGGCGCCATCACCGGGGTGGGACGCGACTGGCTGGAGATCGCCGCGCCCGCGCGCGTGCAGCCCGGCGACGGCGTGGTGATCGACCAGGGCCTCGACACGGACCGTGAACAGGGCGGCCGGGTTTACGAGGCCGCCTCGCGCGGCAATGCGGTGCGGCTCGCCTTCGAGTACGGACGGATCGATTTCGCGAAGGTGAAGGCGGGCGACCGCCTCTGGAAAACCGACGATCCCAAGCTCAACAAGGAATTGCGCAAAAGCTTCGAGGACGAGATCGAGAAGCCCGCGCAGCCGGTCGATCTTTGCGTTTCCGGACGTGCGGGCGAACCGCTGCGGATCGAGGCCCGGCGCGGTGATTTCACCACGGTGGTTTCGTCGAACATGCCGTTGCAGGTCGCGCAAAAGCGGCCGCTGAGCGACGAGACGTTGCGCGATCAGCTGGGCCGCCTCGGCGGCACCGGCTACGCGCTCGCCGCGCTGGAGAATCAATTGCAAGGCGCGGTCATCGTTCCGGTCAGTGAGTTGAATCGACTCCGCCGCGAATTGGTCGAGAAACTCGGCGCGGCACCCGTCATGAACAGCGCGCCTCTGCGCGTCACGCCCTCGGTTGAATCGCGGCAGGTGCGGATCGCCGCATATCCCGCTCCCGTCGAAACGACCACGCTTACCGTTCTCTGCCGCACGATGGAGCAAATCGACGTGGCGCTGCGGCTTGGCGTCGCCGAACTCTACGCCGATTTCGAGGACATTCGTCGTTACAAGGACGCGGTCGCACGTGTGCGCGAAACAGCCGCGCATCTTTATCTTGCCACGCCGCGCATCCAGAAAGCGGGCGAGCAGGGGTTCTTCCAGCTCATCGAAAATGCGCGGCCCGACGGCGTGCTTATCCGCAATCTCGGCGCGCTCGATCATTTTCGCGGCGGCAGCTTGAGGCGCATTGGCGACTTTTCGCTCAACGTCGCGAATCCGCTCACCGCCGAAGTCCTGATGGGTGAGGGGCTCGACCGGCTCACCGTTTCCTACGATCTCAACGCCGGGCAGGCGCTTGACCTCCTGCGCGCCGCGCCACCCTCATGGTTCGAACTGACGCTGCACCAGCACATCCCGATGTTTCACATGGAGCACTGCGTCTTCGCCGCGTTTTTGTCGGAGGGAACCGATCACACCAACTGCGGCCGGCCCTGCGACCGGCATGACGTGAAGCTGCGCGACCGCGTCGGACTCGAGCATCCGCTCAAGGCCGACGTGGGTTGCCGCAACACGCTTTTCCACGCGCAGGCGCAATCCGGTGCGGCCTACTTCACGGATTTCGTCGCCATGAAGCCTGCGGCGTTCCGCGTGGAGTTGCTTAACGAGGACGCGGCCGAAACGGAGCGGCTGCTGCGTGGTTACCAACGTCTGCTTGCGGGCGAGGTGACCGGCGCGGGCCTGGTGCGCGAATTGAATTTGCGCAGCCAGCTCGGCGTCACCAAGGGCACGCTCGCCATGGCGGAATAACTGCTTCCGTCATCCTGAGCTTGTCGAAGGATCAGTTCAGTCTTTTCCCACGGCATGAGCGAAGCGGAACTGATCCTTCGACTTCGCTCAGGATGACCGATGCTTTTTAGAGGCCGCTACAACTTTCCCCGGATCATCTGATAGACCTGCGCGAGATCGGTGGGATGCACCCGCGTCTCGGCCGTGGTCGTCATGAAATTCGAATCGCCCCGCCAGCGTGGGACCAGGTGAACATGCAGATGCTCCGCAATTCCCGCGCCCGCCGCCGCACCGATATTGATGCCCACGTTGAACCCCTGCGGATGCAGCGCCGCCGTCACCGCCTGCTTCATCTGCCGCAGCATCGTCATCAGCTCCAGCAACTCCGCGTCGTCCAGTTCGTCGATGTCGCCGGTCGCGCGGTAGGGGACGACCATCAGGTGCGCGGTATTATAAGGATAGAGGTTCAGCAGCGCGAAACAGGTCTTGCCCCGCGCCAGCACGAAATTGGTCTCGTCATCGGAACTCTGCGCGATTTTGGCGAAGACATCGCCCTTGCTGTCCTGCGGATGGCCCACGTAGAGATTGCGCCAGGGGGCCCAGAGATGTTCCATTGGGGAAACATTCGCACGCGCACCATGGCAGGCAATCCGAAAGCAACTCCCATCCATCTCGTTTACGGCTCCGACGAGGACGCCGTGAAGAAAACCACCGCCGCGCTCGTGCAAAAACTCGCGCCCGACGACGCGATGAATCTCGAGACGATCGACGGCCGCGCCGACACGGTGGACGACGCGGCGCGTTCCATCGCGCAGGTGCGCGAGGCCATCCTCACGCTGCCGTTTTTCGGCGGCGGAAAACTCGTCTGGTGGAAGGCGGTCAATTTCTTCGACGAGAGCGGCACCGGCCGGCACGAGTCGGTGAAGGAGGCGCTCGAAACGCTGCTGCCCGATCTCGATCGCGTGGACGGCACATCGGTCACGCTCGTCATCAGCGCGCTCGGTATTCATCGCGGGCGAGCGTTCGGCAAGGCGCTCTTGAAAAAAGCGCAGGCGAAAGTCTGCGACCTGCCGAACCTCCGCAACACCAGCGAGGACGAAATTATTTTCCAAATCGAGCAGCGGATGAAAGCCGCAGGACTTCGTCCCGGCGAGGGCGCGGCGGAACGCTTCTTCCAGGCCACCGGCATCGACACCGCGATGTGGAGCGCGGAAATCGAGAAGCTCGCGTGCTTCGTGGGTGAGGGGACGGCCGAGCTGAATCGCGATGACATCAGCCGCCTCATCGGCACCACGCGCGAGGCGGTCATCTGGGATTTCTGCCACGCCGTGCTCGGAGGCGAAGCGAAGCTCGCGCTCGAGCTTCTCGGTGCGCTTATCGCGCAGGAGGAATCGGAAGTCGGCATCCTGGTGCTGCTCGCGGGACAGGTGCGGATGGCCGCGCTCGGCGCCACGCTGCGCGAAAACAAACTCATGCAATTCGCTCGGCGCGGCTACGCGTCCGCGGCGGAAATCTCTCCCGCGGGCGAGGCGTATCTACCGCGAAAAAAAAGCGGCGAGCCCATCAGCACGTACGCACTCGGCCAAGCTGCACAACGCGCGCAACACCGTCCGTCACCCTTCTGGTTTCACGCGCTGGAGATACTCTACACCGCCGAGCAGAAGATGTTAACCGGTCGTGGCGAAAAAAGGGGATTGCTAGAACTCGCGGTTTTGGAGATTGTGGCGGGCCACTCCACTAGCTAGGTTTTCGGACGCGTTAGGAAAGATTGTACGTTTCAAAGGTAAAATGTTGACCTCCCTCCCATCATGAAACTAGAACGTACTATGCGATTTCACCTAACGACACTTAAGCGGAGTTCCCTCGCAATCGTTCTGGCCGGATTTTCCTTGGGCCACAGTTGGGGGCAGGCGGCCAATTCTCCGATTGTGTTCCAGGGACCCGAGGCCATCACCACCACGCTGGTCGGGGCGCCCAGCATCGGTCGCTCGGAAGGTGGCGGCAATGACGATGTGCAGTGGCTCAAAGTTGAATTTCATTACTCGGTCGCTCCGACGACCGGCGTGCCTTTCGTCGACTCGGTCGAATTCCGCATCTGGCTGGAAGGTCGCGATCTTTTCGATCCGAAAGCCACGACGGCCGACGGCACGGCGGTGGCGCTGACTGGCACGGTAACTTACGTCAACCTGGCTGCGACGCGTGACGGCTACGGCGTCTTTTACGTCTCCCCTTCGGCGCTGGCCCGCTACAGCGCGAAGAACGGCGTCTCCGACTTCAGCGACAAATTCAATGTTCATGTCGAGGCCTATGTGGGCGGCGCCAAGGTCGATTATTTTGACAAGACGAAGGAACAGGATCCTGCGTGGTTTTCCAAGTTGCAGGCGGTGCCTGACATGGTCTTCCGCCAGAACCAGTGTGTCTTCATGGTCAATGATCCCTCGCGTTACCCCCAAATCAAGCTGGTGACTCCGGCCCAGTAACGTGCGTCGTACCGTTTAGCTCCCGAATTTCGATCATGGCTTCCGCCCAAAAAGTTGTAACGGTCGACATCGGTACCAGCACCCTCAAGGTGGGGGAGTTTGGTCTCACGCGCGGTGGTGCGCTCACCCTGCTTCGCTTCGGCGTCAGCGAACTCGGCCTTGATCCCAACAAGGAAGAGGACCGCGGGCCGTTCGTCACCGCGGCACTTGCCAAGCTCTTCAAGAATCTGGGTATTCGCGGTGGCCAGGTGCAGCTCTCCATTTCCGGCCAGAGCGTCTTCATGAAGCTGGTCAAGCTTCCCCCGGTGGCGCCGGACCAGGTCGAGCAGGTCGTCGCCTTCGAGGCCCAGCAGAATGTCCCGTTCCCGATCAACGAGGTCACATGGGACTACCAGATGATGCCTCATCGCGCCACGGGCAACGAGGCCGAGGCGCTCATCGTCGCCATCAAGAAGGACGTGCTCGAGGCCGAGGTGCAGGCGGTGGAAAAGACCGGCGTGCGCATCCGGCAGGTCGATGTCGCGCCCTTCGCGCTTCTCAATGCCTTCCGCTACAGCGAACCGCAAACCGACGATTGCGCGCTCATCCTCGACATGGGCGCCCGGTCGACCAACCTGATCTTCGTCGAAAAGTCGAACTTCTGGGTCCGCAACGTTCCCATCGCCGGCAACCAGATTTCGCAGAGCATCTGCAATGAATTGCAGGAGCCCTTCATGGCGGCCGAGACGCTTAAGAAGGGCAAGGGTTTTGTCTCGCTCGGCGGCGTTTACGCCGATCCCGAGGACGCCGATGCGGCGCGCATTTCGAAGCTCATCCGCACCACGATGACGCGGCTGCACGTCGACATCAACCGCTCCATCGCCTACTATCGCAACACGCTCAGCGGGTCCGCGCCGAAGCGCGTCTTCCTGACTGGCGGCAGTTCGCAGCTTCCCTATCTCGATCTCTTCATCGCCGACAAGCTCGGCCTCCCGGTGGCGTATTTCAACCCGCTGCGCAACGTCAACCTCGGCGCCAATATCAACAAGGCGCAGTTGCAGAACACCAATTGCTACACGGGCGAACTGGTTGGCCTGGCACTGCGTCGCGCCGGCAGCTGTCCGGCCGAGGTCGCTCTCGAAGCGCCGACGCTCGCCGCCCGCGCCGACAAGAAGCGCAAGCAGCCTTATTTCTACGCCGCGCTTGTCGCGTGGATACTGATCTTTGTCTGCCTCGGGCTTGCGTATTGGAAACAGATCCAGCTCACGACCCAGACCGCCGAGCAACTGCGCGGCCAGACCGTATCGCTTAAGGCCCAGGCGCCCCAGATCATCAAGCTCGCCAAGCAGGACGACCTGCTGCAGCAGACCGTTCATCTCGTGGTCGAGCTCGGCCAGCAGCGCAATGCGTGGCCGGAATTGCTCGACGCGATCAACAACAAGATTCCCGAGGGCGTCTGGATCACCCAGCTCACCCCGGCTTACGATCCCAAGCAGGACGCAGGCTCCGATACCTCGCGCGGCGGGGTTGGTCGTGGTGGCCGTGGCGGCCCGCGCTCGAACCGGGAAGGCGAACCTGGTGCGCCCGTCCGCGGGGCCGACGCCGCCCTTGGCGGATTCTTGCAGCCCACCGACCGGATCAACGTGCTTGTCGTCAACGGCCTCTACCACGCGAATGCGAAGACGCCGCCCATCGTCGATCCCAACAGCCTCCGTGATTTCGTTCAGTCGCTCTCGGCGCTTCCGCTTTTCGACATCGATCCCACCAAGGCGACCGAGCAGCTCACCTACACGACGGTCGAGGCGGATGCCTCCTCCTCATTTGCGGAGAAGTTCACGATGCGGCTCCCGCTCAAGCAGCCGATTGAACTTACGCCCTGACGCGCCATGAAGAACCTTTCCCGCTTCGACCTGGGCATGATCATTGCCTTCGTCATCGTCGCGCTCCTCGGCGGCGGCGCCTGGTATTATCTCTCCGGTCAGCTTGTCTCGGCCCAGGGCGACGCTTCCGCCGCCGCCGGCGAATTCGACCAGTACACCAAGAAGGAAGTCTACCTGCCCACCGGCTCCAACGTGAAAACGCTGCAGGCCGACATCGACCTGATGACGGCGCAGCTTGATCCGCTCGTCAAGACCGAGTTGCAGGCCCCGGAAAATCAACTGTCGGCCATCCAACCGACCGACACCGTGCAATGGAAGCATCAGCTCGATGACGAGGTGAAAAGCCTGGATAACGAGGCCAAGATCAGTGGCATCGCGATTCCGTCGAATTTCTATTACGGCTTCTCCCGTTATCTCAATACCAACCCGGAGTTGGCGTCCACGGTGGTTCTCAGCAAGCAGCTTCTCGCGGTCAAGGAAATCACCGACATCCTCCTCAAGGCGCCGGTGCGCGGCATCGTTCGCGTCAAGCGCACCTATGAGGAAGATCCCGCCCTCGCGCCGGGTGCCCCGATGTTCCAGCCCGGTCACGAAGATCCCGATCAGTTGCCGGGCCGGTCGCAGGAAGCCTCCGGTGGCGTCTACACCTCCTATCCCTTCGAAGTCCAGTTCGACGCCAAGACCGAAGGCTTCCGCAAGGTTGTCAACGACCTGATGCAATCCCACTACGTCTTTGTCATCCGCAGCGTCATGGTGCAGAATTCCAAGCTCGAGTCGCCCAAGGTGGCGGACCTCGACACCATGGCGGGCACGACCGGCGGCGGAAACTCGCTGATTAATTCATCGCCCGGAGCGGTCGCGGCCAGCCAGCCCACTGTCGGGGTCCAATATCTCTTCGGCGACGAAACGCTGCACATCCGCATGCGCGTCGACCTCATCGACTGGCACGGCATTGCGACCGATACGGCGACCCCGACCAGGGGCAGTCGCGGCGGCAGGGCCAACGGCACGGGTGCTTCCCGGGCAGCGGGCGGGGGAGAATAGCCTGAACACACCCGGATGAAAAAATCACCCGAACCCATCGTCCTTACGGTCGCCCTGGTCCTGCTTGCCTTGGTCGCGGCAGGCCTCGCCTATACTTTCCCCTCGATCGCGGACCTGACCAACGTCAGCACGACCGAGCCCAGCAACCCGCACTCTCCTGCAATCCTGAAGGAAGACGCATTGCAGGCTGATCTCGCGCCGCTCGTTACTCCCTCGCTCTGGAAAACGCCGGCCGACAACCACCGGCTCTTCCTCTCCGACGGCTATCTCTTCTACGCTTCGCTCTATCCCGCGGGCAATTATCTCCAGAAGGATGACGGCACCGCGACCACGCCCGGTGGCGTGCTCATCAGCTGGTACCAGAAATACAGCCTCGATTTCACCGATCCGAATATCGACCGCGAGGATCCCGACAAAGACGGCTTCTCCAACAAGACGGAATTCTTCAATGAAACGGCGCCCGGCGCGACGACATCGACGGGCGCGCATGCGACCAATCCACTCGACCCCAAGGAACATCCGACCTACCTGTCGCGGTTGCGACTGGAGAAGTTCGATGTGCGTCAGTTCCACATTCAATTCGTCGGCGTGGTGAATCTGAGCGGCCAGAATGTCTTCCAGATCGCGCTGCAGGATGTTCCGCCATCCGGCCAGCCGCCGCTCAAGCACACGGGCGATTCGCTGGGTTACGAAGGCTGGATGGTAGGTAAATATATACAGAAGAATGACGTCATCGAGGATCCCAATACGCATTCCAAGGAAACGGTTGATGATTCCACGCTCGAACTCGACAAGCCCGACATCGGCGCGAGCGTCGTCCTTCCGCTGCGCCAAGTCATCAATTCGCCGGAGGCAACCGCCTATTTCGTTATGCTCATGCCCAGCCAGATTGGTCTGGAAACCAAGGTGGGCACGGGCAAGACCTTCACGATGCCCATGGGTGTTCCCACGGAATATCTCGTCATCAGTGTCAAGGACACCGGTGCTGTGATACGCGACACCAAGACCCAGCAGGAGATCAACGTGCCCAAACTTGATCCGGCGGAGTGGAATGATGTGCCCGTGCCTCCGGCTGCGACCACTTCCACCACACCCGCCAATTAGGGCGCTTGACGTAATAGACATTTTTACATAAAAATCTTTTAATTCGGGAGCTTTTGAATGAATAGGAACCCCAGCCGCGCTTTTGCCACATCCTCGCTTTTGCTACTCTCTCCACTCTTGCTGTGGGCCCAGAGTACAACCAGCACCACATCCACAACGACGACGACCACTGCGGCTCCTCAGGTTTCAGGCCTGCAATCCGCCCATGCGGAAGCCGTGCATCGCCGCGAGCTGGCTGCCAGCGCTCGCCAAGCCGTAATCGATGGACAGAAACTGCTCTCAATCGAACATTTCGATGAGGCGGCCGATCGTTTTCAATACGCCCTCGATGCGCTAACCCCAGGCGGCGCGTCGGCCAATCTCTATTCCGAAGCCGAGACGGGACTAGCGGCGGCAAAGGCCGGGCAATCGCGCGCCCTAGCCGCCAGCGGTAAATTCGCCCAAGCGGCGTCTCTCCTGCAGGCCGCCATCGTGTTACAGCCCAACGACCCGACTTACACGACGGACCTCGATAATCTCAAGCAACAGCAAATCGCCTACGAAGAACAGGCGCATAATCCTGAAGGCACGACTAATAATCCTGCTGTCACCCAGGATTTCGAGGACAAGGTCGCTGCGGTCCAGAAGCTCCTTTTCCAGGGCCAGAAGTATTTTGAGACCGGCCAGTACGAGCGTGCCGAGGACACCTTCTCCAAGATTCTCATCCTCGACCCATATAACAAGGCGGCCCGCGATGCCATGGACCACATGGAGCGTTACCGTTACCGCGCCGCCAACGTGCGTCGCGAGGAGTACAAGGACGAGGCGATGCTCAAGGTCAACCAAGAGTGGAGCGAGGCGATTTCCCCGGACATCGTCGTCCCGCCCACCGAGGCTCCCACCGTCAACGAGCCCTCCCGCCGTGCCGAGATCACCAGCAAGTTGCAATCGATCATCATCGACAAGATCAACTTCGACAAACTCGACGTCGCCAGCGTCGTCCAGTTTCTCACGGAAAAAAGCAAGGACCTCGATCCCGATCATGTCGGCATCAATTTCGTGCTTAATCTGAACACGGAAGCCACGCCTGCTTCATCCGCCGCCGGCACTCCCGGCGCGACGACAGCTCCTGCCGGTGCTGCGCCGGCCGCCGGTGCGCCCGCCGACAACGGAGCTGGAACGCCTCCGCCCCCAGGCCCGATTCACCGCCTGGTCAGCATCCAGCTCGAAAACGTTCCGCTCTCCGACGTGCTCGGCTACATCATTCAGCAGACCAATCTCCAGTACTCGGTCGATGACTACGCCGTTTATCTGCGTCCGTCCATCGACGAGGGCCAGACCCTCTCGGTGCGCACGTTCCTTGCTCCGCCGAATTTCTTCCAGTCTTCCGGCGGCTTGCAGATCAATGCCGGTGCGACGCCCGACCAGGCGGTCACGGTGCAGGGCATCAGCTCGGACGTGAAGCAGGAGTTGCAGAATCGCGGCATCCACTTTCCTCCCGGCGCAACGGCTGTCTTCCTTCCCGGGTCGAGCAAGCTCGTCGTGCGTGACACGCCCGAGCAGCTCGACTTGATTTCGAATCTGATCGAGCAGCTCAGCAAGGAAACGCCCCAAGTGCAGGTTGAAGCCAAGATCGCCGAGTTCACGGAAACCGCGTTGAATTCGCTTTCTTTCAATTATTTCGGTGGTTTTCAGAATCTCCTCCGCGCCACAGGACCTGGCGGCTTTACCGCATCCACCCAGCTGCGCGATGCCAACTTCGCGGGTTCGCAGGCCACTACGGGCGTTACGACAGGTGGACTGGAGCCGGACAGTATCGACAATCTCATTCAGGCGAACACCTCGTCCAATTCCGGTCTTGCTCCATCCACCTTTCCTAACACAGGTTTGACCATCCAACCCAATACGCCAAATATCTTCACCGTCGGCGCTGTCATCGGCCACACTGGATTCGCTGCCGTCATCAACGCCCTCAAGAATAACACCGGTGTCGACTTGATCTCCGCACCCACGGTCACGACGCAAAACGGCCTCACGGCCAATATCGATATCGTTCGCGAGTTCCCCTATCCCACCAGCTTCGAGAAGCCGCAGCTCAGCAATACGGAAGTGGCCTACTCGTCCGGGCCGTTTGTCGGCGCTCCCCTCGAGTTGGCCATCCCGCCGACCCCGCGCGAATTCGTCACCCAGGACATCGGCGTCAGCCTCGAAGTCAAGCCGACGACCTATCCCGACCAGCGCATCGATCTGGACATCACCAAGGCCCAGGTGGTCGATTTCGACGGATTCATCGACTACGGTTCGCCCATCCTGACCAAACTCGCCCTCAACCTGCCGGTCTCCGTGCTGACACCGGGCACGATCAACCAGCCGGTGTTCAACATCCGGTCGATGGTCACGCGCTTGCAGATTCTGGACGGCCAGACGGCCGTCCTCGGTGGATTACTGCGCGAGGATACCCAGGAGATTCACGATAAGGTGCCGGTCCTTGGTGACCTTCCGTTGGTTGGGCGTCTTTTTCAAAGCAAGGTCTCCAATCGGATCAAGAAGAACCTGCTGATCTTTGTCACGGCCAGGCTGATCAAGTCCAACGGCAAGCCCGAGTATGTAAACACCCTCGAGGCCGAGCCGGATATCGAGGAGAAGCTGCCTGAACCTGAATCGGTTGGGCCCGGCGTCTCCCTGCCGCCGCTCTCGCCGGAAGAACCCAATTCGTAATCTCCGAACCTATTTGCACCATGAAGAAGGCCCTTTTGATTCTCGCTCTCTCCGGTTCGATTTCCTTTGCCCAGGAACCCGCCCCCGCCGCCCAGACGCAAACCGCTGGCGGCACGACTTCGGCTCCGTTGGCGCCCGGTCAAACGATGGGCGCCCCGCTGCCTGATACCAACGCGCCGCCCACGGCGACCCAGACATCCGGTCTGCTCTCGCCGCCCCCGGATAATCCTCCGGCTGTCGCGCCCACCACGGCGGTGAAACCCGCGCCCGCGCCGGTGACAACCACGACAATTGTAAAATCGGCGTCGCAGGAAACATCCCACAGCGACGTTGAACGGATCCAGCAGCAGGAAGTCATCCGGCGCCAGGAGCTCGTTTTCCGCGCCGACCAGGCGGTGATCCAGGCGCGAAAGGATGAACTGGCCCAACGCTATCCCGAGTCACGACAGAACTATCTCTTTGCCGTGCAGGCCTACGGTTCCATCTCCCGTTCTACTTCCCGTTTTCGGCATGCTGCGGATGGCCTCGACCGGGTCGACATGCAGCTTTACGCCAACGCGCTGCAGGCCGGCGACACCGCCCGCGCCAAGATGCTGATCGACGAGGTGGTGGAATATAATCCCGACGATAAGACTGCCTTGGCCACGCAACAGCGCACCAACGCGGCGATCGCCAACCCGAACGATACCTCCATTCTCGGCAATCCCGCCATCACGCCTCATTTCATCGACAAGGTCAATGAAGTGCAGGATCTCTTCGCCCAGGCGGAGCAATTCCGGCGCACGGGCCAGTACGACCTGGCGGAAGAGCGCCTGAAGCGCATTTTGGGAATGGATCGGTATAATATCGCGGCGACCAAGCAGCTTGAACGCATCGATGCGGAGAAGAACCAATACGCCGAACAGGCTCGTTTGGAGACGCGCGAAGAGCGCCTGCGGCAGGTCGAGGAAACGTGGTACCAGCCGATCACCAACCGGGACACCAGCATCACGGCGCAGGAGGCACAGCCCATCCTGAAGGCCGAGACGAACTTCGACATCGACCAGAAGCTGAAATCAATTTTTGTCACCCTCGATTTCACGGACGTCTCGATCGAGCAGGCGACCAACTACCTTTACACGGAGAGCAAACGGCTCGATGAACCCACGCATAAGGGTATCCCGTTTATCATCCAGCCCGATGCGTCTTCCACGGCCAAACCAATCTCGCTGACGCTCAATAATGTGCCCGTTGGCGAGGCGCTGCGCTACGTCTGTCAGTTGGCCGACGTGAAGTACAAGGTTCAGGATTACGCCGTCTCCATCGTGCCCTTCACGGCCAGCACGGACGATCTCATTAGCCGGGTGTTCATCGTACCTCCCAGTTTTGTTCAGCCGCCTGAGGCCTCATCGACTGATTCCACCGGGGCGCTAGGCGGGTCTAATCCCAATATTCGTCCCGTCACACCTGTTGTCACCGCAGCGCCTACCGGGGGAGACTCCGACAGCGTGCAGTCGGTTCTGGAAGCCAAGGGCGTCAAGTTCCCGCCCGGCGCGAGCGCGGTCTATACACCGACGACCAATGCGCTCACCATTGTCGACTCTGCCGACCAGATGGAGTTGATCGAGGAGCTCGTCAACGGCGCCCAGGCGCCCACGCTCATGGTGCGCATTGCCACCAAGTTTGTGGAAATCAATCAGACTGACCTGAATGATTTGACGTTTAATACGGCATTCAATGTTCTTAATCCCTTCTCGGGCAATCTAACCGGAGTGGGCCTTCCGTCCACCAACCCACTTTTTACGACGCCTCGGTTTGCCACCTCGCTTCCTGGTGCGGCGGGTTTCTCTCCGGACAGTATTGACGAGCTCGAAAGTCCAAACACTCTAACCGAGAACACTTTGGGCGTCTCGGGAGCTATCAGCGGACTGCAATACGCAGCCTTCATCAGCGCCCTTTCTCAAAAACGTAGTTTCGATCTGCTCTCGGAGCCTACGGCTCTTTCGAAGAGCGGTGAGCAGGCCACCATGGAGGCGATTCGCGTATTTCCGTACCCTGTCGCATTCGATCCACCGGAACTCGTGACCCAGACGAACACGGGTAATACCCTGACGGTAGCCGTAGCAACGCCGCCAACCGTCATCCCGACGACACCAACCGACTTCAAGCGGCGCAATGTAGGCGTCCGTCTCGTCATCAAGCCTCAGATCACGGCTGACGACAAGACGGTAGATCTATCGCTTTTCCCGGAAGTGACCGACTTCGAGGGATTCATTAACTACGGATCACAGATCAACATCGGCAACCCGGACGGGTCGACCTCCTTGCTCTCATCCAATGACATCAACCAGCCGGTCTTCAACACGCGCCGGATCAACACCAAGGTGCTGATCCACGACGGTTCCACGGTGGTCCTCGGCGGCTTGATCCGGGAGGATCTCCAGACGATCGACGACAAGGTGCCTCTCTTGGGCGATATTCCGCTGCTGGGCCGGCTCTTCCAGTCCAAGGCGAATCAGAGCATCAAGAAGAACCTGATCATTTTCGTCACGGCGAACATCTACCAGAACGATGGCGAGTTGCTCAATCCGCCGGAAACGGTTGATGCGGCTGATGTCCTAACGGGCAAGGCTGCCTACACCGCGCCGGCTGGCGGCCAGTAAGGGTGTACCGCCGCTGCGGAAGTTGATTTTGACAATCCGCTGGGATGCGCAATCCTAGCGGTATGGAATTAGGTTCGCTCGGCAGCATCAAGACCGACGACCTTTTTTTTCTCGCGACCATCGCCGCAGTTGCGGCCGGGACGTCCCTGGCCGTTTTTCTCGCCTGTTTTTTTTGGTTTCGGCGCGAGCAGCGGCGTCTGCGCGGTCGCATCCTCACCTCAGCGGATCAACCCGGTGACGGCTCGTTCGTTTTCGGGCCTTCCAGAAGTGGTGAGCTGGTTGCCCAGTTCCGCGCCAAGCAGGGCAAACAGGTCATTTCCGTGCTGGAGGCGGACGGCAAGCGTTTTGTGCACGTCGACGGCGAGATCACCGCGCCGGAACGGGCCAAGATGGTGCGCTACCTGAAGTCCGAAGGCTTCATGTCGTAAGCGGTCAGCCTGATCGCCTGTAATCCCGGCAGCCCTTGCAAAGCCGGTTTGTCTCCGCATATTAGCTCGAATCTGGAGAAAATATGATTTGGCTGATCCTGATCGGTACGTTCGCCCTTTCGCTGATGGCGTCGGGCTATCTAAAGAGCGTCTTTGCGAAGACCTCAAAAATTCCCATCGCTTCCGGCCTGACTGGCGCGCAAACCGCGGCGCGCATCCTGCAATGGGCGGGCATTACCGACGTCCAGATCATCCCGGGCGAGGGATTCTTGGGTGACCACTACAACCCGCTTAACAAGACGCTTGTCCTGTCGCCGGACAATTTCACCGGCTCGTCTGCGGCCCATGTCGGCGTCGCAGCACATGAATGCGGCCACGCCCTGCAGCATCAGCAGCATTATCTCCCGCTGCAAATCCGCATGGCCTCGGTCTATGCGACCAACTTCGCCAGCCAGGGGCTGACCGTCGTCTGGATTGCCTCGGCTTTTCTCAACTTGATCGCGCCGTATACCGCGCTGTGGTTGATCACCCTTTGCTTTGGGGTGATCATGTTCTTCAACCTCATCACGCTGCCGGTGGAATATGATGCCAGCGCCCGCGCCAAGAAGGTGCTGCTGCAGCTTGGTATCGTCCAGCCGGGGCCCGAGTCGGCGGCGGTGAGCCGAACCTTGAACGCCGCCGGGCTGACCTACGTCGCGGCTTTCGTCGGTACGCTGTTCCAATTCCTTTACTACTTCATGATCTTGTCGGGCCGGTCGCGAAACTAACGCGACAGACGAATGATCCCGGCGGCCGGGACGGCAAAGCGGATCTTCGCTCCGACCTCCGTCGGCGAGTTGGCCCAGAGCTTGAGCGGCTGCCCGCCCCCCATCACGACCTCCAGCTCCACCTTGCTGCCGAGGAACCGCGTGCTATGGACGATGGCGCTGGTCCCTTCGCCGCCAATGCGGGCTGATTCGGGCCGAAAGCCGGCCACGTCATCGCCGGGGATGCCGAGTTCCGCGCGCCACGGGCTGTTGGGCGGCAGCAGATTGATCTCGCCCATGAAGCGTGCGACAAACTCATTCAAGGGCCGGCGATAGATTTCTTCCGGTCGCCCGACTTGTTCCAGCCGGCCTTCGTTCATCACGCCCAGCCGGTCGGAGAGTGACAGCGCTTCCTCCTGGTCATGCGTCACGTAAAGACACGTCAGCCGGGCCTCCCGCTGGATGCGGTGCAGCTCGTCGCGCAGCTCGAGCCGCAGCCGCGCATCGAGACTGGAGAGCGGTTCGTCGAAGAGAATCACGTCCGGTTTCACGGCGAGGGCGCGGGCCAGCGCGACGCGCTGCTGCTGGCCGCCGGAAAGCTGCGCCGGCTTGCGCGCGGCCAGGTCGCCCAGGCGCGTGAGATCGAGTGCCCGCCGCACCCGCTCTTCCGTCGCCGGGTGATCGAGCCCCCGTGCGCGCGGGCCATAGGCGATGTTGTCGAAGACGGTCAGGTGCGGCCAGATGGCGTATTGCTGAAAGACCATCGCGGCATGGCGCTCCTGCGGCGGCAGGTCGTTCACGCGGCGTTCACCGAAAAGAATGTCGCCCGCGTCGGGCCGGATGAATCCGGCCAGCATGCGCAGCAACGTGGTTTTTCCGCAACCGGAGGGCCCGACCAGGCCGAATATCTCGCCCTCCGCGATCTCGAACGAAATGTCATCGACCACAAGGCGGCCGGCCTCGAAAGCCTTGCCAAGGTGACGCAACGTGACGTTCATGGATGCGCGGCCTCTTGGGTGATTTCAGCGTAGCGCCGCAGCGCGTCGTTTTGCCAGCGGTTCAGCAGCGCGGTGAGTTGCACCGGATCACGCAGGGCGGAGTCGGACAGCAATTCCTGCGCGGTACAGGGAGGGACGACGAATTTTGCGAGGAGTACGTTGCGTCGCGAGGCATTCGCCGGATCGTTCAGCGCGCGCCACGCGCGGACTAATCCATCGTGGGGATCGACCATGCAGGCGGCGATGATCTGGCCGAGGATGACGCGCCGCTTCGCGCCGAGTTCCTCGGAATACTGCAGATCGTTCGGCAGGCGAAAGGGATCGGTGCGCACGGGCGTCACGCCCGCGAACTCATCGTAAAGCGCGGGTTGCACGCTCATGCGATTGATGACCGCGTGCACGGCTCCGCCCGGTTGCCCGCGCGGCAGCATCCAGAGCAACTGGCCGGGACGCCCGAGAACGAATTGCAGGAAGCGCCGTGCCATCTCGGGATGCGGTGGGTTTTTCAGCATGGCGATCGAGTCTGGGGTGATCACCGTCTGGCCCTGTGGCAGCACAAAACTGACATTTTGCGGGCCGTAGTAGGCGGACTGGGCCTGGCCATAGCTGTCGATCGCGACGCCGAAGGTGGCATCGCCCACGCCCACCTCGACTGCTGAGGCGGCGGAGGAGGAAAGAAAAGCCCGGGTGTTGCCGCTCATTTGCATGAGGACGGCCCAGCCGCGTTCCCAGCCGAGCGATTGCAGGATGATTTCGTAGATCGACAGCGCGCTGCTGGAGGCCCGCGGATCGCAGGCGGAAATCCAGCCGTCCAAGCGCGGGTCGATGAGGTCGCTCCACTGGCGCACCGGCGGCAGCCCGAGAACGCCCCGCGCCCGCTCGTTGGTGATGATGCCGAAACCGGCCAGCGATGCGCCGAACCATTCCTGGTCCGGATCGCGAAGGTCCATGCCGTTTAGCTGCGCCGGAATCGCCGCGAGGATTTCCGGTGGTAGGTCGCAACGCGCGAGCAGGCCGTCTTTCTTCAGGTCGCGAAACGGATCGATGCCGCCGCCATAGAGCACGTCGAGGCCGGAACTCGCGTGGCCCGCATATTCGTCGCGTAGGAATTTGATGATCTGCGAACCGCCGCCGCCCAGCTCGCGCCAGCGAATCGTCGCGGGCTGGCCGTACGTTTTCTGGTGCCACGCGGAAAACGCGCGGGAAGTCTCGTCCTTGATGCCCTCCCAATGAGGCGAGATGACGACGACCTCGGGTTCCGGCGCGGGCTTCGAGCAGGCGATCGACACCAGCGCGACCAGCACAGCCGGCAACAAGCGCGAGACGAGGCGAAAGAGCGGGTGCATCCTCGGCCGTCACGGTAGGCCGCGCCGTCGCGCTTGTAAGCGAAAAATCGCCATCGTCCGCGAAGCGTTTATAGTTCGCGGGTGATCACCGCCTATCCCCAGCGTCTACGCCGCATCGTGCGCGGCGTCGGGTGGAGCACGTTGATCGTCGTGGCGACTCCGCTGCTGATCGCGATCATCTGGTTGCGCTTCTTCGGTTTGCCCGACTCGGCCACGGCCTACCTGCTGGACCAGATCCAGGAGCGCCACATTTTGCCGTACCCGGTGGCGATCGACCGGCTGCTGCTCTCGCCGACCGGCGCGCTGCTGGCCGATCACGTCACGGTCTATCATGACGCCGCGCGGCGCGACACGATGCTGCAGGTCGACCAGGTCCGCGTCGGCATCGCGTGGCTCAGTTGGTGGCGCGGGCACGGCATCGTCAACAGCGCCAGCATCTCGAACGCCGAGGTGCGCCTGCCCATCGGCCCGGACGAAACCGTCGCGTTTCACAACGTCGACGCCTCCGTCGCGTTCGACGGGCACGACATCCGCATCGAGAACGCCCATGCGCGCCTCCTCAACCTCGACCTGCTTGTGCGCGGCATCATCCACAACGAGGGATTTCCACCCGGCAAGAAGGACACGGAGCAGCAGGTGAAGGCGCGGGAGGATATTTTTCGCTCGGTCGAAAAGGCGCTCGGGGACATCGGTGGCGCGCAGCCTCTGGCGGTGCAACTCGAGTTCGAGACGACCACGCGCGACTTGCCCGGCGGACGCGCGAATTTTTCCATCGAGGGCCAGAACCTGACGTGGCGCAGCGCCCCGATCGATGAATTCGGCATCCACGGCACGCTTGGCGATGGCCTGGTCAACCTCAACGAATTCAAGATCGCACTCGATCGCGGCGAACTCACCGCTTATGGCGAGTGGAACCTGGCCGACCACTCGGCCGAGCTGCAGTTCACCTCGTCGATGGATTTCACCACGCTGGCGCCGGCCTTCCCCGGCTCGCTGGGCAACGCGCTGGGCAAGCTCGATTTCCCCAACGCCCCACCGTCGATGACCGGCCGTGTTCTTTTCGATCTGCGCGAGGGCTTTCACGCCGACGTGCAGGCTGATCTCGACTGGGAGAACTTCACCTTCAACGGCGTCGCCTTCCAGCAGCTGGTCATTCCCGTCGCCTACGACGGCAAGCGGCTGCTCATCCCGGGGATGAAAATGGCCGGGGCGGCCGGCAACGTCGACCTCGAGTTCTTTTACGACAACACCCAGGTCCCGCCCAACCTGACCGGCAAGATCACCTCCACGCTCGATCCCACCATCCTCCAGGGCGTGTTCGGCGAGGGGATGGACAAATTCCTCGCCAGTTGCGCCTTCCCCTCGGGCGGCCCGCGCATCGAGGCCTCGGCCACCGGAACGGCGCTGAAGACCGATGCATGGACGGTGAAGGGCAATCTCAACGCGACCCATTTCGTCTACAAGACCGCCGCTTTTGACACGGCTGCGTCCGACTTCACCTTCGCCGACTCCAAGCTCGATCTCCTCAATCTCGCCGTGCACCGGCCCGAGGGCGACGGCAGCGGCCGCATCGTCTACGACTTCAAGAATCGCACGGTCGAGCTGCACGATCTCGTCACGCAAATCGACGTCGCGCAGGTCGCGCCGATCATGGGCCCGAAATTCACCGAGTACACGAGGCCCTACCAATTCACGAAGCCGCCGCTCGTCCACGCCAACGGCCTCGTTGATCTTCAAAGCACCAAGGAAAACCTCGATACCAACCTCGTCGTCCAGGTCGACGCCAAGTCGCCGATGGGCTGGATGCTCTTTCACATCCCCTACGTCTTCGATCAGCCCCACGGCGTACTCACCTTCAAGAACCGCCGCCTCCTGGTCAACATGAAGCAGTGCGGATTCTACGGCGGCGGCCTGCACGGCACGCTCGACCTCAACCTGCGTCCGACCCCTGCCGACTACGTCGTCGACATGTATCTCACCAAGGTCGACTTCCAGAAATTCATGCTGCGCAGCTTCAACTACGGGAAGTCGACCGGCTCACTCGATGCGCAGGGTCATTTCTCCGGCACGCTCGGCGTCAGGCCGTCGATGGCCGGCAAGGGCCAGGCGGACGTTATCGATGGCGACATCACGCAAATTCCACTACTCGGCTCGCTCACGCCGCTCATCCCCGGCTTCTCCGCCGCAGACGAGGCGCACGGCCACTTCACCATCGGCGACGGCTTCATCCGCACCGACGACCTCAATATCAGCAGCGAGACGCTCGCGCTCATCGGCAACGGAAGTTACAACTTCATCGCCGACAAGCTCGACCTCAACATGCGCGTCAACACGCGCGTGCCGCTCTTCGGGCTGCTCACCTACGCGGTGAGCAAGATATTCGAGTTTCACGCCTCCGGCACGATGAAGGACCCGCAGTGGGCCGCCCGGAATTTCTAGGTGAAGTGGGGAGACAATTTTCCCTCCGTCATCCTGAGGTAAACGCCGGTGCTCGTTGCCCGCGAATCGCCTCCACCGTCATCCAAACCAGCAGCGCACATTTCAGCGGAAAGTTGATCTGTCCCGGAAAAGTCAGGCCCGCGCGCAGGTTCATAATCGCGAGCATCAGCACGAGCAGCGCGCCATCGCGCCAGATATTGCGCGAACGGAAGAACCCGCCCTCAACAATGAGCAGGCAGAGGACGCAATCCTCCGACGGCAGCAGGTACGGGCATAGCATCAGAAAGGTCCAAATCATGCCGCGAAAATGCTGCGACCCGGTGAGTCGTCCCATCCAGCGCAGCGTCAGCAGGAGCAGGGTCGAGCCAAGGAAAAGCACGCGACTGGCGGTGAAAAACAGCGCGCTATGGCCCGGGAAAAGCGTGCTGAAATAGGCATTCGCGCCCGTGTCGCCGTGGCGCGTGAACACGTCGCGCATGAACGGAATCATCGCGGATTCATAGTAATGTCCGATCAGGTACGAGTAATCGCGCAACCCGCTCACCCAGCCGCCGTAGAGCGATCCCAGCGCGGCCCAGGTGATCGCCAGCAGAAGCGCCGTCAACCCCAGCGCAGACCATGCCCGCGCGCCGATGAGCAGGGCAACCGGGATGACCGCAATGCTCGGCTTCATGCAAAGCGCCCAGGTCAGAAACGCCAGCGCGAAAACGGTCCAGGGTTCGCGTCCACTGCGCCGCAATAAGAACCACACGGCGGCCAACAACGGCGTCGTGACCAGCGCGCTCTGGCCGACGGCGAACGCAGTCACCGTCGTGATGTTCACCGCGCAGACCAGCAGCAGGTAAAGCTGCAGGCGATCCACGGCGCGCGGGAGCAGGTCCAGCGCGTAGAGCAGGAGGAATCCCAGTGCCGCGAGGAGCGAGAACGCGACGTAGGCGAGGGGAGGCGGCAGCGCGAGGAACGGCTGCACGAGAACGAGCGCGACCGGCGAATAGGCGTGGCACATGCCGGAACCCGCCGTGGGCAGCGCGTGATGGATCAGCGTCTCCTGGTCGGTCTGCCGATAGGGATGCGCCACGACGTGTTCATCGATGCCGCGCAGGTACATCAGATTGTAGGCGAAGTCCTGCACCGCGTAGCCGCCGTTCGGGGAGGGAATGCAGCCGAAAGGCAGTCCCGCCTGCTTGTAGGACTGCAAGTCCGAGCCCGGCCGGTTCAGAAACGCGATGAGCGCGAGAAAGAAGAGGCCGAGGATAATGAGCGCAAAGCGCTTCAATCCCGGATCAAGACCAGTCCTCATGAGAAATGAGAGCGCAGTGGCACATTAATAACGCGGGCCGCCCGAGTCACCATACACGCGGCCACTCGTGTAGACGGTGTTGCGGGCAAGCGGAGTGTACCACGCGCCATAGCAGACCCAGCCGAGCACAGGCAGCAAAAGCACCAAGGACCAGAAGAGTTTCTTGAAGAACTTATCCGCACGATGCACCACCCAGAGTCGAAGGATGAGCGTGGCGCTCATGCCCAAACACACGGCGAACGCAATTTTCTCGCCCGGGAATAATTCGACCATCGCGAAAGAGGAATGCGCGCGCTGCATTAAACTCTCGGGGACGGCGCCGAAAATGGCCATGCGGCCAAGGTATCGCGAACCGCCGGATCGAACCAGCCCGATCCCCATCTCGCCGGTGCGATCCTCCGCCATTGATTCACCGCGCGATTTGGGCAATATCAACTCTCCCCATGACTGATCTGGAACGCGTCCGCCATTCCGCCGCCCACGTGCTGGCGACCGCCTTGCTCAAGCTCTGGCCCGAGGCCCAACTCGCGGCCGGTCCTCCCGTCGACAACGGCTTCTACTACGACGTCGAGCTGCCGCACCGCATCTCGCCCGCCGATTTCGAGAAGATCGAGGCGGAGATGAAAGCCATCACCAAGGCCAACCAGCCATTCGTTCGCTCCGCCATCTCGCGCGACGAGGCGATCAAGCTCGGGCAGGAAGGCCGGCTGGCCGCGCTCGCCTCGCGCCGCGATCCCAGCAAGTTCAAGTTGGACATCCTCCAGCGCATTCCCGAGGGCGAGGAAATTTCGCTCTACACCAACGGCGACTTCGTCGATCTCTGCGCCGGGCCGCACGTCATGCGCACCAGCAATGTCGGCGCGTTCAAGCTCACCCACGTCTCCAGCACCTACTACCTGGGCGACGAGAAGAACCCGCAGCTCCAGCGCATCTACGGCACGGCCTTCAAGAACAAGACCGAGATGGAGGCCCACTTCAACATGCTGGAGGAGGCGAAGAAGCGCGACCATCGCAAGCTCGGCCGCGAACTTCAGCTCTTCCACATCGACGAGGAAGTCGGGCAGGGGCTCGTGCTCTGGACCCCGAAGGGCGCGATCATCCGGCAGGAGCTGCAGAATTTCATCAGCCGCGAGCTGACGCGGCAGGGCTACAGCCAGGTCTTCACACCCCACATCGGCAAGCTCGGGCTATACCGTACCAGCGGCCATTTTCCGTATTACAAGGAATCGCAGTACCCGCCCATCGTCGAGCGCGAGACGCTCGACTCGCTCGCGGCGGAAGGCTGCACTTGCGCGCAACTCTCCAACCTCCTCGATAGCGGCGAGGTCAACGGCTACATGCTCAAGCCGATGAACTGCCCGCATCACATCAAGATTTTTGCGAGCCAGAAGCACTCCTACCGCGACCTGCCCATCCGCTTGGCTGAGTTCGGCACGGTTTATCGCTGGGAGCAGTCGGGCGAGCTCGGCGGCATGACCCGCGTGCGCGCTTTCACCCAGGACGACGCGCACCTCTTCTGCACCGAGGAGCAGATGCCCGTCGAGGTCATGGGCTGCTTGGGCCTGGTGAAGATTGTTTTTCAGACGCTCGGGATGAAGGATTATCGCGTACGCGTCGGCCTGCGCGATCCGGACAGCGCCAAGTACACCGGCGACCCGGCCAACTGGGACAAGGCGGAAAAGGCGTGCCGGGATGCCGCCGCCAGCCTCGGCGTGCCCTTT
>Ga0182024_10000460_pt1 | contig 104185 bp, 99 predicted proteins | sample P32metaG_FD_120480 | JGI IMG/M metagenome (GOLD analysis project Ga0182024, IMG submission 120480) | Permafrost microbial communities from Stordalen Mire, Sweden - P3-2 metaG (Illumina Assembly) | ecosystem: Environmental > Terrestrial > Soil > Wetlands > Permafrost | place: Sweden: Stordalen... | reverse complement strand
TGTTGTGCTCCTCCATGCCCGTCGCGACGGTGAGGATGTTGGGGTCGAAGATGACGTCCTCGGCAGGAAAGCCCACTTCGTCGACGAGAATCCGGTACGCGCGCTCGCAGACACGAATCTTGTTCTCATACGTCGCCGCCTGCCCCTGTTCGTCGAACGCCATCACCACCGCCGCCGCGCCGTATTTCAGCACCGCCGCAGCGTGCTCGCGGAACTTCGCCTCGCCCTCCTTCAGCGAAATTGAGTTCACGATGCCCTTACCCTGGACACACTTCAGGCCGGCCTCGATGACCGTCCACTTCGAAGAGTCGATCATGAAGGGGACGGCGGCGACCTCCGGCTCGCTGCCCAGCAGCTGCAGGAAGCGCGTCATCGCCTCCACGCCGTCGATCATGCCCTCATCCATACAGATGTCGATGACGTTGGCCCCGTTCTCCACCTGCTGCCGGGCGATCGAAACCGCTTCCTCGTACTTGCCCGCCTTGACGAACTTCGCGAACTTCGGCGAACCGGCGACGTTGGTGCGTTCGCCGATCATGATGAAGACGCCAGCCTGCTGCGTGAACGGCCGCGATCCCGACAGCCGCAGAGGCTTCGGGTTCTCGATGACCGCCGGGCTCTCAGGCGCACTCATCGGCTGCCCTCGCTCAGCAGGAGGCTGGACTCCTCATCGTGCGTGGTCAGCCTGCGCGGGGGGTCGCCTTCAAGCGCCTTGGCAATCGCCGCAATGTGCTCGGGGGTGTTGCCGCAGCAGCCGCCTGCAATATTGATCAGCCCTCCTCGCGCGAATTCGCTCAGGTACCGAGCCATATCCGAAGGCCCCAGATCGAACCCCGTTGGCGAAAGCGGATTGGGCAAACCCGCGTTCGGATAACACGAAATCGCCACATTCGCCTTTTCGCTCAGCTCCTCGAGAAACGGATACATCAGGTCAGGGCCGAGCGAGCAATTGAGCCCGATCGAAAACGGACGGGCGTGCTCCATCGCGTTCCAAAAGGCCCCAACCGTTTGCGCAGAGATCATCGTCTCGCCGCCACGTCCCACCGCGGCGGAGATCATGATCGGCAGTTCCTTATTCCCGGCAGTCAACCCGTCCTCATCGAATACCTCCCGAATCGCAACCAGCGCCGCCTTCGCATTCAGTGAATCGAAAATCGTCTCAACCAGCAGAAGATCGGCGCCGCCCGCGATCAGCGCACGCACCTGCTGCTTGTATGCAACCCTTACCTGATCGAAAGTGACGACCCGGAACCCGGGATCATCGGCATCGGGCGAGTTGGAAAGCGATACGGTGAGCGGTCCGATCGCTCCGGCCACGAACCGTTGTCGCCCCGTTGCGTTCGCGATGCGATCTGCCCACTCGCGGCATTGCCGCGCCGACTGCTCGTTGATCTCCCACGCCAGGTTGCCCAGGAACGGATCGTCGATCACCTTCTGGTAGAACGCAGGATCCTTGCGCCCCCCGTGCTCCCGCGGATCCTCGACAAAAAACTCGCTCTGCGCGATGCTGGTTGCCCCAAACGTGTTCGTCTCGATGATGTCGGCGCCCGCTTCCAGAAACCGCCGGTGAATGTCGCCGATCATCTTCGGCTGGGTCAGCGTAAACAGATCGCCGTTGTTCAGCAGATCCTTCTTCGCATCCGCGAAGCGCTCCCCGCGAATATCGGGCTCCTTCATCCCGTACGTGCGAATGGTCGTGCCCATGGCGCCGTCGATGATGGCAATGCGGTCCTCGAGGATCTTGTGCAGCGGATGCTGGATGTCTGTCATCGGAAAGGGGTCTTTACCTTATTAACTCTGATGGTAGCGAACCTTCGGCGAATCTCGAACCGCCCGGCGGGCAAGCGGCCAATCTCGGCATCCAATGTGCCAATTCGCGCCGCAAATGGAGGGCCTTGCTTATTGCTTCGCGTCCGGATCCATCAGATTCAGTCCCGTCTTCTCGTCATACCTCTTCATCAGCGGCGTCGAATCGGCGGTCACCCAGACCTCCAGAAGAGGAGAAACATGGCCGCCCAAAACGTGTCCTCCCCGGGTGGTTCCGTCGCTCATCGAGACCACGCAGTGCATGTGGACCGAGGGCTTGCCGTTCAGCAGCGCGATGTCCCCCACCAGCGAATCCACCTCTCCCGGTTGATCGATGGGAATCACGCGGTACATCTTCTTTTGGATGTCGAACCAGGCCAGCCGAGCATCATGCACCCCGCCCACCGCCGTCAGGTGCGCGCTCTGGATGTGATACTCCTCCGCGAACCGTGTCAGCCCGGCAAAGAATTCGTCCCCGATCTGGAACACGACCACGAAATCCCGCTGGCCGTTGCCTTCGCTCAGCAGTTTCACCTTCATCCCCGGCGCAGACCCATACGGGCCGGCTTCGGAGCTCGGCACATACTCCGGCGCACTCTGCGCGCTGGCGAAAATCGAAAAGGCAGTCATCGAGGCCAGCAGAACAAAGGTCTTCATCGGATTGCTCCTGTTTTATGGATGCAAAGCCCCAGCCCAGGGCTGCGAAAACGCGACTCTACTTCACCGAATCGGACTGCGCCGCCATCTGCCCCGGCATCCCCACCGTCGGAACCAGCATGTCTTCCTTGCGCATCACCAGATTCGTCGCGTTCAGGCTTGCTAATTCGAACCCGTGCCCGTGCGTGATCGCGTCCGTCGGGCACGCCTCTACGCAGTAGCCGCAAAAGATACAGCGGTTGTAGTCGATGTTGTAGGTCTTCGCATAGCGCTCGGCGCTCGAAATCCGCTTCTCAGCGGTGTTCTCAGCCGCCTCAATGAAAATGCAGTTCGAAGGGCACGCCGCCGCGCACAGAAAACAGGCTACGCACTTCTCCAGGCCATTCTCGTCCCGCTGCAGCACATGCGCGCCGCGAAAACGCTCCTGCAGCACCGCGCCCCGCGTCGGCCCCTTGCCGTCCGGGTAATTCTCAACCTCGGTAGGCTGAAAGATCTCGCGAAAGGTGATGCTCATCCCCTTCGCAATCGCCGCCGCGTTGCGCACAATCGACATAGATTCAGTATACGAGACAGATGGTTTCGATCACGCCTACCGAAACAGAGCCGGAAGGTCGCGCCCGCCGTAGATCACTCGCTCAATCCGTACCCTGTCTGCGGTGACCCGAAAGAGAATCACGTAACGGCCGGCGACCGCGAGGCGAGCCTGTTTGCCCACATCGGGCCGCAGCTCGTAGAGCAGCGGATTACGACCGATCCTCCCGATTTCCTCCCGAATTTCCCGAATGAAGCTGACCGCGCGGGCGGGGTTGTCCTCTGCGATGTAGTCGGCAATCAGGCTCAGATCGCCCTCGACGAACCGGGAGAACTCAATGCGCATCAGCTGGAAGCGTCGGCCCGGCGCTGATACTTCTGCTCCAGACGCGCGAGCACGTCTTCCCCATCCACGCCGGGTGCATGATCCTCCAGAGCCTGCTGCCACAGCTTGCGCAGCTCCTTCAGTCCCTGCTTCTGAGCCATTCGCTTCCGGCCCCAGTCGCGCAGCGCTTCGCGCACCACTTCGCTGCTGGAGGCGTATTCGCCGCCGTCCACGGCTTTGCGAAGCTGTTTCACCATCTCGGGGGGAAGCGCAATGCTGATTTTCTCGACAGCAGGCATGATGCAATCCAGTAGGAATATTTCCTACCGCCAGCATAGCACCTCGACCGCCCCTGTGCCCTTGAAAATCCGACGCGTCTTCGTGCTATCCTCACGACAAGCAGACCTATGCGCCGCGCCTCTTCCATCCCGGCCGTTTTCAGCCCTCAGAGCTGGAACGAAGCCTTTGTGCGCGCCATCGCCCCGCGGCGATATAGCAGGATTCTGCCTACCCGTACGCGACCGAGTCTCTTCGGCAGCGACTAGTCATCGCAGCCCTCGACGCCGCTCACCGCGCGCGTCGTGCACGAAGACGACCTCTCTCATCAGCAGCGCCGTCCCGATCTTCGGATCAGTCAGCGCCCCAAGCCAGCGCACGACCCGTAAGGAGAGAACATGACCGTCGCATCCGCAATCCTCGCCCAGTACGGCCCCAGGTTGAAGACCGCCCTCCCCGGCCCCGAAGCGCGCCGCATCGTCGAGGCCGACGACCGCCTCATCTCGCCCAGCTACACCCGCTCCTATCCCCTGGTCGCGAAGCGCGGCCGCGGTCTGCGCGTCGAAGATGTCGACGGCAACGAGTTCCTCGACTTCGCCGCCGGCATCGCCGTCGTTTCCACCGGCCACTGCCATCCTGAAGTCGTCGCCGCCATTCAGAAGCAGGCTGCCGAACTCATCCACATGTCCGGCACCGACTTTTATTACGAAGCCCTCGTCACCCTCTCCGAGCGCCTCTCCTCCATCGCGCCCATGCCCGGACCGCATCGCTTCTACTACGGCAACTCCGGCGCCGAAGCCATTGAGTGCGCCCTCAAGGTCGCCCGCTACCACACCGGCCGCCAAAACATCATTGCCTTCTTCGGAGCCTTCCACGGCCGTACCATGGGCGCGCTTTCGCTCACCGCTTCAAAACCACAGCAGCGCCGCCGTTTCGCCCCGCTCGTGCCCGGCGTCACCCACGTCCGCTATCCCTACGCCTATCGCGGCTGTAGTGGAGGCCCGCAGGAAGAAGAAGCCTTTGCCCTCGGCTGCGCCCGCTACATCGAAGAGAAGCTCTTCCACACCACCCTGGCGCCCGAAGAAGTCGCCGCCATCTTCGTCGAGCCCATCCAGGGCGAAGGCGGCTACGTCGTTGCGCCCGCCATTTTCATGCAGGAGCTGCGCCGCATCTGCGATAAGTACGGCATCCTCCTCGTCGCCGATGAAGTCCAGTCCGGCGCGGGCCGCACCGGCAAATGGTGGGCCATCGAGCACACCGGCGTCGAGCCCGACATCGTCTGTATGGCCAAAGGCATCGCCTCCGGCATGCCCCTCGGCATTTGCATGACCCGTGCCGCCATCATGGACTGGAAACCCGGCTCCCACGCCTCCACCTTCGGCGGCAATCCCATCTGCATTGCCGCGGCACTGGCGACCATCGATATTCTCGAACGCGAAGGCTTGGCCAACGCCACCAGGCAGGGCCAAAATATATTCGCCCGCCTCCGGCACTGGCCGGCAAAACATCCCATCATCGGCGATGTCCGCGGACGCGGCCTCATGATCGGCCTCGAGATCGTCAAGGACCAGCGGACCCGCGAATCCGCGCCTCTCGTCCGCGATCGTATCGTTGACCTCGCCTTCGAGCGCGGACTCCTCATCCTCGGCTGCGGCGAAAACTCTATTCGCCTCGCGCCGCCACTCATCGTCAACGAGCACGAATCGGCCATCGCTCTCGACATTCTCGAGGAATGCATCAAAGTTGCCGAAGAAGAATTAGCACATCCGCCGGCGCTGGCTGGCTCAGCGGTTTAAGGTCAGCAGCCCGGCGGTTGGGTCGCGGGACCGGGCAACGCGGTCCCGCGCGAAGCCTACTCCAGTGGCCGCCGCCCGTTGCCGCGCCCAGGCCGTTTCGCCATCCGCCCAAAGAAGATCCCGGCAGCCAGAAACACCGCGGAGATAACCGCGTTCGTCAACCCCATCCGCAAACTCCCGTGGCGCATCGCCAGCGCGGCGTTCAGGAACCATACCGCCGCCCCCAGATACCAGATCCAGTTGAAATTGCGGCTCACTTTCTTATGGATGCGCCGCCCAGGGCGGGCGCTACCTCTCCATTTCCATAGTAAAACGTCAATTCTGCAGACACCGGAAGCGCCGCGTTTGTTCCCGCTCCAGCCGGCAGACTCCTCTGTGCTACAATCTCATTGAGTTTGTGCTACAAGAGGAGGGTGGCTATGCCTGTAAATGCCGGCAAAAGGAAGCGCGCTCCCATGCCTCGTGGCATGTCGCGGCTCAAGATGCATGCCATGCGGACAATGGCTGAGGAAAAGGGCTTGCTGAATGGGAAAACGCAGATGCTGCGCGGGCGAATGCCTGAAACTCTGGTGCGAGCGGCCAGGAAGAACACTGGAATCGAGTCCGACACGGAGCTGATCCGGCTTGGGCTGGAGACGCTCGCAAATCAGGACAACTATGGAACCTGGCTAATGAGTCATTACGGCACCATCCCGCCGGGCGTCGATCTTGAGTACTGATCTAGCCGGCGCACTGGCAAAACTTCAGCCCTCTTCCACTCGCCTCCAGCGGAGGGCTGATAACTCCCTTCAATTCTGCGATGCTGTGCTGCTGCCGGAACCAATCCTGTACGACACGACGGTCTACATCGACGTGTTGCACGGCAAGCTATCGAACCATCTGAAACGCGAAATCGCCAGGCTGGAACCGTGGCACTGCTCCGTGACTGAATCGGAGATGACCTATCTCTGCGGTCGCCTCGACCCAGCTCACCCCGGAACCGCAGCGGTCGTCCGTGAGATCGGCAGCATCGTGGACCATTGGCCCCCCAGCCGCGTCCTCCTCCCCGACCGCGCAATCTGGCGCGAAGCCGCCATCCTCACCGGCATTCTCTCGCGTCTCCAAAATACCCGAGCCGAAGACCGGGGACGAACTATGAATGATGCCCTGATTTTTCTGTCAGCCCTCCAACATGGGTGCACCGTGCTCAGCCGCAACGTCCGCGACTTCGACTTGCTGATGCAGCTGGTTCCGGCCGGAAAGGCCGTCTTTTACCGTATCCAGTAGCTCACAGTCCCTTTCCCCACACCCCCACCTCCGCTGTGCTACCATCCCTGTTCCTGTGGACCAGGGACCGGAGAAGCCGCGAAATCCCGCCTCCTCAGGACCGCTTTTTATGCCGGACGAGGACCGATCTCCCGAGCCTCCGGCACGCATCCGCCGCGCGCCGGTACCCATCCCGCCTCGCACGAGACGCCCTCCGCGACGCCGTGTGGAAATCCCTGTGCCCGGTAAGCCTGTATCCGCCGTCACAGTGAGCATCCTGCTTTTGATTTCTACTGGCCTGTTTTTGCCATGCGATACATTCACGGCTGCGCCCTGCGCACGCCGCGCACCTCGCTTTACAAGGAGCACTCCATGAAAGCCTATCCGGGAAGTGAGATCCGCAACGTAGCTGTAGTCGGGCATGCGCACAGTGGGAAGACCACGCTCGTCTCCGCTCTGCTGCATGCCGCCAAAATGACCCCCACCCTCGGTCGCGTCGAAGATGGATCGGCCGTCACCGCCTACGACGAGGAAGACGTCGCCCGCGGCACCACCATGCAGAACGCGCTGGCCTTCGCCGAATGGAACGGCGTCAAGGTCAACTTCATCGACACTCCCGGCTTCCACATGTTCGTGCACGAAGCCCGCTGCGCCATGGCGCCCGTTGAGACCACTCTCGTCACCGTGAACGCCGTCACCGGCGTTGAGCCCATGACCGAGCGGGTCTGGAAGTACGCCGAAGAATTCAACCTGCCCCGCGCCCTGGTCATCAATCAGATGGACCACCCCCGGGCCGCGGCGTCCGCCGAATCGACACTGACTGCACTCACCGAGCGCTTCGGCCGCCAGTGCATCCCCGTCCAGCTGCCCATCGCGGACGGCAAAGGTTTTGAAGGCATCATCGATCTCGTCACCATGGAAGCCTTCTTCTACACGCCCGGCGGCGACGGCCACGGCAAGATCGGCGAAATCCCCGCGTCTCTGAAAGAACCTGCGCAGCGCGCGCACGAGACCCTGGTCGAGTTAGTCGCCGAAGGCAAAGACGAGCTGATGGAGGAGTATTTCCGCGAAGGCACTATCCCCGAGCAGCACCTCATCAGCGCTCTCCACGAAGCTATCCGCGAGGACCGCATCTTCCCGGTGCTCTATGCGAGCGGCCTCGCCAACGTCGGCACCGATCATCTTCTCGACTTCCTCAAGGTCTATGCTCCCGCGCCTGTCGAGCGCGAGCCGGTGGCCGCCCGCGCCGCCCTGCACGCCATGGCCGCCACCAACGGCGAAGCCGCCGTTGCGGCCAGCGCGGATCAGTCGCCCGAAATCGTCATGCGCAAGGTGTCCGACACCGAGCCCCTCTCCCTCTTCGTCTTCAAAACCATGACCGACCCCTTCGCCGGACGTATCAGCTTCTTCAAGATCTTTTCCGGCGTCCTCAAAAACGACGGCACCGCGCAGAACTACTCCCGTCGCACCGCGGAAAGATTCTCCCACCTCTCCATCATGCAGGGTCGCACCGCCGTCGCCGTTCCCGAGCTCCACGCCGGCGACCTGGGCGCCGTCGCGAAACTCAAAGAAACTCTCACCGGCGATACCCTCGGCGACAAGAGCCACGAAATCTTCTACGAGCCGGTCACCTTACCCGAGCCCGCCATGACCTGGGCTATCGAACCCAAATCCCGCGCCGACGAAGACAAGCTCGCCCCCGCCGTCCACAAGCTCATGGAAGAGGACCCGATGCTGCGCTTCTTCCGCGATGCCCAAACCAACGAATTCCTGATCGCCGCGTCGGGCCAGTCCCACATCGAGTCCCTCGTCAGCAAGCTGCGCCGCCGCTACCATACCGAAGTCACGCTCAAGGCTCCGCGGGTGCCCTACCGCGAAAGCATTCGCGGCCGCGCCGACGCCCAGGGACGCCACAAGAAGCAAACCGGCGGCCACGGCCAGTACGGTGACTGCAAAATCAAAATGGAACCGCTCCCTCGCGGCGCCGGCTTCGAGTTCGTCAACGATGTCTTTGGCGGAGCCATCCCGCGCAACTACATTCCCGCTGTCGAGAAGGGCATTCAGGAGTCAGCCGCCCGCGGCTACCTCGCCGGCTACCCCGTCGTCGACTTCCGCGTCACGGTCTACGACGGCAGCTACCACGACGTCGATTCCAACGAGCTCTCCTTCAAAATGGCCGGCCGCATCGCCTTCCGCAAATGCATGGAGCAGGCCAAGCCCACGCTGCTGGAACCCATCATTAGCGTCGAGATCGAAGCTCCGCAGGAATTTGCCGGCGCGTTGATGGGCGATTTGAACCAGCGCCGCGGTCGCGTCCAGGGCATGGACAGCCACGGAGCCACCGACATCATCCACGCCGAGGTGCCCATGTCCGAGATGCTCACCTACGGCCAGACCCTCACCGCCGTGACCCAGGGCCGTGGCAGCTTCCACATGGAGATGAACCACTACGACATCGTCCCGCAGCTCATCGCGGACAAGATCGTCGCCAATGCCAAGAAGCCGACCGGCGACGAAGAGGAAGAATAGGAACGAGGAGGCGGCCGCCCTGGGTGCCACACCCCAGGGCTTGCTTTAGGTGTACACATTGAGTACACTTCAGAAAGAGGTCGTCATGTATGCCCGCCATCCGAGTCGGCGTGCGCGAGTTTCGCGAACGTATCGCCACTTTTCTTGAATCCGATAAGCCTATCGCCGTCACCCGTCGCGGGGAGACCCTCGGCGTTTATGTTCCCGCGCTTCGGAGGCATAAGGATACGGCCAGCTTCGCAGAGCTCCGTGCAGCCGCTGACCGGTTAGCCGAAGCTTTGGCCGATGTGGATGAGGAAGAGTTCGTCGCAGAGTTCAAAAAGCTGCGCCGCGCCGGCGCCCGAGATACACACAAGCGATCGAAGTGATCGTTCTGGACGCGAACATCATCATCCGCGCTGTTCTGGGCCGGCGGGTAAGACAGATCATCGAATCCTGGTCTGCGCAGGGAGTGCGCTTTTTCGCTCCAGATGATGCTTTTGCCGATGCCGAACGCTACCTGCCACTACTGCTTGCCAAGCGGAACCAGTTGGAATCCGAGGCTAAATCAGCCGTCGAATACCTGCGCCTCAAAATTGAGGCGGTCGATGCGGATACCTACGCGCAGTTCCAGGACGAGGCGCGACAGCGACTGAGCCGCCGAGACGAGGAGGATTGGCCTGTCCTCGCTGCGGCTCTCGCGTTATCTTGCCCAGTGTGGACCGAGGACGCAGATTTCTTCGGTACCGGCGTTGCGGTTTGGACAACGAGCCGCGTGCAAATCTACCTGAAAGCTCGCGCAGCCGAACACGCCTCTCACCAGGAATAGAGCACCTGCCATCGGCCTCAACAGCAAGGCCCGCCATTTCCGGCGGGCCTTCTGCCTTTGCTGGCGCGGTTCACTAAGAGAACATCGCGGGAAGCACTTTCAGGAGGATCGTCACCACGACCCACCATCCCCAAATGGCAACGGCCGCCTGCCCCTTCTTGATGTTGCCTACGATCGCGCAGCCGATAGTCAACAGCACCAGCGCCCAGATGGTGAAAATATCGACTGCCGTGCCCAGCGCGATCAGCGTCTTCGGCCAGTCGGTCGGCATGTAGTACCCGAGATTCGTCCCCACAAAATTTTTCAGGTTGAACGAATCCGGGTCCACAAACCACGTGGCGACAATCCCCAGAATTCCCTGGATCGCCCACGGCAGCGTCGCATACATCCACACCGCCAGCATTTGTCCAAACTTCGCCGTGCCCCCGAAGCCGAAATTCACAGTCGCCATCAGAACGGCCGCCGCGATGATTGCCGAGATCAATCCCAGTATCGGCACACCCCAGAAGCTGTATTTCGTGATATTCGCGCCCATCGCGATCGCCTTGGCCTGCTGATCGGCGGGCAACTGCTCTATTCTTTGCTGCTGCGCCGGACTCTGATGCAGGATGTTGGTGTAGGTCTTTTCCCAGCCAATCTTCTGCTGGACGACGTACCCGAAAGCCCCCGTGATGATCACTCCGATCAGCCACGGCATCCACCAGCTCGCGCTGCGCTTGATATCCGTAAATGTCTTGGAAGGAGAAACAAAAGCATCGACCACCCGCTGGATCTCGTTCAGCGGCGGAGCGGATGATTCGGGTTGAGCAACAGCATCGGCCATAGCAATTCCTCCGGAAATTCCTGCGTGATTCTCTGCCTTCTCGCGATTTCCAGGAATTGTACTCCCCGCCCCGCCCAGCCAGAATGAAAATCGCAGCCGCGCGAACCTCTATCCTCAAGACCTGTCACCGCTTCCAGCCGTTCACTGTCCGCTTCAACCGCTGGCCTGTTGCCTCCCTGTGATCCCGCTACTTTTCTCCCGCCTTCGGGTCAGGTACTCTGGTATTGCTTTTATTGACAACCCCGGACCCCCGATGCGCATCCGTTTCTCCCTCGTCTCTGCGGCCGGCTTTCTGCTGGCGCTGCCTGTTCTCGCCTCTACCGTGAGCCCTGCCGCTCCCATGCATCGTCGGCATGCGCATCACGCGCGCGCCACAACTTCGCAGTGCGGCCGGGTTGCCGGCCACGCGAGTCACACCGTCCTCGCCAACCCCGCCGCAGTGCCCTGCCGTGTTGCAGCCGCGCCTCTCGCTCCTGTCCAGACGCCCGCCGATCCTGTCTCGCAACTCGACGCCGCTACTGCGCAACCCCTGCCGAGCCCCGCCAACCTGGCCCCTGTCACCCGCGTCCGCGCTTCCGCCTCCCGGCCCCGCGCCAGGATGGCCCGCGCCCGTTTCGTCCCGCCGCTGCGCGGCTCTCTCGAATCCCTGATGCGCCAAAATGAGCGCGACGAAGCGGAGGGTTTGATTCGCATCGAAAACGACGCCCAGCTCGAGCAACTTGAGGCCGGCCGGGACATCGTCCCTGTGCCCGCCAGCTACTCGCTGCGCGTGAATCCCGATCTGCCCGTCAACCGACGCTACTGCCGCCCCTGGACCGCCCACTTCCTCACTGACCTCGCGCGCAACCACTACGCGCGCTTTCATCGCTCCCTGCAGGTCAACTCCGCTGTCCGCACCGTCGAGTACCAGCGCTCCTTGATCGCGATCAACGGCAACGCCGCCCCCGCGGATGGCGACATCGCTTCTCCTCATCTCACCGGTGCCGCCGTCGACATCGGCAAGAAGGGCATGTCCTTCTCTGAGCTGTCCTGGATGCGCGCCTGGCTGCTCCCTCTGCAAACCACCGGCAAAATCGACGTCGAAGAGGAGTTCTACCAGTCCTGCTTCCACATCACCGTCTACCGCGGCTACGCGCCGCCCCCTCCGCCTCGTATGATCGCGCACCGCCGCCACACATCGACCACCCTGCTCGCCACCGGCGTGCACTAAACTTGATCCGAACTTCGGTCGATTTGCTAAACTGAACTTGCTTCCGGAAGGATACGACCCTCCCGGAAGGTTCTGCTACCTCATCAGCAGCAGGAGTACCAACGAGACGATTGCCAGTACTAGCCGCCTGTCGACGGCCAGTGTGATTTGCAACCGCATACGGGATGATTTCTCATCCAAGGGCCTCACCTCCTTTCATCGGTAACGGCCTCGCAGGTCGTCTTCGCGACTTGCGAGACCGTTGGCCCGATATTCCGGACCAATTTCAGCGCAGCCGCTTTCGCACTCTGAAAGTAGGTAGTCTCAGCCTAAGTTTTCCTGATTGGGCGCGACAGATTACCGATGAGCGTCGCCCGCTATCCCCGTTCCGCCTTCACATCAATGCCCAGTTGCAGGCACTTCTTGTAGAAGTGACTCCGCTCCAGCCCCAGCGCTTTCGCCGCATTCGTGACATGTCCCTGGCTCCGCTCGAGCTCAGCCAGCAAAGTCGCCCGCTCGAACTCCGCCACCCGCTGCGCTAAGGGACCACTCGCCGCCGCGCCCTCTGCGCCAACAACCCCGTTCTCCACCGATCCCGAACGCCGGGGCAGCGCCAGTTCCACCGTCGCTACATCCACGCTTTCCCCCGCGAGCAGCAGCAACCGCTCCACCGCATTGCGCAGCTCGCGAATATTCCCCGGCCACGGATACTCCCGCAAAGCCTCAACCGCTTCCGCCGTGAACGGCTCCGGCTTCCAGCCGTTCTGCGCGCACACCTGCCGCACGAAATACTCCACCAGCGCCGGTATATCTTCTCGCCGCGCACGCAGCGGCGGCAGCGTGATCGGGAAAACGACGACCCGATGATACAAATCCCGGCGAAAACTCCCCGCTTCCACCATCTCCTCGAGATTCCGGTGCGTCGCCACCACCACGCGCACATCCACGGCCACCGGCTTGTCTCCGCCGATCCGCTCCACTTCCGATTCCTCCAGCACCCGCAGCAGCCGCGTCTGCATCGCCACCGGCATATCCCCAATCTCGTCGAGGAACAGCGTCCCGTGATGCGCCTGCTCGAATTTCCCGATGTGCCGCTGCGCCGCCCCGGTGAATGCCCCCTTCTCATGCCCAAACAGCTCTGACTCGATCAGCTCCGCCGGAATCGCCGCGCAGTTCAGCGTCACGAACGGCCCCGCGGCGCGTGGGCTCTTCTCATGCAGCGTGCGCGCTACCAGCTCCTTTCCCGTCCCCGTCTCCCCGTAAATGCACACCCGCGACTCGCTGGCCGCCACGCGATCGATCTGCGCCATCACCCGCCGCATCGCCTCGCCCGTCCACACCAGCTCGTGTTTCCCCACGCGACGCCGCAGTTCCAGGTTCTCCGTCTCCAGCCGCTTCAGCTTCAATGCGTTCTCTACCGTCAGCAGCAGTTTGTCCGTCGAGAGCGGCTTCTCCAGGAAATCCATTGCGCCCAGCCGCGTCGCTTTCACCGCCATTTCGATGTGCGCCTGCCCCGACATCATCACCACCGGCGCGGCCACGCCGCTCGACTTCAGATCCTCCAGCAGCGCCAGCCCGTCGCGTCCCGGCATCACCACATCCGACAGAATCAGATCGAACGGCCGCGATTTCGCCAGCTCCAGCGCCTTCGCCGCGTTATCGCACACCGTCGCCTCATGTCCGGCCAGCCGAAAGGCGCGCGCCAGCGACGCCAGCGTGTTCGCCTCATCGTCGACAATCAGAATGTCGGCTTTGCTCATGCTTCCACGCTCTCCGCAAAGGGCAGCCCGATGACGAACCTCGCTCCGCCACCCTCCACATTCTCCACCGCAATCGTCCCGTTGTGATCGGCGATCACCGACTGCACGATGGCCAGCCCCAGTCCCGTTCCATGCTGCTTTGTCGTGTAGTAAGGAGTGAAGAGCCGCTCGCATTCCTCCGGCGTCAGCCCCGCTCCGGTGTCCGCCACCGAAATGCGCACCATCTCGCGAGCCCGGACCGCCGAAACTGTCAGCGTCCCTCCTTCCGGCATCGCGTCCATCGCGTTCAGCACCAGATTCGACAGCGCACGGTGCAACAGCTCGGAATCGCCCAGGATGGGCAGCGGCTCGGCGCTGATCGCCGTTCCCAGTTCAATATGCTTCTCCTCGAGCGCCGGCCCATAGAGTTTCACAACGCGCCGCACCGCCTCGCGCGCATCCATTTCCAGCGCCTGCGGCTTGGGCAGCTTTGAAAAATCGCTGAACCGCCCCACAATCGTCTTCAGATTCTCAATCTCCGCCTCAAGCGTCGCGGTGCTCTCTTTGAACACTTCGTCAAACTGCTTCTTCGGAAGCTTCTTCGCGCGCACCATGTTCTCCACGGTGATCTGCAGCGGCGTCAGCGGATTCTTCAGCTCATGCGCCAGCCGCCGCGCCAGCTCGCGCCACGCCGCTACCCGCTCCGTCTGCACCAGCCGCTCGCGCTGCTCCGCCAGCTGCCGCGTCATGTTGTTAAAACTGCGCGCCAGCGCTCCCACCTCATCCATCGTTCGAATGTCGACGCGCGTCTCCCAGTCACCCTCCGCCACCCGGCCCGCCGCCCTCGCCAGTTCCTCAATCGGACGCGAAATCCGAGCCGCAATCCAAAGACTCGCCAGCACCGCAAAAATGATCCCAAGGCCCGCGATGCCGTACGCAATGTCGCGAATGTGACGCTGCACCTCCACCATGCTCCGCCGAGAATTCGCCACCACCAGCACCGCCAGCACATCTCCCTCCATCCCTTTCAGCGGAATCGCGGTCACGCTCATGCTGTCCTCGCTGTGGCTCGTCGGATAAACCACGCCTTCCGCATTGCGAGCATTCGACCGGGCATCATCCACCAGCGCCTGGTAGTGTTCCCCGCTGTCCGGCCCCTGCAACGGACCCGCAAAGTTATGCGCGTCAAACGGCCCGGAGACATTCTTGTAGATAAAAATCTGCGTCCCCGCCGGCACAGAAAAATCCCGCAGAAACCCGGCGTCGAGTTGCCGTCCACCCGCCACGTACAGCGGCGGATCGGACCCGGCCACCGTGCGTACCGCAAACAACCCAACCTGTGAGCTGCCATCCGGCAAATCTTCCTGCTTCAGGAATGCGGGCTTCCCTGCCGCGGTGATCGCCGGCTCCTTGTAGCCGAACCGCGCCGTCCATTGCAGCGACGAAATGATGCTGCCGTCGTGCGCGATCAGCTCCAGATAATCGAGCCGATACTCCTCCGCCAGCGGCACCGCGACCGTGAGATAGGGAGCGCTGTCGCCACCGTTGTTCAAATCGAACGCGATGCGCCGCAGCGTATCGCTGGCCGCCATACGATCCACCGCCGCTGCCGTGTCGCTGGCGCGCTGGTTGAATTCGTGCTGGAACTGACCCACCAGCAGATCCGTCTGTTGCCGGTCCATGTCTTCGAAGACGTGCCCTACCCTGACCGAGCCCGTCCACCCCACCGCTGCCACCACGCCCATCACCGTCAGCGCGAGCATCAGCAGCATCTTTTGTCGAAGCGTCACTTCGCGCCCTCCAGCGACGCATCGGCCAACAAAGGCTCGCCGTCGACGGAAAGCCGCAGATCGCGCACCCGCTCGCCCGCGGCCCACGCGCGCGGCAGCCACAGCAGCGGCACAGTCACCTCATTGTCCAGGACCCCGCGCTCTGCCTGCCACAACGCCGCCGCATCTGTGCCGTTCACCGTACCATTTTGCCCGAACCGCGCCAGCATTTCGTCAAGCGCCGGGCGCGGGCTGGCCGCCTCGAGATGCACGCGCCGCAACACCAGTGCCGGCGGCTGCCGCGAACCCGCCTGCGTCACCTGTACGTTGAACCCCGCCTCATGCAGATTCAGCGCCAGTCGCGCCGCCGCCAGCTGCATAGTCGCGCCCGTGTCGTCCGCGCCCAGCATCACCAGCGAAGGGTTTGCCCCGCCGCGCAGCGCGCGCGCCCGATCCAGGTCGCGATCCGAAGGAAAGAGGAATGCATATCCGCTCAGCCCCTCCGGCAACAGACTTGCTGTCACCTCGCCCTGCTTTTGAAAGATCACGTTGTAAAGCGCTGTGCGATCCACAGCCAGCGCCACGGCCTCCCGCATCTCCCGGCTCGCAAACGCTCCATTCGGGCTCATCGTCAGCGCCAGCAAATCCACCGGCCGCGACACCAGCACATTCAAATGTTGCTGCTGGGCCTGGCGCAACAACTCTGGCGGGACCTCCACGATATCCGTCTTCCCCACGCTCAGGTCCAGCCACTGATCGCGGATCGTACGCCGTGTCCGCACTTCCACCGCATCGGCAAACGGCCTGCCCGCCCAGCAATCGTCATTCGCCACCAGGGTCAGCGCGCCATTCACAAATCCCGTCACTCGAAACGGCCCCGTTCCCACCACCGCGCCCGAAGCATCCTGGCGGCCAATTCCAAACAGCGTTTGCGCCAGTAATTCCGGCAGATCCGGAACCGGCGAATCGCTGGTGAACACCACTGAAGGCCCAACTCCGTGAACGGCGCTCCACGGACAAGCCGCTGCCGGGTGCGAACACGCATCGGTCAGCGCCGCAGCAACCGCGTCGGCGGTGAGCGCCTCGCCATCCTGAAAGTGAACGCTGGACCGAATCCAGAACTCCCAGCGATGCTCCGCGTTCTGCGACTCCCAGCGCACAGCCAGCGCCGGCTGCGCCCCACCGCTATCGCCCACCGTCGTCAGCGTGTCCAGCACCAGCCGCCGCGCGATGCCGTCCGGCATCTGCCACGGGTCGCCCTGCGTTTCGATGCGCAATGTGCCGCCATAATGCGGACGCGTCCTCGCCGCAGCCGAAAGCGCGGCGCAGGCCAGCACCGCGCTAATTACAAAACGCCGACCCATTCCACACCTCGTACCGCGCGGGCGCATCCCGGCGCACAATCACCATCGCACTCGCCCCATCTGTCGCCGCATGGATCGCCGTCACCGCTCCCTCGACAGTCAGCGGAGCGCTCACCGCCATCGCCTCTCGTCCGGCGATCTCATACGCGCGCAGGTCGTCTCCCGTCGCCGCCGCACCCGACCCCGACACCAGCACCTGCACGCCCGATCCGCATTCCGAGCGGATCACCCCAAAGTCGCTCCCCCAGTCATTCGCTCCATTCACCGGCTTCAGCACGTTATTCTCGATCAGCATCACTCTGCCATCGATGCCGTTCAGCAGCATTCCCGTTCCCGTCGGCCGCGGAATATCCGACCCCTGATAAAAAGGTGGTAGCTCCATGCCGAATCCCGGCGCCAGCACGCCGGTGAAGTAATCGCGCATCGCGTTGTAGAACGCTCTCTGCGACGCGCTCACCGGCCATGGATCATCGCTGTCGGCGCACGCAACCGTAATCTGCGCGCCCGTCGTTGTCCCGCTGCACAGCACCCCCGGCAGATACGTATCGAACAAATGATCCTGCCGCGCAACCAGCTCCCCGCGTATGTCGCGCGGAAATGGCCGTGTGTGCGTAATCGCGAAATGCTGATCCTCGATCCAGTTCCCGCTCGCCGCCCCCGCAGGCGCAAGCACCGCCGCGTTCCGGACGTAGCTCACGATCCGCTCCGGTTCCAGCACCACCAGCCGCTGCACGCCTCCGATCGAGAACATCTGTGCGTCGAGCACCGGATCCGGCTCCGTCATCAGCAGCGTCCGCCGCAGCGTCACGCTCGGCCCCCCGGTCGCCGCAGCCGTCGTAGCGCCCAACGTCACCGGCAGCATGGTTACGCGCGTCTCGGTCCCCTCCACCACTTCGGCAACCCACAACCCGCCCTGCAAATTCTCCGAGAGCGTTACCCGGATCAGCGTGGCGCTCTCGCTGCCCCCGGCAACGACCCCGAATCCGCGCAGATCGCGCTCCAGCAGCTTCCGTATCCCAGGAATCTCACCGCTGGCCAGGGAAGAATCGTTCCGAATCGTCAGCTTCACCGATCCGGGCCCCGCCAGTGCCGCAATCTGCTTTGCCAGATCGCCCACCGGCTGCTCCCAGTTCGCCGCGTGCGCCGCGGGCAACAGCAACATCAGCGCCACCACCACTGGCCAGAAGCTTCGCTTGTAGATCATTCGCTGGGGCGGATTATATCCTGCGCTCTTCATCGCTCTTCCTCCCGCACCCTCTCAACAAAAACCCACCTCGGCTGCCCAGTTGTGACAACCGAGGTGGTTAGCCGGCCGCCCCTCTCCCGAGCCTGTGCTTTACAAGCCGAGAGGGCCAGCGGAACGCCGCACTAATGTCCAGCGCCTTCGGCGGCGGGCGCAGGATCATCCATCTGTTGCTGCATTTGCTGCTTCAAGGCAGAGTTGGCATCCATCCCCTTAAAAAGATCGTTCGCGAAGAAGAACTTCCCATCCGACGGCACCATCACCATCTGGATCTTGTCCGACAGCCGCTCCGCAATAATCTTGTTGATCAGCAGCGGAGACTGGTTCAGCAGCTTCGCCTCGCTCGTCATCCGCTCCGCGTCTGCCGCCGCCGTCACCCGAATCCGATTCGCCTCCGAGTCCGCCAGCATATTGCGCCGCTGCACCTCCGCCTTGCTGTCGATCACCTTGGCCTGCGCCTCGGCATCGGCGTTTTCGATCGTCGCCTCCTTGCGTGCTTCCGCCTCCAGCTTCGACTGCTCAATCTGCTTCTGCTTCAGCGGCAGCGTGTACTGCATCGCGTCCGCCTCGCCCTTGGCTTCCACCACCTTCGCGTGTGCGTCGCCCTCGGCCTCCTTCACCTTCTGCGCCGCGTCCGCCTCCGCCTGCAATTCTGCAATGCGCACCTGCTTCTGCTGCATATCCGTCTGCACCGTCAGCTGATCGTCCTGTTGCTCCTTCAGCAGCAGGTCCTGCAGTCCCTTCGCGTACTCCGGCGGAAGCTGGATGTTCCGCAGCATCACTTCTTCCACCAGAATCCCGTCCGCCCCCAGCTTTTTCGTGATCGTCCCCGCCGCCTCCGAGCGAATCTCCTCGCGTTTCACGCTGAAGATATCCCGCACCGTATACCCTGGCGTCAGCTCGCGCCACGCGCTCGCCACCACCGCCGGGACCATCTGCGAATCCACCGGCTGGGGCAAGTGGCTCTCGATGTAGTCGAGCCGGTGCGGGTCCAACCGGTACCGCACCGTGATCGCCAGCCCAATGTCCAGCCCCTCCTTTGACTGCACATCCAGTGGCTGCATCTCCATCGCCGTTTTCTGAACGGCCCCGGAAGGAGCCGCCGCACCTTCCACAACTCCAGCCGTGAACAGCTTGTCCCGCAGATCGAACATCTGCACGCTCTCCACCAGCGGCGTCACAAAATGCGCGCCGGAGTAGAGCGTTCCCGGCAGCGTTCCGCGCATCTGGCTCACCCGCACGCCGCCCATCCCGGCCGGAATCACCACAATGCTGTCCGCTATCAGCAGCGGCAAACAGGCAGCCACGGCCAGAGCGACCGAGGTCCGCCAGCGTACCGAACCAGGCTCCGGCATCGTCTCCGTCATTCCCTCCGCACCAGAAGCAGCCAGCTTCCGGCGATACTCGAACATCTTCCACAGGTCATACAGCGTGATGGCGAATGCGGCAGCCAGAAACAGCACTCCCGCGGCGATCAGCAGATCCTTCAGTGCAAGCATTTCCGTTCACCCTTCCCTTCCCAGTTCCTTCCGCTCTGTTGCCCGGCTGGTCAGCGGCTGGCGGCTGAAGAACAGCCTCACCAGCCCCCCGAACAGCATCTCCTCCACCAGCAGCCCGCACGAGACGCTCAGCAGCATCGCCCCCACCACGCTCAGACCTTCCGCAAACAGTTCCATGGCGATCCTCATTTCCTCTCGTGCTTACTGGCTCACCGGCACCACCGCCGTCACCATCGCTGTCGCGGCAACATCGGCCGCTGGGCTCTGTTCTGACTCCGCAGGCGCTGCCTTGGCCGTCACCACCTGCGCAGCACTCGCGGCCCCCGGCGTCATCGGCTGGCCAAAAATCGACGCAGTCTCCTCGTTCCTCTCGCCCACGATCTCCACAGTGTCGCCGCTCCTCATTTCCGCGAACAGCTCCTCGAGATCCTTCTGCCCCATCCGGATGCAGCCATGCGACGCCGCCTTCCCAATCGAACGCGGCTCGTTGGTCCCGTGAATCCCGTAGCCCTTCTGGCTTAGCCCCATCCAGCGCGTGCCCACCGGATTGTCCGGCCCTGGAGGAATCACCTTGCCATCGTGGTAATAAGTCGGGTTCTCGACGCGCTGCACGATGGTGAACGTCCCCGTCGGACTCGGCGACGTACCCCGACCCACCGCAACCCGGTAAACCTTCTTCACCGTGCCGTCTTCCACCAGTGCCAGCCGCCGATCCTCGAGGCTGACCACGATCACCCGCGTCCCCCCGTGCTCCTGCGCCGCCGCCGTCCGGATCGCAACCGCCGGAGCCGCCTCCACCTTCGCTTGCGTCTTCTGCGCGGAAACCGGCACCAACGAGAGAACCATGCAGCTTGCCGCAATCATCGCTTTCATCGGGCTCTTCATCTTGTCGCCTCGTATCGTCCAGCCTTGCGCCGCGACAAAGTGCACCCTGCGAACCAATCACCCGCGCCCGGAAAACAAATGAGTTAACCGTCCGAAGCCCCGCGAAACCACGTGTCCCGCCAGACACGCCGTGTCACCGCGGACACGCCTCCGTCCGCTCCGCTGAGCGCGCTGTCGTCGTCTCCGTCGACAACACCAGCGTGGCTCACCCGTGACCATCGCCAGCCGTCCAATAGAGCGCCCCGACGCCTCGTCGGGAATTTGGGCATAAGATTTCAAGTAACAACTCATCCGATGTTTCAGGCACAATAGCGATGGTTTCCGGAGGTCGCCGCCGATGACCAACTACCGCCTCACCCTCACCGCATTCCTGCTCGGGGGAACCCTGGCTGCCGCCGCGCAAACAGCGCCGCCCGACTCGACTGCGGCTCCGCCCCCTGCTGCAGCGACCGCGCCCACCCCCCAGGCGACACCCGCTCCCCCCCAAACCGCCGCCGTAACGCCGGCGCCCGCAGCCGTGGCCGCACCTGCCACCGCCCCCAACATCATCGATATTCCCGCGGGAACAAGAGTCCTCCTCGAAGTCCGCAGCGCCATCAACACCAAAAGCGCCCGCCCCGGCGACGGTGTCTATCTCTCCTCTATCTTCCCTGTCGTCGTCGGCAACCGCGTCGTCATTCCCTCCGGCGTCTATGTCCAGGGAGTCGTCGACAGCATCGTCCGCCCCGGCCGCGGCGTCGGCGCCAAAAAGGCCCAGCTCAACATGCACTTCACCTCCATGATTTTCTCCAATGGCTCCGTCGTTGAAATTCCCGGCGTCGTCAACAGCATGCCTGGCGCTGAACACCAGAAAGTCAACGGTGACGAAGGCACCATCGAGCAGGATGGCGGCAGCAACAAAGGCCGCAACGCAGCCGAAACCGCCAAGGTCGCCGTGCCCACCGGTGCCACCATCGGCTCCATCGGCGGTCTCGAAGGCGGCCATCCTCTCGCCGGAGGCCTCGAAGGCGCGGGCGCCGGACTCGCCGCTGCCGGCCTGGTGGCCCTCTTCACTCGCGGAGCCGACGTCAACATCCCTTCGGGCACCCAGGTCGAAATGGTCCTCCAGCGTCCGCTGCAGGTCCAGGAAGCAAACCTCAACGGCCCGACCAGCCTGGTCCCCGCCACCAGCCAGCAGCAGCCTTTGCCCAAGCCGCGCCGCGAGCAGATTCTCTGTCCCACCGGGAGCCTCGGTTGCAGCTAGCCCACCTCCATCGTTACCCGCGGGCTCGGATACTCCCGGCGCCGCCCCCTGCAACGGGGCACGGCTGCGCCGCCCAGGATTTTCACGGACCGATTTTCACAGACTCGAAACCACGTGAAGGCGGGATAAATTAGTGACTGTGAGGAAACTACTCTCCGTGTTCAATCCCCGCTTCCGCGTCTGGGCGCGCGACATCGGCATCTCCGTCATCGCCTCCCTGATCATCGTCACCGTCCTCTACCAGCCCGTGCGCGTCGAAGGCACCAGCATGCAGCCCGGACTGCGCGACCAGGACCGCCTCTTCATCGACAAATTCTTCTTCCGCTTCGAGAAAATCTCCCGCGGCGACGTCGTCGTCTTCCACTACCCACGCGATCCCGAAAAGAGCTACATCAAGCGGATCATCGCCCTGCCCGGCGACTCTATCTTCATCGATCACGGTCGCGTCTGGGTCAATGACCAGCCGCTCGACGAGCCCTACGTCCCCCATCGCTATCTCGACACGCGCTCCATGCCCGAAATTCTCATTCCCTCCAGCGACTACTTCGTCATGGGCGACCATCGCTCCATTTCCAGCGACTCGCGCGACTTCGGCCCCGTCGATCGCGACCTCATCTACGGCAAAGCCACCTTCATCTACTGGCCCGCCGATAACATGGGCGTCGTTCGCTAGGCAACGCCAAGCAGCGGTTTACAACCCCATCCCTCCCCTGCTAAAAAAGAATCCCCCGCTCACTCATCCCTGATTCGTGAATGACTGGAGGCTCGCGATGCAATCCCTTCGAATCCCTGTGCTCCTTCTCTCCGCCTCAGCCTTTGCCATGGCCCTTCTGCCCGCAACCTCCATCGCTGCGGAAAAATTCGACGGCCACTGGCTCACCACCCAGGACTGCCCCGCACAGGGCAAAATGGAAGAGCTAATTCGCAAAATTCCCACCACCATTGACGGCAACACCCTCAAGGGTGACAAGGGCACCGCCGATCAGCCCGGTTACGAAATCATCACAGGCAAGATCGGCGACGACGGCAACGCCAAACTCGACGTCAACGGCGTACTCGCCAACCGCGCCAACGCCCACGGCCTTTTCGCGCACAAAGGCGAAGACTACCACTACACCGTCAAAGCTCACTTCGATGGCGACAAAGGTACAGGCACCCGCGACACCGGCCTCGGCATCGAAAGCCGCCCCTGCAATTTCACCTTCGAGAAACAACCCGAAGGCGCCGCGCCTCCGCCATCCGCGCCAGCCCCTACCCCACAGTAGCGATAACAAGCGACCGCTACCCGCTACTGGCTACCGGCTACAGGCTGCTCCCTCAGCGCCTCGCTCCCACCGGTGCTGCAGCAGGCCGGTTGTAGCCTTCCTGCGCCATCCGCTTGCCCATCGGCCGATAGCTCGCCGCATCCTCCGGCTGCCACGTCGCCAGCCCATCCACGTAGCGGTTGTACATCGAGAAGGCCGCCGCAATCAGCACCGTGTCGTGAATCTCCACATCGGTCGCGCCCTGCTCGCGGGCCGCGGCAATATCACCCGCCGTGACTCTCTTCCCACTCTCCCGCACCTTGCTTGCGATGCGCAGCAGCGCCCGCAACTTCGGCGAAACATCGGCCGCCTCCGGATTCGCCTTCACCGCCTCGATCCACTCGTAGTCTGCCTCGCGTCCCCCGCGATGCTCCGCCGCCGCCGCGCTGTGCGACAGCTGGCAGAACCGGCATTCGTTCCCATTCGAAACCACAGCCGCAATCGCCTCCCGCTCCGCGCTCGTCAGCGAATTGGGCCCACGCAGCAGAATCTCCGCCAGCTCCCGCATCGGCTTCGCCGTCTCTGGCCTGAACCCAAACGCCCCCACAATTCCCGGTACGCCTTCTTCCAGTGCGATATGTGCCATCGTCTCTCTCCTCACGTTCTCCATCCGCTCACGCGCTAAGCAGTTCTGGGGATCAGAACGGGCCATCCGATTATCCCCGACCCAACCCGCCGCCTACAACCGCTCGCGGTGCGGCATTCCTCTCAACCGTTTGGTGGATGCACCGTCTGCCCGCCAACCCATACAATCCCGATGCCGGTGTTCCCAGACACCTCCCACGCCACAACAGGAGCTTCTCATCATGGCTTACATCGAGCTGCCCATCGCCCCCGAACTCGGCCGCGAGTTTCCCGGCATCGCCGGACCTATGACCTTCCGCCCGGAAACCGCCAAGCCCATCAACCAGTTGGTCAATATCCTGCTGCGCGGCGAAAGTACCCTTTCGCCCGGCGAGCGCGAACTCATTGCCACCCACGTTTCCTGGCGCAATGACTGCTTCTTCTGCCAGAACATTCACGGCGCGATCGCCGCAGCCCAACTCGATCACGATGAAGCTCTGGTCCAGCGCGTCAAAACCGACTGGATCCATGCCGACATTTCGCCGAAACTCAAAACCCTGCTGAATATCGCCGGCAAAGTCCAGCAGGGCGGCAAACACGTCACCGAAGAGGACATCTCCGCCGCTCGCCAGGCCGGCGCCACCGACCGCGAGATCCACGACACCGTCCTCATCGCCGATGTCTTCTGCATGTGCAACCGCTATGTCGATGGACTCGGCACCTGGGCCCCTCAGGACCCCGACATCTACCGCGCCCGCGCCGCCCGTGTCGTCGAACACGGTTACACCGCGGTCACGGAGATGGCAATCGCACAAACATCCCCCAAATGACCACCCTCCAAAATGAGGGCAGCGCTCAACCCGTCGCCTTCAGTCCGCGGGCGCTCGCGATGTTGTGAGATAGCAACGCGAAGCACGTTTGTGCTTTAAACCATTGCACAGAAAGGCCCGGATCCACACGGATCCGGGCCTTCCCATTTTGATCCGGTCTCAATCGGCGTTCCTTTTTGGCTCACCCCGAGGCTTTCTCCCGCATCTTTTTAAGCAGGGGCCGTCCCTGGTCGATACCGTTTCTACGAGGGGATTTTTTATGGCTACCCATTCCATCGAAGTATCGATCGACCTTCAGGACTTCACCGGTGATAGTCTCATCGCTGCCCAGGCGGACGCCTGCCCCCACGCTGACGAAATCAACGTCGGCGCCTTCCGCGGTCTTGCCTTCGCCCTCATTTTTGAAACCGTCCTCGTCGCCCTCGGCGGCGTTGTCTGGCAACTCCTGCGCTTCATCCACTGGTAGCTCACCGCGATCTCCCGAGATAGCTACCCCACGCTCTCTGTTCACTGTTCACTGCACCCTGCACCCAGTACCCTGCACCCAGTACCCTGCACCCAGTGCCCTGCACCCTGTACCCTGTACCCTGTACCCTGTATGGACCTCATCATCAATGGCCAGCCGCGCACCTTCCCCGAGCTCGCCGCCGGCGCCACACTCCAGAATCTCCTCACTGCCCTCGCGCTCCAGCCTGACCGTGTCGCCGTCGAACACAACGGCTCCATCGTCTCTCGCCCCGCCTGGCCCTCCACCCCCGTCACCAACGGCGACAAGTTTGAAATCGTCCACTTTGTCGGCGGCGGCGGGCTCTGACACCGCTCCCAACTCGGTTACCGGCATCACGCGACCCGAGCATCCCCATTGCCCCAACCGCGCCGCCCGTGTACTCTCGAATCTTCGGGTCCCCCTCGATTCTGCGTCCACCCAACCAACAGCCGTAGGAAATTCCCATGAATCAACCCATCGTCTTCGTCAGCGGCAGCAAGGGAGGTGTGGGCAAATCCCTCACCGCGATGGCTGTGCTCGATTTCCTCGCCACCGAGCATCGCTATGTCCGGCTCCTGGAAGCCGACACCACCAACCCCGACGTCTGGAAATCCTACCGCCGCACCGTCGAAGGCGAGGTTGCCGACCTCGATGACGTCGACGGCTGGATTAACCTCGTCAATACCTGCGACGCAAATCCCTTCAAAGCCATCGTCATCAACACACCCGCGCGCAATAACGATTCGGTGCGCCACCACGGTTCCATCCTCCTCGAGTCCCTCAAGGAACTCGCTCGCCCCCTCATCACCCTCTGGGTCATCAACCGCCAGCGCGACTCGCTCGAGCTGCTCCGCAACTATATGGAATCGATGACCACCGGCATCGTCCACGTCGTCCGCAACGGCTACTTCGGCGACGAAAGCAAGTTCGAGCTCTATCAATCCAGTTCCATGCCCGAAACCATCGCGCAGCAGGGCGGCAAGAGCCTCTTCCTGCCCGACCTCGCCGATCGCGTCACCGACGAGCTCTATTCCCGCCGCATCACCCTCAGCGAAGCCGCGCAGCAGCTCAAACTCGGCGACCGCGTCGAACTCCAGCGCTGGCGCGCTCACGTCCGCGAAATCATGACCCAGGCCGGCATCTGAATCGCGGTTCCTCCGACGTGACGCACTTCGAAGATCTGAGTGATTACGCTTATTTTCACTTCCCTCGGTATGGAGCGGCACTCGTTAACGTCGGATGGCTCGATCTGAATCGGCCGTTTCCGCAAGGAAAAGTCGATCCAGCGATTGTCGAGATGATCGGAGAGCTCTGCAAATCGCCGATGAATCAAACCAGGGGCCGGCATGCTTGCCCAAAGTGCTCGGAGTACCCAGAGAGCTCATCGACCGTAAGACCGTGACCCTCGGCGATGCGGAGATTCGTGTGCCCGGCGAAGGCAAGGCTTACGCTTGCCCCACGCTGATCTACCACTACATCGTCAAGCACGGCTATCTTCCTCCGGACGAATTCCTGGAAGCGGTGAGACAAACCTTCCGCTGAGAGCGCCCCTCTCTGCGCTGCACTCTGTACCCTGCACCCTGTACCCTGTTGCCATGAACAAAAAAGTCCGCTGGGGCGTTCTCTCCACTGCCAGCATCGGCGTCCGAAAAGTCATCCCCGCCATGCAAAGCGGCCATCTCTCCGCCGTCGCCGCCATCGCCTCCCGCGACCTCGCCAAAGCCCGCACCGTCGCGGCCGAGCTCAACATCCCCACCGCCTACGGCTCCTACGAAGAACTCCTCGCCGACCCCAGCATCGACGCCATCTACAACCCGCTTCCCAACCAGCTCCACGTTCCCTGGACCATCCGCGCCGCCGAAGCCGGCAAGCATGTCCTCTGCGAAAAACCCCTCAGCATGACCCTCGCTGAAGCGCAGTCCCTCCTCGCCGTCCGCGACCGCACCGGCGTCCTCATTGGCGAAGCCTTTATGATCCGCTCCCACCCGCAGTGGCTGCGCCTCCGCGCCCTCCTCGACGAAGGCCGCATCGGCGCCCTCCGCTCCATCGCCGCCTTCTTCAGCTACTTCAATACCGACCCCGCCAACATCCGCAACATCCCGGAAACCGGCGGCGGCGCCCTCTACGACATCGGCTGCTACTGCATCCAGGCCGCGCGTACCGGATTCGCCCAGCAGCCCACCCGCGTCTGCGGCCTCATCGACCGCGATCCCCACCTCCACACCGACCGCCTCACCCCCGCCCTCCTCGACTTCCCTGCTGGCCACGCCATCTTCACCTGCAGTACCCAGCTCGTCCCATACCAGCGCGTTCACTTCTTCGGGACCAAAGGGCGCATCGAAATCGAGATCCCCTTCAACGCGCCTACCGACCGCCCCACGCGTCTCTTCATCGACGACGGCCGCGACTTCTCTGGCTCCGGCATCGCCACCGAAACCTTCCCCACCGCCGACCAGTACACGCTCCAGGGCGACGCATTCTCCCGCGCCATCCTCGAAGGCACACCCATTCCCGTCACCCTCGAAGAGGGCATCGCGAATATGGCTGTTATCGAAGCCATCTTCCAATCCGCTGAATCCGGCGAATGGCAGATCGTCCAAACCTGACCACGACGATCGTTCGCATTGTTCGGAATTCTCGTGCTCACAAAACAAGAGGACGGCCACTCGGCCATCCTCTGTCTCCGCTCGAATTGGGCTTCTGCGCCTCACCTAAACCGTAATCACAACCTTCCCCACCTGCGCGTTCGACTCCAGATACTCGTACGCCTCCCTGTACTGCGCCAGCGGAAACGTCTTCGCAATCTTCAACCGAAACCGCCCATCCGCCAGCCGCTCATACACGTACTTCTTCGCCCCGTCCACAATCCCCGGCTCCGCGCGAAATTCCATCAGCGAATACCCACGCAAACTAATCCCCTTCGTCATCGCCGCCCGCGTCGGAAAGGGCGTCGGTTGCATCGACAATCCGCCATACTCATAAATGATCCCGCCCGGCGCCGCCGCTTCCGCCAGCTTCTCCACAAACGGTCCCGCCACCGGATCGAAGATCAGCCGCGCTCCGTTGCCTCCCGTAATTTCCTTCACCCGCGCCGGCAAATCCTCTTCCTCCGTCGCGATCACGTAATCCGCGCCCAGCTCCAGTAGTTCCTTCTTCTTTTTGCTCGTCCGCGTCGCCGCAATCGCCGTCGCGCCGGCGTCCTTCACAATCTGGATCGCCGCCAGCCCCACGCTGCTCGACGCCGCAGGCAGCAGCACAAAATCCCCCACCGTCACCTTGCCGTAATGCACCAGCGCGCCCCACGCCGTCAGATACTGCATCCAAACCGCCGCGCCCTCCGCCGGCGACAGTTTTTCCGGATACTCGCCCAATACCGACGCCGGCACTACCGCCTCTTCGCCCAGCACGCCAAACTGGTTCATCGAATACCCCGGCACCGTCGCGACCTTCTTGCCTACCAGGCTCTTGTCCACGCCGGGTCCGACCGTCTCCACCACGCCCGCCGCCTCATACCCAATGCGCGACGGCAGCTTCGGCTGCTCAAAATACCGCCCGGCCATATACAACAACTCCGCGCGATTCAGCCCCGTCGCCTGCACCCGCAGCCGCACCTCGTTTTCCTTCGGCTGCTGCGTTGGCGCATCTTCCAGCTTCAGCTTCTCCGGTCCACCCAGCTCATAAAACCGAACAATTTTGGGCATAGGCCCTCCCTGCTTCGTTCGATGAACCGCAATCCAAAACGACTCCGGAACGCCGCCTCGACCACCACTGTTAAAATTCATCCCGCCGAAAGAATCGAGTACCCATCTATGACATCGAAGGATGACCTTCTCACCCGCCGCGACTTCCTCGCCGCCGCCGGAGCCCTCACCGCCGTCGCATTCGTGCCACCCGCACTCGCCGCTGCCGCCGCATCGCCACTCGGCCAGTGGATCGACGACGGCTTCGGCCTTCCCGCGTACCACTACACCGGCCCGCTGCGCTTTCCCTCCAGCCCCATCTACGACAACGCGCCCATGCTCCCCGACGACCCATATTTCCTCCTCGGCAACTACCGCGTCACCCTCTTTGCCCACGCCAGCGGCGCTCTGCAGCTCCTCACCGGCGAGCGCGCCTGGGCTCGAATGAACCAAGCCCGAATGAACCAGGGCGAACCGCCCTTCAGCGGCGCGTACCAGGCCACCGTCGAAATCGACGGCAACAAGCACAGCCTCATCGGCATCGACGAACCCGCCGCCCTCGCCGCGACGAAGCGCTTCGGCGTCGGCTTCGCCCGCTACGACTACACCCCCAGCCCATCCCTCTCCGTCGCGCGCCGCATTTCCGTCGTACCCTCCACCAAACTCGGCGAGGGAACCTCCGCCTTCCTCGTCGAAGTCCATCTGCGCAACACCGGCCCACAGCCCCTCACGCTCCATTACTCCGAATCCATCCTCGCCCACTACCAGCCCATCTTCGCTCCGTGGGACAACGACCAGCACGAAGTTGCCTACACCGCCGAACCGCCCGTTGAAGACGGCCGCGCTCTCATCGTCCGCTTCACCCCTCACCCGAAGCGTCGCCTCGCCTTCCCGCCGCCCGGGCAAATGTCCCGCCTCGAGCAGCTCCCCCCCGCGCTATTCGTATCATCCGCGGATACAAATACCGTCCCCGTCGCGACGGAGGCAGGCTCCCCCGACGCCTGGATCGGCATCCAGTCCTCCGGCGTCCTCCCGCCCGGCGAAGACCGCCGCCTCGCCTTCGTCATCGGCTACTCCCCCGACGCGAACTCCGCCATGCGTGAGCTCGCCGCACAACTCGCTCCACCCGTTGCCGGCTCAGCCCATGACGCCCTCGGCTCCGCCTTCGGCGCCGCATGGTCCAAAAAAATCCCCGCCTTCCCCAACGAGCCCGACCCCATCCTCCGCCGCGAAATGCGCTGGAACGCCGCCGTCCTCGAGCAAATGGCCACCTGGCGCGAGTACTACGACGAAACCATCATCCCCCAGGGCACCATCTACGACTACACGTGGGGCATGGTCGGCTCCATGCGCGACCAGGCCCAGCACGCCCTCCCCTTCTGCCACACCAACCCCGCCATCGCCCGCTCCACCTTGCGCTTCATCATGAAGCGCACTCTCCCCGACGGCAACATCCTGCTCAATGACGGCGGCTTCGGCTGGTCGCCCTCCGGCGCGCAGCAAACCAGCGATCAGCAGCTCTTCTTCTTCCTGCTCCTCGCTGAATATCTCCGCGTCACCCGCGACGTCTCCGTCCTCACTGACCCCATCGGTTACTACCCGCTCGAAAATTCCGGCCGCGACACCGGCCTCGCCCACGTCCGCCAGGCATTCCTCTTCTTCCGCGATCGCGTCGGCGTCGGCACCCACGGCATCGTCCTCCGCTGGAACTCCGACTGGAACGACATGTTCGGCTGGTGGCCCTCCGCCCATCCTTACAACGACGTCTTCGTCGTCTCGGAAAGCCACATGAACTCCGCCATGGCCGTCGTCATCCTCGCCGACCTGGCCGACCGGCTCGACGCAGCCCAGCTACCTGAATCCGCTGAGTTCATCGCGTCCCTGCGTGAATACCGCGCCCAGCTCCACGACGCCTTCATGCGCGACCTCGGCGACCGCGCCTTCCCGCGCCGCGCCTGGGCCTGGCTCAACGAATCCCTCGGCGAAAACGAAATGTGGCTCGAGCCCCAGGGTTTCACCCTGCTGATTCCCGAATTCCCCGCCGATCGCAAGCGCCGCCTCTACGCCGAACTCGAGCATCGTCTCCTCGTCGGAGAAGCCATGGGCCCGCGCCAGATCGAAAAGCCCGTCGTCGAACCCGGCACGCCCCAGGGCTCGCGAGAAAACGGCGGCTTCTGGTACGCCCTCAACGGACCCGTCATCCTCGGCCTCGCCACCTTTGACCGCCCCGCCGCCGAAGATCTCCTCCGCCGCATGACCTTCGCCAACTACGCCCGCTCCTTCCCCGACTACTGGACCGGTCAGTGGAGCGCTTCCGACTCCCTGGACTCCTCGTTGCTCAAAACCAACGGCCTGTCTTCGGCGATCCCCTGGTGCGCCCACGCTCACGCCTGGCCGCTCTACTGCTGGCTCCGCCTCCGCGAATCCGCCAGTACCGCCTGAACCCCCGCGTCCATCCCTCTCCACGCCCCGGGGCCGCTTTAGCCTCCTTGTGTATCCTGAGTGCACAGCATCCCAGTGCTCTCTGTTTTTACCCCGGCCCACCCGGCTATCCTCCCCAGGAGGCGGCTACTTGACGTTCCGATCCCGGCTTACGGTTCCGCGCCGCTATGCCGTTCTCCTCAGGCAGCTCTGCGGATTCGTCGCCGCCATCGTCCTTCCCTGGCTCGCCACCATTCTCACCATCCGCATCCACGCACTGCATGGCACGCCGCTCGCTCTCAGCTTTGTTTCCGTTGCCGGCATAACCCTTCTTTGCGGACTCTCGCCCGGCCTCCTCGCGGTCGTCTTCACCGCGTTCATCTTCAATCATTTCGTCCTCGCCCCACCCCACTTCCTGGCTTTCGGCCTGCAATCTCTCATTTACACGGCCATCATTCTCGCCGTCGGTTTTCTTATCGCCTTTCTCTGCGAGCGTCAGCGCGTTACCGGCCGTCGCCTGCGTGCCGCTCTCACCTCTCTGCAGGTGCGTACTGACTCCCTCACCGAAGCCCAGCAGGCCAGCAACGCCGCCGCGTGGATGTACAACATCGACGATGGCCGCCTGCAATGGGCCGTGGGTGGCGCGCGCGTCTTCGGCCGCCCATTCTCCGACGACGACCCCCTCCAGGATGCTCTCAGCTTCATCATCGACGAAGACCGGGACCGCGTCCTTCAGGAGTACGCCTCCGCCATCGCCGCCAGTCACTCCTTCGAATCGGAGTTTCGCGTTCGCTGGCCCAGCGGCGAAGTCCACTGGCTGGAAAGCCGCGGCAACCCCTCCCCCGCCAACGCCAAAATCTGGCACGGCGTTACTCTCGACATCACCGATCGCAAGAATGCCGAGTTCGCCCTCGTCCGCTCGGAAAAGCTCGCCGCCGTCGGCCGCCTTTCCGCCACCATCGCGCACGAAGTCAACAACCCGCTCGAGGCCGTCACCAACCTCATCTATCTCGCCTTGTCCGAGCCTCTCCTGTCTCCCGAAGCCAAAGTGTACCTGGAGCGTGCCGATCAGGAACTCGCCCGCCTTGCCTCCATTGCCCGCCGCACGCTCACCTTTGTGCGCCCCAAACCCTCGGCTGGACCGGTCAGCGTCCCCCAGGTCGTCGAAAGCGTCGTCGACATGTTCCAGCCCCGCTGTACCGCGCGCGGCGCGCAAATACGCATCCACTGCAACGCCGAGCTCACCCTTCCCCTGCCCCCCGACGATCTCCGCCAGATCCTCACCAACATCGTCTCCAACGCCTGCGACGCCCTTCCCCGATCCGGCGGCATCATCGAAATCGAAATCGTTCGCCACGACAAAACCGCCTCCATCTCTGTCCGCGACAATGGCCTCGGCATCTCTCCGGAAAACCTGCCTCGCGTCTTCGATCCCTTCTTCACCACCAAAGAAGACGTCGGCACCGGCATCGGTCTCTGGGTCACCAAAGACCTCGTCGACAAAAACGGCGGCCGCATCTCCGTTCAAACCCACTTCCTTCCCCCCGGCTTCCGCACTATGTTCCGCATCGAATTTCTCACAGACTGACGACAGCGCTCCGCCCAACTCCCGGTTGCGCGAACCGCCCTTTTCCTGCATGATTTTCAGATTCCAGCCGTCTCGCACCCTCGCGCACGAAAGGCATCTCCATGGCCTCGCAGACCGTGATCGATCGGCCGCAAACTGAAGCGGCAACTCCCCCGTGGAGCCTCGCCACCCGCATCGCCTTCCGCTTCTGTTTCGTCTATTTCTCCCTCTACTGCCTTTCCACGCAAATCATCACTTCATTCCTGTCCATACCGGACATCGGGTGGTTGTCCGATCCCTCTGTCGTCCCGCCCTGGCGCGAAATCACTGCCTTCACCGCTGCCCACATCCTGCGCATCAAGTCTCCCCTCACCTTCGTTGAAACCGGCAGTGGAGATCGCACCATCGACTGGGTTCTCGTCTTCGCTCTCCTCTCCGTCTCCGTCGTCGCCACCATCGTCTGGTCCGTCCTCGATCGCCACCGAAAAAGTTACCGTGCCCTGCACAAATGGTTCTTTCTCTTCCTTCGCTTCGCTCTCGCCGGTCAGATGCTCACCTACGGCTTCGTTAAAGCCGTTCCCATGCAGATGCCCGCTCCTCTCCTCACCACGCTTACCGAACCCTTTGGCGACCTGTCTCCCATGGGCGTCCTCTGGTCTTCGGTCGGAGCGTCTCAGCCCTACGAAATCTTCGCCGGCTGCCTCGAAATCCTGGGTGGACTTCTCCTGATCATCCCTCGCACGGTCACCCTCGGCGTTCTCGTTAGCCTGGCCGACATGACCTACGTCTTCGCCCTCAATATGACCTACGACGTCCCGGTCAAACTGCTTTCCTTCCACCTCATCCTCCTCTCCCTCTTCCTGCTTGCTCCGCAGGCCCGCCGCCTCGCCGGCTTCTTCCTCCTCGACCGCGCCGTCGAACCCGCCCCCAGGAATCCCCTCTTTCGCACACTCCGTGCCAATCGCATCGCCCTGGCTGTGCAGGCGGTATTCGCGCTCTGGCTCATCGGGATCAATCTCTATAGCGCGAGGAGCGATTGGCGCACTTACGGTGGCGGAGCGCCCAAACCCGCCCTTTATGGCATATGGAATGTCGACCAGTTCACCACGGACGGCCAGCCGCGCCCGCCGCTGCTCAGCGATCAGGCACGCTGGCGTCGCATCATCTTCGACCGCTACGAGTTCGCCGCACTCGATCGCATGACCGATCCGCGCGCTTTCTACACCGCCACTCTCGACGAAAGGAAAAACACCCTCACGCTCTCCCAGCGCCGTGGGGCCAAGCTGAACCTCTCCTTCTCGGTCACCCGCCCCGCTCCGGACCGGCTAACCCTCGACGGCCCCATCGACGGCCACAAAGAACACATCGAGCTGCGCCTCGAAACGGACCACAACTTCCTTCTCAAAACCCGCGGCTTCCACTGGATTTCGGAGTTTCCCTTCAACCGCTGATCGCCGCCTGCAGGACCTCACGTCTCACTGGCCGTGGCCCGGGTGGCGCTGCCAGTCCGGCATCTTGAAGTTCTCGCGCGTCACGTCGTATTCCCGCCGTCCCGCCAGCGTGTAACGCGTAAAGTGAACCGGCGCGCCGCAACAGAAATTCCTGCAGAAATTTCCCGGCAACGGAAATTTCCCGCTGCCCCAAATCCGTTTTCAGGTTTTCCGGAGGATGCGCCCTGCTACAGGCTACCGGCTGCTGTTACTGCTTCGCCTGCGCCTGCGCCTGCGCCTGCTGTGAGTACAGCCCCGGCATCGACGGCTTGCCCGTCACCGGCGACGTGTTCGGATCCGCCGCTGTGCTTTCCGGCGCCCCCGCTGCGGTCCGCTTCGAGTAAATCCTGAAGTTCACCGCCACGTCGATCACCGACGGCACCGGCTTCCCATCCTTCACCGCCGGCGCGAAGGTCGACTTCTGGATCGCCGCCACCGCGTTCTCATCCAGCCCAAACCCAATCGGCCGGTAGACCGCCACCGCTAAAATCTTTCCCTGCGGGTCCAGAATCACCTTGTAACTCGCCACGCCCGCCACTTCGCCCTTTTGCGCGAAGTCGTTCGACGCCGGCACCACATTCTTCACCAGCTTCGGCCCGTCCACGCCCGGTCCCGGATGCACCAGCGTCTGGTCCGTCGGCTCCAGCCACTTGTGCGACTGCTGCGCCTGGTAGAAGTACTGCCAGTAATCCGGCATCTGCGCGATCATCTTCCCGTCCAGATCCGGCGCCAGAATCTTGTCGATCGCCTTGCGCAAATGGTCCGCCGCCTCCGCTGGCGACAGCGTCGCTCCCGGCGGCAACGGCGTCACTTCCGCTGGCGCGCCCTTCGCGACTTTCTTCTTCTTCGGGACCACCACCAGCTGCCGGTCGATCACAATCAGCTGGCGCTTCTTCTTCGGCGTGATCTGGATTCGGTCGAACGACGCCGATTGCTCCTCCCACGGCGCCTCGCCCTCGAAGTGCACGCCGAAGCGAATCCCCTCCAGCTCCACCGTCTTCTTCGTCATCCGCACCCTGTCGATGGTCACTCCGCACAGCGTGAACGACCCCTTCGTCGACTGCCCCGCCGGATCCCCGTTCATATTGAAGTGCAGCGTCTCATCCAGCCACAGCCCGCGCAAAAACAGCGGACGCCCCGTCAGCCTCTCGCGCAGTTCCGCTTCCGTCACCTCTGGTGCCTTTCCCACTGTCGCCGCTGGCGCGGTCACGTCTTTCGCGTCGGTGGAATTGTCGGCATCTGCTGTCGGTTGAGGGGCGTTGTCCGTCGTTGTCGGTGGATTCACCGCAGCGGTTTGCGGGTTCCCAGCTGGAGCGCTATCCGCAGTTGCCGGCGGATTTGCCGGCGTGCTTTGGGGGTTCGCGGCCGGCGGATTGTCAGTCGTGGCGGGCGGATTCGGCGGAGTGCTTTGCACCGGCGGAGTCGTCTGCGAGCAAAGGAGCGACGTGCAGAGTACGGGCAGTGCAAAAGCGGCCAACCACACAGGTTTCATTAAAACGTTACCCCTCACCCTAAAGAATGCTTTTGACCCGCGCAGAATTGCCCGCGCCCATACCGCCGCGCCGTGCAACCCACGTACTCGAAGCATTGCACCACAGTAATTTCCGTCACAATAGCACTTTGGTTGGGGTGCCCTGTGAATTTCCTCCCCGGTCAACGCCAAAGTACTCTCGATTGGTAGGGTGCCCCATAGCCTGGCCTGAGCGAACGCCGAGCGACGCGAGGCGAGGCGAACGGCTCCCTGCCGTTGGGGACATGGGTATCGCGCGAAGCGCGATCAAAAGAATCCCAGCAGACGCCCCTAAGCAGCGAAGTTAAAAAAAAACGGCTACACCGCACCGCCAGCCGGGCTTTTCCTCACCCCTCCCGTGTTTTACACAGGATTATTAACTACCAGGATTCCTTCATCTCACACTTGAAGTATGTTCAGGAAGTTCCTTCGCTGCAACCCGGACTGCGGGAACACAATCTGCATATCCCGCGCCCCCAGCGTCTTGTACGCCGCCTCGCCCAGCACCTGCCGGAAATCTGTCGTAATCGCCAGGTCGCGCCCCTCGTACAGTTGCTCCGGCGACAACCCTGGCCACCGCCCATAAACCTTGCCGCCCCGCACCGGTCCGCCCAGCGCAAACATCACGTTGGCGTGTCCGTGATCCGTGCCGCCCGTCCCGTTTTGCCGGCACGTCCGCCCAAATTCCGACATGGTCACCAGCACAATGTCCTCCGCCTGATCGCCCATGTCCGTCCAGAACGCCGCCAGCCCCGCACTGAATTCCTTCAGCCGCCCCGCCAGCTGCCCGTCAACATTGCCCTGGTTTTGGTGCGTATCCCATCCGCCAATATCCGCGAACGCCGCCTCTACCCCCAGATTCGCCTTCAGCAGCTGCGCAATCTGTTTCAGGCTGTTCCCAAACGGGCCGCCCGGATAATCCGCCCCTGCCGCCGGCGCGTACTTCGACGGATCGGCGGCCTTCATCATCTTCACCGCCGCAAACGTCTCCTGCCCCGTCCCGTGCAGAACTGAATCCGTGCTCTCGTCGTACATCGCCGCAAATCCAGCCGCAGCCGCCGACTGCGTGGCCCCGCTGCCCGCAATCCCAAAATCCTTAATATTGTCGAGCGCCACCGCCTGGATCCGTCCCTCCAGCGTCCGTGGCACCTCCGCGCCCAAGGCCACTGCCCGAAACGGCGTATGCGCGCAGTCCGGACAAGCCACATCCTCCGCCTGCAGCGCCCGGTTCAGCCACCCATCCGGTGTCGACTTCGCCCCCGGCGTCCCGCTCTCCATAAAATCCTGCGCGTCAAAGTGCGACCGCGACGGATCGGGCGACCCCGAAGCATGCACGATGGCCAGATGCCCCTGGTCCCACAGCGGCTTCAGCGGCGCCATCGCCGGATGCAGCCCAAAGAACCCATCCAGATCGATCACCGCGTTCTGCGGAATCCCAATGTTCGGCCGGTACTGGTAATACGATGGCTCCCGATACGGCACCACCACGTTCAGCCCATCCGCGGCCCCGCGCTGGAAGATCACCACCAGCTTCTTGCCCTGCGCCTGCGCAGCCGTCGCCTGCGCCATCACGCTGCGCGTCAGGAACGCCGGGATCGCGGCCGTCCCAACCACCGCCATCGCCCCGCCCCGCATAAATGCCCGTCGCGTCAGGCCCGATGCAGGCAGCTGCAGCCCCAGCTCACTGGCCGTTTCCACCACCGGCCCATGCACCGACTCATCCCAGGCATTGTTTTTCATTGGAAGGCTCCGAATCCGGGTCTGACAGGGGCTGGAAGAACAGGGAAACCCCTCACCCAGGTAGCGTCTCTTCTACTAACGCTCCCCCAATCCCAAAGTTGCGTCAATAGCACCGCCTCCATTACCGTGGGCATCTTCGCAATTCCTCTCGACATGCGTATCCTAAAACTGGGATAATCATGACAAGGCTGCCAGTGCCGGGAGAAAAACCGCTCTACTGGGTTGGGCCCTCGCTGAAGAACCTCCTGGCGTTTCCACCGGAGGTGCAAACCAGCGTGGGTTTCGCACTCAGCGCCGCGCAGTTCGGCGGAAAACATCCTTCCGCCAAGCCCTGGAAAGGCGAAGGCCCGGGAGTGCTGGAGATCGTCAGCAACTATGACGGCGACACCTTCAGAGCGGTCTACACAGTTCGGTTTTCGGATGCGGTTTACGTGCTTCATGCATTTCAAAAGAAGTCCCCTCGCGGAATTGCCACTCGGCTGTCCGATGTGGCCCTTATCCGCGAGCGCCTGAAGGTCGCTCGTCAGGACTATGAGGAAAGACATGGCTAAACAACGCGTCACCCCTTCCAGCGGTAACGTCTTCTCCGACCTCAACCTCCCTGACGCTGCGGAACTCCACACCAAAGCGCGCCTCGGAGCCGCCATCTGCCGCATCGTCGAGCAGAATCACCTCTCCCAGGCCGAAGTCGGCGCCGCGCTCGGCATCAGCCAGCCAAAAGTCTCCGCCCTTCTGCACTACAAGCTGGAGGGCTACTCCGTCGAACGCCTCATGCGTTTCCTCGTCGCCCTCGGACATGACGTCGAGATCGTAGTCCGCGCCAAACCTCGCTCCCGCTCTGCCCGCATCGCTGTCAACGCCGCCTGAAGCGGGCCAACCGGAAGGTCAGCTACTTCGCCGTCCCCGTGCTCGCCCCCCAGAACTCCGGATCCCCCGCCGCAAACCCCGCCGACACATGCGACTTCTTCGGCTTCACCGCATAAAGATTGCTCTCCATGCTCGCGTACGCCTCCCGCGCAATCTGCTGCATGCGCTCGGCCGCCTCGCCTTCCGCCGCCAACACGCTCGCGTGCGACCGCAGCAAGTCGTCATTTTGTCCCACGGCCCGCATCGGCACAAACGCCAGAAACGTGGGCGAAGGCGTCCCCAGATTCACCTGATACACCACCCACGGCAAATCCGACTGCGCCTTCTCGTACGCCGCGCTTAGCTTCTCAAATGCTTCCTCAAAATCCTCCTCGCGCCCAGGATGCAGCCGCACTTCCAGAACCCGCATGAACCGCGCCTTCGAAAGGTCGATGCGCGAGGCGCGATAGCTCAGGTCGTCGCGCCGCACCGCGATCACGGTCCGCTGGCTGGTCAGCGCCGTCATAATCTGCGCCTGCAGCCGCCCCAGTTCCGGATGAGCCGCATAGATCGCGCCCCACTCGGCCACCGGTTTCTCCATTTGCTCAAACGAATCGAAGGGATCGAACGACAGCGCCTCCGGCTCGCCCGTCACCGAATCCATCACGATCCACGAATTGGGAACATCCAGTCCCTGGCACGCGCGCGCCGCGCCAATTTCCCACTGGTCGATCTCCGCCGTCTTCTCAAACGCAAATCGCTGGTATACCAGCACGACCAATTTCGGCGGAGCCGTCGCCGATTCCCTCATCTGCCCTCCCGCAACACTGGCCATGCTCAGCACCGACGCCACAGCAACGATCAGCTTCGCGATCCTCATGACCCTTCAGGTCTCCTCGAAGAATCGTAGCCTGGCCTGCCGGAAACGGCGCTGCCCTTGGCAGGGCTGGCCCGGCTCTCGACTTTTCAGACCCGGGATTGCGCGAAGCGCCCGCCTTTGCACCCGATTTCCCCTAAACTCCGAAATGTGGAAAATTTGTCAAGTCTTTTGCGTTCAGTACGAAAGTTTTGTCCCTGATTCCACGCGACTTCCACCACAATACCCTCAAAGATATTTGGCGGGTTTATTCTCTCAATCTGATATTCTGAACTTATAGAGTAGAAAAAGAAAAGGTCGCCTCATAGGCGGCCTTTCCCATTTCCGGAGAGAGTAATGCCACGCTTCCGTCAGGACCATGGCTTGACCTGCAACCCGCGCAATCGCCAGACTCGTGCCCTGCCATCCCCCCCGGTCATCCCTGGTAACCGCGCCAAAAGGCTCCTGCAAGCCACCCATTTTCAGCAGCTTGCCACAGTCCAAAAGGCAGTCCCTCCAAGCCACGCCGATGCAGCCACTTGCCACAGTCCCATACCCAGGGGGGGCCCCCCCGTTTTACCGCTGCGGCTTCGAATCCGACGAATTCCCCGATTGTGGGGTGCTCGTGCTGGCCGGAGGCGGCGTGCTGGCTCCTGCTGGTGGCGTTGACCCGGCTTGCGGTGTCGTAGTGCCGGGTGGCGGCGTGGTTCCTTGCGGCGGAGTCGTAGTGCCGGGTGGCGGCGTGGTTCCTTGCGGCGGAGTCGTGGTGCTGGGTGGCGGCGTGGCCGTTCCAGCCGGAGGATGCACGCCGGATCCCGGAGGCCGCGCGCTCATCCCCGGCGCACCCGGCCGCACGGCGGGCGGCGGAGCTGCTGGCCGCGTGTCGCTCTGGCTGATGAACTCCACATCGAAAATCAGCTCAGCCTTCGCGGGAATCGGACCCTTGCCCGTGTCCCCGTACCCCAGCTCGTAGGGAATGAACAAGCGGCGCTTGCCGCCCATATGCATTCCTTCAAACCCGGTGTCCCAGCCGGGAATCACCTGATGCGTCCCGTAGGGAAACGAGATCGGCTGGCCCCGGTCATGCGAAGAGTCGAACTTCGTCCCATCCACCAGATAGCCGGTGTAGTGGACCGTCAGCCATTTGCCCGCTTTGGCGACTTCGCCCGTCCCCACCTGCGTATCGACGTAGTCCAGCGAGTAGGTTGCCGATCCGCCGCTGAGTTCGTCGCGAACCGCCGCGCTCACCAGCGGCGAGGCGTAGTCCAGCTTCATGGTCGGCGTGCGCGTGACGGTGTAGAGCACTTTCACGCACGGTGCGGAAGCCGGAAGCGCCGGAATTTTCGGCGACAGCTCCGGCGTCGTCACGCACCCGGGTGCGGCGGCACGATGCGTCGCCGTCGCTGCGGTCGACTTATGCGCGGTCGACGCTGGAGGTGTTGTTTGCGCAGCCAGCGGCAGTGCGGCCGCGGCCATGAAAGGGAGAATGGAGCAGAGCAAGGAATGCTTCGTCATCGCTTCCCAGTGTATGCGAAGCCGGGGCTGTTGCGCCCTCCTGTGGCCCAATCCGTATAATTCCGCCACGCCCCAGGGAGGGGCTGCGCCATGCGTATGATGCTCCACGTCGTAATGCCGATCGAAACCGCCAATGCCGCGATTCGATCCGGCCAGTTCAGTCCTTTTATCCAGAAGGTTCTCGGGGACCTGAAACCCGAAGCCGCCTACTTTACGGAAACCAATGGCGTCCGCAGCGGTTACATATTCTTCGATATGAAGGATGCCAGCCAACTGCCGGCTATTGCGGAGCCCTGGTTCCTCGGCCTCAACGCCACCATCACCGTAAAGCCCGCCATGACGCCGCAGGATCTCGGTGGCGCAGCTGGCGCTGCCATTGAAAATGCCGTGAAGGCGTACCCCAAAACCTTAGGCTCCTGACGAAGCAGCAAATCTTCTGCTCGTTCGCACCGGAACAAGGGCCCCTCCCCCGTTTTTCTTCTCTTTTCCCGGCGCCTGCCGCCGCCACCGGAACCGATCTCTCCAGCGATGTACAATTCCTCCCGGACCGCCGAGGAGAGAAACGCGCCTATGAAGATCCGCCTGAGTTCCTGGACGATTGCAGTCGTCGCAATGCTGAGCCTGCTGCCCGCCGGCCGCGCCCTCGACAACGGCGTCGCCCGCACGCCGCCCATGGGCTGGAACAGCTGGAACAAATTCGCCTGCAAAGGCCTGAACGAGCAAGTGGTGCGCGCCACCGCCGATGCCATCGCCACCAACGGCATGAAGGATGCCGGCTATCAATACGTGAACATCGACGACTGTTGGCAGACCGGCCGCGATGCCGACGGCAACATCGTCGTGGACGCGGAGAAATTCCCCTCCGGCCTCAAAGCGCTCGCCGACTACATCCACAGCAAGGGCCTGAAGTTCGGCGTCTACTCCGACGTGGGAACCAAAACCTGCGCCGGCCGCCCAGGCAGCATCGGTCACGAATATCAGGATGCGCGGCAATACGCCGCCTGGGGTGTCGACTACCTCAAAGAAGACTGGTGCAACACGCTGCCCGGCCAGAACGCCGAGTCCTCCTACACACTGATGCGCGACGCACTCGCCGCCACCGGCCGCCCCATCGTCTTCAGCCTCTGCGAGTGGGGATCCAACAAGCCGTGGCTGTGGGCCGGACCCATCGGCAATCTGTGGCGCGCCACCGACGACATCCAGGACTGCTGGGACTGCAAAAGGCAGTGGGGCGGCAACGGCGTTGTGCGGATCATCGACCTGATGGCCGGCATCGAGAGCTATGCGGGGCCCGGTCACTGGAACGATCCCGACATGCTGGAAGTGGGCAACGGAGGCATGACCACCGAGGAGTACCGCGCTCACTTCAGCATGTGGGCGATGTTTGCCGCGCCTCTGCTGGTGGGCACCGACATCGCCAATATGTCCGCCGATACCAAATCGATCCTGCTCAATCGCGCTGTCATTGCCGTCGATCAGGATCCTCTCGGCCACGCCGGAAGCCGCGTGAAGAAAGAGGGCGATACGGAGGTCTGGTCCCGGCAGCTGGCCGACGGTGGACGCGCCGTCGTCCTCCTGAATCGCGGCGCCAACCCGGTCTCCATCGGGGTCACGTGGACCGATATCGGCTATCCATCAGGGATACGCGCCACGGTGCGCGACCTGTGGACCGGCAAGGAAACCAGGGACCAGGCCGGCAACTACGCCGCGCAGGTACCGTCGCATGGGGTCGTAATGGTCACCATCGAACCGCACGAATAAGCCATCACCTCAGTAACGTTTTCGTTTTCGGATCGACGCGCGAACCCTTGTAACTGCCGCCGTTGCTGCGCGCACGCGTCCCCCATTCGTGCGCTGCACCGTCCTTGGCGACGGCTCCGCCCGCAGCTCGATCCCGCCGCAGTAACAGGCCGCCAGCACCACCGCTTACCTGCGCGGTAACGGCTCTGACCCTTTCCATTTGATGCCTCCCTCATTACTCAAATGGAATTGTTCGCTGCTCAGCCACAGCGCAGAATCACGACATTAGAAACGCATGCAGCGCGTCCCCCACGTTGACTGGCCGCGCGGCAGACATGAGGAAAATCGCAGATGAAGCGTACCAGAAAATTTCTGGACAACCTGCTGAAGGACGGTCGTAAAGCCGACGCTTTTGAGTGCGCTCTCGTCGCCTCCGCCGTGATCCTCACCGTCGTTGCGATCGAGGCCACGCTGATCAACAAGATCAGTCACGAATTCAACATGATCACTGACAGGTTCTGATTCACCGTCTCCTTGTTTGCGTCACCTGATGTGCTTGCTGCGCTTTTGCCACCTTTCTCCCGCATTTCTCCCCTTGGGTGGCGTCTACCTTCCTCGCTGGCCAGCAGGAAGAAGCCGCCATCCATTGGGAGGAAAATCTCGAATGCCAGACCATCCGAGACTCGTGCCGCGGGCATTGTTCGAATCACGCGTCTGGACTGACTACTCCGGAGGTTTGCATTATGGTAATCGTTGCTTTGGTTGGGACATCGCTTATTGTGGCGGTCATGGGATTAGTTCTCCCGCTCGCCGCATGCATTAAAGGCAACTGAACCGCGGTCCGGCGCGTCATCCGGCGTTGCCCCGTTCGGAGCAGCGAACGGCTCATCGACCGCTCCACGAGCTAGCGGATCGGTTCGTCGATGGACTCGAAGATGTGACCCATCTTCTCCTGCTTCACGCGCAGATACTGCTCGAAGCTGTCTTCGGCGGGCACCTCGGCGGAAACACGTTCCGCTACATGAACGCCGGCCGCTTCGAGGGCTGCCACCTTATCGGGGTTGTTGGTGATCAGCCGCACCCGCTCCACGCCCATCTGCCGCAGAATCTCGGCCGGCAGCTCGAACTCCCGGCAATCCGCCTCGAACCCCAGCTGCAGATTCGCCTCCACCGTATCCAGCCCCTGATCCTGCAGCTCGTAAGCGCGCAGCTTCGCCATCAGCCCGATACCGCGCCCCTCCTGCTGCTCGTAGATCAGGATCCCCGCGCCGGCCTCGGCAATCTTCCGCAGCGAGAGCTCCAGCTGCAGACGGCAATCGCAGCGCAGCGAGTGAAAGACATCGCCGGTCATGCACTGTGAATGAATCCGCACCAGCGGCGGCGCGGCATGCACATCGCCCATCACCAGCGCGACTGCCTCTTCCTTTTCCGCGGTCTGCCCGCAGCGCGCCGGATCGTCGCTCGCATACAAGCCCTCGAAGCCCAGAATGCGAAACTGCCCCCATCGCGTCGGGAAATCCGCATCTGCGACCTTGCGCACGGAAGCGATAGCCATACTTCGATTATAGAAGCCGTTCGCGCCGGGCACGCGCACCCTGTACCCTGCACGCCGAACGCTGTACCCTGAACCCGTGCTCGACTCGCGCATCATCCTCATCACCCTGCTCATCAAGCTCGGTGTTGCCGCGGCGGTTTCTTCCGCGCTCGGGCGCTCGCGCGAATTTCAGAACCTTCTCTTTCGCGACGACCGGACGCTCGCGCAGACCCTCGGTCTGCTTGCCTTCATTTGTGTTCCGCTCGGCTTGGGCGTGTGGGTCCGCGTCACCGTCCCCAACTTCTACGCCGCTGACATCTCGTTCGAGACGACCATCCTCCTCGGCATTCTTGTCGGCCCTGGCGCTGCGCTCATCGGCGCGACCGTCCTGTCCCTGCCCGCGATCCTGCACGGAGAATTCCTGGCCCTGCCCTTCCTGCTCGCGGTCGCTGTCACCGCCGGCATCTACGGACTCTTCGTCGACAAGGAGGAAGTCTGGTCCTTCTCCCCCTTCGTCGATCTCAGCCTCTACCGCTGGGTGCGCCGAACACTCCTGCGTCCCCGCATCGACCGTCAGATTCTCCTGCTGGTGCTCATCGTCGCCATGGAGGTGCTGCGCGAATGGACGTCCCGCCACTCGCATCGCCTCTTCGCGCTCAGATCCGACAGCTGGGGCGTCCGCATCGCCATCTGGGCCTGCGCCGCCATGGTCGTCGGCATCCCGCTCAAAATCTGGAACGCCATCCGCATCGAGCAGTCGCTCGAGGAGCAGAAGCGCCTCCTGCTCGAAGCGCGCCTCGACGCCCTGCAGCGCCAGATCAATCCTCACTTCCTCTTCAACACCCTCAACTCCATCGCCTCGCTGGTGCGCTTCCGTCCCGAGCAGGCCCGCGAACTGATCGTCAAGCTGGCCAACATCCTGCGAAAAATGCTCAATGAGCACGACGCTTTCGTCCCCTTTCGCGACGAACTTGCCACCACCGAGGACTACCTCAGCATCGAGGTGGCCCGTTTCGGCGCGGAGAAACTCATGGTGGCGAAGGAAATCGATCCGGCAACACTCGAAATTCCGGTGCCCAGCATGCTTCTCCAGCCGCTCGTGGAAAACAGCATCAAGCATGGGCTGGAGCCCCGCATTGCCGGCGGTACCGTCACCCTCCGCAGCCGGCTTGACCACGGCGTACTCATCATCGAAGTCGAAGACGACGGCGTCGGCATCGCCCCGGGCCGCAACCATACCAGCGGCGTTCTCCAGGGCACCGGCATCGGCATGCGCAATGTTCGCGAACGGCTCGAGGTCCTCTACGGCGACGCTGCGCTTTTCGACGTCACCAGCCGCCCCGGCCGCGGCACCAAAGTGACCTTAGCCTTTCCAGCGCACACCCCTGACGCGGATCACCCCGCCGCGCGCGCCGCCCTGGCCGCCGACGCACGCCGCTAGCCTGGCCCCTGTTCCCTGTCTTAACCCCACGCGCCCAGGATTCGCCGCAGCAGCACAATCTGCCCGAGGTGGTAGCTGGTGTGCTGCCCCGCCACCAGCACCTCTCGCAGCAGCGTCTGCCCGTCACCCCAGGGAATGGTCGCGTAGAGATTCGACTCCGGATCGCCCACCAGCTTCTCGAAATCCGCGACGCCCTTCTTCACGGCGCGCACCGACGCGTCCCACGCCGCGGAATCCGCGGGCGCAGTCTCCTTCGGCCAGTAGTCCTTCGGCCATTCCGGCTGCACGTAATTGGGATTAGTCGAGAAATCCAGCAGGTCGTGCAGCGCGATCCGGATATGCTCCAGCTCCTGCCACGCCGAATGTTCGGCGCCCGTGGGCACGACCCCACGCAGCTTCACGGGAAAATCATCCACTACAGCCTTCAGCTCGGCATGAGCCTGGCCGCCCCGCAAAAACGCCACCAGCTGCTCGCGCAGCGCCCGATCGTCCGCATTCGCCATCGAAACTCTCCTCTTCGCTTTAGGATGCGATGAGGCCTCGCTTCGACCCTTTTTCATTCGGCTAGCGCGCCTCGACCATCTCCGGCTCGCGGCGACCCTGGAAGACGTTGCCCATGCGCCGAATCTGCGCTCCCACACCGCGCAGCTTCTCTTCAATGTGCTCGTAGCCGCGATCGATGTTGTACACGCGATCCAGGATCGACTCGCCATCGGCCACCAGCGCCGCCAGCACCAGCGACGCCGACGCCCTGAGGTCCGAGCACATCACCGCCGCCGCCGACAGCGGAGTCCGCCCGCGCACCGTGGCCGTACGCCCGTCCACGCGAATGTTCGCGCCCATCCGCACCAGCTCCTGCACATGCATGAAGCGGTTCTCGAAGATGTTTTCCGTCACCACCGACGTCCCGTCCGCCTGCGTCGCCAGCGCCATGTACTGCGCCTGCATATCCGTCGGAAATCCCGGATACTCCTCCGTCGAAATATCCGCAGCCTTCAGCGTCCCTTCACTCCGCACCCGAATCTGATCCTTCGCGATCAGGTCGACCCGCGCGCCACACTCCCGCAGCTTCCCAATCACGGCCGTCAGGTGTTCGGGATTGCAGTGGGCCACGCACAGGTCTCCGCTCGTAATCGCGCCCGCAATCAGGAACGTTCCCGCTTCAATGCGGTCGGGATTGATGCGGTGCTTCGCGCCATGCAGCTTCTCCACGCCCATCACGCGAATCGTCGACGTGCCCGCCCCGTGAATCTGCGCGCCCATTGCGGTCAGCAGCGCCGCCAGGTCCGTCACCTCCGGCTCGCGCGCGCAATTCTCCATCACCGTTTCGCCCTCAGCCAGCGTCGCCGCCATCAGCAGGTCCTCGGTGCCGGTCACGGTGATCTTGTCGAAGACGATGTGCGCACCCTTCAGCCGCTCCGTCCGCGCCTCGATATACCCGTGTTCGTAGCTGATCTTCGCGCCCAGCGTCTCCAGCCCCTTGGTGTGCAGGTCGATCGGCCGCGCCCCGATTGCGCATCCCCCTGGCATCGAGACACGCGCCACGCCCATGCGCGCCACCAGCGGCCCCAGCACCAGCGACGACGCCCGCATGGTCTTCACGATTTCGTAGGGCGCCGTCGGATCGGTAATCGTCCGGCAGCTGATCGTCGTCCGATGCTGCGCTCGCCCGTAGCCCAGCTCGACCTCTGCGCCCATCGCCGTGAGCAGCTTCCGCTCCGTCTCGATGTCCCGCACCTGGGGAATGTTCTCCAGCACCACTTCGTCTTCCGTCAGGAGCGCCGCCGCCATCGAGGGCAGTGCGGAATTCTTCGAGCCGCTTACCCGGATCGTCCCGAGGAGGGGATTGCCGCCGCGAATGACAAATTTGTCCATGGCCGTCTCTTCAGATTAAATGCGAAGTCGGGAAAAAAGATGCACCCCTGGCCGCGAAACGAATCCGGGTGCCCCATGTCTCGATTTTGAGACATGGGAGGCGCATTGAGCGCGCCAGAATGTGAGGTTGCTCCTTGACTCCTCCCCCTATTTCTTCGCCGGCTGCGCCAGGTTTGGCGAGGAAGGCGGCGCGTCCTCTGTCCAGATCACTTCGCCCGGCCGCGCATAATGCAGACGCGACCGCGCCTCATGTTCAATGGCGTCCGGATCCGTCTTCAGCGCCTGCACCTGCTGCCGCAGGCGCGTATTCTCCTTCTGCAACTCGTCGATCCGCTTCTGGACCGACTTGTCTTCCGCGCGCCGCTGCTCGTACACGTTCAGGCCGTTCTCGCCAAAGATCGCGTGATACCCAAAGACCAGCGCCGCCGCAATCACCGCACCCGTAGCGATGCGCCGCCGCATGCGGAAAAGAACCTGCGCTGTGCGCTCCAGCAATCCCGCTTGTTCCTGCTCACCGCTCGCGTCTGCCACTGCGCCGCCTTTGCTAATCCCTAAACCCTAATCCCTGGACTTTGGCCGTCAGGCCATCACCCAATCTTTCGCCGCCCGGCTCAGCGGCTCCTTGTCGCTCTCCTTCCGCGCCTCGGAGTAGACGCGCACCACCGGTTCGGTCCCGCTCAGCCGGTAGCACACCCAGGAACCATCCGCCAGGATCAGCTTCAGGCCATCCGTCCGCACCACCTGCACAACCTTGCGACCACCTATTTCCTGCGGATCATTCTTTATCTTCTCAGTGAACTTTTCCCTGACCTCCGGAGTCAAGCGGAAATTCTCTCGATTCGGGTAAAAGGAACCTACCCTGCCAAATATCTTCTTCAATTGTTCGCCCAGGCTCCTGCCCCGCACCGCAACCATCTCCGCGGCCAGCAGTCCGGCTATCACGCCATCCTTCTCGGGGACGTGCCCGCGAATCGTCAATCCCGCGCTTTCTTCGCCTCCAATAGCAATCTTGTCCTCGTTGATCAGCTCCCCGATGTATTTGAATCCCACCGGCGTCTCATACAGCGGAACCCCGAACTCATCCGCGAGCGCGTTGATCAAATTCGTCGTCGCCACCGACTTGGCCACGCCGTTCTTCCACCCGCGCGTCTCCACCAGATAATCGAACAACAGCGCGATGATGTAATTCGGCTGGATGAACGTCCCGTCCCCATCGACGATCCCGAAGCGGTCCGCATCGCCGTCGGTCGCGATGCCGATCGCCGCGCCCGTCTCCTTCATCTTCTGCTTGCACGCGTTCAGCAATTCGCCGTCGGGCTCCGGTGCATGTCCGCCGAAGAGCACATCGCGATAATCGTGCACCGTCCAGGTCTCCACGCCGTGCTCGCGCAGGATGTGGCAGCTATAACCGCGCGCCGCGCCCCAAAACGGATCGAAGACCACCTTCAGCCCGGCTCTCTGGATCGCTTTCAGGTCGACCAGCTCCGCCAGCCGCTTCAGATAATCCGGCTTCACATCGACCTGCTCGTACTTCGCGCCCGTGTCCACCGGCGCCGGGACTTCGCCTAGCGCCTTCACATTCGCCTCGATCTGGTGCGTCACTTCGGGCAGCGCCGGCGCGCCGTCGGGCGTCGAATATTTGATCCCGTTGTACTCCGGCGGATTGTGCGACGCCGTGAAGTTGATGGACCCACCGGTCTTCTTCTGCCGAACCGCATACGCAATCGCCGGCGTTGGCGCAGCTTCGGGAATGATCACCGGCGTCACGCCATAGCTGGCCAGCACCCGCGCCGCTTCCGCCACAAACATCTCGCCCAAAAATCGCGGGTCGCGCCCCACCAGCACCGTCTTCGGCCCCTGCTGCGCCGCCACGTACTGCGCGATCCCCGCAACCGCGCGCCGGATATTCCCCAGTGTGAAATCATCGGCGACAATCGCGCGCCAACCCGACGTCCCAAACTTAATCTCGGCGGTCATGCTTCTCCCCTGTGCGTTTGCCGTTATGATGCTGCCAGCGCCTGGACCGTTCGCTCCCAAACGCACCGATGATTGTACCCGCCACCGAAGCTCGCCTGATCCTGACTACGGCCGGCTCTCGCGACGAAGCCGAGCACATCGCCCGCGCTCTCGTCGACGAGTGCCTCGCTGCCTGCGTCAGCATCATCCCCGGCCTCACCTCGATCTACCGCTGGCAGGGGAAGGTCGAAGCCGCGCCCGAACTTCTGCTCATCATCAAAACCACCGCCGCCAATCTCAGCCGTCTCGAAGAAGCCATCCGCGGCCTCCACTCCTACGAGGTCCCGGAATTCCTCGTGCTTACTCCCGAATCCGCCAGCAGCCCTTACCTCGACTGGCTACTGGAAGCTACTACGAAACAGATGTCATCCTGACTGGAGCGCAGCGAAGGAAAGGACCTCGCGTTTCTCTCCCCTGCCGCTCAGAATAACGCCACACGTCTGCTCCACTCGAAACAGCAGCCCCAAACGAAAAAGGGCGCAGGATCATCAACCCTGCACCCTGTACCCTGCACCCTGTGCCCTGTGTCTTATCCTTCTGTCCCGTGGCACTTCTTGAACTTCTTCCCCGACCCGCACGGACAAGGATCGTTCCGCCCGACTTTTTCGCCCGTGCGTCGCTGCACCGGTGTCGATGCGTCGCCCCCGCCCGCCATCCGCGCGTGCTCCAGCTCCTTCTGCTTCTTCCGCTGGAATTCCTTCTCCAGGTCGTCGATCGTCGTTGACGGCGCCCGCGTCGGTGCCAGCGGAATCGGCGGCGCGCCCGGCTCTCTGTGCCCGTTCCCATCCGCCGATGCCACATGTGGCGCCGCCGGAATTGCAGCCCGCGGCCGCGTGGGAATCTCCACCGGCTGCCCATCCGGCCCCACAATCTTCATCAGGAAGAGGAACCGCACCGTGTCTTCCTGGAACCGCCCCATCATCTCCTCGAACATCTCGAAGGATTCCTTCTTGTAGGCCACCAGCGGATCCTGCTGCGCATACCCGCGCAGCCCGATCCCCTCCTTCAGGTGGTCCATATTCAGCAGGTGATCCTTCCACAGTCCGTCGATCACGCTCAGCATGATCATCCGCTCGTGGAAGCGCATCTGCGCGTCGCCGATCAGCTGCTGTTTCGCGTCGTAGCGCGCCTTCAGCCGCTCGAAAATCGTCTCGCCCAGCTCGTGCCGCGTCATCTGCCGCGCGTCCATGCCCTCGGCTTCCAGATCGAACCCGAACTGCGAGATCAGCTTTCCGTTCAGCCCCTTCACCTCCCACTGGTCCGGATGCACGCGCTCGCCGGCAAACTCATCCAGCATGGCGCTCAGCAGATTCGGAACGTAATCCTCGACGATGAGCTCCTTCTGATCCAAGCCCTCCAGTAGCTGCCGCCGCGTTCCATAAACGGCCTCGCGCTGCTTGTTCATCACGTCGTCGTACTCGAGCAGGTGTTTGCGCGCCTCGAAGTTCTGCCCTTCCACCGCCTTCTGCGCCGCTTCGATCCGGTTGGAGATCATCCGCGACTCGATGGGCATTCCTTCTTCCATCCCCATCTTCTGCAGCAGTGTCGAAACCCACTCCCGCGCGAAAATGCGCATCAGGTCGTCTTCGAGCGACAGATAAAATCTCGATGCTCCCGGATCGCCCTGGCGTCCGGCGCGCCCGCGCAGCTGGTTATCGATGCGCCGCGACTCATGCCGCTCCGTGCCCACAATGTGCAGCCCGCCCGCGGCCACCACGGCTTCGTGATCCTCGGCTGCATTCGCCGCGTGCCCCTTGTAGACCTGCTCCCAGTTCTCCTGCGATGTCTCGTACTCCTGCCCCTGGTAGTAGAAGCGCAGCATCCCCGCCGGCGCCGACGGATTGATCGCACCCTCAGCCACGCTGATCGCCCGCGCCAGCGCCTTCTTCACCAGCTCCTGCCGCGCCACAAATTCAGGATTGCCGCCCAGCAGAATGTCCGTTCCGCGTCCGGCCATGTTGGTGGCGATCGTCACCATCCCCAGCCGGCCCGCCTGCGCCACAATTTCCGCCTCGCGCTCGTGATACTTCGCGTTCAGCACCACGTGCCGCACGCCCTTACGCGCCAGGATCTGCGACAGCAGCTCCGATTTTTCAATCGACGTCGTGCCCACCAGCACCGGCTGCTGGATCTCGTGCAGCCTCGCAATCTCATCCGCGACCGCGAAATACTTCTCCTTCGCCGTCCGGAACACCACATCGGCGTTCTCCAGCCGCCGCATCGGCATGTTCGTGGGAATCACGACGATGTCCAGCTTGTAAATCTTGTCGAACTCCGCCGCTTCCGTCTCCGCCGTGCCCGTCATCCCGGCGAGCTTCTTGTACAGGCGGAAATAATTCTGGAACGTGATCGTCGCCAGCGTCTGGTTCTCGCGCCGGATGTTCACGCCTTCCTTCGCCTCGACCGCCTGGTGCAGCCCGTCCGACCAGCGCCGCCCCGGCATCAGCCGCCCCGTGAACTCATCGACGATGATGACCTCGCCGTCCTTCACCACGTACTGCACGTCCCGCCTGTACAGCGAATGCGCCTTGATCGCAGTCTCGACGTGGTGCTTCAAATCCCAGTTCTCCGGATCGGCGATGTTGCCGATCCCCAGCAGCCCCTCGATCTTCTCCCACCCCTCGTCCGTGACCGTGATCGTCTTGTGCTTCTCATCGACCACGTAGTCGCCCGTCAGAATCTTCTCTTCCGGACTCTTCTCGATCTCCTCGCCCAGTTCCAGCGACGGGATAATCCGGTTAACCCGCGCGTACTTGTCCGTGGTCTGATCCGTCGGCCCGGAAATGATCAGCGGCGTTCGCGCCTCGTCGATCAGGATCGAGTCCACCTCGTCCACAATCGAGTAGTAGTGCCCGCGCTGCACGCAATCCGCCAACTCGAACTTCATGTTGTCGCGCAGATAGTCGAACCCGAACTCGTTGTTCGTCCCGTACGTGATGTCCGACCCGTACGCCTTCCGCCGCTGGTTGTCGTCCAGATCGTGAACGATCACGCCCACCGTCAGCCCGAGGAACTCGTAGATCTTTCCCATCCACTCGGCGTCGCGTTTCGCCAGATAATCGTTCACTGTCACCACGTGAACGCCGTGCCCGGCCAGCGCGTTCAGATAACACGGCAGCGTCGCCACCAGCGTCTTGCCCTCGCCGGTTTTCATTTCGGAGATTTTGCCCTGGTGCAGCACCATGCCGCCCACCAGCTGCACGTCGAAGTGCCGCATGTTCACGGCGCGCCATCCCGCCTCGCGCACCACCGCGAACGCCTCGGGCAGAATGTCCTCGAGCGCCTGCTTCTCCGCCGCGACCCGCGCCTCTTCCTCGGTGATTCCTTCCAGAGCCGCGGCAATCCGCGCCTTGAACTCCGCCGTCTTCGCGCGCAGTTGCTCGTCGCTCATCGCCTTCACCTGCGGCTCGAGCGCATTGATCTCCGCGACGCGCGGCAGCAGGCGCTTCACCACCCGCTCGTTGCTGGTTCCAAAAACCTTTGTGAGAACGTTACTTCCGATCAAAATTGAATCCTTTGGCGGCCACCTCGGCGTCTCGCTTCAACCGCTGCGCAAGCACCGCAAACCGCCTCTCCCGTGGGAAAACATCAGGGTTCCTTCTCTATTTTATGCGACCCGCGCCAATTCTGCCGCACGCTGCCCGTCCCCACAATGCAGCGGATCGGATTCGCGAAGCGCGTCCGCCTGGACGGCCAGTCCTAGAGTGTCTTCAGATACGCTTTCGCGCGCTCCAGCTCAGGGAACAACTTCTCTTCCTGCTGGAACGCCGCCGAGTGCACGCACCGCCGCCCGTTCTTCTGCTTCACCGGATGCTTCAGGTGCAGCATCTCGTGATACATCAGATATTCGATCGCGAATCGCGGCGCGCCCTTGCGGTCGAAGACGCGGCTCACCATGATCGTGTTGTGCGCCGGATCGTAGTGGCCCAGCAGCCGCCGCGCCGTCACCTCGCTCCACGTCAGCAGCGGCCGCCCCATCAACCCGAAGAAGAACCGCCGGTTCAGCGACTCGAAGACCTCATCCAGATCGTAGTGCTGGCCCTGCGCCGACACAATCTTCTTCCGCCCCCGCGTCTGCCGGATCCGCTCGCTTTGCCGCGTCACCGATTCGCTGCTCGTAAACCGCCGGTAGCGGTGCGCGTGCCCGGCATCGATCGGCTTGCGATAAAGCTTGGCCAGCAGGATGTGCGCGATCGCCCGCAGCACCGGCTCCGGCGCGCCTTCCAGCAGATCGGAAAGGCTCACGCGAATGCGCCCCTCCCGCAGCCGGATCGTTGTGTTGAGAGACGTGAACCGGTAGAACCGCACTTCCATCGGTGGCATCGGAGCCCGCGGTCGAAGCGCGCGATACTCCTCGGCAAACAGCTCAGAGAGATGGGGGCTCACTTCGATCCGAGCCTCGCATAGCAAAGCACGGAAATCAAGCCGCGACTCTGCGCACACCTCTACCATGCAACCTGTAACCCGTAACCTGTCGCAGGGTGTCCCATATCTGCCTGCAGTTGGCAGATGTGGGAGTGCGCGAAGCGCCTGCCTTCCCGGAGCGCTCCTCTGCGCTCTGTAGTGCCTTTGTCCTCTGTGGTGCTCTGTGTTCTCTGTGGTGGTCTGTGCTTTGCACCTTGTACCCTGTATCTATGCCCGCCGTCGCTACCGAGCGCCTGATTCAGCCCGCCCGTAACATCCAGGGCAGCCTTCGCCTGCCTGGCGACAAAAGTATCAGTCACCGTTACGCATTGCTCGGTGGACTCGCCAAAGGGACTACGCGCCTCGCCAATTTCTCCACCGGAGCCGACTGCGCCTCCTCGCTCGCTTGCGTCGCCGCCCTCGGCGCTCAGATCGCGCGCAAAGACGAAGCCGTCGAAATTACCGGGGCCGCCGGCCGGTTCACGGCCCCAGATCAGCCCCTCGACTGCGGCAACTCCGGCTCAACCATGCGCATGCTCTCCGGCCTGCTCACAGCACAATCGGGCGACTTCACCCTCGTCGGCGACGCCTCGCTCAGCCGCCGCCCCATGGAGCGCATCCGTAAGCCCCTCACGCAAATGGGCGCGCGCATCGAACTCACCGACGGCCACGCGCCCATAACAATCCACGGCGCGCCCCTCACCGCCATCGACTACACCACGCCCACCCCCAGCGCCCAGGTGAAAACCGCGGTGCTCTTCGCCGGACTGCAGGCGCAGGGCACAACCAAGGTCCGCGAAGCCGTCCGCACCCGCGACCACGGCGAGCTCGCCCTCCGCGCGTTCGGCGCAAGCGTCACGCGCTCCCTCGACTCCGTCTCCATCGCCGGCGGCCAGCACCTGCATGCCATCGAAGCGACCGTCCCCGGCGACATTTCTTCCGCGGCCTTCTTCCTCTGCGCGGCCGCGCTTTTCCCCGGCTCGAACCTCATCTTCGACGCGCTCGGCCTCAACCCCACCCGCGCTACGCTCCTCGACGTGCTCACCGCGCTCGGCGCGCACATCGGCGTCCTCAATCTCGAGGACAAGCACGGCGAGCTGGTCGGCGTGGTCCAGGTCAACGCGCCGCCGCAGGGCCTCACCGGGACCACCATCTCCGGCGCGCTCTCGGCGCAGCTCATTGATGAACTGCCCGTCCTCGCGGCCATCGGCCCCTACACGCAGCACGGCATCCGCATTCGCGACGCCAAGGAACTTCGTGTCAAGGAGTCCGATCGCATCGCGCTGGTCGCCGCCAATTTGCGCGCCATGGGCGCCGAAGTCGAGGAATTCGACGACGGCCTCGACGTTCCCGGCGGTCAAACCCTTCACGGAGCCGAAATCGACTCCGGCGGCGACCACCGCATCGCCATGGCCTTCTCCGTCGCTGCTCTTCGCGCCACGGGAGACACGCTCATCCGCGGCGCCGAATCCGCCGCCATCTCATTCCCCGAATTCTTCGATCTCCTCGACCGTGTCACAGAACGCTGAATAGCTCAGACGCAGTCCGAGTGCCCGTGCGCTGGGTTTCTATACGTTAACCGCTAAACGCTATCCGCTTTTCTAATCCCTAAACTCCAATCCCTAATCCCTGCTTCACTACTCCACCGGTTTCAAAATGTCGTCCAGCCGCGCCGGCGTCCCGTCCACCCGCTCCAGATGCGGATAACGCAATCCTCCGTGGTAATCCAGCGCCACCGACTTGATCTGATCGCGATCCTTCACCAGCAGTGTGATCGGTCCCGTATCCTTCTCCGCCCTCTTAATCGCCTCCCGCAGCTTGTCCGCGGAATAAACCTCGCCGTTCACCGCCAGCAGTTGCATCCCCGGCACAAGCCCCGCCTTGAACGCCAGGCTATCCCACGACACGCTGCCAAGGTTCCCTTCGCCCATCACGCTGAACCCCAGCGAATCCGCAAAGCTCGTTCCAAACCGCGGATTCTCCGCCGCCCCGCGTCTCTCTCCCGCAGGCGCCGTGTCGTTGTAGACCAGCTTGTACCCGCCCTGCGCAAACCCATTCTCCGGCACTTCGGGATGCAGCTCGTACACGCGCTCGCGCAGGAACCTGGTCCAGTCGTACGGCTGCACCTGGTTCAGCGCCGCCACGATGTCCTCGAACGTATACGTGTCCGTAACAAAGCTGCCATTGTTCACGCCGAAAAACAGCTTCGCAAAATCGTCCAGCGACTTCTTCCCCTCGCTCAGCTCGCGAATCTTCGTATCCGCATCGAGCCACACCAGCAGCCCCTCGGTGTAGTAGTCTTCAGGCCGCTGCCAGCTCACCCAGCTCACCGGCCGCCGCTGCGACACCGTCGGCTGATTCGTCGTATCCACCAGCGGCCGCCAGTCGCGCCCCTTGCTCGCCTCGAATCCCGCAGCCACCCCAGCCATCTCGTCGCGCGCCTGTTCCGCGGTAATCAGCCCCGACCGCGCCGCCAGCACCACCCCCCAGTACTGCGTCTGCCCTTCATACGCCCACAGCAAATCGTCGCGCATCGGCACGTTGAAGTTCGGCGTCCACAAGTCCGCCGGCCTGCGGAACTTTCCATTCCATGAGTGCGTGTACTCATGCGACAGCAGATCGCGCCCGCGCGCGCCCGCAGCCCAGTCCGTAAAGTAGTTTGCCCGCGTCCCATCCTCGCTCGACTGGTGATGCTCCAGCCCGTTCCCGCCAATCACGTCGCTGAGCGAAAACAGAAAATCGTAGTGATCGTAGTGGTGCGAGGCGAACAGCTTCTGCGCCTGAATGGCCAGATTCTTGTGAGCCTGCAATTCCTCTGGCGTGATCTCCAGGTCCTTCGGCTCATCGGCAAACACATCCAGGAACACCTGATTGTCTGGCCCGGTAGAGAGATCGATGCGCTTAAAATTCGCGCCCCCATACAGCGGCGAATCGATCAGCGTGTTCAACGTCGTCTCTTTGAAATGAACCGTGTCGCCATCCTGCGCGTCGGTGGTCAGCGCCGTCGCGTACTTCCATCCGCTGGGCAGCACGATGCTGGGCTGAAAATGGATGTCCCGCGAAAAATGCCCCGCCGGATACAACACCACCGTGTTCCATGCCAGATCCGCCAGCTGCGATGAAATCTCAACCCGCCCGTCCTGCTGCCGCACCGCCGAAAGATAATCGAAGTCCACATCGATCGACGTCACCCCCTTCGGCACCTGAACATGAAACGCATAGACATTGATCTGATCGCGCACCCACGGAATCGTCTTCCCATCCGCCTTCACAAACAGCCCCGCCACCTTGTCGATCGGTCCCGTCGGTGAATGGTTTCCCGGAATCCACTGCGGATACAGCAGCACCAGTTCGCCGGCCTTCACCGGAATCGTCTCGTGCACCGTCACCACCCGATCCACGGTGTTCGTCAGGTTAACCGTCAGTGCAATCGTTCCCGGATACGACGTGTCCACCGGCGCCGCGATCGGCGGCGGCATCGGCACGGGCTGCGGCCCCGGCGAGCTTTGCGCAAGAACAGTCGCAGTCACGGCAAGAACGACAACAGCAACACAGCCACCACGCATCATGAGCAATCTCCCGGCAGTCTTTTCGATATCGCAGGCATTGCGAAAAATTCTACAAGACGCCGCCCCGCGAAAACTACGCCGCCCGCCGCCTGGGAAAAACTTCCTCTCCAATCACCCGCACACCGGCGACTGGCTACCAGCTATTGTCTGCACCCTGTACCCTGCACCCTGTACCCTGAGGTGTGCCTTCCCGCCGCGCATTTCTCCAATCCAGCGCCGCCGCCTCCGTCGCCTCCGCACTGCCGGCGTATGCTTCCCCCGCGCCGCAAGCTGGCAAAGGACGCATCCATCAGTCCGTTTGCCGCTGGTGCTACAAAGACATTTCTGTTGACCAGCTCTGCCAGTGGGCTACCCAGATCGGCCTCAAAGGGATCGACCTGCTCGAAGTCGAAGAGTACGAAATCCCCCGCCGCTACGGCCTCATCTGCACCATGGGCTACGCGGGCGGAGGCACCATCGCCGACGCCCTCAACCGCGTCGAGAACCACGCCTCCATCGAAGCCGCCCTCCGCAAAAACATTCCCATCGCCGCCAAAGCCGGCGTCCCCAACGTCATCACCTTCTCAGGAAATCGCCGCGGCATGTCCGACGACGAAGGTGCGCGCAACACCATCGTCGGCCTTAACCGCCTCAAACCCATCGCTGAGGCCAACGGTGTCACCATCTGCCTCGAGTTGCTCAACAGCAAGGTGAACCACCCCGACTACATGGCCGACCACACCGCGTGGGGCGCGCGCGTCATGCACGAAGTCAACTCACCGCGCATCAAACTGCTCTACGACATCTATCACATGCAAATTATGGAGGGGGACCTCATCGACACCATCCGCCAGAACATCGGCGTCCTTGGCCACTTTCACACCGGCGGCGTTCCCGGCCGCCACGAAATCGACGCGACCCAGGAAATTCAGTATGCCGCAGTCATGAAAGCCATCGCCGACGCAGGTTTTGCCGGTTACGTCGCCCATGAATTTCTCCCCACCGGCGACCCGCTCACCAGCCTGCGCCAGGCCGTCGCCCTGTGCGATGTCTAGCTAGTCGCCCGCCCAAATCCGCAGGAAAATGGGTGACCCACATCTCGATTCTGAGATGTGGGATCGTTCAATCTTGAATCGCTGTGTGTTCGCTAAGACGGCGCCTGGCTTCCCACCAGCTCCACTTCCTTCCGCTGCTTCTCGCGCTCGAAGAACCGCTCCATGAACTTCGTGTCGAACTCGCCGCGGCGGAATTCCTCATCCTGGAAAATCCGCTGGTGCAGCGGAATCGAAGTGTGAATCCCCTCCACAATGAACATCTCCAGCGCACGCCGCATCCGCGCCATCGCCTCTTCGCGGTCCGCGCCGTGCGCGATCACCTTGGCAATCAGCGAATCGTAGTACGGAGGCACCACGCCTTCCGCATACTGCGCCGTGTCGACGCGAATCCCGTTGAACCCTGGCACGTTGAACGCCGTAATCTTCCCCGCCGATGGCGTGAATTTCTCCGGATGCTCCGCATTCACGCGGCATTCGATCGCATGGCCCCGCATCGGCACCGGCTCGTGCACAATGGCCGACAGCTTCTCCCCCATCGCGATCCTCAACTGCGCCTTCACCAGATCGATGCCCGTGATCATCTCCGTCACCGGATGCTCCACCTGGATCCGCGTGTTCATCTCGATGAAGTAGAGCTTCCCGTCCTCATCCATCAGAAACTCGATCGTCCCGGCGTTCTGATACCCAACGCCTTCCATGCACCGCTTCAGCGTCTTCGCGATCTCCTCGCGCATCTTCGGCGTCACCTGCAGCGACGGCGCTTCTTCGATCAGCTTTTGATGCCGCCTCTGAATCGAGCACTCGCGCTCGCCCAGCGACATCGCCGTCCCATGCTCATCGGCCAGAATCTGAAACTCAATGTGCCGCGGCCGCTCGATGAACTTCTCCATGTAGAGGTCGCCGTTGCCGAACGCGTTCGTCGCCTCGCTCTGCGCGGCCTGGAAAAGTCCTGGCAGTTCCTCCGGCGTACGCACCACCCGCATCCCGCGCCCGCCGCCGCCCGCCGACGCCTTCAGGATCACCGGATACCCGACCGTCTTCGCCCACTCCAGACCCTCGCCTTCGCTCTGGATCGTCCCCTCCGACCCCGGCAGAATCGGAACCTTCGCGCGCTTCATCGCCTGGCGAGCTTTCTCCTTCTCGCCCATCAGCCGCGTCACTTCCGGCGGCGGCCCGATGAATTTGATGTTCGAAGCCCGGCACACCTCGGCGAAATTGGCGTTCTCGCTCAGCAGTCCGTAACCTGGATGAATCGCATCCACGTCCGCGATCTCCGCGGCGCTGATCACCGCGGGCACGTTCAGATAGCTCTCGGCCGAACGCGGTGGCCCGATGCAGATCGCTTCATCGGCGAAGCGCGCGTGCAGCGAGTGCCGGTCCGCGTCGCTGTAGATGGCCACCGTGCGCAGGCCCATTTCCTTGCATGCGCAAATGACGCGCAGCGCGATTTCGCCGCGATTGGCGATCAGGACTTTACGCATAGTTATCGGGGACGCACCGCAAACAGTGCCTGGCCGTACTCCACCGGCTGGCCGTTCTGCACGAACCGCTTCACAATCTCGCCGGCGCCATCGCTCTCAATCTCGTTCATCAGCTTCATCGCTTCCACAATGCACAGCACCTGGCCGATCTCCACCTGATCGCCGATTTTCACGAAAGCCGCCGAACCCGGCGACGGCGATTCATAGAACGTCCCCACGATCGGCGACTTCACCACATGCAGCGAAGCTTCCTCGTCCGTCGCGCTGGCGGGCGCTTCGGCAGGATGCGTGGTCGCGGCTGCCGCATGGGCCGCGGAAACCACTCCCGGCACCGGCGCCGCCGATTGCGCCTGCGATCCCATCAGCCGCGCCAGCCCTGCCAGATCGGCGCCGCCTTCCTGCGCAAACTTGATGCGAATCTTCAGCTCGCCGCGCTCAAGATCGAATTCGCCAATCTTGTTTTCCTTCAGGAACTCGATCAGTTCCTTCAGTTCTTTCATGTCTTCCGATTTCATCGTTGTTCTCGCGCGGCCTTTCACACTACAGCTCGATCCAGCCTTTGGTGACGGGCGTCAGAATCCGGCCCCCGCTCTTCGTCACCGCGACCATATCTTCAATCCGTATCCCGAACTTACCCGGCAGATAAACTCCCGGCTCGATCGTGATCACCATTCCCGCGCTCAGCGGCATTTCCAGCCCTGCGGCCACCCGCGGCTGCTCATGAATCTCCAGCCCCACGCCGTGACCCGTCGAGTGCGTGAAGTACTTCCCCAACCCTGCCTTCTTCAGAACCCTCCGTGCCGCCTCGTCCACTGCGCCGCAGGTTGCCCCTGGCTTGACAGCGGCCACCGCGGCCTCCTGCGCCTCCAGCACCGCCTCATAGGCGGCACGCTCCTCACCAGCAGCACCGCCCACGTGCACAGTGCGCGTCATATCGGAGCAATAACCATTGAGGATAACACCGAAGTCTAACGTTACGAATCCCTTGCGCGGCAGCTTCGCCCCTGTCGCGCGCCCGTGCGGCAGCGCCGACCGTGCCCCCGATGCAACGATCGTCTCAAACGACATTCCCTCCGCGCCCCGCCTCCTCGCTTCAAACTCCAGCTCCGCCGCCAGTGCAATTTCCGTTATGCCACTCTCGATGCGCGGCAGCATCGTCTCAAAGAGCGAACATCCCAGCTCCGCCGCCTGGCTCATCAGCGCCAGCTCGCCCTCGTCCTTTACCATGCGCAGCGCCGAAACCAGCGGCTTCTTCAGCGCGACAAAAAATCCCCGGCTCTTCTTCGTGTTCAGTCCTGAGCGCATCAGCGTTAGTTCCGCCACCGTCGTGTGCTCCGGATCGAACCACGCCTGTTTCGCTGACTCTCCCAGCAGCGCAGCGCATTCCCGCAGCGCCGACTTTTTTGCGATCGCCACCCGCGCCCCGCCCGTTTCCTCACGCGCCTGCGTCGTGTACCGGCCGTCGGTGAACAACGCAGCTTTCGTCCCTGTCAACGCCAGCGCCGCATTCGACCCGGTAAATCCACACAGCCAACGCACATCCGGCAGATGCGTCACCAGCAGCGCTTCGATATCCTGCTCCGCCATGGCGCGCCGCACCGCTCGCCAGCGGCCTGTAAATTGATCCCGCGCATTGCGCATCCATCGATACTAAATTCTCATTGTCGATTCCCAGATATTCTCGGGCGCCGCAACATTGGAGGAATCGCCGCAGTTACCACGCCCCCCAACCCAAACTGTCCAATATTGACCTCTCCGGCCAATCTCTCCGGCGGTATACTCACTCCGCAACCCAGGAGACCCACGCCATGAACGCTCTCCGCATTTTCCGCCCTTCTCTCTTCGCCGCCTTCATGGTGGCCAGTGCGCTCGCCGTATCGGCGCAGACGCCCGGCACCATCCTTCACGCTCCCGAAGCCTCCAAAGTCCTGCCCGACTCCGTTTTCTACGCGGGTAAATCCGCCAATACTCAACTCCGCAACTCCGCCGGCATCCACTTCTCCGATGGCCATTACGTCCTGGCCGTCCTCGTGGACACTGCCGGCTACTCGACCGCCATCCAGGAAAAATACCAGGGCTATTTCCTCACCGAGGTTCCGCTTGAAGTCGGCGGCCACCCTCTCGTCCCCGGCGCGTACGGCGTTGGCTTTGTCGGCGATCACTTCGATGTCATGGACATCGGCAATCACGATCTTCTCCAGGCTCCCGACCACCACGACGATCGCATGGAGCACCCCATGCCATTGCAGATCCTCGACGGCGATGCACCCGGCCGATATCGCCTCTGCTTTGGCCGCACCTGCGTCCCTTTCCATCGCCCGTAAACGCAGTTTGAGGCGAATCGCGCTCGAGTTCCATCTAATGAAAGGGTGAATGCTTTCCCTCCGGCCGGCTCCGCTTGAGGAGCCGCGCCGGAGCACCGTTCGCCGCCGAAAGAGGAACTATGCCCAGAATCATTCGATCCCTCGCCATTTTCGCAACGGCACTTCTCCCCATCGCGCCGTCCTCCTTCGCGCAGAACGAGAATCAGGGCTTGGGACAGGCCGTGGTCACCGTCATGCCCAAAAAATCCGACTCTCCCGCTACGAACGTCTCCGAGCAGGGCATTCAGGTTGAGGTGAATGGCAAGCAGAGCCAGATCACCGGCTGGCAGCCCTTCCGCGGCCCACAGGCCAGCGTCGAACTGGTGCTCCTGATCGACGATGGAGCGCGATCCAGCCTCGGACGCGAGTTCGATGACATCCGCCAGTTCATCCAGAGCCTCCCGCCCAACGTCAAAATCTCCCTGGCCTACATGGCTAACGGACGCGCCGTGCTCTCCGGCCCGCTCACCGCCAACCACGCGACAGCGCTTCAGGAACTCCACCTGCCCATGGCTGCGCCCGGTTACAGCGCCAGCCCCTACTTCTGCCTCTCCGATCTGGCGAAGAACTGGCCCTCCCATGACCCCACGGCGCGCCGCGAAGTCATCATGATTACCGACGGCGTCGATTACTACGAGCTGCGCTACGATCCTGACGATCCCTACGTCCAGACCGCCATCCAGGACGCGGCTCGCGCCCATCTCGTCGTCTATTCCATCTACTGGCGCAACGTTGGCCGTGTGGATCGCAGCGGCTATGAGAACGCTGCCGGCCAGAATCTTCTTCTCGCGGTCACCGAGGCTACCGGCGGCAACTCCTACTGGATCGGCATGGGCAATCCGGTCTCGCTGCAACCGTATTTTGACGATTTCAGCCGCCGCCTCAACAATCAATACGAACTCGGCTTCTCCGCTCCGTTGCGCGGCAAAGCGGAAGTGGAGAGCCTCAAGGTGAAAGTCACCGCCCCCGACGTCAAAGTCACCGCGCCGCAAAAGGCCTGGGTCGCCCCCGCCGGAACTCCAACCGAATAGCCCTCCCGAAACCTCCGCGCAAAATGAAAAAGGCGCATCCTCACGATGCGCCTTCATCATCTGTACCCTGCACCCCGTACCCTGTACCCTGTACCCTGTTTTTCAGCCAACCACCGACAACTTGACCGGCAGACTCTCCACATCGTCTGACTCGGTCCCGTCGTTCAGCCCGCCGTACCGCCGCTCCCGGCGCTGGTAGTCCTCAATCGCCTCCAGCATATGAATCCCGCGGAAGTCTGGCCACAAGCGATCCGTGACAAAAATCTCCGTGTAGGCGATCTGCCACAGCAGAAAATTTGACACCCGCATCTCGCCCGACGTCCGGATCAGCAAATCCGGATCCGGCATGTGCGCGGTATACAGATGCCGGTGAATGTCCACTTCGCTCACCTGGTCCAGCCGCAGCCCGTCCCGCTGCACCTCCGCCGCCAGGCCCCGGAAAGCGTCCACCAGTTCCGACCGCCCTCCATAATTCAGCGCCAGGGTCAGCGTGGTCCCGGTGTTGTGCTTCGTCGCGTCCGCCGCCCACTGCATCCGCTCCCGCACTTCTTCCGGCAATTCTGCCGTCCGCCCAACGTAGCGGATGCGCACGTTGTTGTCGTTCATGCGCTTCACATTGTTGCTCAGATAGCTTTTCAGCAGCCGCATCAGAAAATTCACTTCCGCCTTCGGCCGCTTCAGATTGTTCTCCAGCGAAAAAGCGTACAGCGTCAGCCACGGCAGTCCGATGCGCGACGCGGTCTCCACCACATACTGCACCGCTTCGGCTCCCTGCTGGTGTCCGAAGAATCGCTTCAGGCTCCGCTTGCCCGCCCAGCGCCCGTTCCCGTCCATGATGATCGCCACGTGGTGCGGCAGGCGCTCCGCATCCAGACGGCGGTACACCGCTGCCTCCTCGGCGGGCAGTTCATGAACTCGGCTGGAATTGAGTGACAACGGTTCCTTTCGAGTGGCTCCCTGCCGGAACGGTGTTGGCAGGACTGCGCCCGGCGGGTCCTTACCGCACTGTGCCGCTGCTACGCAGACGCGCCCTAGCTGCGTGGTTGGAGCAGTTCCCTCTCTGGCAAATTATACAGACCAACGGCAGCCTCGGATTCGAGTCTGCCGCGCACGTGAAGGAAAGGTAATCCGCGCAGCCGGAGCTATGCCGAACGCCGCCGGCCCATCGCCGTCTCGCGCACCTGGTTCAGGAACATCGCGCGCTGAAACGCGTCCATCTGCATCACCAGAGGAGCGATCTCCGCCAGAAACGGATCCGCCAGCACCGCGGCTGCTTCCCGCGCCCGCCGGCTGTTCCCATCGTGCAGCAGATCGCAGATACCCACTTCCAGCGCCGTTGCCAGCCGCTGCAGCGACGAAAGCGTCGGCACCGCCTTGCCATTCTCAATCTTCGAAATGTAGGTGCGCGGCACCTGCATGCGCCCCGCAAGCTGTCGCTGGCTCAGGCAACGGTCATGACGAACTTCCCCCACCGCGCGCGCCACGTTGATGCCTTCCGCTTCTTCAACTCCCTGGGCATTCGTCTTCACCAGTTGCGGAGACAACGCTTCCGGCTCGTCGATCTCCAGGGGTTTGCGGCAACGCCGGCATAAGGAATTAGACGTGCGAAATTGCACCAACCCACATGAGTCGCAGCGAAGTACTTCGCGGGCCTCAACAGTTGCTAACGTAGTTGCCATAGGTTGTACGGAACGCCAGAGCAAGCGATCCGGGTTGATCCGGTTGGCGACTGCAGCCACTCCGATATCGACCTTTGACATACATTGCCGGGAGGTTATCCTCCTTGTCAAGTGAAAACTGTGAGCCGTCCGCAAATAATCCTGGAATTGCCAGGAAAAACCGAAGAGGAAATTTGAATCTATGCCCGCTTCTTCCTTCTCCCGCGAACGCGCCTGGTCGCTGCTCAACCAGCACACGCAGTCGCCCAGCCTGCTCAAACACGCGCTCGCGGTTGAGAGCTGCGTCCGCTCCTGCGCCGAACGCCATACCGATGCGACCGGTCTTTCCGGCGAGGATCGCGACGCTCTTCTTGAAACCTGGTCCGCCACCGCGCTCCTCCACGATTTCGACTACGAGAAGCACCCCTCGCGCGAAGAACATCCCTTCGTCGGCATCGCCATCCTCACCGAGCAGGGCTGGCCTGAAGAAATGCGCACCGCCATTCTCGGCCACGCCGATTACTCCGGCGTCCCGCGCACCACGCAGCTCGCCAAGGCTCTCTTCGCCTGCGACGAGCTCGCCGGATTCCTCACCGCCTGCTCGCTGGTCAAGCCCACAAAGTCGATCCACGATGTCGACGCCGCCGGCGTGAGGAAAAAGATGAAGGACAAAGCTTTCGCGCGTGGCGTCAACCGTGACGACATTATTAAGGGCGCAGCCGAGCTCGATATCCCCCTCGACGACCACATCGCCAACTGCATCGCCGCCATGCGCGCCAGCGCCGCAACTCTCGGCCTCCAGGGAACCGCGGCTCAAGCTGATCAAAGCTGATCAAGGCTGTGCTCTGGGCTCTTTCCGATTCGCGCACGAGGCTGCGCAATCGCGGACACGCATGGTGCCGCGCAAGCCGAATCCTGCCGGCAGACTCTTAGTTATAGGGAGGAGGTGTAGCTGGCTGCATCGCCTGCAGCTTTTCCGGACACTGGTGTTGCGCTGTGACCTTTGCCATCTGCGAAGCGTTGCGTGTCGCACCCAGGCTGTGGAAGCAATGGACACAGAAAGTGTCGGGGCCAAGCTTGGACGCGGCCCGCCTGGTAGCAGAGCCCTGGAGGAGATGAGCGTCACAGTGCATGGTGGACCCTCAAGGATCGGTTGAATGCAAAACTCGTTCAGGCGCCTGACAGGGGTACGGCCAGCTCCTGCCTCAGGTACACAGAGAAAAGCGCGACAACGTTGCGTCTGCTGTTGGAATCAGCCCACTGTCCACTACAAAGGTGCTCCGGCAAAGAACCCGGCGGCTCCGGGACAAAACGGGCAGAACAATCTGGGTCCATCATCCCTCCGAAGGTGCAGGAACACCTGTGACCGCCGTCACAGGTGTCGTCACAAACCACTCTTCCCACCTCCAACATTCCCAAATCGGCACACTCCGGCGCCTTCGCCCACCACCGGCATCGCTCACGTTACTTGCGCCCCCGCCCCCGCTCCGATACATTGGTCCGCGCGTGCTTCAGCTTCAAACGCTTAACGACATTCTCTTCACCATCGCGGACAGCCGCCGCGAGCGGGCCATGCTGGTTCAGGACACCACCGGAGCATGGCAACCCATCTCCTCATCGCAGGTCTATCAGCGCGTCCGCGCCCTGGCCGCAGCCCTCCGCTCCTGGGGCATCGGCAAGGGCGACCGCGTTGCCATCCTCTCCGAGAACCGCTGGGAGTGGGCCATCGCCGACTTCGCCTGCCTCGCCATCGGCGCGGTCGACGTCCCCATCTATCCCAATCTCCTCTCCGATCAGATTCTTCCCCTGCTCGCCGACTCCGGTTCCCGCGCGATCTTCGTCTCGACCCACGCGCAGCTCGACAAAGTCGCCCCGAATCGCGCCGCAACGGCTCTCGAACACATCGTCCTCATGGACGACGAGCCCACCTCCAGCGCACACAATTTCTCCGCCCTCATCGCAGGAGCCGATGCGTACGCGCACAGCCGCGACGCCGCCTTCGATCACGCCGCCCGCCAGATTCAGCCCGCCGACCTCGCCACCCTCATCTACACCTCCGGCACCACCGGCGAACCCAAAGGCGTCCTGCTCACCCACGGCAACATCGCCTGCAACGTCAACCACTCCCTCGACGAGTTCGGCCTCAACCCCACCGACTCCTGCATCTCCTTCCTTCCTCTCTCGCACATCACGGCGCGCCACCTCGACTACGCCCTCTATGCGAAGCATGTCCTCATCGCCTATTGCTCCTCCTTCGACAAGCTCCCGCAAACCCTCACCGCCGTCCAGCCCACCGTCCTCGTCGCTGTACCGCGTGTCTTCGAAAAAGTCCGCCAGGTCGCCGAGCAGAAAGCCTCGGCATCGGCCGTCAAGCGCAGCCTCTTCGGCTGGGCGCTGAAGACAGGATCCCGGCATAAACACAAAGTCGCTGCGGGCGAACGCCCTTCATCGCCGTCCTGGAAAGTCGCCGATGCGCTCGTTTACAAGAAGCTCCGCGCCGGCTTCGGCGGCCGCGTCCGCTACTACATCGCGGGAGGCGCGCCCCTCGGCCTCGACACCGCTCACTGGTTTGCGAGCGCCGGCGTTCGCATCCTCGAAGGCTATGGCCTCACGGAAACCTCGCCCGTCATCGCCCTCAACACCCCCAACGCCAACCGCATGGGCTCGGTGGGCAAGCCGCTGCCCAACGTCGAGTGCCGCATCGCTGAAGACGGCGAGCTGCTCGTCCGCGGCCCCAGCATCTTTCAGGGCTACTGGAAAACCCAGAGCGACGCCGGAGCCATCGCCACTGCCACCGCCGGCGCCATCGATAACGACGGCTGGTTCGCCACCGGCGACATCGGCCACATCGACGCCGACGGCTTCCTCTTCATCACCGACCGCAAGAAAGAGCTCCTCAAAACCTCTGGCGGCAAGCTCATCGCGCCCCAGCCCATCGAGAACAAGCTCAAGACCAACTTCCTCGTCGGCAACGTGGCCGTCGTCGGCGATCGCCACAAATTCGCCTCCGCCCTCATCATGCCCAACTTCGCCGCGCTCGAACCCTGGGCCCGCGAACACGGTATCGCCCACGGAATCTCAGCCACCGACCGTTCCGCCCTTGTCGAAGATCCAAAAATTCGCGCCGAATTCCAGGCCATCGTCGACAAAGTCAACGCCACCCTCGCCAATTTCGAAACCATCAAGCGTTTCCGCCTCGTCCCCGACGAGTGGACCGTCGACTCCGGCGAGCTCACCCCCAGCATGAAGCTCCGCCGCCGCGTCATCACGCAAAAATACGCTGCCGTAATCGCCGACCTCTACGCCGACGAAAATCTCTCCCCTCGCTGACCAACTTGAAGTCTCGACCGCGAGGTATCCTCCATGCAGATGCCGATGATCGAGAAACTAAGATGCAATCCGTGCGAAAAAGAGTTCGCGCCCTCGCGGCTGCCATCCGAAAGAGACGGCACCAAGCTCTGCCCACATTGCGGATCGAAGCTGACCGTTTCGAAGACGGTGAGCGGTGACAACAGCGGACGAGTAAAGAGCAAGGGGCGCAACAAACACAGGAACCGCACAAGAGCCGCGGTAGCGGACGCTGAGGAATCGCCACTTAGTATTTTCCCCTTGCGCCTTCCTCAGAAGCAGGCCAATCTGATTGGGAGAAAAGTGAGGCACTATGCACCGGCGTCGCCGCTACCTAGACAAACCGCTTCCCGCGCTCAACCAATTTGGTGAGCCCGTAGTCTTCAATCGGCCCGAGATGTTCGCCTATCCCCCCTCAGCGGATGGCTGGACCGTAATCGAATGGGATGGCAGGTTCCGCTATCGCGTTCAGACAGAAGCGTTAGAACGCAGCACACACCTTCGCTCGTAGAGTCGAATAGAAGATCGGATGAACACCTTTGGCGACCGTTACGCTTCATTGCGGGAGGATGAACTTCGGCGGCTGGCCGACGACGTGAAAAATCTCGTTCCCGAGGCGCGAAACGCTCTCCGTGCGGAATTCGAGCGACGGCATTTATCCGTCAAGACCGTGGACTGGAACGCCCACGCTCCTCGTCCGACACCAAGGCGAGGGACGAATCTCGTCGGCGATGCAGCGGGCGAACATCTCGAGATGGAACGGGGCCGCTACCATGCGTGGGTCCATGTGATACTGGCATTTGCTCTGGAGATCTCGCTAATTGCTCTGCTCGTCACCAAGGGACTCGATGCCCTTTTTCCAGGTACTTCGTGGATGGGCGTGGGAATCGCTTCTGGATCTGTGCTGACGGTTCTAATCTATGCGAATCGTTGGCGCTGCATAGAAGCCTACGCGAGTGAATGGTGTACCGGGATTCTCAATCTCTCCCTCGTTGCCGTCCCGTTCGTCGCGCTTGCCTATGCCAACTATCGAGGCCTACGAAAGCTAATGGGCAAGTGACCCGCGCGAAGCATCATGAGGACTCGCCGGGTGCCACATCTGCCCGGTGTTGGCAGATGTGGGATACCACCAGACCATCCCTGAGAGCGCAGTCGGGCACAATCCCAAGGATCCAGCCGACCGGCCTTTCGCTAACCGCTTTTCAGCTGACCCCTTCTCAGCTAACCGCCCCTTAGCCAACCGTTTTTTAGCTAAACCCGCCGATGTGGAGATCTTGTCAAGTCCCGCGCGATTCCCAAATCGGCACCCCCCTCATAACATGCCACTTATTTCTTTATAACCTCCATCTTATTTGGCCGTATAACTCGCTGGATATGATATTCTGATCTTATAGGGTAGAAATAGGAAAAGGCCGCCTCCACGGGCGGCCTTTTTGTTTGTCCGGAGGCTCCATGGAATGCCGTTTCGCCTTCCCCAACGGGAAAAGGTGTCGCTGCCGCGCCACCACCAGCCACGCCTTCTGCCGTCACCACGCGCCGCATCTTACGGTCCCGACCCGCCGCCAGAACGGTCCGCGAGGCTAATTATGCAGCTGCTAATACCCAGTCCGCCATCTCCGTGGAGTACGAAGGTGATCCCTCTCGAACTCCTGCGGAATGAGCAACCATCCCGCACTCTCACCCCAGGGGGGAAGGGGGTACCCCTTATCGCGAGAGTTAACTTCGAACCCCGATTTCGGGTGCCCCACATCTGCCCGGTGTTGGCAGATGTGGGTACGCACAATGCGCCCCGCCTTTTCTGAACGCTGAACGCTATCCGCTATCCGCTGCCGTACCTGCACCCTGTACCCTGTACGCTGTACCCTGTTTTCCCGGAGGCATCCTTGCCTGAACTACCCCCATTTCCGCTGACCCTCGACGGCGCAAGCCTCCTCCATCAAATGTTCCGCTTCGACTGGCCCGCCTGGCGCCGCGCCGATACCGCCTCCCGCCACCGCACCATCGCCGAAGCCTCCGCCCTGCTCGCGCCCCTTGAAATCCACTCCTCTGAAGGCCGCCCCAACCAGTCCGCCGTTTTCGCCCAGCTCGGCCACAAGGGCGACCTCCTGCTCATCCATTTCCGCGACTCCATCGAGCAGCTCGCGAAAACCCAGCGCGACCTCGCCCGCACCGAACTCGGCACCTTCCTCCAGCCCACCCACTCCTATCTCTCCATCGTCGAGCTCGGCCTCTACGAATCCTCCGTCAAGACCTACTCGCTCCTCAGCTCAGAGAAAGTCGAGCCCTTCAGCGAAGAGTGGGATCGCCAGATTCAGGAAATGGTCGACCGCCAGTCCTCCGCCATGTCCTCGCGCCTCTATCCCTCCATCCCTGACACAAAATACGTCTGCTTCTACCCGATGGACAAAAGGCGCGGCGAGCACGTCAACTGGTACTCCGTCCCCATGCCCGATCGCGCCCGCATGATGCACGAGCACGGCCTCATCGGCCGTCGCTTCGCCGGCACGGTCAAGCAGATCATCTCCGGATCCATTGGCCTCGATGACTGGGAGTGGGGCGTCGACCTCTTCTCCGACAATCCCGGCGTCTTCAAAAAACTCATCTACGAAATGCGCTTCGACGAAGCCAGCGCCCTCTACGGGCTCTTCGGCGCTTTCTACGTCGGCGTCCGCCTGCCCGTCGCCGAACTCGGCTCCTGGCTCACCGTGGAGCAACGATGACTGCGCAGCCACCAGCTTCCAGCTTCCAGCTGCCGGCGAGCCGGAAGCCGGAACTCGCCGCTGTGCCCTGCGCTCTGCGCCCGGAGCCTTGGCTGGCTGCTGGCTGCTGGCCGCTGGCCGCTTTATGAGAGTCTTCGTCACCGGCGCCACAGGATTCGTCGGCGGTCACGTCGCCCGCGAACTGGCCGCCCGCGGCGCTGAACTGCGCCTCCTCGCCCGCCGCAGCAGTAATCTCGCCAGCATCCAGGACCTGGTTTCCGGATCGGCCGCCGAAACCATCATCGGCGATCTGCTCGAACCAGACTCCCTGCGCAACGCCATCCGTCATTGCGACGCCATCATGCACGTCGCCGCTGACTACCGCCTCTGGGTCCGCGACCCCGACACTATGGTCCGCACCAACGTCGAAGGCACCCGCGCCCTTCTCCGCATCGCCCGCGAAGAAAACGTCCCGCGCTTCGTCTACACCTCCTCTGTCGCTACGATGGGCTTCAAAACCGACGGCACCATCGTCGACGAAAACGCTCCCGTCACCCTCGGCGATATGATCGGCCCCTACAAACGCTCCAAGTTCCTCGCCGAGCAAGTGGCCCTCGAAGCCGCGCGCGCTGGCCAGTCCGTCATCATCCTCAATCCAACCACCCCCATCGGCGCGGGCGACCTCAAACCCACGCCCACGGGCCGCATCGTCGTCGACTTCCTCAACAAGAAGTTTCCCGCCTACGTCGACACCGGCCTCAACCTCGTCGACGTCGAGGAAGTCGCCCGCACCCACGCCGACGCCCTCAACCCCGGCACCGGCCGCCCCGGCGAGCGCTACATCCTCGGCGGCGAAAACCTCACCCTCAAGCAGATCCTCGACAAGATGTCCGCCATCGCCGGCCTTCCCTCGCCGAGCATGAAAGTCCCGCACTCCGTCGCCATGGTCTTCGCCTTCTTCGACGAGATCATCGCCGGCCGCCTCCTTGGCAAAGAACCCCGCGCCACCGTCGAAGCGGTCCGCATGGGCAAAAAGAAAATGTTCGCGTCCTCCGCCAAAGCCGAGCGCGAACTCGGCTTCCGCGTCGTCCCCGTCTCCCAGGCGCTCCGCTGCGCTATCGACTGGTTTCGCGAACACCACTACGCGCCCATGTGACTCCCGTGATGTTGCCGTTATGCGACCCGGGGTATGTGATTTGATCCAGGAGGCACAATGCCCCGGAAAACCGCCCTTGCAGCGAAATCAATCGAAAATCGAATCCTGCTGGTCCGTGGCCAGAAGGTCCTGCTCGACATCCAACTGGCTGCGCTCTATGGCGTGGAGGTGCGGGCGCTTAATCAGGCGATCAAACGGAATGAGAAGCGTTTTCCCTCGGATTTCGTCTTTCAACTCACGTCCGAAGAGAGCGAGACTTTGAGATCACAAACTGTGATCTCAAAACCCGGCGGTGGCGGTCGCCGTTACCTTCCCTACGCCTTCACCGAGCATGGAGCCATCATGGCCGCCAGCGTGCTCAACTCCCCGCGCGCAGTGGAGATGAGCATCTTCGTGGTGCGCGCCTTCGTGCGCCTGCGTGAGACGCTGGCCAGGCACAAGGCACTCGCCGCCAAACTTGCCCAGCTGGAGCAAAAGCTGGAAACACACGACAGAACCATCGACGATATCATCAAGGCGATCCGCGCGCTCATGACGTCGCCGGAGAAACCCGCCCGGCAGATCGGCTTCCGTGCCCAGGCGGTCTCCGCGCCGAAGATGCTGGAAGCCGGCAAGACGTAAGCGAGGAACCGCGCGGCAAATGCCGGAGCACCCACCGCGCGCTCCGCTGCGCCATCGACTGGTTCCGCGCCCACCGACTCACCCCTCAATGCGGCAAATTCGGGAATGTATGATTCGTGTAATCCACCATCCAGTTCTGGAAATAAATCGTCCCCGCGAACGTCCCACCTTCCTGGTTCCCGAAGTTCACCACGCTGGTGCTGTCGGTCGACCCCATCGCCACCGCTACCGTCGAGCCCAGCTGCGTGAAAACGTCCCCTGCAGTGGTGTAGACATTCATCTCCGCACAGGGCGCCGCAATCGGCCCCGCGCAGCTCCCCGTAGCCGAGTAATTCACGTGCATCTGCACGAAGTACGTCCCGCCCGGAGCCACCAGGAAGTTACACGGCGAATGCGTCGTCGTGCCCCCGGAGTTCTCGATCTCGAGGCCATAAGCGGTGCATGCCGGTTCGTTCGACCCGTTGCTCAGCTGGATGGTCGCAGCGTATCCCTTGTTTCCCACCGTCTGCGCCATATCGAAATACTGGCTTTTGGTTCCCTGATCGGGCGCCAGATTCACGATCCACCCGCCCATCACCAGATTCGTCTTTCCCTCCAGATTCATCGACGATGTGCTGAAGTTTCCCATCGCGTTATGGGCCAGGCTCTGCGTCGCGTAGCCGCATCCGTGCGTCGCCCCGCCATTGATCGTCACGCCGGCAGGCATCGCCACCTGGCTGCCTCCAAAAGTCTGAAACGGCGACGCCGGATCCCAGCCCGCATAGTTCGCCGCAATTTCCGTTCCCACTCCCAGATTCGCGTCTGTCACCAGGGTTCCCACTGCGGCTCCGTTCATGTTCAGGAACACATCCACCGGCCCAAACGTCTTGCACGCTGGAGTCGACCCGCCGCCTCCGCCGGATCCCCCGCTCCCGCCCGACCCGCCGCTGCCGGTCGGCGTGCTCCCTCCTCCGCACCCCGCCAGCACCACCGCAGCGAAGATCAACGCTCTCGCCTTCATCCTCTTCGGCCCCGCATCCCCGCCAAATCGCATCGCAGTGATCGTCACTATACATCGCCAGCCGCGCTTCGCAATTCTGTCTTTCGGCCGGTTTGCGGCATCTCCACAAACGCAACCGCTATCATGGTCTCTGGTGCCCTGGCCCGAGCCAATCTGCCCCGGCCCCGGCCAAACGCTCCAACGTGAGCCCTCATGAAACGCATCGGTATCGTCGCCGCACTGCCCAGCGAGCTCCGCCCGCTCATCCATCACTGGCCGAGGACCGCCCATATGGCTACCGGCCGCATCGGCGGCCTCGAAGCCGTCGCTACCTGTGCGGGCATGGGCGCCAAAGCCGTCACCCGCGCCTGTGAAGTCCTCTTCGCCTCGGGCCCCCTCGATGCCCTCGTCTCCGTCGGCTACGCCGGCTCGCTCTCCTGTGGGCTTAGCGCTCCCGAAGCCTGCGCCGCCATCGAAGTTATCGACGCCGCCACCGGCGAGCGCTTCCCCACCGACCAGGCACCCGATCAGCCCAAAGGCCATCGCCTCGTCACCCTCGATCACGTCGCCAACCCGGACGAAAAGCGCGCCCTCGCCGAAAACTACCAGGCCGTCATGGTCGACATGGAAGCCGCCACCGTCGCTCGCTTTGCCCGCTCAAAAAACCTCGGCTTCCTTTGCTACAAAGGCATCACCGATGGCCCCAACGACAAGCTCCCCGACTTCAACCGCTTCACCGGCCCCAACGGCCAGCTCCGCATCCCGGCCTTCGCCCTTTGGACCCTCTGGCATCCTCAGTACTGGCGGATCCTGAGCGAGCTCGAAAAGAACAGCCGCGCCGCCGCCGCCGAACTTTCGAGTTTTGTCACCCGCTCTCTTTCCGAGCCACCTGGACAATCGGCAGTAAAATAGACTTATGCGGCGCTCTGTCACCCTCACCACTCCCATTCCGACTCTCGAAGAGCTCAGGGTCCGTCTCGGCGTCAGCAAGGCCCGCATGCGCGAGTTGCTTCAAATCATGGAAGGCGATAGGCGTCACGCCAGTCGCAGCGGCAGCCGAAACGGCCACTCTGCGGGGATGGTTGAGAGAAACAAATCCGGCCGAACCAGGGGTCGGCCCAATCGGCCCAATGCTGGACGGAACGGGAAGAGCGAACGTGCCGCGTCCTCCCGGTAGGTCCGACACCGTCTTCCTCAACATTCCCTACGACGAAGACTTCCGCCGTCTGTATGTTGCCTACATTGTGGGCTTGATCTATCTTGGCCTCGAACCACGGGTCACCTTGAGCATCCCGGGCGGCAGGCGTAGGCTCGACCGCATCTTGGCGCTGATTAGCAGCTGCCGCTATTCAATTCACGACCTCTCCCGTGTGGAATTGGACAGAACCGCACCACGGACTCCGCGTTTCAACATGCCTTTCGAACTTGGGCTGGCCGTCTGTTGGGCTGGCGTTCATCCCGCACGCCATGAGTGGTTTCTGTTTGAGGCGATCCCCTGGCGAGCGGCGAAGTCCCTCAGCGATCTGAATGGTACGGATCCGAACATCCACGGCGGTACAGTCCAGGGCGTCATGCGCGAACTGTGCAATGCATTCGTCCGCACACGACCCAGGCCTTCGGTACCGGAGATGCTGCGAGTCTATCGGCTGGTTTCGCGACAGTTGGTACAGACCCTCCGCACCGCGGGGGCCAAAACCATATTTGAGGCTCGAATCTTCAACGATCTGTGCGTAAATGCCGGCATCGCAGCAAACCTGCAGCGGTCTCAATCCGCGAGTTCTTTGCCCTGATTTGCCCCGATCGAAATCTCATCCTCGCGAATTTTGCTTCCCCGCCCGCGCCCTCTTCGGTAAATTAACTCTTAGAGCTCCCATGGCTACGGCAACCACCAACGAACTGCAGGAACAAAGCCCTGCACCCATCCCCACGATCATGCGCGCCGCCGTCTACCGCGGTATCAACGACATGCGCGTTGAGACCGTCCCCGTCCCCGAAATCGGCCCCGGCGAAGTCCTCATCCGCGTGCACTGCTGCGGCGTGTGCGGCACCGACCTCAAAAAGATTCACACCGGCTCCCATTCCGCACCCCGCATCTTCGGCCACGAAATCGCCGGCGTCATCGCAGCCACCGGCGAGGGCGTCCGGGATTTCCAGGTCGACGACCGCGTCATGGTCTTCCACCACACCCCCTGCGGCCGCTGTTATTACTGCCGCAAAAAGACCCCCTCCCAGTGCAATGACTACAAGCGCGTCGGCGTGACCGCCGGCTTCGAGCCCTCCGGCGGCGGCTTTGCCGAATATGTCCGCGTCATGCCCTGGATCGTCGGCCGCGGTCTCATCAAAATCCCCGACGGCGTCCCCTTTGAGCAGGCGGCCTTCGTAGAGCCCGTCAACACCGTCTACAAGGGCATTCGCAATCTCAATCTCGAGCCGGACGAAACCGTTCTCGTCATCGGCCAGGGGCCCATCGGCATCCTTCTCGCCGCCCTTGCCGCCCGCACCGGCGCGAAGGTCCTCACCTCCGACCTTTACCCGGCACGCCACGCCTTCGCCGCCGCCTACGGTCTCAACCACCCCATCGACGCCAGCAAAGAAGACGTGGTCGCCGCCGCCCACCGCGAGAGCGAAGGCCGCGGAGCCGACGCCGTCATCCTCGCCGTCGGCGGCAACGCCCTCATCCGCACCGCCATGGACGCCGCGCGCCCCGGCGGCCGCGTCCTCCTCTTCGCCGCCACCCAGCACAGCGAGGCCGCCTTCGATCCCGCCGTCGTCTGCATGGACGAGAAGACGCTGATGGGCTCCTACAGCTCCTCTTTCGAGATCCAACCCGAAGTCGAAGAGATCGTTTTCGACGGCTATCGCACCGGATTCGACCTTACTCGACTGATTTCACACCGCTTCTCGCTCGAAGACTCCGTCGAAGCCATTCGTGTCGCTTCGAATCCCTCCGGTAACTCCATGAAGGTCTTCATCCAGCCCTAAACCCCGATCTTTGAGACAATGGTTAGATGGCAGCGCACATGACAGCCGCCGTTCTCCACGGCCGCGAGGATCTGCGCATTGAGCAGGTTCCCATGCCGAAGGCCGGGGCGGGCGAAATCGTCGTCCGTGTGCACGCCGCGCTCACCTGTGGGACCGACCTCAAAGTGTACCGCCGCGGCTATCACGCGCGGATGCTCAAGCCGCCCATCCCCTTCGGACACGAACTCGCGGGCACCGTCCATCAGGTGGGTCGAGGCGTTGCCGCCTTCCGTCCCGGAGACCGCGTCGTTGCCCTCAACTCCGCCCCCTGCGGCGAGTGCTACTACTGCCGCCACAAGCAGGAAAACCTCTGCGACCGCCTCATCTTTAATAACGGCGCTTACGCGGAATACCTGCTGATCCCCTCGCTCATCGTCGCAAAGAACACCCTGCGCATCCCCACCGGCATTTCCTTTGAACACGCCGCGCTTACTGAAGCCCTCGCCTGCGTGGTGCACGGCTTGGATGAATGTGAGCCTCAGCTCGGAGACACCGTCGCCATCATTGGCGCAGGCCCCATCGGCCTCATGTTCCTGCATCTGGCCCAGCTCGCGGGCCTCCATGTTATTGCCGTCGTCAAGCGCGACGAGCAGGTCGTATCGGCGCGCCGCTTCGGCGCTTCAGAAGTCATCCAGCTCAGCCCCGACATCGATCCCGTGGCCGCCGTCCGCGCCCACACCCCGCAGCGTCGCGGCGTCGATATCGCCATCGAGGCCGTCGCCACTCCGCTCGCGTGGCAGTGGGCGGTCGATATGGTCCGCAAAGGCGGCACCGTCAATTTCTTCGGGGGACCGGCCGCGGGCACCAAAGTAGAGCTCGACACCAATCGCCTGCACTACAACAACATCACCCTGCGCGCCAGCTTCCACCACACCCCCGCCGCCGCGCGCAAGGCCTTCGACCTCATCGTCAGCGGAAAATTCCGCTCCAGCGACGCCATCACCAGCCGCGCCCCCCTCACCGAGCTCAACCGGGTCTTCCGCCGCCTCATGAACCGCGCCGGCGACATCAAAACCGCCATCATTCCCTGATAAGCCGAAGGACCTCGAAGGTTCTCCAGCTTCTTGTGGGGTGAACGTGCCGGGAATATGGCGAGGTCCCCTTTGAGTCGCGGCTGAATTGTTCAGCGCGGCAGCGACGTTCAGCGCTGAACCGCTGCCCGTTTTCGTCGCCAACCGCAGCGGGCGTGGAACCGCTGCCGTGAGCAGGCTCCGTCACCGGTGCCACAAAATCAGGCTTTAGTCCAGCCAGGAACGTCTCTCCGAGCCACCGATGCCGGGCGAGTTTGCATTAACGGGCTCACGGCTGAGATCCCGACTTGCAGAGCCGGACATGTCCGGTACCCATTCCCGAATAATCAACATAGACCGCGCTATACGTACCCGGTGCGCTGCAGTTCACGGGCAGGTTTGACGACCCGCCAGCCGACAATACCTTCTTCAGTTCCTGGATCGATCCAACATCGGTTCCGCTAACTCGAAAGATAAGGTCGTTCATTCCTGTCTTCGGAATCCCGAAGACAGCAGCAAATTGGCCGTTCGCCGGATCACCTTTCCTCCCCACGGTGGCTCCAAGGAGAGATACGAATTCACTCTGCGCGGGAAAAAACTTTATGGGTTGGTATGTCTTGCCGCCAAGCTGCGCCAGGACGACCTCTTGCGTCGAGAGTTTGAACTCGTCTGATTTACTGCGCGTCTCGAACACGATGGTCAGGAAAGAAAATCCAGGTTTGGGGGTGACCGTCTCTCCCTGAGCAATCGGGCCATTCGTCGTAAGTTGGTATTGTCCGGTTTCACGATGGAGGGGCGCAACGGAGCTTTCCACCTTAAACACATGCACGGCCAGGCTCCCGTCCCGCTGCTCGCTTCCGTTCGCTGCCGCTCCGATGTGAGACTGCGCCCTTTCGTTACCGGGAGCACTCGACTGAGCCATCGCCCCAGGGGTGACAGCGGATAATAGAGTCAGGGCCAATAGCGATCCCGAGCCGTTCCACGTCTTACGATTCTCGAGTGGGCGACGTTCCCACCCCCATTCATGTAAGTGGAGTTTGCACCACGTGCTCATTCCTACTCCCGGGAAAAAGGAAATCCGATCATCCTCATTGACGACTGCTTTTGGGGGAAGCGGCGATTCCGTGCCTATAGCAACCTTCCGGCCATTGGGCGTGGCTTCGACGGCAGAATTATATCCGCTCGCGCGCTACGAAAACAAAAACCATAGAATAGGGCTTTAGCCCTCAGAGGGACGTCTCGCTCTTGCCCATGACGGTCGACGTCGCACACCACGAACTGATCGAGAAGGGATGGGCCGCCCTCCCGCCGGACTACCGCATCCCCGACCATCCTCCGACCCTCGAAGAAGCGCGCGCCTGGTGCCGCCGTCTCGCCGAAACCCATTACGAAAATTTCCACGTCGCCTCCTGGTTTCTGCCCCGGCGCCTGCGTCCTCACTTCCACGCCATCTACGCCTACTGCCGCGTCTCCGACGACCTCGGCGACGAGGTCGGCAATCCCGAGCAATCGCTCGCCCTGCTCGATCTCTGGGGCGAAGAGCTCGACGCCTGCTATCGCGGCGAGACCCGCCATCCCGTCTTCGTCGCCCTCGCTGAAACCATCCGCGCCTGCGACATTCCCAAAGAGCCCTTCGCCGATCTGCTCGTCGCCTTCCGTCAGGATCAAACCGTCACCCGTTTCCCCACCATGGCCGATGTCCTCGGCTACTGCCGCTACTCCGCTAACCCCGTCGGCCGCATCGTCCTCTACGCCTGCGGCTATCGCGACCCCGAGCGCTTCGCCCTCTCTGACCAGACCTGCTCCGCCCTCCAGCTCGCCAATTTCTGGCAGGATGTCCGCGTCGACTACGCGAAGAACCGCATCTATTTCCCACTCGAAGACATGCAGCGCTTCGGCATCGACGAGGCCACCATCGCCAACGCCCGCTTCACCCCACAATTCCGAGAGCTCATGCGCTACGAAGTCGACCACGCCCGCACCATGTTCCACGCCGGCCTGCCCCTCATCGGCAAAGTCGACCGCGAGCTGGCCCTCGACCTCGACCTCTTTTCCCGCGGCGGCCTCGAAATCCTCCGCGCCATCGAACGCCAGGACTACAACGTCCTCCGCGCCCGCCCCGCCATCTCCAAAACCCGCAAAGCGTCCCTGCTCCTGCGCGCGCTCGCCCAGAAATGGACCGCCGCTTGACCACAGGCCGCCGCCTTTCCGATCTCAAACTCGACACCGCCTACGAACAATGCATCGCCATCGCCCGCCGCCAGGCGAAAAACTTCTACTACGCCTTCCTCGCCCTGCCCAAACCCAAACGCGACGCCATCTGTGCCGTCTACGCCTTCATGCGTCACGCCGACGACATCTCCGACGATGAATCTCTCTCCCGCGAACAGCGCCGCGCCAACCTCGATGCGTGGCTCGCTGCCTGGCATCGCGCCGCGAATGGCGAGCCCATCCAGGACGCCGTCTTCATCGCCCTCGACGACGCCCGCCTCCGTTTCCACATCCCTCTCGACCTCCTCGACCAGCTCGTCCACGGCACTGCCATGGACCTCGACCCACCCACCCCCGAGAAAGCCGCCGAGAACGGCGCCGCGCAACCCCGTCCCTGGAACGACTACACCACCTACGCCACCTTCGACGACCTCCGCCGCTACTGCTATTACGTCGCCTCCGTCGTCGGCCTCGTCTGCATCCGCATCTTCGGCTACACCGACCCCCGCGCCGAGCAGCTCGCCGAAGACACCGGCCTCGCGTTCCAGCTCACCAACATCCTCCGCGATGTCCGCGAAGACGCCGAACGCGGCCGCATCTATCTCCCCCTCGACGACCTCGACCGCTACGGCGTCCGCATCGAGGACCTCGCCGCCCTCCGCGACGGCGACCACCTCACCCTCAACCAGCGCGAGCTCCTCGAAAGCCTCGCCAATCGTGCCGAGGACTGTTACAAATCCGGTGACCAGCTCCTCCCCTTGATCGACGCCGACTCCCGCCCCGCCCTCTGGGTCCTCATCACCATCTACCACTGCCTGCTCCGCCGCATCGAGCGCCGCGACTATGACGTCTTCTCCCAGCGCGTCCGCGTCCCCCTCTCCACACGCCTCTCCATCCTCTTCCGCGGACTCCTGCAGGTTCTTCGCCACCGCCTCACCGGCACGTCTCGCCATGGCTGACCCGCAATCGAAAACCGTCACCGTCGTCGGGGGCGGTCTCGCCGGAATCGCCGCCGCCTGCGCCCTCGCCGACTCCGGCTACCGCGTGCACCTCCTCGAACGCCGCCCTTACCTCGGCGGCCGCGCCTCCTCCTACGAGCATCCCGGCACTGGCGAGGTCATCGACAACTGCCAGCACGTCCTCATCGGCCGCTGCACCTCGCTCATCGACCTCTACCGCCGCCTCGGCGTCCTCGACTCCATCCGCTGGTACGACCGCTTCACCTTCCTCACCCCCGGCGGCCCACCCAGCGTGATTCAGCCTGGCCCCCTCCCCGCGCCCTTTCACTCCACGCTCGCCTTCCTCCGCGCCCCCGCCTTCTCCTTGAAAGACAAGCTCGCCATCGCCCGCGGACTCTCCGCCTTCATGCCCGGCCTTCCGCCCGATACCGTTGAAAATTTCCTCCACTGGCTCCATCGCCATGGCCAAACAGAGCGCGCCATCGACCGCTTCTGGAAACCCGTCCTCGTCTCCGCCCTCAACGAAGACCTCGACCGCATCTCCGTCCACTACGCCGCCAAAGTCTTTCGCGAATCCTTCCTGCTCTCGCCCCAGTCCGGCCGCATGGGCATCCCCTCCATTCCCCTCAGCGAACTCTACGGCGCCGCCACCGGCTACCTGCGCGACCGCGGCAGCGAAGTCTCGCTCCGCACCAGCGTCGAAAGCATCGCGCCCTCACCCAATGGCGGCTGGCTCACCACCACCGGAAACCCCGAGATCCCGGCCATCCCCTCCGACGCCGTCATCCTCGCGCTTTCCTTCGAGGCCATGGCCGCGCTCCTGCCCGCCCTGCCCCAAAATCCCGGCAGCCAGGCGCTCGACGCCAACCTCGCTCAGTTCGAGCACTCTCCCATCACCGGCATTCACCTCTGGTTCGACCGCGAAGTCACCGACCTGGACCACGCCGTCCTGCTCGATACGACGATTCAGTGGATGTTCAACAAATCCCGCCTCCAGCCGACCCATCGTTCTGGGGAGGCAGCTACCTCGAGCTCGTCGTCTCGGCCTCCCGCTCCCTCGTCCCCATGCAGCGCCAGCCCATCATCGACCTCGCCCTCCAGGAGCTCGCGCAGTTCTTCCCCGCCGTCGCCCAGGCGAAGCTGCTCAAAGCTGCTGTTGTTAAAGAGGTTAGGGCTACCTATTCGGTCCGCCCCCTGCTCGACCAGATCCGCCCGTCATCCGCCAGCCCATGGCCCGGCATCTTCCTCGCCGGCGACTGGATCGCCACCGGCTGGCCCGCCACCATGGAAGGCGCAACCCGCAGCGGTTACTTAGCCGCCTCAGCGGTAACCAGCGGCCTCGGAGCTCCCAGGACCTTCCTCGCCCCCGAACTTCCCGCCGCCGGGTTGATGCGGTTATTCCCCCGGCGCCCCTGAAAGCATATCATTTTCAATGAGATACGAGGGAGGAATCTACTCGTGCAACACCCTCCCGGAACCTGTTACAACAGTACTGGCATTCTCAATAGCAGAAGTCCCCCGCGAATCTCTGGTTATGTGCCCAAAAGGTGATTTCAATACCACGCAAATTTTGCCATCATGATTGTCACTCGTCCCCACATGAAGGAAACCTGAACAGACTTTCAGGTTTCCCACAAAATGGGAGCCTGGAGAATGTGCTTCCTGAATATGCATGACCTTTTGGCCCATCTGTCGGAATTGAGCAGTTACCTGCCGGCGATTCTGATCACTCTCGGCGTGGCCGCCCTGGTCAGCTGCGCCGTCGGCTGCACCTCTTCGCCCTGCGAGGAAAAGGACGACCTCTTCCACCGCGAAGTCTACTAACGCCGCGGCGCTACCGGCCAACGACCGCTGTCTTTACGCAAATTCGCGTAACGCAAGTCCGCGTAACCGCCCCTGAACTCTAATCCCTAAACTCTAAACTCTGCCTTTCTCACCCCAGCGCCCCAGCGATCTCCTGCCCGTTCGGCGACCCCAGCCCCGTGCACGCATCCCATCCCGGCCCCGCCGAAAACGACCCGTTATTCCCCGACGTGATGTCGTGAAAATCCGACGCGTCTCCATACAACGCCGCATTCACGAACCCCACCGGCGTCCCCTTCATCTGGTTGATCAGCGTAATCAGCGCCGCCCACAGCGGAGCCACCGCGCTCGTCCCGCCCACCACCTCCTGCTGCCCATCCACCAGAATGTTGTACCCGCTCTCCGGCGATGCATCGCCTGCTACGTCCGGCACGCCCCTCATCGTTCCTGAGAATCCCTTCACGCCGGTCTGCCACGTTGGCGCCGCGAAAGTCGTGCTGAAACCTCCGCCCGTCGCACCGCCGTCGCTCCCGTCGTTCCATACCACCTCCGACCCAATTGTCGTCCCCGACCCGATCAGCTCCGTCCCCCCGCACGCCAGCACATGTGGGCTCGAAGCAGGAAAATCCACATTGTTCCCGCTCTCCCCGTCCGTCGATCCGTTATCGCCCGAGGCCACGGTGATCGTCACCCCCAGCGCCCCCGCACTCTGGCACGCATCGTCCAGCGCCGTCACCGACGCCTGCGCCCACGTTGACTCCGGCCCGCCCCAGCTGATCGACAGCACCGACGGCTTATTCGCCGTGTCGTGCACCGCCGTCGTAATCGCGTCGATGAACCCCTGATCCGTATTCGGCGCAAAGTACACCGCGATCCGCGCCCCATTCGCAATCGATCCCGCCACCTGGATATCCAGCGCCACTTCCCCGTCCGCGCCACTCGGATCCCCCGGCGCATTCGTCCCCCCATCCACCGACACAGCTACCACCGTCGGCGGCGTCAGCCCAAGCCCTGAGAAATAGGTCTGAATGTCGCTCGTCTGGTACCCCCCGCCCAGCTCCAGAATCGCAATCGTTTGCCCCGCGCCATTCGCGCTGGTCGGAAAATCGTACAGTTCCGCCACCTGCGGCGGATTGAACGGCGCCGGCGACGCCGTCGGCGCGCTCGGCTTCGGCTTCTTTTTCTTCAAATCCTTCAGAAATCGAAAGTGCGGCTTCGCGATCGGCCGCGCATCCAGTCCCAGCACCGCGTCCACCAGCGGCGCATGCGTTGCCGGCAGCGAACTCTGCCCGGTGAACGTGTGATAGCGCTTCTTCGTCGCCGTGTCTTCGTAATCGTGCAGCTCCACGCCGAACGCCTGCTCCATCGCCTGCGCCGTCCCGCGCATCACCATCGTCCGCCGCGACAAGCTCGACGCCGCCTCGTCCACCGCCAGCCCATTCTGGTGCGCGAACCCGCGCAGCGCCTCAAAGCTCGCCGGATCCGCCGCGTACTGCGCATCGAATTCCTCGGGCGAGACTCTCCGCCCGCCCAGCGCGCCCAGGTCCAGGGGATTTCTTCGTTTTACGATGACCGATACGCTGATGATCTGCTTCGGATCGGTCCGTCCGATGTGCGTTGCGTTGGCGGGAACCGCGCGGTCGGAGTGGAACAGCGCTACACGCTTCTGAGCGGGGGAACTCATCGCTTCACCTCCTGAGGATGTGCGGCCATCCTACCGCAAAACCCCGCACCCCAGCGTGAACCAGAGAACAGGAGTTAGGGATTAGAGTTTAGAGATTAGGGATTAGTCGGGCGCCCCACATCCTTGCAGTTGGGGATGTGGGAATCGCGCGCCGCGCGTCGCATTTCCCGTGCACTGCGCTCCGTGCTCTTTCTGAAGGCTGAACCCTGAACGCCGAACGCTGAGCGCTTTTCTGTCCCCTGCACCCTGTACCCTGCACCCTGTACCCTGCACCCTGTACCCTGTTGCCTATTCCCTACCGCCTACTCCCGGTACTCCCTGTCCCGCTGCGCCGGCGGCGACGAGATCACCAGAAACCGAACATCCTCCCGCGACTCGTTCCGCGCCTGGTGCCGCTCCCCCGGAGCAATCTCCAGCCCCTGCCGCGCGCCCAGCGCATGACTCCGCCCCTCGACCTCCATCGTCAGCTCCCCCTCCAGCACATAAAAAAACTGCCGCGCCTTCGTATGAAAATGCCGCTGCTCCCGCGCCCCCGCCGGCATCCGCTCCTCGATCACGCTCAGCCCCTCGCTGCGCACCAGATGCCACCCGTCGCACACCTCGCCCCATCGATAGTGTTCCGCCGCCTCCGCGCTCACCGGGTCGCCCATTGTGCCCCTCCAGACAAAAACAGCGGGGCCCGCCCGCCTACCCGCTGACTTCCGCCAAACTCCGTTCCGAACAAGGAGGATCCGTGCACAGACGCTAACTGGTTCTTCTATCAGCGATGCATGCGGTCCCGAGCACTCAATGCCTGTTCAGTCGTTCTTGGCAGCTAGGCAGTTCGCCACATTTCTCGGCACGGTAGCCCCGCTGCCGGAGATAAGCCGCGGTTCTGGTTCCACTCGCAATAAGTCCCTTGGGGCGAGGGCCATTGGTGCATATCATAAAAGCGCGGCGAAGCACTTCTTTGGGAGGATAGTGGTGCCCGTTGTCGGCCTTGAGGCAATAATCGTGGGATAGATTTCTCTCGTCCACTCCGTTTTCATCGAGGTAGCTGATCGCCGCCGCTATATGGGCACTATTGATTAGGTTAACTCGGGCGGTCATGTGTTCCATTCTCCGGAAGTTCCAACCTGGAGCGCACTTTACTCACTGCTTGCATTCCGAATATTTATCCATAGCCGTCTGCATCGCACTCAAGTCGAAACGCACTGTGCGTTCTACCCCGTTGGCCCGATAGTATCGAATACTCCAAGGCTGACAACCCATGAGGTATCGCGTATACCTCCTCGGGGGATGCTTATAGGCTACGACGCTCCCCCAAGGCGCGGAATTCCGTGAGCCCAATGCCTCCCACGTCTCAGGGATCGGCTCCCTGTTTCCACACTTGCTCTCGAAGGCCCCGCCGCTTGTCCCGTACCTCATCGCAGAATCGCTGAGTCCGCCAGTGTAGATTTCGAAATCGACCCAGTGCTTGCTCCCTTTGGTGGAACAAACAATCATGAACTCGGCGGCCTGCGAGGCATTGGACCCTTGATCGTCATCGCCTTCGACGGCGATCGTAGTCGTAGACACTCCAGTGAACGAATCGGCATCGTGCTGGACCGTAAAAGAAGCGCTAGGCTGTTGGGCGGCGACGAGCCTGGGCGACAGAAAGCCCAGAAAGTGCGAAGCACCGAGGATTACACACAAGAATCTCACTGAGGCCTCCAGCCCTTCGTGAAGTGCGCCAACGCCGCTATGATCGTAGCGCACCTCCAAGAAGACGTCGCCATCTCGAATCCAAACTAATTGAGCTCTGGGCAGGAGCCGCTACAGCGGAATATTCCCATGCTTCTTCGCCGGCATCTTGTCCCGCTTCCCGTCCAGCATCTCCAGCGCCGCAATCAGTCTCCGCCGCGTCTCATGCGGAAGAATCACCGCATCCACATATCCCCGCTCCGCCGCCACGTACGGATTCGCAAACTGCTCGCGAAATTCATGCACCCGCGCTGCCTTCGCCTGCTGCAGACCCTCCGCCCGCCGCTCCTCCGTCAGTTTGCCCTCGCTCTTCTCCGCCAGCTTCACCGCCTCCGTCAGCTCGCGCCCATACACGATGTTCACCGCCCCCTCCGGCCCCATCACCGCAATCTCCGCCGTCGGCCATGCCAGGTTCACATCCGTCCGCAGATGCTTCGAGCTCATCACGCAGTACGCGCCCCCGTACGCCTTCCGCGTAATCACCAGCAGCTTCGGCACTGTCGCCTCTGCGAACGCGAACAGCAGCTTCGCTCCGTGCCGGATAATCCCGCCATATTCCTGCTGCGTCCCAGGCAAAAATCCCGGCACGTCCTCCAGCGTGATCAGCGGAATATTGAACGCGTCGCAGAACCGCACAAACCGCGCCCCCTTCACGCTGGCGTTGATGTCCAGCACCCCCGCCAGAAACGCCGGCTGATTCGCCACGATCCCCACCGGCCGCCCGTTCATCCGCGCAAATCCCACCACGATGTTCTTCGCGAAGTGCTCGTGCACCTCGAAGAAGTACCCATCGTCCACAATCCGCGTAATCGCGTCCTTGATGTCGTACGGCTGGTTCGACTCCACCGGCACCAGCTTGTCCAGCTCCCGATCCGCGCGATCCACCGGGTCCGTGCACTCCTTGCGCGGCGGATCGTCCAGGTTGTTCGACGGCAAAAAGCTCAGCAGCTCCCGCACCATCGCCAGGCACTCCGCGTCATCGTGCGCCTCAAAATGCGCCACCCCGGAAATCTCGTTGTGCGTCGCCGCCCCGCCCAGCGCCTCTTTCGTCACTTCCTCGTGCGTCACCGTCTTGATCACGTCCGGCCCCGTCACGAACATGTACGACGTTTTGTCCACCATCAATATGAAATCGGTAATCGCCGGCGAATACACCGCTCCACCCGCGCACGGTCCCAGGATCGCCGAAATCTGCGGCACCACTCCGCTGGCCATCGTGTTGCGCAGAAAAATATCCGCATACCCGGCCAGCGAGACCACCCCCTCCTGAATCCGCGCCCCGCCCGAGTCGTTCAGCCCGATCACCGGCGCGCCCACCTTCAGCGCCGTATCCATCAGCTTCACAATCTTGCCCGCGTTCGCCTCTGACAGCGACCCGCCGAACACCGTGAAGTCCTGCGCGAACACAAACACCGTCCGCCCGTCGATGCGCCCATACCCCGTCACGATCCCGTCGCCGGGATAGCGCTTGTCTTCCATCCCAAAATCCGTCGCCCGATGCGTGACGAACCGGTCCGTCTCCTCGAACGTCCCATCGTCCAGCAGCAGCGCGATCCGCTCCCGCGCGTTCAGCTTCCCTTCCTGCCGCTGCTTCGCCCGCCGCGACTCCCCGCCGCCCACTTCCGCCAGCCGATTCCGCCGTTCCAGTTCCTCGATCAAATCATTATTCATCGTCACGGATTATAGCGGTCGGCCTGCTCTGTCATCCTCAGCGAAGCGAAGAGCCTGGCCTGAGGGAGTCGTCGCCAGACGACGAGTCGAATGGCACCTCGCGTTGGTTCTCCTCTCTTGAGCGAACCCTCCGAATTCGTCGCGCCCGCCCGGTGCCCCGTCTCCAAAGCGCCGAAAATTCGTTCCCCCAGCCCAACGCCAGCACGCCAAATCCCCCCGGGCCGCATCTATATTCATGCTGAGCCAGACTCCAGATACGATCACGGCAGTTCCCTCAGCGCGGCTTCGCCTTCGAAATCTGCCTTCCATCTTTGAGATCATCGAGGACTCTAGTGCCGCTGGGACAAAAGATTTTCGCCTTCCTTCTCGCCATCGCCGTTGGCGCCGGCGTCTTCACCTGGCAACATCGCCGCGCCGCCCAATCCACCAACGCCGCCGTCTTGTCCTTCGACCCCTCCGCCGCGCAGCAAATCGATCCCGGCCTCGTCCAGGCGGCGCTGCCCGCCGTCGCCCTCGGCGAGTCCATCCTCACCGATTCGGTCGTAGCCACCCTCTCCAAACCTGCGTTTCTCTCCTCGTCCGACATGAACAACCGCATCGGCGAATTTCGCTCCCGCCTCGTGCTCTCCGAGCCCTCGCACAAACTCCTCCGCGTGCAATTCACTGACGACGACCCCGCAAGATCCGCGGCCACTGCGAACGCCGTCGCGGAAACTCTGGCCGCGTGGACGCGCGCGTCCGCAGCCGCGCCCTCACCCTTAATGCAAACTCCGTCTCCCGCCCGAGCGCCCACTCAAACCCCGTCTGCAACCCGGCCCGGTCCCTCCCTCTCCGCCTCGCTCGCCGATCTCGAAAAGCAACTGTCCACCACCAGTCGCGAACTCGATCAGCTCAGCTCGACCCGCAATACGAACCCCCGCCACGGCCACCGCGGCTATGGCTATGAACCCGCCTCGCATAGCGAGGCAAAACAACAACAGCTCCTCAATACCCGGGTCCGAGCCGCGGAGAAGCAGCTCGACGATCTGCGCGTCCAGAACTCCGCCAGTTCTCCCGGCGCAAAAGCCAGGCTCGATGAAATCCACCAGGCTCTGGTCTCCATAGCGCCGGCGGGCGCACCCCGGCAGTCCGCGCGCGCGCAAATCAAAACTGCAGGCACCAGCGCCAGGCAACTGCGCGAAGAACGCGAAGAGTTGACGCGGGCCATCGCCGTCGTCGAAAAACAGCGCCACACCCTCCAGGCCGAAGAAGCAGCCAACCCGGCGCCAGCCCCCGGCGCATCAGCCTCGAACACCGCGCCCGCACCTTCCTCTGGAGTATCAGAGTCGAATCTGCCCTCTTCTCAGCAACCGCCCACAACCACTCCCGTCGACGCGCAACCCTCGCCGCATCCGCTCACCCTCGTGGAGTCGGCCGACGCCGCCCCGCACACACCCCTTTTACCCGCCGTCATCGCCGGTCTTGCCTGCTTCCTGGTTTATCTGATCGCCGCCGCATGGCGCTACCGTCCCTCCCGCAAAGAAGCGGCCTACGAGGATCCCGGCCGGCCCACCGGATTCCGATTCATTACCCCCAGCGATCCCGTCGAGCCCGACCCCGAACCGGAAACCACCAGCGACGCGACCTCCTGGCATCGCGCCTCCTTCTCCTACGAGCCTCCCCCGCCGGACACGCCTCCATTCGGCCAACCAGACGAACCCACCACCGAACCCGACCCCGGCGAAGATGACGACGACAACCCGCGTCGATCATCCCGCCTGTTCGGATAGTTGATCTGGAAAGAATCCGGCTGGCCCGGGTCTCGATTTTGAGACCCGGGAATCGCGCGAAGCGTGCCGCATTCCCTCATCGCTATCCATCAGAGTGTTCTCGAGGTCACCTCGAAGCCGACGCCCGGCAAGCCCCTCGTCCTCGGCTCCGTCGACGTCCCCGGCACCACCCGCCACGAGGAAGTCGAAGTCACCGTCGAACCCGTCCCGTAAGGCACACGGCGGGTGCCCCATATCCCTGCGTTGCGGATGTGGGAACCACCGCTGTTCAGGATCAGAGTCGCTATCCGCTATCCGCTATTCGTTCGGCTTCGCAACCTCCGCTGTCGCCGCCGGTTTCGCAGGCTCGGCAGCCGGAGCACCCTTTGCCACCGCCTCGTCCACCCGCTTCTTGAAGTCCGACTGATCGTCGTGTCCCCAGCCGCTGTAGTTGGAAACCACATCCATCTCGCATCCGTCCCCTTTGGGCTTCAGCGTCACGTGGTTCATCCGCTGCAGCAGCGTGCCGCTGATGTCCACATGCACCGTATGCTTCGGCTGATAATCCGCCTTCATCTTTTCGTCGTTGATGATCACCTTCGCATAGTGGTCCTGATCCGCCAGCGTCGCCTTCACCGCGGGCCATATGTTGCTGCACGCAACTGAATACGAGCTGTGGTACGTCTCCCCGCACGCCGTTGCGACCCCAAACACCACCACAAAAATAAAGACGATTACGCGTTGCACCATCGTGCTGCCTCCTCTCCGCCCCGCGGAGATTCCCCCAGGGTGCCAGGCTAGTCGCGCGGCTCCGAATCGGCAGGTTCCAGGACGCATCGAAGCCATCGAGCGGGATCACGCCGAGCCGGGCAACTTGCAGGAAGATTTTCTGCCTGGAATCCTACTCCCATTCCGCGCCAGCGCAAGTAACTTCAGGTACTCTCGGCTGGCCCCGTTCCCCGCGAGGATGGCAGCGTTGTACCCGCTCCCCAGGAGCCAAATCCGAAGGGCGGCGTTGCGCCGGACCCGTCGTTCGCCTGCCCGCCTGTCTCCGGTCCCCTGTCTCCTCCTCACGCGCATGAATGCATCATTCATGCGCACAAATGATGCAGTCACACGCACGAACCCATCATTCACGAGCGCCATTGATGCATTCACGAGCGTCTGGCAACTGACTCGCCCTCAATCATCAAGCCCCTTCACGCGCACGAATGCATCATTCACGAGCGTCAAACAACTAACTTGTTATCAGCCATTTATCGCGGCCGCCTTCGCTAAGCCACGAAGAATCAAACACATGCGGTTTTCCGAGGGAACGGGGGTGGGGCGGAACTTCGAGCCCGGCATTACCATGGTCCAGGTATGTCCGACGCCGTCCAGAAGAAGATCGACGCCCTCCGCGACAAGATCCGTCACCACGAACACCTCTACTTCATCCTCGATCAGCCCTCGATCTCCGACGCCGAGTTCGACGACCTCGTGCGCGAGCTCAGGCGCCTCGAAGCCGACCACCCTGAGCTCGTCACTCCCGACTCGCCCACCCAGCGTGTCGGCGGCAAACCCAAAGAAGGATTCGCCAAGGTCGCTCACTCGCGCCCCATGCTCTCGATCGATAACGTCACCAGCGAAGAAGAGCTCCGCGACTGGGACCGCCGGGTTCGTTCCCTCGCCGGCGACAACGCCGACATCGGCTACGTCTGCGAATACAAAATGGACGGCCTCTCCATGGCTCTCCAGTTCCACGCTGCCCCTGACGGCAGCAGCCATCTCCTGCGCGGCCTCACCCGCGGCAATGGGACCATCGGTGAAGACGTCACCACCAACGTCCGCACCATCCGCTCCATCCCGCTTTCCATCTCCGCGGCCAAACTCAAAAAGGCCCACGTTCCGCCAACCTTCGAAGTCCGCGGCGAAGTCGTCATGCCCCTCACGGCCTTCCGCAAAGCCAACGAAGAACGCGCAGCCCAGGGCCTCGATCCGGCCGCCAATCCCCGCAACTACGCTGCGGGAACCATCCGCACCCTCGAGCCCAACGTCGTCGCCCAGCGCCGCCTCGACTTCTACGCCTACTTCCTCCTCACCGCAGCCGGCGAAGACCTGCTTCCCGAGCAGTCCGAAGCCCTCAACGCCCTCACCGCCATCGGCTTCCGGGTCAATCCGCACCGCGAAGCCCTTACCTCCATCGAAAAAGTCCTGGCCTTCGTCGAAAAAGCCGAGAAGAATCGCGCCGACCTCGGTTACGAAATCGACGGCGTCGTCATTAAGGTCAATTCAGCCGAAGTCCAGCGCCGTCTCGGCTACACCGGCCGTGCTCCACGCTGGGCCGTCGCTTTTAAATTCACCGCTCGCGCCGGCATCACCCAGGTCGAGGACATCCGCATCCAGGTCGGCCGCACCGGCAAGCTCACGCCGGTCGCCGTCCTCACTCCCGTTTCCATCGGAGGCACCACCGTCTCTCGCGCCACCCTCCACAACGCCGACGAAATCGACCGCCTCGGCCTCGTCATCGGCGACTACGTCAAAGTCGAGCGCGGCGGCGACGTCATCCCCAAGGTCGTCGAAGTCGTCGAGGACAAGGACCATCCGCGCGGCCACAAAAAATTTCGCTTCCCCACCCATTGCCCGGAGTGCAACAGCGAAATCGTCCGCACCGAAGGCGAGGTCGACTACCGTTGCGTCAACGTGGATTGCCCCGCTCGTCTCACCGGCAGCCTCCTCCACTTCGCTTCCCGCGGCGTCATGAACATCGAAGGCCTCGGCGACGCCCTCGTCACCCAGCTCCTCAACCGGGGCCTCGTTAAAAGCATCGCCGACCTCTACTCCCTCACTGACGCGGATCTCGCACAACTCCAGCACGAGGTCACGACCAAAGACAAGAAGACCGGCGAAACTAAAACCCGTACCCAGGCCCTCGTCGGCCCAAAGGAACGCAAAGATCTCCTCGAAGAAATCAAAGCCTCGAAGAAAGCTCCGCTCAATCGCGTCCTCTTTGGATTAGGCATTCGCTTCGTCGGCGAGCGCACCGCCCAGTCCCTCGCGGAAGAATTCGGCTCCATGGAAGCCCTCATGGCAGCCTCCCGCGAAGATCTGGAGCGCATCGATGACGTCGGCCCCAGCGTCTCCGAAGCCCTTCACGAGTTTTTCGACGAGGAAACGAACCGCGACCTCGTCCACAAGCTCGCCAAAGCCGACCTGACAATGACCGCCGAAAAGCGTAAGAAGACCACGCAACTCAAAGGCCTCGCCTTCGTCCACACCGGAACCCTGCCCAACCTGTCTCGTGAAGACGCCAAAGCCAAAATCGAATCCGCCGGAGGCCGCGTCTCCGGCTCCGTCAGCAAAAAAACGAACTACGTGGTCGCCGGTGATGATGCGGGCTCAAAATTAGACAAAGCCCGCCAACTCGGCGTGTACGTCATCGACGAAGCGGCGCTTAACAGCATGCTCAAGGGCGAATAGCGACGGTTACGGGTGCGGAGAATGAGGATGAATTTCGTCGCCATTGATTTTGAAACTGCCAACCCTGATCTCTCGAGCATTTGCCAAGTCGGTATAGCAACGTTCGCTGACGGCAACCTGTGGGACAAATGGAAGTCGCTGATCAATCCCGGAGATTACTTCGACCCATTCAACGTTTCAATTCACGGAATCACAGAGGAGGACGTCGCACATTCTCCCAAATGGCACGAGATATATCCGGAGATCGCCTCGCGTTTGCGCGGAGCCATCGCGGTCAGCCACACCGCATTCGATCGCGTCGCATTCCACCGAGCCTGCCAGCAGGCGGAGATCGAAGAATGCGAATGCACTTGGCTCGATTCAGCGCGAGTTGTGCGCCGGACCTGGACTTCTGTTGCGCGAGCGGGCTATGGACTTGCCGGCGTCGCCGCGCAACTAGGTATTGAGTATCAACCGCACGATGCCCTCGAAGATGCACGCTGTGCGGGTGAGGTCTTGCTGCGTGCGATGTCAGAATCCGGCCTAAGCATCGAAGAGTGGCTGGTGCGGGTCAATCAACCGATCTTCGGCACACATCGACTTTCTGAATATTCCGCGAATCCCTGCGGTCCGTTTCTTGGAGAGGTCCTTGTTTTTACAGGGGCACTTGTTCTCACACGACACGAAGCAGCAGCTCTTGCAGCACGCGCTGGCTGCACTATCGCCGAAGAAGTCACTAGGCACACGACATTACTCGTCGTGGGCGATCAGGATTCTCGCAAGCTGGCAGGATACGAGAAGAGCACCAAACACCGGAAAGCCGAGGCTCTCATTCTCAAGGGCCAGCACATTCGCATCCTAACGGAGGGCGATTTCCTGACGAGCATTGCATGTTGTTCCACCGGCGACCCCGTGCCGGCAGCAGAAAACGTACCAGAGTGCTAAACGGCAGACCCACGTGCCTTCGCCCGCTCAATCTTCTCCCGCATGTGTCTCATGACCTCCTCATGCGGGATCCCAGGGCGCGGATCATCCAGTGCCTTCTGCACCTCCGCACGAAACCACGCGTCATGCTCGTCCGGCGTGCACTCCGGCACATCGTCCGGCACCCACTTCATATGCTCAAAGGCCGCCATTCCCTAATTCCCCTTCCCAAAGTCCTTCGTCATCCCAGCGCCCAGCACTTTCCCCAGATCCGACCCCTGCACAAACGCCACCACCCGCAGATTCGCCGGATCCGCTCCCGGCCACAGCTTCACCGTGAACGGCGCATCGAAGCTCTTCCCCTTCTCCAGCTTTCCCACCTTCACCAGATCCCGCACCACCGCGACATTCGTCAGCTTCTTGCCGTTATTCTCGCCGGCCAGCACATCCGTCTGCGTTCGATCGAGCGCCACCGCCACAAAAACATCGCCGCCGTGCTTCTCCGACGTCGCGTCCACGGCCACGCGTCCGGTCAGCGCCCCATCGTCCACCGCCGCCGACTCGATCTTCACCGCCAGCATCGGCGCCGCTGCCGCCTTCTCAAACGTCTGCCGAATCTGCGCTTCCGGGTTCGCGACCTTCACTTCTTCGGCTCCGTTCAGGATCACCTGCGGCGTGTACGCATCGCCAATGCCCAAAATCTGCACGTAGCCTCGCTGCCGCGCCGTCAGCTGGTCCGACGAGAACGGATCCTTCCACCCGTCATGATCCCAGTAGTTCACGTGCTCGCTCAGCACAATGATCTCGGCGCCCGCAATCGGCTGGAAATGATCCAGCTTCTCCGCCCACACATCCACCGGTGGACAGCTCGAGCACCCTTCCGACGTAAAAAGCTCCAGCAGGATCGGCGTCTTCGCTGCATCCGGTGGCGTCGCCGCATGCCCCACGCCGCAGGCCGCCACGCTGACGAACAGCACGGCAAGCGCCGTCTCAGGAAATCCGCGTCCTCTGATCTCGGCCATGGTTCACCTCCCCTTGATTCTCGCGCCATCCGGTCTTCACCGCACACCACGGCGAATGCCCTGGCACAAGCGTATCCACTGGAAGTGGCCGGATGCCATAGCCACATCCGCGATTCTCCCCATAGCCAATTTGAGACTCAGACCGGCCTGCTGCGGCGCCTCCGCTACCCCTTCGGAGCGTAATACCCCTGACGCACCCGCACGTTATACCGCCGATCGAGACAGAACAAATAGATGGTGCGGAATGCGCCGTCGGTCTTGAAGTCCGCCGGCTTGTACACCAGCGCATACTGGCTGCGCAGCTCGTCCTGGATCTCCTGGAAGCTGTTCGGCATATCTTCAATCCGGGTCGGGAAGAACGCCTTGCCTCCCGTCGCCGACGCCATCTTCTCCAGGATATCGTCGCCGCGATCGCGGCTGGGGCTCACGTTGGTGCTGATCGCGTAGATGTTCGTCTCCGCCCGCTGGCATTCCTTGATGGCGTCTTCCAGATACGCGTGGCTCTGGTTGTCGTCGCCGTCGCTCACCAGCACAATCGCCTTCCGCACCGGCTCCTGCCCGCGAGCCGTCAGCAGCTTGTCGCGGCAGGCGCTATACACCGCGTCGTAGAGCGCCGTTCCTCCGCCTGGCCGCAGTCCCTGAATCCCAGCGGTGAGCTGGTCCAGATTGTTCGTCCAGTCCTCTTTGTAATCCGGCGTCACGTCGAAGCCTTCCACAAACGCCTTGTCCGATTGCGGCCGCACAATCTGCAGCAGAAACGCCGTCGCCGCCTGCTGCTCAAACAGGAACCGCTGCCGGATCGATGTGCTGGTGTCGATCAGCACCCCCACCCGCAGCGGCAGATTCGTCTGCTGGGTAAAGCTGTACACCTGAGCCGGAGCCTTGTGATCGTCCAGCAGCGCGAACTGGTTTTGCTGCAGATCGCGGATGAAGTGCCCATGCTTGTCCGTGACCACGAACTCCAGGTACCCCTCGTTCACGCTCACGGGAATCGTGAACTGGCCGTTATCGCCGCTCTGTTGCGGATTCTCGCCCGTCCCGGCCTGCGCGGGCTGCGACGCTGCCGGCTGATTCTGCGCCGGAGCGGGCTGAGCAGGAGTTGCGGATTGTGCCTGCAAGCTGGCCGTAGCACACAGCGCGTACACCAGAACAAGAGGGGACAAGATCACTGCTTTTTTCATCGAAGCGTATTTTTGATTTTACCCTGTCACAATCGGAGCGCGCATTCATCCAAAGTGCTATCCTCGCGACTTCGCCCACTCCGGCGTACCATCCTTGCCACCCGCCTCTGCTTCCCGGCACAATCGTTAAATGAGCGATTCGCAGAAGACCGCCATCTCCACTCCCCATACTCCCGCCGCGATCGGTCCTTACTCCCAGGCCGTTCGCATCGACAACCTTATCTACACCTCCGGCCAGATCGCCCTCGATCCCGCTTCGGGTCAGCTCGTCTCCGGCGCAATCGCCGAGCAAACCAATCGCGTTCTGGAAAACATCAAGGCCATCCTCGCCGCCGCAGGCACGGACCTCGCCCACGTCGTCAAAACCGTCGTCTTTCTGAAAGACATGGCCGACTTCGCCGCCATGAACGCCGTGTATGCGAAATACCTCGCGCCCGAAGGAGTCACAGCGCCAGCCCGCTCCACCGTTGCCGTTGCGGGCCTGCCCAGAGACGCCCTCGTCGAAATCGACGTCATCGCCACCATCTGATTGCCCTGAAAGCTGTACGCTGAACGCAGAACGCTGTAATCCCCAGGAGTTTCCCCAATGCCCGACACAAAGACCGAAAAAATCGAAAAGACCGACGCCGAATGGCGCGCCCAGCTCACTCCCGAGCAGTACCACATCACCCGCCAAAAAGGCACAGAACCCGCCTTCACCGGCAAGCTCACCTATAACCACGACACCGGCATGTATCGCTGTGTCGCCTGCGGCGCCGACCTCTTCGCCTCCGACACCAAGTTCGACTCCGGCAGCGGCTGGCCCAGCTTCTATCTCCCCGTCAACTCCGCCGCCATCGAAACCCACGAAGACAACACGCTGGGCATGCGCCGCGTGGAAGTCGACTGCGCCCGCTGCGGCGCTCACCTCGGCCACGTCTTCCCTGACGGCCCTCGTCCCACCGGCCTGCGTTACTGCATCAACTCCGCAGCCCTGAACTTCGAGAAAGCCAAATAGCCACCCTGTTCTCCAGGCATGCATGACCCAGCGCCGCACCCTGCTGTCTCTCGTGATTCTTCTCCTCGCCTGCGGCGCTCTGCTCATTGCAACCGTGTCCTCGCAAAATCCCAACCCCACCGGCGAGCATCGCGGCCCACCGTGGCGCTCGCCCGTTGCCTCTTCGCAGACCTTCACCATCGCTGGCTCGACCCTCCAGGTCGACTTTGCTCCCGGTTCCCTCGACCTTTCCACGCCGCAAATCATGCAGTGGGTTGAAAACGCCGCCACCGCCGTCGCCACCTACTACGGCCGCTTCCCGGTTCCCCGCGACCGCGTCCTCATCATTCCCACCGAAGATCGCCGCGGCGTCCTGCAGGGCACCAGCTGGGGCGACGTCGGTGGGTTTCCCGCCTTCACCCGCATGCGCCTCGGCCAGCACACCACCGTCGACGAGCTCACCGACGACTGGACGATGACCCACGAGCTCGTCCACGGCGCCTTCCCTTCGCAGGAAGACGAGCACCACTGGATCGAAGAAGGAATCGCGGTTTACGTCGAGCCTGTCGCCCGCGTGCAAGCCGGGGCCCCCAACGCGCCCGGTGTTGGCGCGGTGGGGTGGGAAACCGGCTTCCTCCAGCCGGAGAGAATCTGGTCCGACATGGTACGTGACATGCCCAAAGGAGATCCCCAGCCCGGCGATCAGGGCCTCGACCAAACCCACACCTGGGGTCGCACCTACTGGGGCGGCGCGCAATTCTGCCTGCTCGCCGACGTCACCATCCGTGAGCAAACCCACAACCGCAGGGGTTTGCAGGATGCTCTCCGCGCCATCGTCGCCGCCGGCGGTACCATCGATCAGGACTGGCCGATTACGAAGGCCTTCGCAGCCGGCGACGCCGGCACCGGAACCCACGTCCTCGAGCAACAATATGACCGCATGGCCAACGCGCCCGTCACCGTCGACCTCGACGGACTCTGGAAGAAGTTAGGAATTATCAAAACCGCAACCGGCATCCGCTTCGATGACTCCGCGCCCGAAGCCGCGATCCGCATCGCGATCACGAAAACGCCCGCCACCGGCCGCATCGCACCCACACCCTGATCGCTAACGGAAGTCGAGTGCACCGTATCGGCCCGACTTGAAAGATGTGGGCATTACGCGGAGCGGGATTAGCAGGCCCATTCGGGATCAAACGCTCGGGAACAACTGGGATCAGGTTTTCTAAACCCTAATCCCTAATCCCTATTCCCTGCTCTTACGCCTTGACGACCTTGCCCGCCTTCAAACAGCTGCTGCAGACGCGCAGCCGCTTCGCCCCGCCGCCCACCTTGGCCTTCACCGGGTGCAGATTCACATTCCAGCGCCGCTTGGTGATGTTGTGCGCGTGCGAAATATTGTTCCCAAACTGCGGGCCCTTGCCGCAAATATCGCAAACCTGTGCCATGTCTTCTCCGAAAAGACGATTCCCCTCAAGGATGTCGTCGAAAATTGCGGCCCCAAACCCGCGTGTCCGAACCAGCCAGCAACCGCCGGCCCAAACTCGCCTGATCCCGCACCAGCGCGGAGCTGCCTCACGCGCCGAATCTTCAGTTTACCGGGGATGTCTCCTCCACGGCAATCGGCGGTTTTCCCCGATGCAAACGCGCCCAGGAACGACGAGATTGCAATTGTAGTCCTGATGTGACTACACTGGTATATGGCCGTCAGCGACACTTACGTTCGAGCCCGCATCGATGCCCGCACCAAGAGGCGTGCAGCCGGTGCGCTCCGGGCGATGGGGCTGTCCATTTCCGATGCTATTCGTCTCCTGATGCTGCGCGTTGCCGAGGAACGCCGTTTGCCGTTTGAAGTGAAGGCCCCCAATGCCAAAACGCGCAAGGCGATTGCCGAGCTTGAAGCCGGAAAAGGAAAGGCCTTTGCGACCGTCGATGCGTTGACGGCGGATTTGCATGCGGACGATTGAGCGTTCGTCCGCCTTCAAACGAGATTACAAGCGAGAAGCTAAAGGCCCTCATCGCAACACTCTCGACCCCACTTTGTCTGCGGTCCTGCTGGCCCTCGCTGCCGATCAGCCGCTCGATGCCCGCCATCGAGACCACAATTTAGGTGGAGACTGGTCGGGGTACCGCGAATGCCACGTTAAACCCAATTTGCTGCTGATCTACCGCAAGAGCGGAAGCGATCTTCTGCGTCTGGCTCGATTCGGCTCCCACAGTGAGCTCTTCAGTTAACAAGTAAGTTGAAGATCTCCCCCGGTCACAGATCGCCCCCCAGCCCTGCACGGCTGTTCATCGCCGAAACCGCTGGAACCCTCCCCGTCAATTCCACTGGCCCAAACGGGCTATCGGCAACCGCAAAGTTCGCTCCTATACTCGCCTCGAATGGCAGCCGCATCCGCCTTACAAGCTCCCGCATCGCCGCTATCCCGAATAGCGCGCTGGCCCCTCGCCCTACCCATTCTGCTCGTCCTTTCCATCGCCGCTCCCCTCTGGCATATCCACGTGGTCGATCGCGCCATGCCGCCCCGCCACAACGACCTCATCACCCGCTGGATTCCCATGCAGGCCGCCCTGCGTTTTGGGCAGGATCCTTATTCACCGCAAGCCACGCGCCAAATTCAAACCGCCTATTACGGCCGCCCCCTCACGCCTGCCGACGACATGGAGCCCCAGTACTTTGCCTATCCGGCCTACCTGGTCGTCCTCATGTCGCCGTTCGCGCGCCTGCCCTGGACCGCCGCCTGTCTCGGCTTTGTCCTCATCGCTCCGCCCCTGCTCTTCCTCAGCTTCTGGGCTTGCATGCGCTCGCTCAACATTCCCGTTTCCCGCGGCAAGGTGGCTCTCGCCGCATTTCTTTCGCTGTGCAGTTGGCCGGTCATGTGGGGACTGCGCCTGCAGCAACCCACGCTTCTCATTGCCGTCGCGCTGTTCCTCGGATGCTACTTCCTGAATCGCAATCACGCCGTTGCCGCCGGAATTCTGCTGGCGCTCTCGACTCTCAAGCCGCAGATGGTGCTCCCGCTGCTTCTTTTTCTCCTGCTGTGGGCTTGCGTTCAGCGGTCGTGGAGCCTCATCGCATCCTTCGCGGTCACCCTCGCGCTCCTGCTGCTCTCGGCGGAGGCGATGGTCCCTGGCTGGTTCGGCCACTGGCGCGCCTCGGTCCGCGGCTACGGCCCGCACACTGAGCTCCCGCTCCAGACCATCGCCGGCCCCTTGCCGGGACTCATCCTGACCGCGGCCCTTCTCGGCTGGTGCTTCCTGGTTCTCTGGAACCTGCGCCGCTCCCCAGCCGGCTCGCCGCAGTTCGCGATGGCCATCGCGCTCGCGCTGGCGATCGGCGTCTGCTGCACGCTCACCAAGCTGGCCGTCATCTACGACCAGATCCTGATCGTGCCCGGCTGCCTGCTCCTCATCTTCAGCAAAACCGAGGACTACTACCCTTCCCTTGCCCGTCGCATCACACTGGCCATGTTGATCTGGGGATTCGCATCCATCTACATCGCCATTCTCGGCGAGACTTTCTTCGGCCCCTCCGATTTCTGGGATGGCGTGCCCTGTCGCAATCTCCTGCTGCCCGTGCTCGTCACGGTTGCCCTCGCGCTGCTGGGAGCTGTCGCAGCACGCAGGCAGCAATCCTCTAAGATCGATGTGCCAGTGCCGGCGGAGGCCACAGTATGAGCGACCTGGGCGTAATCAGCTTTGCCGAGCCCGAGCTCCTGCACGCCGAGGCCGAACCCGAGCTCAACCCCGAGATCAGCGTCGTCATGCCCTGCCTGAATGAGGCCGAGACCCTCGCCGACTGCATCGACCTGATCCAGCAGACCGTCCACGCGCATCGCATCGACGCCGAAATCATCGTGGCCGACAACGGCAGCACTGACGGTTCCATTGAAATTGCAATGTTGCGCGGAGCTCGCGTCGTGCACGTCGCGGACAAAGGCTACGGCGCCGCACTCCGCGGAGGCATCGCCGCTGCTCGCGGCCAGTACGTCGTCATGGGCGACGCCGACATGAGCTACGACTTCGGCGACATACCCAAGTTCCTCACCGAACTGCGCGCAGGCTCCGACCTGGTGATGGGCAACCGTTTCCGCGGCGGCATTGAACCGCACGCCATGCCACCCCTCCACAAATATCTCGGCAATCCCGTGCTCACGGCCATCGGCCGCCTTTTCTTCCGCTGTGAAGCCCGCGATTTCCATTGCGGACTCCGCGGCTTCAGCGTTGCCGGCTACAACCGCATGGATCTGCGCACCACCGGAATGGAATTTGCCAGCGAAATGGTGGTGAAAGCCTCTCTGTTCGGCATGAAGGTCACTGAAATCTCCACGCGTCTCAAGCCCGACGGCCGCACCCGCCCGCCGCATCTGCGCAGTTGGCGCGATGGCTGGCGCCACCTGCGTTTCCTGCTGATGTACAGCCCGCGCTGGCTCTTCTTTTATCCCGGCCTGTTGCTGATGACCGTGGGACTGCTCACCGGAGCCTGGCTGCTCCCCGAGCCGCGGCACCTGTTCGGAGTCAGCCTCGACGTCCACACCATGCTTTATTCCGCCGCCGCCGTCACCCTCGGTTTCCAGGCCGTTGTCTTCGCCATTTTCACCAAAGTCTTCGCCATCACCGAGGGCCTCCTGCCCGAAGACCCTCGCCTCAACAAAGCGTTCCAGTACATCACCCTTGAATCCGGCATTCTCTGCGGCGCTGCCCTCTTCCTGCTGGGACTCGCGGGCTCCGTCTGGGCGGTTCACCTGTGGAGCGTGCAACAATTCGGCGCGCTCAACACCAGCACCATGCTCCGCCGCGTGATTCCCTCGGTCCTGTCCCTGACCCTCGGTGGGCAGATCGTCTTCTCCAGCTTCTTCCTGAGCGTCCTCGGCCTCCGCCGCCGCTAGGCACTGCCGCAATTCGTTCACCGCAACGCCCGCCCACCCACCGAATAGCTCTGTGCTCTGTGCCCTGTGCTCTGTGCCCTGTGCCCTGTGCTCTGTGCCCTATACCCCGTGCTCTGTGCCCTATACCCTGTGCTCTGTGCCCTGTGCCCTGTACCCTGTGCTCTGTGCCCTGCGCCCTGTACCCTGTGCCCTGTACCCTGTACCCTGTGCCCTGTACCCTGTACCCTGTACCCTGTTTTGTTATCCTCACTCCTGTGCGGTTTCTGTTCGGCGTTCTCATATTGTCGACGGCGGCGCTCGTCTGGGCCGCTCTCGCTGTAGTCCGGCACATCCGCCATCAACGTGAAGCCGGCCGCACCAAGGCTGAACAGCACGACGAACCTCTCTGATTCCGCATTCGATACACAGGAGCCGCGATGAATCCCGCTTCCGCCGCATCCCCCGCTCTTCCTCTCGCCCTACCCGCACTCATTCGCCGGCCCCTGGCCATTGTCCTCGGCTCGCTTCTCGTCGCTGTTTGCGCGCACATCTCCATTCCGCTGTGGTTCACCCCCGTGCCTGTCACTCTGCAAACCTTTGCCGTGCTCCTCCTCGGCCTGTTCCTGTCGCCGTCCTTATCCGCCGCGGCCCTCCTTCTCTATCTCATCGAAGGCGCAATCGGTCTCCCCGTTTTCAGCCCGTACGCCCCGGCCGGCTTCCTCCATCTCCTCGGACCCACCGGCGGCTACCTTCTTTCCTGGCCCTTCGCCGCCGCCCTCACCGGCCTCCTGCGCAGCCGCTTTTCCAGCCGCGGATTCGCGCCCTCTCTGCTCGCCGCAGCCACCGGCAGCCTGTTCATCCTGCTCTGCGGAGCTGCCTGGTTCGGAATCCTCACCCACCAGTCCGCCGCAGCCGTCCTCGCGCTGGCCGTCCTGCCGTTTCTGCCCGGCGATATCCTGAAGGTCGTCGCCGCCGCCGGAGCCGCATCCGGCTTAAGCCGCTTTCGGCGCTCCTGACCCGCGCGCGCGACCAGTTCCCCGGCTGGCTCCAGGCAACCGGAAAAATCAAAGCCCGCGTCAGCATCGAGCTGGTACGCGGGCTTCCTGTTGGCCGTTGGTTTCGAAATTCTTACGAAGCGATCGCTGACCGGATCAGTGGTATCTCCTGGACTCGGCCTCGCCGCCGCGCCACGACGCGCACCCCATCCGCTGACTGCTCCATGGCCATCGTCTGGGCACAAACTCCGCAGAGCCAGTAGTGTTCCATCCGTCGCGAGCGTTTGCCGTTCTCATCTGCTTCGCCTGCCGTCACATCGAAAACAAATATTCGCCCCTCGCGTAAATAGTGCAGGGGCTTGCTGCATTTCGGATTCGCGCAATGACTCACCATGAAACCATCTCCACATCTGCGCTTCCTGATTCGTCGGACCCCGCTCTCTGCCGAGGCGATCCTGAGCGCTGCTCACTGAAAAGGACCCGCGGGAACCACCCAGCGTCGGGTCGGTTCCGCAATACGATGCGACTGTCTGATTCCTGGGAATAGGATGCGGGAAGACCAGTGTCCAGTTTTCCACAGTGTGTTCGTCGGGGGATCACCATCGTCACGATGGCGTGGTTTTCGGACGGTTAACAGTTCTATTTTGGCATAACGCGTCCCCACAGTCGCGAAAATTCGTATGAATTCGACGCCATCGCCCGACCCTTGTGCAAAAATGATCGTTTGCCCTTTGCGGAGCGAAATGTCTCTCCTGCGGTCCACATTCATCGGCCTCTCTCACAACTCCCGCCTGCGCCGCTTCGCCGAGAATTCCCGTCTCGGCCGCCGCATGTCTTCCCGTTTCGTCGCCGGCTTCCGTATTGAAGATGCGCTGGCCGCCGCCGCGACTCTCGGCTCCCAGGGCCTCGCCGTCACCCTCGACAGCCTGGGCGAAAACGTCACCACTCCCGACCACGCCCGCCAGTCGGCCCAGGTCTATCACTGGTTGCTCGACGCCATCCCGCAGTCAAAACTTGATGCCAACATCAGCCTCAAGCTCACCCAGATGGGCATGGACCTCAGCCCCGATCTGGCCTTTGAAATCGTTTCCGGCCTCGTCGACCACGCCGTCCAGGCCAACTCCTTCGTCCGCGTCGACATGGAAGGCTCCGCCTATACCCAGGCCACCATCGACCTCGTCCGTAAACTCCACTCCGTTCCCGCCAATCGCGGCCGCGTCGGCATCGTCATCCAGAGCTATCTGCGCCGCAGCGCAGACGACGTCGCCACCCTCCTCAGCGACCGCATCCGCATCCGCCTGTGCAAAGGTGCCTATCAGGAGCCCCCGGATGTCGCCTTCCCTGATAAGAAAGACGTCGACCGCAGCTTCGTCGCTCTCACTGAGACCCTGTTGAAAAGCGGCGTCTTCCACGGCATCGCGACCCACGACCCCGCCATGATCGCCGCTACAAAGGACTTCGCC